>ERZ773104.4799-NODE-4799-length-10816-cov-2.192083_pt1 | contig 10816 bp, 9 predicted proteins | sample MGYA00511920_ERZ773104 | MGnify/ENA primary metagenome ERZ773104 (study PRJEB29015, sample SAMEA2737857) | human gut metagenome | biome: human gut; feature: human-associated habitat; material: faeces | place: China | collected 2012 ...
CCAAAACAGTATTTGCAGTTTGAGAAAGCTTATGTTAATATACATTCATCGACAGCTATTCTGTCTGTCGGATAAATTCAAAATATATAAGAATCGGGTCTTGTATATTTCAAAATAGCGTTAGCTATTCGTGAGGGAAATCAGAAGATAATTCACAGAAAATTTTGAAACAAAGGAAAAATGAAAAGCATATTTGCACGATTGATGTTGCAGAAAAAATATATTTTTCTTATACTAAGAGTAAACATCCGGGATTTTTTTCGTGCAGACTATCTGAAAAGAAAAGGAAGCGAGGTTGTAAATATGTTGACGGCTGAGTATGATTATGAGACAGATATTGAAGTACAGAGAGGCGAAGCATATGATGAGGGAAGAGAAGAGGGGAAATTAGAAGGAAAATTAGAAGGTAAATTGGAAGAAAGAAAAAATCTTACAAAAAAACTATATGAAGAAAAATTTACAGTTGCTGAGATTTCAAAACTGTTGAAAATGAAAGAGGATGAAGTGAAAGAAATTATTAATTATTAGCAGAAGGGAGCTGATCGTAGCTGATCAGCTCTCTTTGTAATCGTGTACAGCTTTGAAGATAGTAAGCTTACGGCAGCCGATTTCCGGCAGCCATATACAACCGATACCACTCTTCACGGGTCAGGTGCACATTAGATGCCTTACTGATCTGAGCAATCCGCTCCTTATTAGTTGTGCCGATGATCGTCTGGATTCCGGCAGGGTGGCGTAAGATCCAGGCAACAGCGATGGCACTGTCGGTTACGTTATATTTTTCAGCCAGTTCATTGATGACCTTATTGAGTTCCGGGAATTTTTCATTTCCAAGAAAGACGCCTTCGAACATACCGTACTGGAATGGGGACCATGCCTGAATGGTGATATCTTTTAAGCGGCAGTATTCGAGAATGCCGCCGTCACGGTTGATCGCAGAATCATTGTACATATTTGCATTGATTCCGGAATTGATCATTGGACAGTGTGCGATACTGAACTGCATCTGGTTGATGAGAAGTGGTTCATCCAGATATTTATTCAATAATTCTATCTGCATCGGAGTCTGATTGCTGACACCGAAGTGACGTACTTTGCCGGCGGCTTTTAAAGTATGGAATGCATCGGCTACTTCTTCCGGTTCCATTAATGTATCCGGGCGGTGTAGCAATAAGATGTCAAGATAATCTGTGCGCAGGCGGTTCAAGATATCATCTACGGACTGCAGGATATGTTCTTTGGAAAAATCAAAAGCAATACCGGGGCGGATCGCGCATTTGGACTGCAGAATGATCTGGTCACGCAGGGAAGGAGTCAGAGCTTTGCCACAAAGCTCTTCGCATTGTCCTTTTGCATAGATATCTGCATGATCGAAGAAATTGATGTCATGTGCAAGCGCAGTGTCTATCCATTCTTTTACGGCATCTGCCGTTTCCAGACTATTAATACGCATACATCCCATACCAATTTCCGGAACAGATAAATTTGTATTGTGAAGTGTGATTGTTTTCATGGAAACCTCCTTAGATAAAACATTTGTATAAATGTATTTTAACATATCGTGTAAAGAAAGATAAAAGAAAAATTCAGTGAATTTGAATCGTTGACTAATTTTGTAATTGGGAATAGAATTAAGAAATGAGTATTTCTAAAGATAAGGACATTACAATATGGAAAGAGATTTAACAACAGGAAGTGTATTTAAAACAGTCATTTATTTTTCACTGCCATATCTGTTATCGTACTTTTTGCAGACATTATATGGTATGGCAGATTTATTTATAGTCGGACAGTTTGGCGGTGTCAGCAGTACGACGGCGGTATCGATCGGAAGTCAGATCATGCATATGCTGACAGTTATGATCGTGGGGCTTGCAATGGGAGCGACGGTTATGATCGGACGATGTATTGGTGCGAAAGACTACAAGAAAGCATCGGAGACGATAGGGAATACTGCGACGATGTTCATGGGAATTGCGATCATACTTATGATCATATTACTGGCAGCAGTCAGACCGATCGTCAGTGTAATGTCTACTCCGGTTGAAGCCGTAGAGGGGACGATCCGTTATCTGACCATCTGCTTTATAGGAATTCCTTTTATTACGGCCTATAATATTATCAGTGCAATTTTCAGAGGAATCGGGGATTCGAAAAGTCCGATGTACTTTATTGCGGTAGCATGTGCGGCGAATATCGGACTGGACTATCTGTTTATCGGAGTGATGGGACTGGATGCGGCCGGAGCCGCACTTGGAACGACCATCGCACAGGCAGTCAGTGTTATCGTGTCATTGACAGTGATCATTAAAAAAGGCACAGGGATCAAATTAAGAAGGTCTGATCTGCGGCCGAAGAGGCACACGATGAAAAACATATTAAAAGTTGGTGTGCCGGTTGCATTACAGGATGGATTTATACAGATATCCTTTATCGCAATCACGATATTTGCCAATCAGCGTGGATTAAATGATGCGGCGGCTGTAGGAATTGTGGAAAAGATCATCGGAATACTGTTCCTGGTACCATCTTCGATGCTGTCAACGATATCGGCACTTGCTTCGCAGAATATCGGTGCCGGTAAGCATGACCGTGCACGTCTGACATTGCGGTATGTATTGTACATGACAGTAGGATACGGATTAGCTGCGGCAACGATCGTGCAGTTTCTATCTGTTCCATTTGTCGGATTATTTACGAATGACGGTGCAGTACAGATACTTGGAGGACAGTATTTAAGAAGTTATGCATGGGACTGCGTATTTGCAGGAGTGCATTTCTGTTTAAGTGGATATTTTTATGCATATGGCTTGTCTATCGTATCATTTATCCACAATTCCATATCTATCGTATGTGCCAGAATTCCACTGTCTTATTATGCGGCAACGCATTTTCCGGATACATTATTTCCGATGGGGTGTGCGGCACCGGCAGGATCGATGGTGTCTATTGTCATCTGTGTCGGGGTGTTTGTATGGATGAATAAACACACGGAAAAATATATGGAAAGAACATAGTAATCGGAGAGAAAATATATGACGATCGGAATTATAGAAGACGACACATTATTACATCAGGCACTCAAAACAGCACTGCAAAACGCAGGCTATCAGACCGTATCCGCATATACAAAACAAGAGGCTCTTACTACAATTACAGGCAGTGAGAGCCTTCTTCTCATTGACATTGGACTTCCAGACGGCAATGGACTTGCATGTTACAAAAAGATCCGGGAAAAGGCAGAGATACCGGCCATTTTCCTGACAGCAAGAGACGAAGAAACGGATATGTTGACAGCATTTGACACAGGAGCAGATGATTATGTGGTAAAACCATTTTCCATGAAAGTGCTTCTAAAGCGCATAGAGGCAGTGATTGGACGGAACAACAGAGAAAAACAACTGGCATGCGGAGAAATAATATTATTTCCTGATAAGAAGCAAGTATACAAGAACGAAAAGGAAATTATCCTTACAGCCAGAGAATATCAGTTACTGGAATATCTGATGTACAATCAGGGAAATGTACTGACGAAAGAAAATATCCTGGAATATGTATGGGGACTGGATGGCCAGTTTGTAGTGGGTAATACCGTCAGCGTTACGATCAACCGGCTGCGGAAAAAGATAGAAACAGATGCAGGATCACCGATATATCTGAAAAATGTATTTGGATTGGGATACAAGTTGGAGTGCGTCTGAAAAGGTAATGGCAGATACAAAAAGGAAGAGAAAAGAATGAATATCATAATAATCGTAGTGGCAGTAATGGCAGGAGTAATTCTGGGTGGAACTGCCATATATGTTTATCAGGGAAAATGCAGACAGAAAGAACTTAAGTTATTGGCAGAATGTATGGAAAAGATATTGCGAGAGGAAAAGATCCGGGAAACAAAAGCAGGAGAAGAGACATTATATGCAAGACTGGAATCCAGACTGGTAAGGATCCAGGAAATGTTAAATGGACGGACAGAAGCTGCGGAGAAGAGTAAAGATGAGATCCAGAAGCTGATTTCAGAGATTGCACACCAGATGCGGACACCCCTTGCCAATATCAGGACATATCAGGAATTATTAGAGGAAGAATGGAGTAAAACCAGGACAAAGACGGATGAAAATGTGGATAACTATCTAAATGCAATGAGATCCGGAGAACAACAACTGGAATTCCTGACAGAAGGATTCGTGAAGATGTCCAGACTTGAGCAGAACATGATTCAGATACGGAAAGAAGAGACAGACCTGTTAAAGACCGTGAGAAACTGTCTTGGAAGAATTCAAAAGCGGGCAGAAGAAAAACAGATTGCATTTAGGATAGAGCTGTCGCAAGAAGTCAACTGTCCGCATGATGCCAACTGGATTGGGGAAGCAATCGATAATGTTCTGGATAATGCCGTGAAATACAGCCGGCCTGGCGGAATCATAGAAATGAGAATCCAGAAGAATGAAATGCATGCAAAGATTACTGTAAAAGATAATGGGCTTGGAATTGAAAAGGGAGAAGAGCATAAGATTTTCCAGAGATTCTACAGAGGAAAGAACGTGACCACACAGAAAGGTTATGGAATCGGACTTTATCTGGCGAGAAAAATTATCGGCCTTCATGGCGGATTTATGATTGCAAAAAACAGATATTCGGAAAAAGGTCTGATGATCGAGATAAATCTTCCAGTCTGTTAGAAGTTTGTTAGATTTGTCCTGTATGCTGTATGAGACAAGTGAAAGTTCCGATACGAAACGGACACAATTATAAGCAAGGAGAAAAAATCTTATGGAAATGATAAAAGCAGCAGGATTAAAGAAATATTATGTGACAGATAATTACGAAGTCCATGCGCTGGACGGAGTGAGTCTGTCCGTAGAAGAAGGGGAATTCCTGGCAATCATCGGTACATCAGGAAGCGGGAAGACGACATTACTTCAGATCCTGGGCGGCCTGGATGAACCCACTGCAGGTGGCGTCTGGATACGCGGCAACAGTCTGAAAGATATGACGGAAGATGAACGCACGATATTCAGGAGAAGGAATATCGGATTCGTATTTCAACAGTATAATCTGATCCCTGTTATCAATGTATATGAGAATATCGTACTTCCGCTCAGACTGGACGGTGCAGAGATTGATGAAAAATTGCTGGAAGATATTGTCAGAACGTTAAAGATTGGAGAAAAGTTAGAGAATCTCCCGGAAGAACTGTCCGGCGGACAACAACAACGAGTGGCAATTGCAAGGGCGTTAATGGTAAAGCCGGCAGTACTTTTGTGTGACGAGCCAACAGGAAATCTAGACTCTGTCACAAGTATGGAAGTAATTTCATTGTTGAAGACTTGTGCAGCAAGATTCCACCAGACGGTGATTGTTGTGACCCATCAGGAAGCGATCGCACAGATGGCAGACCGTATCCTGCGCGTAGAAGACGGGAAATTATACAATGCGGAGGTGTAATGAAATGAATGGATTTACACCGAACAATAATACGAACGTGATCCGGCTGCTTTCGGAAGCTATCAGAAAATGTAATAAAAGCAGAAACCGGATTCTTATGGGAGCAGTCGTTTTATGTATTCTTACACTGACATTTGTCTTTGGAATGGCTTACGGAAAAATAAATGCAGAATATACGAAAAATATTCGGATGGATGGAACAACGGCATCCACTTACATAGAAGAGGGAACAAAGCAGCAATATGAAAAAGCACGTTCCTTAGGATATGTAAGAGAAACCGGAAGAAGAATGAAAATGGGTGAAGCCACAGAATCCGGAAAGAAAGAATCTATCTGTTCCATACAAGTGCTGGATCAGACTGCATGGGAAAAGATGATGAAGCCCGCCTATACCGGTGTCCATGGAACCTATCCCAAAAAGCAGCAGGAAATCATGCTTCCGGTAAAGACATTAAAAAAGCTTGGAATTGATAATCCGAAAAGAGGGATGAAGATAGCACTTGATATATCGATCAGCTTTTTTCAGACAGAAAAAGAAGAGTTCAAATTATCAGGCTGGTACAGTGCTTATACAGAAGATAATGGAAGAAGCAAAGCAATCGGATATGTGTCAGAAAAGAAACTGAAGGACTGGGGTTATGATATTAAAGATGGTTCGGATATTCTGATCTGTCCGGCGAATGACATGGACTGGAAAGATACAGAAGAAAAATTATATGAAGATGTACCGATGAAAGACAATTCCCAACAGATCATTGCGACAGATACAGCGAAGAACCGGGCTGTAAAAGAGGTGACAGGAAGTTACGGGATGGCAGCAGTGGAGGCAGTTGTGATTATCTGTGGAATGTTTTTGCTTGTCTACAATGTGATGCAGATCTCCATGGCAGGCGATATCCGTCAGATGGCGCTGCTCCATACGATCGGTACAACGAAAAAGCAGCTCCGTAAGATCTATATCCGGCAGATCATGCGGACGATAGTGCTGGGAGGTATTGCAGGTATAGGTTTGTCGGTTGTGTTATTGCGATATCTGATACCGCAACTATTGGGTAGACAGTATCTGAATGGATATGGAGGCGCAGAAGAACTGCAGATCTTTCGGGTGGAAATCTTGTTGTTAGCGGTAGTCTTCACGTTGTTGGTAATCTTGGGTGCATCGGAACAGGTGATCTGGCAGACTGTAAACAGAACCTGTATAGAGGGAATGCATTACACGGAGCAGAAGGGAAGCAAGAAACAACAGCATGGAAAAGCAGGTCATGCAGATAAAGGAGCAGTCTTAAACAAGAAAAAAAGAAGCGAAACACAGGAACTGTGCTTTATGGCGTGGAAAAACGTCACAAGATACCGGCAGAGATTTGTCATCACAGTCATTTCAATGTTCCTTGGAATAGAAATGTTCCTGATCGTTATGGTGATCACAACTGGAAGTGATTATGCGAATATCATTAATCAGAGACCGGATTTCCTGATCGCAGGGGAATTCAGTGAGTTTGCACAAAAAGAGGGAAGCGGGACAGAATATCAGACACAGTCGCCGGATCAAGATCCACTGAAATCAGAAGGAGATAGTTTCGAACTCTTATATGACAATGAATATGATGAATTTTCACCGATATCCGAAAAGGTGCGGAACCGCTTGTGGAATCTTGACGGTGTGAAGAAAAAGAAATCTTATATAACCGAAGGAGCCTATATGCTTTCCAGTATATCCAGAGATGGAGTACGTCCACTGGAAAAGGATACTTATCTGGGAAAAAATGTGGAATATGCAGAAGAAAGCAGTACTGATTATGAATCCGGGGCAAAGATGATCGAAGGACTGGATGCCGATACTGTTCAGATTGTCAGTGAAAATGAATTAAAAGCATTAAAAACTTATGTAGAGAAAAACAAGTTAAAAGTTGATATGGACAGTCTGGAAAACGGAACAGGGGTAATGATCATCCATGATCATAAGCTGTCACAAAAGCAGGAAAAACAGGCAGAAAAAGCAGTGGGAGAAACGGTATGTTTATCTCCGTTAAAGAACAAAGAAGCATGCATCCGGTGGAATTCCATGACGGCCAAAGAAAGGGATAAGGAAGATGAGAAAATAAAGGCAGAAACGCCGTCTACAGAATATACGTTAAGCGGCTATCTGGATAATCAGGCAGATGGCTTCCCGGAGATCCACCAGACCTGGCATGGTGCAGAAGGAGATATCTATTATCTGGTCAGTGAAAAAGGATTTAACCGTTTATCTACGAAGAGAAAGACATTTTGCATGGAATTAAACGTAGAGAAAAAGAAAGAAAAAAAGATCATGCATGAAATCCAGAAGATTCTTTCGGCAGAAAACCAGCGGCGGAAAAGCAATACACAGACAAGCCCGGACGGAGAAGGGGAAGCAGGCATTTTCTACATTGCAAGATCAGATCTTATGAAGAAAAATGCAGACTACATTCGTGGAAACAGGATTATGTTCGGAAGTATCAGTGTAATATTATTGTGTGTCGGACTGGTTAATTATTTTAATATTATGTTTACAGGAATTGTGGGCAGGAAAAAAGAGATGGAGATTATGAGAAAGATTGGAATGACACGCCGGCAGGAAAGAAAGCTGTTATTGCTGGAAGGCAGCTATTATGTACTGCTTATCGCAGGCCTTGTAGCGTCAGTTGGAACAATCATACTAAAAGGAATCGACGTTTATATGAGAAAACAGCTTTCTTATTTTACCTTTCATTATCCGGTCGGAGCGGTTGCAGGAAGTATTGTAATTCTGGAAATATTGTGCGTTATAATTTGTAACCTACTTATATTGAAAAAAATAAAAAAGTAGGTTAAAATATTAGTGGGTGATAGTATAATGGAGATGAAAAATGTATATAAAAGTTTAAATGAACAAAAATTGTATTATGAGCAGGAGTTAATAAGAAAGAAAAATGTGTTAAAAGACACAAAAGAAGAAAGAAAAAACATTACAATTAAAAAAATTCATGGGGAATTATATTATTATGCACAGTGCAAAAGGGCGGGAAAAGTGAACAGTCAATATTTAGGTCCTGTAATTCCGGGAACAATTGCAGATATAGAAGAAAAACAAAATAAAATAGAATGTCTGACAGAAGAAATCAAAGAATTAGAGTGGAATATTGAGAGTCTGGAAAAAATGATGGAGTATTACAAAAAAAGGGAAAAAAAAGAACCTGTTATGAATAATTTTTCTTTTGAAGTATATTGGAAAGATGAAATTACGGCGAGAGTATATGTAAAGAAAAAGAAAGTCATTGTATCGCGTTATACGGAGAATCCGGGAAAACAATTATTTGCATCAAAAGAGATGACGCGTTTTCAACTGGGAAAGATTATGGAAATGAGATGTTGGGAGAAGGGAAGACCGGATATCAATGAAATTCTAAATCATCTGGGATTATCAGAATACAATCCTTATGAAATAGTCAGAAAAACACATGGAGTAAGTTATAATGATTTTATTTGGTTTCGTTTTCCGGGAGAAAAATTGACCAGTAAAGATGTATTGGTAAGGTGAGAAGATGTTCAAAGAAGAAATTGGAAATGAGTTTATTGTAATTCAAGAAGGAACCAGTGAGGGAACACAGATAAAATATAGAAAAGATGGCTTCTGGTATAAAAAGGATAACAGAGGACATGAAGGACGTGCAGAATATCTGGTATCAAAATTTATGGAATTTACCTCATTAAAAACTTCAGAATATGTCACATATGAAGAGGGAACAATTAATGGAAGTTCTGGATGCAGAAGCAGGAATTTCCTGACTGGAGAAGAAGAACTGATTACATTTTACAGATTATATTACAACGAAGTAGGAAAAGATCTTTCAAAAGTAATCGGAAATATGGATACGATGGAAGAAAGGATAGAATATGTGGTGTCATTTATAAAAGAAAGCTGTGAATTAGATGTAAAAGAATATTTAAGTAAGATATTTATGTTGGATATGATCTGTCTGAATGAGGACCGGCATTTAAATAATCTTGCGATTATTATGAATGGAGACAAATTTACACCGGCACCGATTTTTGATAACGGAATTGCACTTTTGACAGCAAATCAGAGGGTAAACCGGCATTTTCCTATTGCGGATAATGTGAAAAGAGTTGTAGCCCGGCCGTTTTCTGGTTCGCATGAAAAAATGATGGAATATTTTGGAAAAGGGTTTTCTGTCGATGTGAATTCGGCTCTGGATTGGTTGGATACAGAGCCGGATTCGATGGAACGTAATGTATTAAAATATCAGATTGAACGGTATAAAGGTATTTTGAACTGATCGCTATTAAAAAGGAGCGGTTGGTGAATGAGCGTGAGCCTAAATAAATAATTTCACCAACCGCGTCTTATCCAGCACAAAAATCGATACATCCATAAAAAGATGCGCCAGTAGCGTACTAAGGATCACACCGTTGGAAGTCAACAGGAATCCACAGTGGAATCCATACCAGCATACGATGGCGGAATAACTTCCCATCAGTACCAGAAGCGGCAGATTTCTTGCGACACCCTGCAGTGTTTCTTTGATATCTTCCAGTGTAGAATCAAAGTACAGGAAACGGCCGACTGCCAGTGTGATAAAATACATGATCAGTGAATCATAGTTCGAATCATGGTAGATGAACTTGATATATAATAAGATCAGAATAATATAAAAGGCAGAGATCAGTCGCACGGACGCCTTTTGTCTGGTCGGAATTGCAGTTAACGGAACGAACAGGATATCGAACCAGTTTGTCATAAATACAGAAAATACCAGAAATAAAAGTAAGATAATGTTCTGGTATTTCTGCCAGTAAAAGGCAGCCTGTGGGATCCGCTCATCGATAATATAATAAAGAGACAGGAACAACAGTACCGAAGTACTGGAAAATACCATCTCATAAAAGCTTTCAATAAGCGAGATTTCTTTTACTTTGTGGATATGGTTCAGCTTCCGGATCTGTTTTGGCGTCAGATCCTGTGTATTAAGTTTATAGTGTTTCTTAAGCTTTGCTGCCAGAACAACGATCGCAAGCACTGCAATCAGGCAGAGCAGGGAGACAAGCATGAAGCCTCCGGCATTCTTAAAGTTAAAATAATGAATCAGATAATATTGGAACATATCATATACCTTCTTTGATGTAATATTTTTTCGGTTACATATTGTAGCACTTTGAAAAAATATTGCAAATAGGAGAATTAGTAGTGGCAGGTCTTGTAGATATGAAATTGAGTTAAATGTCAAAAAAATTAAAAAAATTTAAAAAAGTACTTGCATTTCATAAAATTCCATGCTATTATAAATAAACATTGTTGATGCGGGTGTAGTTCAATGGTAGAACACCAGCCTTCCAAGCTGGATACGTGGGT
>ERZ773104.4813-NODE-4813-length-10793-cov-4.812535_pt1 | contig 10793 bp, 7 predicted proteins | sample MGYA00511920_ERZ773104 | MGnify/ENA primary metagenome ERZ773104 (study PRJEB29015, sample SAMEA2737857) | human gut metagenome | biome: human gut; feature: human-associated habitat; material: faeces | place: China | collected 2012 ...
GCTGATGGTCTACCACCACGTTGCATATGTCCTAAAACGTTTGCACGAGTTTCAAACCCAGTTGCTGCTTCAACTTTTTTAGCTAATTCATGTACGTCTGTAATATGTTCAGTAATTACAACGATTGCATGTTTTTTGTCAGAAGCTTTTGAAGCTTTTAAAGTTTCGATGATTTTATTTTCATCATAACCAATTTCACTAGTAATAACAATTTCAGCTCCATCAGCGATACCGGCATTGATAGCTAAATCTCCACATCTACGTCCCATAACTTCAAGAATTGTACATCTTTGATGAGAACTTGATGTATCTCTTAATTTGTCTAATGCATCAACAATTGTATTTAATGCAGTATCAAATCCAATTGTATGATCAGTATCAGGAATATCATTATCAATTGTTCCTGGAATACCAATACAGTTGATACCCATTTCAGTTAATTTTAAGGCACCATTGTAGCTTCCGTCTCCACCGATAACAACAAGGCCGTCGATCCCATGCTTTCTGCAGATCTCTGCAGCCTGCTGCTGTCCTTCCTCTGTTCTCATCTCTGCACATCTGGCAGTATAAAGAATTGTTCCACCTCGCTCAATCGTATCGGAAACGTCCTTTGCTGTCATATCTCTGATCTCTTCATTTAAGAGACCGCTGTTTCCTTTATAGATTCCCTTTACGTTCAGTCCGCTGCTTAATCCTCTTCTGACAACAGCACGGATTGCAGCATTCATTCCAGGTGCGTCACCACCGCTGGTAAGGACACCAATGGTTTTTATCTTGTTTTCTGCCATCTTTTCTTCCTCCATCTTCTGAATCTATCTCATTTTTACTATACACATATCCGGGTATAGTTTAGCGCATTTCTATAAGTTTTTCAATCCTCTTTCTACAACTTTAACATTGGTTTTACCATATTTTTCGTACATATAGTTCAGCCATGAGTCCTGAATTTGTGCATGATATCCAACCGGAAGCTTCTTTATGGCCTTTACGTCTTTCAGGTAGATCACAACAGCACTGTCACCCGGTGAACGTCTGAGGTCTGCAAGCAGTTCCTGAGATTGCTGTGTGTAGCTTTCTTTATTGTCAAACTGTATCCAGATTTCCCTTGGCATATTGTCAAAGGGACGGATTTTTTCAAGGATCAGTTTGCTGGCGCGATCGTCCTCTGCAGATACTCTGCCCTGAATAAATACTCTGCCTTCTTCATTTAGAAACTGCTGACTTTTCTCATAATCTCTGGGGAACACAACTACCTCCACTGTTCCTACCAGATCCTCTACTGTAAGGAATGCCATAACCTTATTATTCTTTGTATATTTGATGGTTTTATCCGTAATCATTCCACCGATAATTACTTTCTGACCATCCATGACTTTCGGAAGATTTGTTTCTTCATCCTGCTGAAAATCCGAGGTTTTCGCAGAAATGGTTTTCTCCATCATTTCCCGGTAATTTTCCAGAGGATGACCACTGAGGTAGATTCCCAGAACTTCCTTCTCATATCCCAGAAGTTCCTCTTTTCCGAATTCCTCCACATTGGGCATACGGATTTCAAATTCTTTCTTGTCCTCCTCGCTTACCAGATCAAAAAGGCTCATCTGGCCTGCCAGTGAATTCTTCTTATCCTGACTGATACTGTCTGAAATCTTCTGATAAACCAGCATTTTCTGGCGGCGGTTACCATCCAGGCAATCCAGCGCACCTGCTTTGATAAAGTTTTCTACTGCACGCTTATTCATCTGCGGAGAGTTTCGTTCCATAAAATCCTTCAGGGAACGATATTGTCCGTTCTCTTCCCTCTCTCTTACCAGGCTTTCAATAACCGGACGTCCCACACTCTTTATAGCGGACAGACCATATCGGATCGCACCGTTATCTACAGAGAATCCATACATTCCACAATTCACATCCGGCGGCAGGATCTTAATCCCCATCTGTCTGCAGACCAGAATATATTCTGCAACCTTATTGGGAAAATCAATAACCGATGTCATTAATGCGGCCATAAATTCCACAGGATAGTAATATTTCAGATATGCAGTCTGATAGGAAACAACTGCATAGGCTGCTGCATGGGACTTATTAAAAGCATATTTGGCGAAATCAATCATTTCATCATAGATTTTATTTGCCGTTGCCTCATCAATTCCATTTGCAATACATCCGGGAACTCCCTCCGCTTCATTTCCATAAACAAAGTTCTGGCGCTCTTTTTCCATGACAGAGGCCTTCTTTTTGGACATTGCACGGCGCACCAGGTCGCTTCGGCCCAGAGTATAACCTGCCAGGTTACGAACGATCTGCATAACCTGTTCCTGATAGACAATACACCCATAAGTAGGCTTCAGGATTGGCTCCAGCTGAGGGCAGTCGTAACGGATGGTATCCGGACGGTTTTTGCCCCGGATATACTGAGGGATAAAATCCATGGGGCCCGGGCGGTAAAGAGAAATTCCTGCGATCACATCTTCCAGACTCTGAGGCTTCAGTTCCTTCATGAAATTTTTCATTCCCGCACTTTCAAGCTGAAATACACCATCAGAACGACCGGTGCCGAGGGAATCCAAAACCTTTTTATCATCATAATTAATCTTCTGCATGTCCAGAGTCACTCCTGCATCCTTCTGGATCAGCTTTACTGCATTCTGGATCACAGTCAGGGTACGAAGTCCCAGGAAGTCCATTTTCAAAAGTCCCAATTCTTCCAGTGTTGTCATGGTAAACTGTGTGACAATGGAACCATCCGACGCTCTGGAAAGCGGTACATATTCTGATACGTCCTTCTGGCTGATAACAACACCTGCCGCATGCATGGAGGTATGTCTGGGAAGTCCCTCCAGACGTCTTGCCATATCGATCAGATAATGAATTTCATCCTGCTCTTCATATGCTTTTTTCAGCTCAGGGTTCATAGTAAGGGCTTTATCTATAGTAATATTTAATTCCTGCGGGATCATTTTCGCAATGGAATCCACCTGTGCATAAGGCATATCCAGTACACGGCCCACATCCCGGATCACACCACGGGCTGCCAGCGTACCAAAAGTAACGATCTGAACCACACAATCATCCCCATATTTACGGCGGACATATTCAATAACCTCCTGCCTTCTTTCGAAGCAGAAGTCAACGTCAATATCAGGCATAGATACTCGTTCCGGATTCAGAAATCGCTCAAAGAGCAGATCATAGCGAATAGGATCAAGCTGTGTGATGCCCAAGGTATAAGCAACCAGACTTCCCGCTGCAGAGCCACGTCCCGGTCCTACCATAATGTCATGATCGCGGGCATATTTAATAAAATCCCATACTATAAGGAAGTAATCCACGTAGCCCATATTTTTTATAGTAGATAATTCGTAATTCAGACGAGCTTTTAATTCCTCTGTAACCGGCTGATAACGTTCCTCCAGTCCCTCGAAGCATAGCTTGTTCAGATATTCCCAGGATGTAAGACCATCCGGCACATCGAATCTTGGAAGCTTGGTCACGCCAAATTCAATCTCAACATGACATCTCTGTGCAATCTTATGAGTATTCTCCAGGGCCTCCAAAGCATATGGGAAAAGTTCTGCCATTTCTTCCGGGGATTTCACATAATACTGGCCGCCCTCATAACGCATTCTGTCCTCGTCTGCCAGTTTCTTGTTTGTCTGCAGACAGAGAAGAATATCATGAGGATCAGCATCCTCCGCCCTTGTATAATGCACATCATTGGTTGCCACAAGGTCAATACCTGTTTCTTCGTGCATACGGAGAAGCTCCTGATTTACCAGTCTCTGCGCAGGAATTCCATGATCCTGTAATTCCAGGAAGAAATTGCCTTTTCCAAAAATATCCTGATAACGAAGAGCTGCTGCCTTTGCATCCTCATACATGCCTCTCTGAAGATATCTGGCAACCTCACCTGCAAGGCAGGCACTTAAGGCAATAATCCCTCCATGGTACTCTTTTAATACCGCAAGATCTACTCGCGGTTTATAATAGAATCCTTCTGTAAAACCCTTGGACACAATTTTCATCAGATTTGCATAACCCTGATTATTCTCTGCCAGAAGAACCAGGTGGTAATATCTGTCTTCGCCGCTTCCTGCTTCACGGTCAAATCTGGAACCTGGAGCTACATAAACCTCACATCCCAGAATCGGATTGATTCCCTCGGCTCTTGCTGCACGATAAAAATCAATCACACCATACATAACTCCATGATCTGTGATCGCCGCACTGTCCATGCCAAGCTCTTTGACACGGGCTACATATTCTTTTATCTTATTGGAACCATCCAGCAGACTGTATTCTGTATGGACGTGAAGATGTGTAAACTCCAACTCTATTTCTCTCCTGTTCTAATATCTGCAATTTTATCGCAGCATATTTTTATAAATTTAACTGAATCAGGTAAGTCCCATGCTTCAATTGCGAAAAGCAATAAGCATTGGGTGGGGACTTACTTGTCTGTTACTATTTCGCGTAGATTCTCTTGTCCTTAATCTCTACTTTGCCTTCCTTCATCAGATGACCAATGGCACGTTTAAATGCCCCTTTGCTCAAACCAAATTCTCTCTGGATCACTTCCGGTGATGCCTTGTCATCAAATGGAAGAACACCTGCAAATTCATTGATTACTTCAAGGACATTCTCCGCATCCTCATTGATCTGAAGATATGCTTTCTGACGATCTGTGACGTTCATTTTTCCGTCTTCTTTTACTTCGCTGACACGCAGCTCAAGGATCTTGCCCGGGCGGTATTTTCCCTTGGCTTCTCTTGCAGGGATCAGTGCGGAATATTTATCATCAACTGCCACAAATACACCGAATCTGTCGCTGATCTCATAAACACGGCCCTTCACCATATCTCCCACTACATAAGGAGTTCTGGTGGAAAGATAATGATAAACCTTCATAGTTGCGCAGAGACGACTGCTCTTGTCAATATAGAGTGCTACCAGCACATCTTCTCCCTCTCTTACTTTCAGAGTCTGCTCATGATATGGAAGCAGAAGGTCTTTCTCCAGTCCCCAGTCAAGGAATGCACCAATCCTTGTTACCTGAGAGACTTTCAGAACTGCTGTCTGACCTACCTGAAGCTTCGGTTCTTTTGTTGTTGCAATAAGACGATCCTGAGAATCCTTGTAGATAAATGCTTCAATGCTGTCGCCTTCCTTTGTTCCTTCCGGAACCTGTCTGGACGGAAGAAGAACACGGTTCTTTGCATCTGCCTGCATATCCTCACCCAGATATACACCGAAATCTACGGACTTTACTACTGTTAATTTCTGTTTTTTTCCTAACTCTATCATATAATCTCCATTTCTGTTGTGATAGTATCTTTTTAAAGAAAATTAAAAATATACTATACTTTCATCATCCTCTGACATTAGCTTTATATTTCAGTATAACATAAATAATAAAGGCGGCACAATGCCGCCTTATTATTTTTTATTATCTTATTTTACGTTACTGTTCACTATAGATCAGGATGTATTTTATTCCAACTCGATTTCACATACACTCAGACAGATTCTTTATCGTTTATTATATATTCTGCATCCACTTGCATGCCAGTTCCATCCAGGACTGGCATTCTTTCTGTACACAGCCGCCGTCTTCGTGGCTTGTCTCTTCGTTTGCAAGACTTAAACCATGTCCGCCAACCGGATAAAGATGCATTTCTACCGGAATTTCAAATTTGCGCAACGCATTGAAGAACAACAGAGAATTCTCTACAGGAACACAATCATCTGTCACTGTATGCCACAGGAATGTGGTTGGTGTATCTTTAGATACCTGGAATTCCAGAGACTGTTCTTTTCTCTTATCAAGATCATTATAATCCTCTCCAAGCAAGCATTCAAAGGAACCTGTATGTGCAAACTCACCGGAAGTGATCACCGGATAACTTAAGATCATACCATTTGGTTTCACCATATCAGAAGTTACCCCAAGTGTCTGTGCAATAAAATCTTTCTTCCAGAAAACGCCAAGACTTGCTGCCAGATGACCACCTGCGGAAAAGCCCTGCAGAACAATTTTATTCGTATCAATATGAAACTCTGCAGCATTTTTTCTTAAAAAAGCAACAGACTTCGCAAGCTGCAAGAGTGCCAGTGGATATCTGGCAGGTTCTACGCTATAGCGCAGGATCACTGCATGATATCCCCTTACCAGATACTGCATGGCGATCGGTTCTGCTTCTCTGTCAGAAGTCATAGCATACCCGCCTCCCGGGCAGATCACAACTACCGGACGCTTTCTGTTGATATGCATTTCAATGGAATTATCCAGAAAATAAGTGTATAAATCTGCAGTTTCTTTATATCCGTCTACTGCAATTTCAATCTTCTTATAAATCATAAGTTCCTCCTGTATATTTCATCATTTTTTCCATTTCTACTCCCCATTCCGCTAATTTTTGGGGAATATTTACAGCTACTTTTCTCAGTTTTGTTTTGCCATCCTTTGCTGCCAGACGCTTATATAAATGTATATTTCCATCTGCATCAAGAACAATATAAAAACACTCTAAAATATGACCTGATCCTACAATTTCCCGTGTTGTATATATATATCCTGCTTTATTCTTTTTTCTTTTAGAAAAAACAATCCCTCTGCTTCTCCTGTCTCGGAAACTTGGAAAATAATCTTCACGTATAATTTCAAGTTCTTCCCATTTATACATTTTTTTGAAAAACAGATACGATATTTTGCAGCCTTCTTTACTTAATGTTACGACTTTTGAAGAGAAAAACAATAATGGTGCATCAATCAAAAACTCAAGAATCAATATTGGAATTCTTTCTCCCTCTTCAGCAGACAGCCCTGTCCAAATAAGCAGTACCGTAATAAGTATTACCATGGTTATCTGCAAAAAATCTCTGATCTTTATTACTTCTTGCTGATATTCTTTTAAATTTGTACAGTCTGCTCCTTTGCTTTGAATTTTTTTTCTTTGTTGCCTCCTCAATTCTATCATTTCATCATATTGTCTTTGTTTTTCTTCTTCTTTTATTCCCTCTCCTTTTTCTGCCTCCACTCCCCATTCCTTCATTTTTTCACGAACATTTACGTACATTTTTCTAATAACTTGCTTTTTTCCTTTTTCTAATTTATAAGAAAAAACATTGCCATGTTCATCAAAAGTAATGTAAAAACAATCTGAAAGCGGAAACGCATCAACGATCATCCTGGTAGTATATTTCTTTTTCTTCTTATTTACTGCATATTTGGAAAATACAATCCCCTGATAACGTATGCTCCCTCCTTTACCATATGTATACCAGACATCCTCTCTGATAACAGCAAGCTCTTCCCATTTATAATTTCTCTTCCAAAACAGCCAGGATACCGTACAGCCTTCTCTGCTCAGCACAACAGTTCTCATATAATACAAGATTAACAGCAACATTAATATTTCCACACTAAAAATTATAAATTCATATCCCTCTGTTCTTATTTCCTTTCTTTCCAGGAAAATCATCAGCATTCCTATGCCGAATACAAACGCTGATATAAATAATATCAGTATTATATGTGGATCTAATACTCTTATTTTTTCCTGCTGCTCTTTCATATGCATTTCCTCCGGTTGTCTGAAATCCTTACTGTTACTATTCCGGTATATCAACCTAATTTCTTGCATTTTCTTATGAGTTCATTATAAGGTAAATATATGTAATTGTTAAGGTGCAAAATAAAATGTTGCTGTCCCGTTTACTGCAAATTAAACGAACCATACAATATTAAAGTTCAGCTGTTATTATCTTTCAAGGATCATGACATCTTTTGCATTCATGCTAACGGTCTGCCCTGAAACGTTCTCCTCCTTCGATAAAGTTGCAGAAAATTGCCCGGACTTTCTGCAATATGGCAGAAGAATTTTCCTTGTTTCTTCTGCTACAAAAAATCTCCCGGATAAGAGAAGCACTTACTCTTATCCGGGAGATTTTTTATATCTTTAACAAGTTCATATCTTTTATTTTCAGCTCAGTGATTATTTATTTCCCTGTCCATAGTATGCATTTGCACCATGTTTTCTGAAGTAGTGCTTATCCTGCAGATCCTGTGGTGCAGGTTTTACCTGTGGATTGATCAGCTCACAGCGGGATGCCATCTTGGCAACTTCCTCAAGAACAACTGCATTATGTACTGCTTCATGAGCATCCTTACCCCATGCAAATGGTCCATGGTTTTTGCAAAGTACTGCAGGTACTGCTTCATAATCTTTGTCCTTAAACAGGTCTACGATCAGAAGTCCTGTGTTTTTCTCATATTCTTCAAATTCCTTGCCTTCCAGGCAGCGTGCACATGGAACTTCACCATAAATATAATCTGCATGTGTGGTTCCATAACATGGGATTGCTCTTCCGGCCTGTGCCCAGCTTGTTGCCCATGAAGAATGTGTATGTACAACTCCTCCGATATTCGGGAATGCTTTGTACAGTTCTACATGAGTTGCTGTATCAGAAGATGGATTGTATTTTCCTTCTACCTTATTTCCATTCAGGTCTACAACAACCATATCATCCGGTGTCAGCAGATCATAATCAACTCCACTTGGTTTGATAACAAAAAGTCCTGATTCTCTGTCGATTCCGCTTACATTTCCCCATGTAAATGTAACAAGTCCGTATTTTGGAAGATCCATGTTTGCTTTGTAAACTTCCTCTTTTAATTTCTCCAGCATGATTCGTACCTCTCCTTTTGCTTTTCAGATATTCTTTTACAACAGCTTTCAGATGTTCCGGCTTTTTTCTGCATATCCCACCCGGAAAATCTCTTAATATCTGTATTATAGCACTTGTACGGTACATGTACCAACTTGTATGTTGATTATTTTACTGTTTCTCATACAAAAACTCTTCAGGCAGACTTACCTTGAAATCTTTTGCAAGTGAACGGAAATTGTCCGGTGTAATAGTCTGAAGTTTATTTGGAGTCATAGAAAGAATCTTCACCAGGATCTCTGCAGATTTTTCTACCGTATGGAGCAGACCAAATGTCAGGTCAAAATCTTCACCTGAGCAGAACATTCCATGATGTGCCCAGATAACAACATCATATTTCTTCATTAATTCTGCTGTTTTTATGGCAATTTCTCTTCCACCCGGTACCATCCAGCCGACAACACCTACGCCGTCCGGGAATACAACCGGACACTCTGTAGCAGATTCCCATAACTCTCTTGTAAAGATCTTATCATCCAGTGGCAGAACAAATGTCAGAGCAATTGTATTTGTCGTATGTGCATGATAAATAACACGATGTTTTCCGTTTGTCAGTTTCTTCTTCACTTCATGATTCATCAGATGAGTCGGAAGCTCACTGGTAGGTCTGCCGCCCTCAACCAGGCCCCAACGGATTCTGTAATTTGTTCCTGTCTCATCCAGTTCAATGATCGCAAGACATACTTCGGGATCCACGATAATATTTCTGAAATATTTACCGCTTCCTGTTACAAGGAAAAACTCCCCTGCTAATCCCGGAACCTCTACCCCAATCGGTATCCATTCTCCAGGTGTATTCAGACGGGGGCGAATCATCTCTACTTCCTCCGGTTTCAGACGATAGCTTAAGTTTCCGCCGTTTCTCTCATGCCATCCCTGAAGATAACCATCATTTGCCATTTTGATAAATCCCTGTACGAATTTAGATTCCAAAATTTTCATAATATATATTTCCTCCGCTCTTTGTGGTTTTATGTTGTTTATTTTTAGCAATACGTTGTTTCTTGTTGTTTACAAGTGCATTATATATTGTTTTATGTGGTTTGTAAACAATTTCTCAGAAAAATCTCTCACAAAACCACTTCTTGTTTCAGAAATATATTTGTCAATTCTGTCCTGCTATTTATCCTGTCCGAAAGATTTTTACCGTTATTTTTGCTGAAATTCTATAATTGCGTATGCTTTTCCGTCTGTGTTATCAAGCGATACAATCACCTTTCCTGTTTCTGCTTTTGCTTTCGGACAGATTATATCCCCAAGCTTTGCCTGCATCTTATACTCTGCACGCATCTGGTATACTTTGAAATCTTCCGGCAGGAAATCTTCTGCCATACAGATATACTGACAGTTGTTTACATGATGATTAGTGTCAAGATGATGCTTCTGCACTGTGAATGATTCCTGTGAAGTCATGTCATCCGGAAGTTTGATTTTCCTCGGTGCATAATCCATTTCCAACTTTTCGCCGAGTATGTAATTGTCTGTATCTGCAGGTGTCAGTCTCACCGGAATCCCTGTACTGATGGCCAGATGTGTCCAGTTGGAGTTCGCCCAGGCAAGCTTCTTCCCATCCATTGTTTCTATGGTGAAATTACGCATACCCATGAATCCTTTGAAATCATAAGGTGCTGTCGTGATCCTGATTTCCGTTCCCATAGCAGGATATTCATCCACAATTACCTGCCAGGAAGAAAGAACCCACGCTCTGTCTCTTGCCTTCAGCACGTCTCCTCCAAGCCCGACCGACTCCGCATGAAATGTACAGCAATCCTGAAAATAATTCAAAACACCCGGTAATGTCAGTTTGCCGTTCTCACCTGTCTCACTGTATCTGACTCTGCTGTTAAAACTGTAATTCATTTTTTATGTCCTCTTTTCTTATGTCGCTATGATTTTTTAATATAATTCGCTTCTGTTATCTAAAAGTCATATAAACGCATTTTTATATCTTTTGCTTTGGAACAAATTCGATCTTAAGATTCATTCCCATTCCTTCTGCCAGACGTTTTAAAAGATTTATAGATGGATTTCTCGTTCCATTTTCCAGTTTACTGATATCTGCCTGATTA
>ERZ773104.4825-NODE-4825-length-10781-cov-2.950214_pt1 | contig 10781 bp, 10 predicted proteins | sample MGYA00511920_ERZ773104 | MGnify/ENA primary metagenome ERZ773104 (study PRJEB29015, sample SAMEA2737857) | human gut metagenome | biome: human gut; feature: human-associated habitat; material: faeces | place: China | collected 2012 ...
GGCGTATGTGGACGGTGAGGTAAGCAATAAGGTTACGTTTACAGTCAGCGATGTGGGACTGCTCCAGGTGGTCAGCGTGTTCAATAAACCGATTATTGGTGAGTTGATGGTGGAAAAGACAGGCCAGGTGCCGACCGGCACAGAGGATGGCACCGACGTGAATGGCAATAAGCTGGTAACACCGATTTATGAGATCAAGGGCTTGCCGGATGCGGAATATGCACTGATTGCAAAGGAAGATATTGTATATCCGGATGGATACACGGGAACCCTGTTCACAGCCGGGGATACGGTGCTTGACCGTTATCAAGAACTGAAAGCGACGACTTTGAAAAACTATACATTGGAAGTCCCGGTGGGAGAGCTGGCGGACGTTTCTGAATATATCGGCAAAGTCCCAAATGAAGATGCAACACAGTCGGATCTCTATCAGTTCTATCAGCGGAATGAAAACCGGGTACAGCGGAGCCTTCTGGATGGCACAGCGGTACATTACGTGCTGCGGACGAATGAAGAAGGTAAGGTGCAGATTACAGGCCTGCCACTTGGCGAGTATGAAGTGGTCGAGGTTAAAGCTCCGACAGGCTACTACCGAGATCAGAACGACTGTACGCAGCAGATATCGCTAGTGGAGTCGGAGCAGAGTGGAAGACCTGAACCAATGGTATCCATGGAAGTTGATTTTGAGAATGCGAAGCAGGAAGTACAGGAGCCGGAGAATCCGAACCAGACGCCTGAGCCGAAGACAGTAATTTATCACCCGGATATCAAGGTGACAAAAAATGCAGAAAAATCCGTATATGAACCGGGCGAGACAGTTCAGTATCATATTTTGATTACGAATACTGGTGACGTAGATCTGAAAGATATCCCGGTTAGAGATTCAATGGCAGGTGGTGTGATTGAGACTATCGACTATCTGGCAGTAGGTGAATCTCAGGAGATTTCCTATGATTATCAGGTGCCGGAGGATGCGGTCGCTGGAAGTCGAATTGATAATATCGTTGTTGTCAAGGGTACTCCGGTAGTGCCGGAGCCGGGCAAGAATGAAGCGGGACAGGAGATATTGGTCGATCCGTCATCCTATGTGGAGCCGTCTGATACCGATGCAGAGAAGGTGCTGGTTAAGGGCAGTGAAATTCAGATTTTGAAAACAGCCCAGAAGCGGATGTATCATCCCGGCGAAACGGCAGTGTATGAGATGGTAGTTGTGAATCCAACAGAGCAGCCGATTCGGAACGTTGTTGTAAAAGACAGCTTAGATGGAGCATTCCAGGTTCAGGAGGACAGTAATATCAGTTTGAATGAAGATGGAACAGTAACCGTCAAAGAACTTGTTGCGGGAGCGCAGGTAACATTGAAATATACCTATGAGATTCCGGCGGATGCCAAAGCAGGCAGTCTGGAGAATGTGGCATGGGCAACAGGTACGGTAGAAACCCCGGATGGCCCGAAGCAGGTGGAGGATGAAGATAAGGAAGTTATTGTAGTTCAGAAGCCGGAAATCCAGATTACGAAAATGGCGGATAAAGAAATTTATGCGCCGGGCGAAACTGTAATATATGATATTGTAGTAAAGAATACTGGTAACTGTGCTCTGACGAATATTGAAGTTACAGAGCAGATGCTGAAGGATGGAGCTTTTGTGACTGTAAAGCCGCAGGCAGAGGATGAATCCAACAAGGATGAGTCCAGAGTGATTATTGATAGTCTGGCTGTTGGAGAAACAGTACACCTGACATACCAGTACACAATTCCAGAGGATGCCAAGGCAGGAGAAGCTATCTACAATCGGGTAACCGTAACGGGAGAATCCGTGCCTGTGATTGATCCGATGGAGTCTGAAAATCCGGATGGAAGTCCGAACTTTCTTCCCAGCGAGCAGGTGCATGATGCGGATGAAGAGATTGTGCATGTCATCCGAGCTGATTATGGTATGGCAGTGACTAAGTACAGCGTAGATGATGGAATCCGTACCCCAATGGCCGGAGCAGAGTTTACCGTATATGCAGCCGAAGATATTGAGAATATTCTTGGAGATGTTGTTTATACAGAAGGTACAGAAATCGAAACAGCGCTTTCCGATGAAGATGGTGTTGCAAGGTTCCAGACAGATTTCCCGCTGGGACTGTATAAGGTGAAAGAAACGAAAGCTCCGAAGGGACATTACAGCAGTACCAAAGAACTCCTGTTTAATTTAATGGAGCAGGAATACAATGATAATATTCAGTATCTGCATTTCTGGAGCTATGTGGAGAATGCTATTACGGAGGTCAGCATTAAGTTAGTGGACGACATGACTGGCAATGAGCTGGCCGGAGCTACCCTGACAATCACGGATGAAGAAGGAAAAATTGTGGATGCCTGGCTCACTAAGGTGGAAAACGGATACACAGTTAAGGGGCTGGATGTGGATAAAAATTATACTATCACGGAAACAGCGCCGAGAGATGGATATCTGGTAGATTTCACGGGAGCTTCTATGAAATCCGAAAATGCTACCATCGAGCAGCCGGTAGAGGAAAAAGTAAGATTCAAACTGGCGGATGTAGTGGCCAGTGTAAATGAAAACGGAAAAATTGATAAAACGACAGTCCCTGCCAGAACGGAGATATTGTTGGAAAATCCGATGGTAGTCGGTAATGTCCGTATCAATAAGGATGGAGAGGTGCTGGATAGTTGGACATTAACTGACAAGATGTTAGCATTTGTGAAATCCGTCTTTAACTATCGAAAAGCAGGATTGGCAGGAGTCGGTTTTGAAGTGAAAGCTACGGAAGACATTGTTCATCCGGATGGAGTGACTGGTGTTCTGTTCCACAAGGGTGATATTGTAGCAGTGAATGTACAAGGTATCCAGAGCATGGCCAAGGCCGTAACGGATGAACTTGGTACAGTAAGTTTTGAAGGTATGTATCTTGGTAAATATGAGCTGCTTGAGACACAGACAGCAGAGGGCTATGTTTGTAAGACGGAACCGACAGCATTTAGTCTGGCCTACGTGGATGGATACACATCACCGGTATCCGCAGTGGCGGGTGATATCAATATTACGAACCCGCGCCAGAAGGTGAAAGTGAACGTCGCCAAAAAGGATGTAGATACAGGAGAGAGCCTGCAGGGAGCAGTAATTGGCCTATATACGGCGGAAGCGATCCGTAATCATACTGGAAAAGTAATTGTCCAGGCAGATACATTATTGGAATCTGTTGAGACAGACGCTGACGGAAAAGCTGTATTTGAGTGTGATTTACCGTTTGGTAAGTATTATGTGAAAGAACTGACAGCGCCGGACGGCTATTATCGAAATGACGAAGCACAGTATTTTACTTTTCAATATGAAGGTGATGATACAGAGTGTGTAGAAATTCATCTTGAAATTAGCGATAAAAAGATGCCGGAGCCTACCAATCCGGGCCATCACGGAAGTTCTTCAAACGCAGTACCTTTGAGTGCTCCACAGACCTCAGACAAAGCAGCGCTGGAGCTTGCAGCTCTTGGAGCAGCAGGAGCTCTTGCAGGTCTGGCAGCCGTGAAAAGAAAAAATAAGAAGAAACAGAAGGAGGAAGAATAAAGAGTGCTGCCAAAAGTCTGCACAGGAGTGGATTTTCGGTAAGGCGAGGTAAAAATGGTAGAAGCCCTGTTTTGAGATAAATTTTCAAAACAGGGCTTCTTATGTTGTGTTACGAGGGGATCAGTGTGATGGTTGCATACATTGTCGGACAAAAAAGCAATAATCTTCTTTCGAAAAAATATTTCGGTGGCCAATTTCGATTATCATACGAATAAAACGTTGATCATCTTCGGGCAGGGACAAAAATTCCTTCAGCATCTCACCTTGATCGTCAGTGAGGTAAATGATATGTGGTTCCATTTTATATAGATTCTCCTTTTAATCCACAAAACTATAACTATTAAAATGAATCATTCCATTAAATTATTATAATACGAAAACAGAAAGGTTACAATATAAAAAAATAGTTGTACGGAAAATTTGTGATTTTACAGGAGAGATACGGTGGAGCTGGATTTCAAAGCAATCGGAAAACGTATAAAAATTGCAAGGATAAAGAAGGAACTGACACAGGAAGCTGTATCAGAAAAGGTAGGCGTTACCCCACAACACATGAGTAATATTGAGACGGGCAACTCTACCGTCAGCCTTCCTACACTGGTGGCGATAGCCAATGAGCTGGAAGTATCGGTGGATGAGCTGCTATGTGATACCGTCCTGAAGTCAGGAGCGGTGTTTTCCAGAGAGGCACAGGCGATACTGGACGATTGCAATGAATACGAAATAAGATTCTTGGTAGATGTCATGAAGTCCGTCAAGGCGTCTATGAGAAATGTGAAGATGTTTGAACAGCGGATTGAATCAAAAAATATTTAATTTAAGTGCTTCACTACTTTGAAGGTGAACCTTTAGTTATCCGGGAACAGGTCAGAAAAAGCCTGTTCCTTTTTTGCGCGTAAAAAAGCGTGGCAAACACGTAGGGGAGCGTGTACCGCGGTATAAAATTCACAGCCTGAAAAAACTACAATAATTACATAATCAGTAAGGAAAACCACTGATGAAATAAGACAAGGAAAGGCGGAGTGAATATGAAAAACACAAGCGTGAACACAAAAACGAAAGGAGTAGGTCTGATGCGCTCTGGAAAGGGGCTGGATATCGTGACCATCATGGGTGCAGAGATGATTGCCTACGGGGAGAAGCTGAACCTGGAGCTGCAAGAGGTATTCGTGGATCGCACCCCGGAGGACAAGATTGACCGTTGGGCGATTAAACAGGTCGTGAAGTGGCTGGAGCAGGAAGAGGTTAAGGCGCTGCTGGTTCGCAGACTGGAAGATATCACTTCAGATGCGGAGAGCCTGTTCCATTTCTTACAGTTGGCGAGACAGATGGGAGTGTCAATTCACTGTATGGAAATGGGAAGCGAGGTGTGCTGCGTAGGGCTGGATGAGCTGCCGGGTGCGTGAAAAATGGATGGGAAAGAAAAAGAGACGGTAGTAGATACCTTTAAGCTTGGAAATCGTCTTCGGGAGCTGCGGGAAAATATTCATGCGACGCAGCAGGAACTGGCAGAAGCATTGGAGGTCAGCCATTCCTATTATAGCAGGCTTGAGGAGGGAAGACGTGGAATGACTCTGAAAACGTTATATAGATTGGTAGATTACTATGATACAGACGCTAACACGATTCTTAATATACCGAAAAAGGAGGAACGTAAACGTGGTCGATAGAAGAATGCAAAGAAAGACGAAAAAAAGAATTGTGAAAGAAGAGGTTCCGTGTGTTGTGTATCTGTCATCGAATGAAGAGAGTTCCTTCGAACTAGCTGAACGAAAGGAAAATAGCCAGCTCCGCTATATCAATGATTATGCAAATGCTCACGGACTGATTCCGATGAAGATAGTCAGGAGGGGATGCTTTGGACCTGCGATACGCAACAAGCTGTTTCAGGAATGCCTCTATCTGATGAAACAGGGGAAGGCCAATGTGCTTCTGGTAGCTAATATGAATGCAATATCATCCGGGCTCACAGATGCGTATAAAAAGGTCGGCATGGTTCAGGAGCAGGGATTCCGTATCATATCAGTAGATGAAGGAGAACTTCGACTTAATATGAAGAGCGTGTGTGAAAGGGTGAGTGCCTAAATGGAGAAAGAAAAGAGACGGAAGGGCGATATTGTCTGGGTGGATTTAGGTGAACATCCAGGAACGAGGATACAGTCTGGAAGAAAGCTGTGTTTAATTGTCAGTACAGATAAAGGAAACGGTAGCGTGTATCAAGTGATTCCGGGAACCAGTAAAAAGGATAAGAAAGATTTTCCGGTGCATGTGACAGTAAAACCAGAAGAGCTCCAGGGGATGTTGAAAAAAGAAACGATTTTTATGGCAGAGCAACTGACGAGTGTATCTGAACAGCAGATTTTGATGATAGTCGGAAATTTGGAACAGGGGTCAGAGGCGATGATAAAAGTGGAAAAAGCGATAAAACGGCAGTTGGAGCTGGAAAGAAGAGAGATATGAGAAAAGCAATATATGTACAGGCTCCGGTCAAATATGCGACAGTCCCCGAGGCGATGCAGCGTTACCGGTTGGGAAAGAATACGTTGATGAATATCCTGAAAGATACCTCAGCGCTTAAACGTTTCGGGAGAGTTATTAGGGTGGACATAGGAGTTGCAGATAAGATTTTGGACAGTTATGAGGATTAGGAGAATGTAAAAAGAGAACGTCCGTATATAGAAGTAAAATTTAGATGTATACGGGCGTTTATAAAATTTTAGAAAAGGATTGAATTTTTGCCACACATATATTATAATTTATGTGTGGCAAAAATTCGAAGGAGGGAAGTGAAAACGTGTCACAACGAAAGGTTGGAAGACCGAAAATAGAGAAGCCTAAGGAGATCAAATTCAGCATTCGATTAGATCAGGAAATGTATGAAAGATTAGAAATGTATTGTGAAAAAAATAGTATCTCGAAAGCAGAAGCAATCAGAAAAGCATTGGGCTTACTATTAGATACTTAAAAAGGTTAGCCACTCCCCGTCCAAAGCGAATGACTAACCCTAACGACAGTATGGAAAGTCCATACCATGAAATAGTGTATCATAGGATGGACATTCCTGCAAGAAGAAAGGAGTGTTTTAGCACTATGGCGGAAAAAAGAAAAGATAATAGAGGAAGAAATTTATTTAAAGGCGAAGGGCAAAGAGGTGATGGTAGATACTATTATCAGTATAAAAACGGTTTAAATAAGCCCAAGGTTATCTATAGCTGGACATTGGAAGAGCTGAGAAAACGAGAAAAAGAAATTCAAAAAGATCTTGCGGATAGCATAGATGAAACAGCGGCAAAAATGTCACTGAATCAGTTGTTTGAGTTGTATTTAAGTTTAAAAGATAAAGAAAATTTCCTGAACAGTACCAGAAATGATTATTTGGAACTGTGGAATAATCATATAAGGAATACCGAATTGGGTAATACTCAAATAAAAAATATAAAAACATCTCATATAAAAAGATTTTATAAAGAATTAAAGGACAAAGGACTCTCTAACAGTACGATAAAGAAATTTAATACAATGCTAGGGCCGAGTTTTGAATTGGCATTGGATGATGATATGATAAGAAAAAACCCGGTAAAAAAAGAATGTATGAAAAAATACAAAGGAGATAAAAACCAAAGGGAAGCATTGACACAGGACGAACAGAAAAGATTGCTGAATTTTGTGGAGAATAATAATATATATAAAATTTATGCTCCAATGTTGCGGTATATGTTAGGAACAGGGTGTAGAATTGGAGAGGTTATTGGAATTACATGGGATGATATTGATATGAAAAGCAGAAGTATAAATATCAATCATCAGCTTAAATATAAGAAAAAGGAAGATGGAAAAACAGCGTTTATGATAGCAGCTCCAAAGACAGATGCCGGAAAACGTATTATTCCCATGACTACAGAAGTATACAATGCATTGATAATGCAGAAAAGGTATAGATTGTTTTTGGGAACTTCAAGAGACTTTGAGGTAGACGGGTACAAGAATTTTGTGTTTGTAACTAAAAATGGCCGCCCAATAGCCCCTAACGGTTTTAATAATGCAATGAAAAATATAATAAATGCATATAATAAGCAGGAAGAAAAAAAGGCGAAAGAAGAAAAACGAAAGCCTGTAATGTTACCACATGTCTCGGCTCATATATTCAGACATACTGCATGTACGAGAATGGCCGAAGCGGGTATGGAGATTAAAGCATTGCAGTATATTATGGGACATAGCAATGCTGCAGTTACGTTGGATGTATATACACATGTGCATGAGCAGAAAATCGTAGAAGAAATGGCAAAGATGGAAAAGGCTATGTAAAGAGGCGAAAGCTATTGCAAGGGTTCAGTGTATGAACTTGGGCAATAGCTTTAGTATATAGTCGAAAATATGTAAAAAATATGTAAATTCAATATTTGGATGATTAAAAGACATGAAAAACAGTGAGTTCACACAAAATTCACAAAAATATTAGCACTCCTACTTGACGAGTGCTAACAATGGTGCTATAATAGAATCAAAGCAAGGGAGAAGAAAGAAAATAAGAAAAAACCCTTGCGGAACCTCCAGCAGAACTGAAGGGAAGATTAGGAGGAATGATTTATGTTAGTACCGAGTATTTTTGGAGAAAGTTTATTTGATAATATGTTCCCGTTTGATGAGAAGTTCTTTACAGAAAAGAAGGATCCGCTGTATGGTAAGAATGTATCCAGACTGATGAAGACAGATGTCAGAGAGACAGAAAAGACGTATGAGCTTGATATCGATCTTCCGGGATTTAAGAAAGATGAGATCCAGATTGAACTGAAGGATGGTTATCTGACCGTCAGTGCCGAGAAAGGTCTTGATAAGGATGAGGAAGATAAGAAAGGCAAATACATCCGCAAGGAACGTTATGCAGGTGCTCTGAGCAGAACCTTCTATCTTGGCGAGGAGATCCGGGAAGAGGAGATTAAGGCAAAATTCGAAAACGGTATCCTGAGCGTATCAATTCCGAAAGAGGAAGAGAAGAAGGTTGAAGGTCCGAAGCACATTTCCATCGAAGGGTGATCTGACAGCCCCGAGCGGTAACGATACAGAAACGCGTGCGAAGCTGCCACGTATCTGAAAGATTAAGCCGCCCGGCGGATGAAAATTTCGCTGGGCGGTATTACTGACAACAAACACAACAAGTACTTCAGAATTGAAGGGAGGCTTGCGATCATGAATATCAGCAAATTTACACAGAAATCAGTGGAAGCAGTCCAGAACTGCGAGAAGCTGGCTTATGAATATGGAAATCAGCAGATCGACCAGGAACATCTCCTGGTGAGTCTGTTAAAGTTAGATGACAGCCTGATCTTAAAGCTGATCACAAAGATGGGAATCTCCGGTGAGCAGTTTACGGATGAGGCGGAAGCAGCACTTAAGAAGCTGCCGAAGGTATCCGGAGGCGGACAGGTTTATCTGACCCAGGACCTCAATAAAGTCCTGATCGATGCCGAGGACGAGGCAAAGGCGATGGGAGACGAATATGTTTCCGTCGAGCATTTGTTCTTATGCCTGTTAAAACAGCCGAACAAGGCTATGAAGGAACTGTTCCGTACTTATGGGATCGACCGGAATAAATTCTTACAGGCTCTGTCCACGGTCCGCGGCAACCAGAGAGTTACCAGTGATAATCCGGAGGCAACCTACGATACCTTAAATAAATACGGTTCTGACCTTGTAGAAAAGGCAAGAGACCAGAAGATGGACCCGGTGATCGGCCGTGACGCCGAGATCCGGAACGTGATCCGGATCCTTTCCAGAAAAACGAAAAACAACCCGGACCTCATCGGTGAACCCGGTGTTGGTAAGACCGCCGTTGTAGAAGGTCTTGCACAGCGTATCGTCCGCGGCGATGTGCCGGAGGGCTTAAAAGACAAGAAATTATTCTCACTGGATATGGGTGCCCTTGTTGCGGGAGCGAAATACCGTGGTGAGTTTGAGGAACGTTTAAAAGCCGTTCTCGATGAGGTGAGAAAGAGCGAGGGACAGATTATTTTGTTCATTGATGAGCTTCACACCATCGTCGGAGCCGGAAAGACGGAAGGCTCCATGGATGCCGGCAATATGTTAAAGCCGATGCTTGCCCGTGGTGAGCTGCACTGTATCGGTGCGACGACTCTGGATGAGTACCGGAAATATATTGAGAAGGATCCGGCTCTGGAACGTCGTTTCCAGCCGGTTATGGTTGATGAGCCGACGGTCGAGGATACGATTTCGATCCTTCGTGGACTGAAGGACCGTTATGAGGTTTATCATGGCGTAAAGATCACCGATTCCGCGCTTGTAGCGGCGGCAACCCTTTCCAACCGTTATATCAGTGATCGTTTCCTTCCGGATAAGGCAATCGACCTCGTGGATGAAGCGTGCGCAATGATCAAGACGGAGCTCGATTCCATGCCGACGGAGCTGGATGAACTCTCCAGAAAGATCATGCAGCTTGAGATCGAGGAGGCGGCTCTTAAGAAAGAGACAGACCATTTAAGCCAGGAACGCCTTGCGGATCTTCAGAAGGAGCTGGCGGAGCTCCATGACCAGTTCGCGACTCAGAAGGCCCAGTGGCAGAACGAAAAGGCGACGGTTGATAAGCTTTCCTCCATCCGTGAGGAGATCGAGGCAGTCCATCGTCAGATCCAGGATGCACAGCAGAAATATGATCTGAATAAGGCAGCAGAGCTCCAGTACGGTAAGCTTCCGCAGCTTGAAAAAGAGTTGAAGGAAGAGGAGGAGAAGGTAAAGAACGCAGATCTGAGTCTTGTCCATGAAAGCGTTACCGAAGATGAGATCGCAAGGATCATCTCCCGCTGGACTGGTATCCCGGTTGCAAAACTCACGGAGAGCGAGAGGAATAAGACCCTTCATCTGGACGATGAGCTTCACAAACGTGTTGTCGGTCAGGATGAGGCAGTCGAGAAGGTTACAGACGCGATCATCCGCTCCAAGGCCGGGATCAAGGATCCGACAAAGCCGATCGGTTCCTTCCTGTTCCTCGGACCTACCGGTGTCGGCAAGACAGAGCTTGCAAAGACGCTTGCGGCAAGTCTGTTTGATGATGAGAACAATATGGTCCGGATCGATATGAGTGAATACATGGAGAAATACTCTGTATCCCGTCTGATCGGAGCGCCGCCAGGATATGTCGGATATGATGAGGGCGGTCAGCTCACAGAGGCAGTCCGCAGAAAACCGTACT
>ERZ773104.4840-NODE-4840-length-10752-cov-3.560998_pt1 | contig 10752 bp, 10 predicted proteins | sample MGYA00511920_ERZ773104 | MGnify/ENA primary metagenome ERZ773104 (study PRJEB29015, sample SAMEA2737857) | human gut metagenome | biome: human gut; feature: human-associated habitat; material: faeces | place: China | collected 2012 ...
ATGACTTACCCCGTATTCCGCACGGCCGGCGGAGCGGAGAAAGCCCCATATAAATCTGATTTCGTTTTGATGAAAAGGAGATCCAATATGAAAAAGAAATTGTTAGCCTTTGTTATGGCCGCGACTATGGTGTTCAGTCTGGCCGCCTGCGGTTCCAGCAGTTCCAATGATTCCAGCAATTCCGGCAGTTCCAGCGATTCCGATTCCGCCCAGTCCGGCGACGAGGTCCAGACCTTCAAGCTGGGCTCCATCGGCCCCCTGACCGGCGACGCCGCCATCTACGGCCAGGCCGTGGTCAACGGCGCCCAGCTGGCCGTCGACGAGATCAACGCCAGCGACTCCAAGATCAAGTTTGAGTTCAAGGGCGAGGATGACGAGGCCGACGGCGAAAAGTCCACCAACGCCTACAACCAGCTGATGGACTGGGGCATGCAGGTTCTGGTCGGCCCCACCACCACCGGTGCTTCCATGGCTGTGGCTGATGTCTGCAACAGCGAGCGCACCTTCATGATCACGCCCTCCGCTTCCGCTGTGGACGTGACCGCCGGCAAGGACAATGTGTTCCAGGTCTGCTTCACCGACCCCAACCAGGGCATTTCCTCCGCTGACTACATCGCCGAGAATATGCCGGACGCCAAGATCGCCGTGCTGTACCGCAACGATGACGCCTACTCCCAGGGCATCCACGATACCTTCGTGAAGGAAGCCACCGAAAAGGGTATGAGCGTTGTCTATAAGGGCACCTTCACCAACGATACCGCCACCGACTTCTCCGTGCAGCTGGCCGGTGCCCAGACTGCCGGTGCCGACCTGGTGTTCATGCCCATCTACTATCAGCCCGCTTCCATCGTTCTGGCTCAGGCCAAGGCCATGGGCTACGCTCCCACCTTCTTCGGCGTGGACGGCATGGACGGCATCCTGACCATGGAAGGCTTCGATCCCTCTCTGGCTGAGGGCCTGATGCTCCTGACTCCCTTCTCCGCTACCGTTCCCGAAACCCAGTCCTTCGTGGAAGCTTACACCGCTGCCAATGACGGCGTGACCCCCAACCAGTTCGCCGCTGACGCTTATGACGGTGTCTACATTGTCAAGGAAGCTCTGGAAAAGGCCGGCTGCACCGCTGATATGAGCAGCGCCGATATCTGCGAGGCTCTGGTGGCTCAGATGACCCAGATCTCCTACTCCGGTCTCACCGGCAAGGACATGACCTGGAACGCTGAGGGTCAGGTCTCCAAGGCTCCTACCGCTTATGTCATCAAGGGCGGCGAGTACGTCCTGCCTGAGGCTTAATGTCTCACACCTGAACGCTGACCGCAAGGACCGGCAGCCGGGGCCTTCCCCGGCTGCCCCCTGCGGCGTTCAGGTCCCTGTCCTCTTCCGCTGTTTCCATGGCGGAAATCTGGGCAGAGGCGCTCCCTCCGCCCGTATTTCTGTCATGGAAGGCTCCACTCCATATTCTATAAAGAGAAAAGAGGTATTGCCCCATGGAATTTCTGTCCTATTTGATCAGCGGCATCAGCCTGGGCAGCATTTACGCCATCATCGCTCTGGGCTACACCATGGTGTACGGCATCGCCAAGATGCTGAACTTTGCCCACGGCGACATCATTATGATCGGCGGCTATGTTTCCTTCTGCTCCATGTACTATTTAAATCTCCCCCCCATCGTGGCCACCCTGCTGGCGGTGATCGCCTGCACCGTCCTCGGCATCGTGATCGAACGGCTGGCCTATGCGCCTCTGCGCTCCGCCCCCTCTCTGGCAGTGCTGATCACCGCCATCGGCGTCAGCTATTTCCTCCAGAACTCCGCTCTGCTGATCTGGAAGGCCGCCGCCAAGACCTATCCTCCCGTTGTCGCAGGCGCTGTGCAGCTTTTCAACGGCCAGCTCACCATTTCCTACATCTCTCTGCTGACCATCGCCGCCTGCGTTGTCATCATGCTGGCGCTGACCACCTTCGTCAGCAAGTCCAAGATGGGCAAGGCCATGCGGGCCTGCTCTGAGGATAAGGGCGCGGCCCAGCTCATGGGCATCAACGTCAACTCCACCATTTCCGCAACCTTTGCCATCGGCTCCGCTCTGGCGGCCATCGCCGGTGTGCTGCTGTGCTCCTTCAACACCTCTCTGATGCCCACCACCGGCTCCATGCCCGGTATCAAGGCGTTCACCGCCGCCGTGTTCGGCGGCATCGGCTCCATCCCCGGCGCATTTCTGGGCGGCCTGCTGCTGGGCATCATCGAAGCCCTGGCCAAGGCCTATATTTCCACCCAGCTGGCAAACTCCATCGTTTTCGCCGTTCTGATCGTGGTCCTGCTGGTGAAGCCGGCCGGTCTGCTGGGCAAGATCGTGCCCGAGAAAGTGTAAGGTGAGCAGGATGAAACAACGAAAGAGCAGTAAAACCAATGTGGTGAATTTCTCCACCTATCTGGGCATGGTCATCTTTTTCCTTGTGATGACCGCTCTCAGCAAGGCCGGTGTTCTGAACCGTTCCATGACCGGCCTGCTGGTCCCCATCTGCTGCTATATGTCTATGGCTGTGTCCCTGAACCTGACGGTGGGCATCCTTGGTGAGCTGAGTCTGGGGCATGCGGGCTTTATGAGCGTAGGTGCCTTCGCGGGCGTCATCGCTTCTCAAAGCCTGCTGGATGTGGTCCCCTCCGCCGGTCTGCGGCTGACCATCGCCATGATCGTGGGCGCGCTGTTCGCCACCATCGCCGGCTTCATCGTGGGCGCTCCCGTGCTGCGGCTTCAGGGCGACTATCTGGCCATCGTGACTCTGGCCTTCGGCGAGATCATCAAGGAGCTTGTGACCTGCCTCATCGTGGGCCATGACGAAAATGGTCTCCATATCCTCTTTAACCTCACCGGCAACAAGACAGTGGAGGATCTGGGCCTCAGCGACACCGGCATCGCCATCATCAAAGGTGCGCAGGGTACCGCCAGCGTCAAGACCATCGCCAGCTTCACCGCCGGTTTCATTCTGGTGATGGTGACGCTGTTCATCGTGCTGAATCTGAAGCACAGCCGGGCCGGGCGGGCCATCATGGCGCTGCGGGACAACCGCATCGCCACCTCCAGCATCGGCATCAACACCACCAAGTACAAGCTCATGGCTTTTGTCACCTCCGCCGCTCTGGCCGGTGCCGCCGGTGCGCTGTACGGCTTGAACTATTCCTCTCTCCAGGCCGCTAAATTCAACTTCAACACCTCTATCCTGGTGCTGGTGTTCGTGGTGCTGGGCGGTCTTGGCAACATCTGGGGCAGCCTGGTAGCTGCCGCGGCGCTGACCATCCTGCCGGAGGCCCTCCGGGAATTCGCCGACTACCGGATGCTGGTGTACGCCATCGTGTTGATCCTCGTCATGCTGGCGACCCACAACCCCACGCTGCAAAGCTTCTTCGCCCGGCTCAAGCCTGGCAAAAAGGAAGAAAAGGAGGCTGCCTGATATGTTCGGAAAACTGGTTCCCGTCCCCTCCGGCGCTGTGATCCCGGAGCGTGACATCGGCAAGCGTCCCATCCTCAATTGCATCAATCTGGGCGTCACCTTCGGCGGCCTGAAGGCCGTGGACGATTTCAACCTCATGATCGGCCGGACGGAGATCGCCGGTCTCATCGGCCCCAACGGCGCGGGCAAGACCACGGTGTTCAACCTGCTGACCAAGGTGTATCAGCCCACTCACGGCACTATCCTTCTGGATGGGCAGGACACCCACAACATGACCACCGCTCAGGTGAACCGGGCCGGTATCGCCCGTACCTTCCAGAACATCCGCCTGTTCAACGACCTGACGGTGGAGGAAAACGTCACCGTGGCGATGGACGCTCAGATGAAGTACAGCATGGTCAGCGGCATCTTCCGCCTTCCCAGCTTCTGGAAGGAGGAAAAGGTGGCACACGAGCGGGCGCTGGAGCTGCTGAGCCTGTTCCATATGCAGGATCTGGCAAATGTCAAGGCCGGTTCCCTGCCCTACGGCGCCCAGCGCCGTCTGGAAATTGTCCGGGCGCAACCAACCCCTCCTTGCTGTTGCTGGATGAGCCCGCCGCTGGTATGAACCCCTCCGAAACTGCGGAACTGATGGAGAACATCCGCAAGATCCGGGATACGTTCCAGATCGCCATTATGCTCATTGAGCATGACATGAATCTGGTCATGAACATCTGCGAGGGCATCTGCGTGCTGAACTTCGGCCGTGTCATCGCCAAGGGCAGCCCCGAAGAGATCCAGTCCAACCCAGTGGTCATCGAGGCCTACCTGGGCAAACAGAAGGAGGCGTGAGCATGAGCACCATTTTAAAGGTTGACAATATCAACGTCTATTACGGCAGCATCCACGCCATCAAGGGCATCTCCTTTGAGGTCAATGAGGGCGAGATCGTGACCCTGATCGGTGCCAACGGCGCCGGCAAGTCCACCACTCTGAACACCATTTCCGGCCTGCTCCACAGCAAGACCGGCCATATCGAGTTCATGGGCGAGCCTCTGAACCATGTACCCAGCCATAAGGTTGTTTCCAAGGGACTGGCGCTGGTCCCCGAGGGACGGCGGATCTTCCTCCAGATGTCTGTGCAGGAAAATCTGGACATGGGTGCTTTCTCCCGCCGGGGCGGCAACATCGACGCCGATATGGAGCGGGTCTTTGAACAGTTCCCCCGCCTGAAAGAACGCCGCAAGCAGGTGGCCGGTACCCTCTCCGGCGGCGAGCAGCAGATGCTGGCCATGGGCCGGGCACTGATGTCCAACCCCAAGCTGCTGATGCTGGACGAGCCCTCCATGGGCCTGGCCCCCATTCTGGTGGAGCAGATCTTTGACATCATCAAAAATCTCCACAAGGCCGGCACCACGATCCTGCTGGTGGAGCAGAATGCGCAGGCGGCCCTGTCCGTGGCTGACCGGGGCTATGTACTGGAAACTGGAAAGATCGTCACCACCGGCACAGGCGCGGAACTGCTGGCCTCTCCCGCCATCAAGAAGGCGTATCTGGGAGGCTAAACGTCGGAGCAAAGTTCGTACACTCCGTTTCCACCTGACGGCGAAACCCTCGTTTTCTTCCTTGCTCCTCCTCTTTCGCGTCAGATTTGCTTCGCCGGATTCTGACGCGAGTGGGACGGGAGATGCGAGGGAGCAAAGTCCGCATGGTTCCTTTCCATCTGGCATGAAGCCTTTACTGTTTTCCATTTTCGCAGCATAAACCGCACGTCCGTTTGGACGTGCGGTTTCAGCGTGTCGAAAAAGTCTTTTCGCCCCGCTGAGCAAGTTTTCAGAACTTTATAATAGTTCTGAAAACTTAGGATTTTAATGGCGCAGGACACCCTTCTTGGGTTTCCCGCGCACACCTTTCCTTACCGTCGCGGAGAATTTACCACTTTATCGACAGTCTCAAACCGCACGTCCGTTTGGACGTGCGGTTTTTTCTCCCCGCCTCTTTTCAAAGCCGCTTCCCCGTGGTATACTGCTGTCAAGACAAGTTTGAAAGGGGTATCGTATGCACGCGGAGGAACGCAGAGAAACGATTTTGAAGCTGCTGCGGCAGTCTGCTCAGCCGGTCAGTGCCTCGACGCTGGCAGGCCAGCTATCTGTCAGCCGCCAGATCATCGTAGGAGACATTGCCTTGCTGCGGGCCGGAGGCGCGGACATTTTAGCCACCCCCCGGGGGTACTGCCTGCAAAATGCCGCCGCAGCCGGTCTCACCCGCCGGGTAGCTGTCCGCCATGACGAGGCAGGCATGGAGGTAGAGCTGAACACTATGGTGGACAATGGCTGCACCGTGGTGGACGTTATCGTGGAACACCCTCTTTACGGCCAGCTCACCGGCCCCTTGCAGCTTTCCAGCCGATACGATGTGGCCCAGTTCATCGCCCGGAGCCGCACCGCCCAGCCTCTCTCCGTTCTCACCGGCGGCATCCACCTTCACACGCTGCTCTGCCCCAGTGAGGACGCTTACCGGCGGGTACTGGACGCCCTGCGGCAGGCAGGCTTCCTGCTGGAGGGATAAAACTTTCTGTTGACAAGCATACCGATTCCGTGTATAGTGTGTTGGACAGGTGTCAAGACACCAGTCTGACACACTATTTTTGATCGATACGGAGTATTCTCATGGAAAAGGTAAACGCATTCCTGAAGCGCAAAAACATCGTTTTTTCCGCCAAGCGCTATGGCATTGATGCCCTGGGCGCTATGGCACAGGGCCTGTTCTGCTCCCTGCTGATCGGCACCATCCTCAACACGCTGGGCACGCAGTTCCACATCGGTTTCCTCACCGCCCAGATCGGGGAAAAGGTTCCCTACACCATCGGCGGCCTGACCTCCTTTATGAGCGGTCCCGCCATGGCCATTGCCATCGGCTACGCCTTGCAGGCGCCCCCGCTGGTGCTGTTCTCTCTGGCGGCTGTGGGTTATGCCTGCAACCTGCTGGGCGGCGCGGGCGGCCCCTTGGCCGTGCTGTTTGTGGCGATCATCGCTGCGGAGTGCGGCAAGGCCGTCAGCAAAGAGACGAAGATCGACATTCTGGTGACTCCCATTGTCACCACCCTCATCGGCGTAGGCACGGCCTATGTTATCGCCCCGCCCATCGGCACCGCCGCCAGCGCCTTCGGTATGGTCATTATGCAGGCCACGGAGCTTCAGCCCTTCCTGATGGGTATTCTGGTGTCCGTGCTGGTAGGCGTGGCCTTGACCCTGCCCATCTCCTCCGCCGCCATCTGCTCCGTACTGGGCCTCACCGGTCTGGCAGGCGGTGCGGCTGTGGCTGGCTGCTGCGCCCAGATGGTAGGCTTCGCCGTTATGAGCTTCCGGGAGAACGGCTGGGGCGGTCTGGTGAGCCAGGGCCTCGGCACCTCCATGCTGCAAATGCCTAACATCGTGAAAAACCCCCGCGTCTGGATCCCTACCGTCACCTCCGCCATTACCGGCCCCATTGCCACCTGCCTGTTCCGTCTGCAAATGAACGGCGCGGCCATCAACTCCGGTATGGGCACCTGCGGCCTGTGCGGCCAGCTGGGCGTGTGGACCGGTTGGGTGGCTCCCAGTGAAAAGGCTCTGGCCAATGGTGCCATCGCCATGAACCCCACCGCTTTTGACTGGGCGGGCCTGATCCTGATCTCCTTCATCCTCCCCGCCATTCTGTGCCCCCTTATCAACCAGCTCTGCCGCAAGGCCGGCTGGGTGAAGGACGGCGATCTGAAGCTGCCCTGATATCCCTAATTTCACACATGTAGAAAAAACCATCGGCTTTTTGTGGAAAAAGCCGATGGTTTTTGTTCTTCTATAAGATTGTGCCCTGTTTAGCCGAATTTATGCCCCAATTCCCGTCCGAACGTACATTTTTAATAGGTGTTTTTCATTGTTAAAAAGCAAACATCTGTTGACGAAACGCCATGTTTTGGGTTAGAATACGAGTCAGGAAAGTATGTTCCTTTCAATGGCTGATCGCGCTGTCTCATAAGTTCTGCGTACGGCGCGCTCTTTGTCGGGAGTCCCGGAAAACGATTACTTGTATTCATTTTCCGGAACGTGTTATTTTATCTAAAATTGGAAGCGTACACATACCGTTATTTCCTTGTTTTACTTCATTTTTTCATCAAAGCAAGCAGAAAGGATGCGTGTTACATGGATGTAAAAAAGTGCAACGTTCTGGCGGCTGAGATCCGGCTGGAGACCCTGAAGGTCATCCACTCCCGGGGCTTCGGTCACGTGGGCGGTTCCATGGATCTGGCAGACCTGATGGCCGTTTTGTACGGTGAGGTCATGAAGTTCGATCCCAAAAACCCCCGCTGGGAGGATCGCGACTGGCTGGTGCTCAGTAAGGGCCACGCCGGTCCCGTGGCTTATGCCACCTTCGGTCTCATGGGCTTCTATCCCATGGAGGAGGCCTACACCCTGAACCAGCCCCACACCAAGTTCCCCAGCCACACTGACCGCAAGCTGACTCCCGGCGTGGATCTGACCACCGGCTCTCTGGGCCAGGGCGCTTCCACCGCTGCCGGCGCCGCTCTGGGCAACAAGATCGACGGCCGCACCAACCACGTCTTCTGCGTCATCGGCGACGGTGAGGCGGACGAGGGCCAGGTCTGGGAGTCCTTCCAGTTCGCCTATGCCCACAAGCTGGACAACCTGATCTATTTCATCGATAAAAACGGCTATCAGTTGGACGGCCCCACCGATGACATTCTGGCTCACGGCGATCTGGCCAAGAAGGCGGAGTCCTTCGGCCTGTACACGCAGGAGATCGACGGCCATGACGTTCAGGCGATCTATGACGCCATTCAGAACGCATACGCCAAGAAGGGCGTTCCCAGCTGCATCGTGCTGGATACCTGCAAGGGCAAGGGCGCTACCTTTGCCGAGCCCAAGCATGACCACTCCTCTCAGCCCAACGAGGAGCAGTGGGCCGAGGCCATCGCCGCTTCCGAGAAGGCCTTGGAAGCTGTCAAGAACGCTTAAAGGAGGGTGCGAGTAATGAGTGTGAAAGTAATTGGTAAGCATGAAAAGGACTCCCGCGCCTGCCGCGACGCGCTGGCCCTGACTCTGAACGAAATGATGGCCGAGGACAAGTCCATCGTCTATGTGGACTGCGATCTGATGGGCTGCATCAACACCAAGATGCTGAGGAAGAACTATCCTGACCGCGCTTTTGAGGCCGGTATTGCCGAGGCCAACGGCGCCGGCGTGGCTGCGGGCCTCGCTGCCGCCGGCAAAAAGGTGTTCTTCCATTCCTTCGGTACCTTCTCCTCCCGCCGCTGCTATGACCAGATCTATATGTCCGCCGCTTATGCCGGTCTGCCCGTCCACGTGCTGGGCTCCGACGCCGGTGTGACCGCTGCCTTCAACGGCGGCACCCATATGCCTCTGGAGGATGCCGCTATGTACCTGAGCATCCCCGAGACCGTGGTGCTGGATCCCGCCGACTATGCCCAGCTGGAGTGCATCACCCGTCAGCTGCCCGGCATCACCTCCGGCGTGACCTATACCCGCTTTGTCCGCAAGGGCATCGTCAAGGTCTATGAGGACGGTTCCGAGTTCCCCATCGGCAAGGGCGTTGTGCTCCACGAGAGCGACAAGGACGTGGCCACCATCATCACCTCCGGCATCATGGTGGACGAGTCCTTGAAGGCTTATGAGGCCCTCCAGGCGGAAGGCATTTCCGTCCGCGTGATCGATATGTTCACCTGGAAGCCTCTGGACGAGGAGTTGGTCATCAAGGCCGCCAAGGAGACCGGTGCTATTGTCACCGCCGAGAACCACAACGTCACCTGCGGTCTGGGCAGCGTGGTTTCCAACTGCCTGGCTAAGAACTGCCCCACCGTTCAGGAGTTTGTGGGCGTGCAGGATCTGTTCGGTCAGGTCGGTCCTCAGGACTTCCTGATGGATGAGTACGGCCTCCGTGCCGCCAATATCGTGGCTGCCGTCAAAAAGGCGATCAGCCGCAAGTAATTCGGATATCCGGCGGGGTCTCCCCGAAGATCCCGCCTGTATCACTTAAATCAATTAAAAGGAGATTTCAATCATGGATGCATTTTCCGCTTCTCTGATGGCTGACAAGAGAGAGATTGTCTTTGCTCCCACCGTGTATAAGTTCCAGACCTTCGCTCAGATGGCTGAGGAGTTCAAGCTGGGTGAACGGGACGTGGTTCTGACCAACGAGTTCATCTACACCCCCTTCATGAAGGAACTGGGCCTGAAGTGCAACTTCGTGTTCCAGGAGAAGTTCGGCGCCGGCGAGCCTTCCGAGGCTATGATCCAGACCATGTATGACGCCATCCCCTATGACAGCTATGACCGTGTCATCGCTGTGGGCGGCGGCGCCATCATGGACCTGTGCAAGCTGCTGGGCTGCAAGCGTCCCGACACCGTCCACAACCTGTACTTCAAGCGCTTCCCCGTGGTCCACGAGAAGGACGTCATCGCCATCCCCACCACCTGCGGCACCGGCTCTGAGTGCACTAACATCTCCGTGGCCATCGTCAAGGACGAGAAGGACGGCGTGCTCACCGGCGGCGAAACCAAGCTGGGCCTGGTGTCCGATGACATCATCCCCAACAAGGTGTGCCTGATCCCCGACCTGCTCAAGACCCTGCCCTACAAGCCCTTCGCCTGCTCCGCCATCGACGCGCTGGTCCACGCCACCGAGTCCTTCCTGAGCCCCCACCGCAAGACCATGACCTCCGAGCTGTTCAGCGAGAAGGCCATGGACATGATCCTCAAGGGCTTCAAGCTCATCGACGAGAAGGGTAAGGACGCCCGCTTTGAGTATCTGGATGAGTTCGTCACCGCCTCCTTCTACGCCGGCATTGCCTTCCTGAAGGCTGGCTGCGGCCCTGTCCACGGCATGAGCTTCCCCCTGGGCGGCACCTATCACGTGCCTCACGGCGAGTCCAACTACATGCTCTTCGGCGCCATCATGGACTACTATGATGCCAACAAGCCCGACGGCGAGATCATGAAGTTCAAGGAGCTGGTGGCCCGCATCCTCGGCTGCGAGGTCAAGGACGCCATCCCCGAGATGAACGCTCTGCTGCAGCGCATCCTGCCTCTGCGTCCCCTGCGTGACTGCGGCTTCACTGAGGCTGACTTCAAGATCTTCCCCCAGTCCGTGGAGACCAACCAGCAGCGCCTGATGACCAACGCTTACTATCCCTTCGATCTGGAGAGCGAAGAGGCCATCTACCGCAAGTGCTATTGATCCCAACGGATCATCCGCAAAAGAAAAATCGCAGCGGTCAGCCGCTCCTCTCCTTTGAGAGAAACGGCTGACCCC
>ERZ773104.4843-NODE-4843-length-10742-cov-7.067839_pt1 | contig 10742 bp, 9 predicted proteins | sample MGYA00511920_ERZ773104 | MGnify/ENA primary metagenome ERZ773104 (study PRJEB29015, sample SAMEA2737857) | human gut metagenome | biome: human gut; feature: human-associated habitat; material: faeces | place: China | collected 2012 ...
CACAGGAAATCTGCAGTATCTTCCGCTGAATTTGGATTATGAAAACGATAATTTAATTTCGTCCGTTTCAAGCGAAAGCTACACCCCCTTACCTCGCCTGTCCTTCTCTCCCATACTATGAGAAAGATTCTTAGATTAGACCAGATCATTTAATCTAAGTTAAGCATAACCTACTTGAAATCAAATTACGTTCCCCAAATACTAAACTTTTGTCCATTCCCACCGTACTTTTTCAAAAAATTTCACTGCTCCTGACTGCATCATATTCCATTAAAAGTCGTAAAATAAAAAGAAACGCTTGAAAAAGGTTTTATGTTACTAAACCTTTTCAAGCGTTTCAATGCCAATTCAATATACAATTTTATGCCCCGTCTCCTCTTGTTTGCCTTGTTTTTTCTAAATTCAAGTTTACCATCAATTCTATATTCACAACTTGGCAAGCAGTGCATTTGTACACACAAAATGCATTTTTGCTTGTTGGGAGTATCTCCCAAACCCTCAGAATCAATCAGAAATCTGATTGAACTCCCCGTCTGTTTCCATCCTTTCATCACCTACATTATTTTCGCAAGTAATCAAGCCTTTTTGCCCTTTCATAAGCCAATTCCAAAAACTGACAAATATTTAAATGAGAATAATCCCAATTCATTGGTTCTAAAGTTGTAGCTCCCCGGTATCCTGTACAGGCAATTTTCTCCATAACTGTATCCCAATTAATATTGCCGTCGAATGGTAATTGATGTTGATTATGACTACCGCCGTTATCCTGTAAATGAATTGCCATCAGCCGGTTTCCATGCATTCCCAACAAATCTTCATCCGGTGCATAATTTATATGATGACAACTATCATAACAATAGCCTACATTATTTGAAGTGAATTTATTTAAAACTATTTTCAAATTTTTAATGTTACTTAAATTCTCAAAAGCAATCTGAATATTCTTTTGTTCTGCCTTGTTTATAAGTTCTGCCAACCGTCTGATTCCTGTTTGATTTAAAGGATTATTATCATTTGGCAAATGTATCACCATGGTCGGTATATCATATTCACAGCAATCCGCTACACATTGTAGATAACTTTGAAATACGCCTTCACCACTCAAATTGTCCAGTGACAGATTATTCTGCTCATGCACAGGCGCATGGATATTTTCTACTAATAAACCAGCTCTTCTGGCTAATCTTACATCCTCTTGATAACCGTCTCCTCTGCCAAACTGATTGCTCCACCACAACATTACACAATCAAATCCCGATTTTCTAATCAATTTGTACCTTTCTTCAAAAGAGACATCATATCCCGAGCCATAACCAAAGCAATCATATATTCCTGTCATTTTCTATCTCCCCTCACCAATACTCAAGGTTACCTGATTTCATTATAGCAAAAGCACTCCCTGATATCTACCTGAGAGTGCCCTTGTTTCAGTTCTATTCAATTCTCCATACTATTTTTTCTTTACATCGTTCCATTTTGTTACTACCGTATGTACTGTACTTTTCGAAATGCCAAATGCTTTGGCGGTCTGTCTTACGGTTGCATTGTTTTCGATGATATAATTCGCTATATGAACTGCCCGTTCCTCAATATAATCTTTCAAAGGGAACCCCTCAGAACGCTTTTTTACATTCTATGAAATGCTCCGAGAGGTTATGACCATTTCCAGTTCCATATTATCTGATTATTCTCCTACAACTTTGGATGATTCTACGAAATATGATTCTCCTGATAACAAATTGCACTCCCATCTGGAGCATATACATGAATTTTGGCGATGCCGCCAAACCAATGATATGCATCATCACACTTCGTCACCTCCTGATCCGTCTGATTCAGGAGTTCTCCAATCCCCTGTTCGACCATATCAAACAGGATAATATTTTCAAGTTCTCTGGTGTGCCCGTGCAAAATATATTTTGCTTTCTTTTTCAGGAAATCCAGTCGTTCCAGACTTTTCGCATATTCTTCAAGTGAACTGCACCCTTCCAACTGCATCCAAAGATGATGGTTGATTCCATCTCCCGGGAATAAAATCTGCTCTTCTACAAGCAAAAGACATAGTTCTCCCGGTGTATGCCCCGGAAGTTCATAAACCTCTACATGTAATCCTCCAAGATCAATTACATTGCCTTCCCTGACCGGATGGACTACCGGTCTCTTATCAAGGTTCTCCGGTGCCGTGAACATCTCCACATAAGGCATGTCATACGGACTCATATATACTTCATCAAAAAAATGATTTCCACCGATATGGTCCGGATGCACATGCGTATTGATCACCATAACCGGCAGGCCAGTGATGGTCCGCACAATTTCTTTCACATTTTCGCTTCCATTCATGGTATCTACTACCAGTGCCTTCTTTTCTCCCAGTACCACATAACCGGAAGACCCCTGGTCATCCATCAGCCATACATGTTCTGTTAATTTTTTTGTCTGTATCATATCTGTAATTTCCTGCCTTCCATTTTATCATTTAAGATAATTCATGCATATCTACCCGACATATCATACATAAGTATATCATAGCAAATAAATGAATTAAATAAAAATCTTAGGCCAAACTGCATTCTTACATGAATCTCTAGCATGTTACCCCTGATTTATGTTATACTATGGTGAGTGTTTTACACTACTATATTAAATTAATTTTCTGAAGGCAAAGCCATGATTAAACGAAAATTTATCAGTGTCAGGCTGTTAACTCCCGGCATGGTCATTGACCAGTCCATCATCGATGGAACCGGACGTGTCCTGATTCACAGGAAGACAGCTCTCGACGATTACATGATTTATTCCCTTCGCAAGATGAGCATTGGTGGAGTTTATATCCGCGAAGGCGAAGAAAGCGATGAGGAAATCACCTATAACATTTCTCCGGAAGTTATGGAGAAGATCGAGAAGGTGAAGGTTCCCGACCGTGCGAAGATTGAACTACATGAAAGTGTGAAGAAAAGAGTTGCAGAAGGAATCCAGTTCCTTTACAGTAATCCGGACTCTCCAAGCTTCATGGATGCAACCAACAATGTTTCCAGTGAGCTTATGAAAGCATTGGAAGAGAATGATGCCCTGGCAGTCGATGTCGGTGCTTTGAAAGTCAGCGATGAATACACTTTCAAGCACAGTGTGGATGTTGCTTCCATGGGAATGATTATCGCCAAGAACCGCGGTCTGTCCCCGAAGGAAGTGCAGCAGATTGGTGTTTCAGGACTTCTGCACGACCTTGGTAAATCCAGAATCCCGAATGAAATTTTAAATAAGCCGGGACGGCTGACGGAGGAGGAATTTGAAGTAATGAAGACTCATCCCGTTCTTGGCTATAACATGATTAAGGATAAGCCGGAGCTTTCTACAGCCACAAAGCTTGGTGTACTGCAGCATCATGAAAAGATGAACGGCAATGGCTATCCGTTGAAATTACAGGGCGACCAGATTACTCCCTTTGCAAGGATTCTTTCGGTTGCCGATATTTATGATGCCCTTGTCACAGAGCGTCCCTATAAAGATGCATTTTCTCCTCGTGATGCCGTGGAAATGATTATGGCAATGACCGAAGATCTTGACATTCACATGATCCAGAGTTTCTTAAACAGTGTGATTCTCTATCCCGTTGATTCCATAATAAAATTAAGCACCGGAGAGTTTGCCAAAATTGTGCAAAACATCCCCGGTTATCCTACACGCCCTACTGTGATCACTTTGAACCATGGTCAGATCTATGCTCTTGCCTCTGATATCAAGTGCGCAAGCATTATTATCATATAACTATTACAGCTTAAACAACGTACTCATGATTCCTCTTCCGAGGGATGCACCTACGTTTCCGCCCAGCCGCTTTCCAAAGGAACCACCTATCGACTTGCCAAGGGAATTCCCTAGTTCACGTCCTACGGTTCCTGCAGCGGAGCGCGCTACACTTCCGGCAACTCTGTTTGCCTTCTTCTTCTTTGCTTCCTCTTCCTTTTCTTTCGCCTTCTGAATCCGAAGTGCCTCTTTTTCCTGCTCCTTCTGCAATCTTAGCTGTTCCTTTTCCTGCGCCTTTAACTGTGCTGCTTCCAGCTTTTCCTGTTCCTTCTGGCGGACAGCTTCCTCCTTCTGCGCTGCGGCCTGTGCTGCCGCCTCCTCCGCCTCCTTCTGTGCCTGAAGGTTCATTCTCTGCAAAAATTCATACGCCGAGTCACGATCAAAATAGTCATTATATTTACTGTAAAGCATGCTTCCCCTGATCTGTTCCTCTCTGGTCCGGTCATCAAGTGTTCCTAAATTACTCTGTGGCGGCAGCATCGTACATCTCTTTACCACAGTCGGTATTCCTTCTTCATTGAGCACCGAAACCAGTGCCTCTCCAATAGCAAGCTCCTGTAAAACCTCATAAGTATTAAATTCCGGATTCTCACGGAACGCCTGTGCTGCTGCCTTTGCCCCTTTTTGTTCACCCGGTGTGTAGGCATGCAATGCGTGCTGGATCTTATTTCCCAGCTGGGAAAGAACCCCATCCGGAATATCCTTCGGATTCTGTGTGATAAAGTAAATACCAACCCCTTTTGAACGGATCAGCTTTACCACCTGCTCAATCTTTTCAAGCAGGGCACGGTTTGCAGTATCAAACAACATATGAGCCTCATCGAAGAAAAAGACCATCTTCGGCTTTGGAAGATCTCCTGCTTCCGGTAAGGTTTCATATAATTCGGACATCAGCCACAAAAGGAAGGTGGAATACATCTTCGGGCTCTGCATCAGCTTCTGGCAGTCCAGGATCTGAATTTTGCCCTTGCCGTCGCAGTCCGTTCCGATCCAGTCACCGATACTGAGTGCCGGTTCCCCGAAAAACTGCTCTCCACCTGCCTCCTCCAGTGTAATCACGGCACGGATAATGGCAGTCAGACTCTGCTTTGCTATATTTCCATAGGTAAGGCTTAATTCCTTTGCATTTTCGGATACATACTGCAGCATGGCCCGCAGATCTTTGGTATCAATCAGAAGAAGGCCTTCATCATCTGCAATTTTAAAGATAATCGTCAGAATATCGCTCTGCGTATCATTGAGATTCAGAATCCTGCTAAGCAGCAGTGGACCCATCTCGGTGATGGTCGTGCGAAGCGGCAGACCCTTTTCTCCAAATACATCCCAGAAGGTTACCGGATAAGCATGATAGGCAAATCCTTCCTTTTCAAGTCCAAGCTTTTCCACACGTCCGCCGACACTTCCTTCGCCGGTTCCCTTAAGGCTCATGGAAGCCAGATCTCCTTTAGCATCCGCAAGAAATACGGAAACACCACAATCACTGAAGGACTCTGCCAGTACACGCAAGCTCACGGTTTTACCGGTACCGGTTGCACCTGCAATCAGTCCGTGGCGGTTTGCCATCTTCGGATAGATACAGACCTTTTCCTCTCCTGATTTTCCAATATAAAGCTTTTGTTCCTGATACATCTTCAATCCCCTTCCTGTTAATTCTCGTTTCGTATATACGTGATGAACCGGTTTCCATTTTCCTTAAACCAGGTCTTTGAGTCGTTCATTCCCATCTTATAAATCGTCCCGGTCTGTGGATTCATAATCACTGTATTCATTTCATTAAATCCAATGAGCAGCACGGCATTTCCATCCTGCAGCATCACAAGCACCGGAATGTCACGATCCACATAATAAAGAACTGCATCCAGGGAGCATCCGGACAGATCCAGCACCTGGCATTCGCTTAAGGCACCCTCCAGAATGGAGCGAATAGTCTCTCCACTTTGCAGCATATATGCAGAATTACGCATGATTCCCTCATAGGACAGCATGGTATCTAATGCAACTGCAAGCGAATCTCTCTCCTCCGTAACCATATCCGGCTGGATTGCCATAATCTGATTTCTGGTACTGCGTATGGTCTTTTTCCATACATAGTTTCCGGCACTGTTAAGCACCACTCCGGCCTCGCTTTCAGCTGCATCAACTGCCTGATCCTCATTACCATAGATGCCGCGGATACCATATTTGCCATACACATAAAACTGCTCCTGCTCTTCATCGCTGCTTCGCAGATAAACACTTCTTTCCCCTTCAAAAAGCACTTCCTTCGGTGTAAGCTGCTTCATGGAATTCACGTCAATCTCTTTACGAAGTACAATCTGCCTGATTTTCTCATAGTTCTGCGTAACTACGACTTCTATGGTATTTCTTCCCAGACTTACACTTTCTGCGTCCACAATCTGATCTTCAGCGATTTCGACATAAGTGCCGTCTTCTGATTTTGACACACGCTGCAACGTGATCTGGTTCTGATTCACACTGCCTGACAAAACATACACATTCTCCTGCTCATAGGTCATCAGGACTCCTTCATTTTCATTCTCAATCTTCACGCAATACATCGGCAGAACCGTTTCTCTTGCATAGTCTGTCACAATGTCATTTTTATTCACAATGCCATAGATCAGATCCTCTTCAATAAAACCGATCGGAACAATCGTTTCTGAAGCCTTCGCTTCGATCCGCTTCTGTACGCCCGTATTCAGGTTCATCAATACCACTGTCTGGCTGTTTTCCAGGCTGTCGCCCTCCTGCCATGCGATCATACGGTTGCTGTCCGAAATCACATATCCGTTATAATGCAGATGATCTGCCACCATCTCATAGGTTCTCTCCGTGAAGTTAATACCATAAATGTGTTGGTTATCCATCAGATACAAAATTCCATCACGATTAATATAGGAAAGCCGGTTCACCTTTTCTATAATCACATCCTGTGGTTCCTCGCTCGGGATATAAACCAGTTCCTCAATCGTATTAACCGTACTGTCATAATAAAAGGCAGAAATTCCGACTTCACCCTCGTGCCTGCCACGATTCATGTAGCCATACACCAGAAAAGTAATATTCCCTCCCTCACTCACATCCAGAATTTTTATCCGGTGCATATTGTAAAAGGTACGTGTGTCCTTATTGTCTTTATCATAAAAGCCAAACAGATAGGCCATTTTGTTATCTACCGTATTATAACTGAAGAGCCTGTTACCGGATACAAACGCCAGAATGTTTCCGTCATCGCTTTCTTCCATCTGAATCTCATCAGCCGTAATACCAAGCATGATCTTATTGTTGGCATATACGTTTCCATTCTCCCGGAAAACCTGATCCATGGTACGTTCATAATTCAGCAGATAGATTCGGTCCGAGGTATAACGCAGCCGGTAATATTCCTGCACGTGATACAGATTTTCTGTTTCCGCATCTGAGGTTGTCACATAAAAGTCTGTTACAAAGCTGCCTGTCTGTTCATCAATTTCCCTGATCGTGATCTGGGGATCCGTTTTCGCGGTAATTGGCAGACCTGCATAGGTGATCTGATCAAAGCTGCTGTGAATCGTCACTTTTCCCAGATTTGTATTATCTCCGGAGGAATTGGATTCCAGATACTTGGTAAGGCTCCTGGCCGCTTCCTTATCAAAGGTTTTGATCGTGAAATCCTTCACAAATTCCAGTTTATCCGTTACATGATAATCCTCCTGGCTGATGATCCTCGTATAATACCGGATGGTCTCACCGGAGGCAGGAGTGATCAGCAGAATCAGCTCATATTCCTGATTCATGTCAATAAGGTCTTTGAGCTCCAATGTTACAAAAAGCGTTCCATCATCCTGCTCTTTCCACTCCGGGATCTGCGTATTCTCAATCAGACGCTCTCCATCGACACTCCGGACCTCGAATGCCATACTGCGGATTTCCGCCCCGAACCGGTCAATCTGAAGTGATATCTTTCGTCCGGTCATCAACGGTGTAATGGATTCCCTCATCAGATTCGTTTTCATTTCCTTGCGGTATCCATGCATAGGATTCATTTCAATCCCATTAAACCGCACCGTCACAACCGGAAATGTCGCCTTGCCCATCTCCATTGTCATATCGGTCGTTCCCTGATTAATGATGCTGCCTGCAACAAACAGTGATATAAAGAATACCACAATTATAATTGCAATATTAATGATCAGTTTCTTCATTTCTTATACCTATATTACAAACTACGATTCTTCCTGTTCCATGAGCTTGTGCAGCGTGGTATGAATGTGAAGCTCCTGCGTCATCCGGGATAGTCCGGTCTCAATCTGAGATCTTCTCTCTGCTGCTTTACTCTGCTGTATATTAAGTGTCTGTTCAGAAGGATTTCTCTTCACCGCACGGATCAGCAGATTCTTCGGTGTGTGCTCCATATCGATAAATTCCAGAATCTGTGTATCATATCCTGCCATCTCGAGCGTCTCTGCCCGGACCGCATCTGTAATGATCGCTGCCATACGCTCTTTTAATATACCATATTTCAATACCGGCTCCAATATGTCATTCTGAATCTGCCGGTTCACCTCATGCTGACAGCACAGCACGGAAAAGATGACCTTTGCATTCCATTTCATTGCCTTTTGCAGTGCATAATCCGTTGCCGTATCACAGGCATGCAGCGTCACCACCATATCCACTTCATCACATCCCTCATACTTTGCAATATCCCCATGAAGAAACTGCAGCTTCTCATAACCATAGCTCCGGGCAAGATCATTGCAATGCCGGATCACATCCTGTTTGAGGTCAAGTCCGGTAATTGCTACATCCTGTCCCTTAAGCTCATGCAGATAATAATACAGGGCAAAGGTAAGATAAGACTTGCCACAGCCAAAATCGACGATATGCACAGTTCCCTTCTTTTGAAGGGTGGGCAGAATATCCTCTACAAATTCAAGATAGCGGTTAATCTGTTTAAATTTATCATACCGGGCATGTACAATTTTCCCCTCAGGGGTCTGCACTCCTAAATCAATCAGAAACGGAACCGGAATTCCTTCCTTCAGAATATAGTGCTTCTCACGGTTGTGCTCCATAACCGGTTTCAGGGTTTTCTCCCCGGATTCCGTGGCCTTAAACTTAATGGTTGTCCTTCCCTTTTTACTTACAAGCACATGGAGTCTGCCCTCCATGTGCCAGGCCTCCAGCTGTCGGAATTTGTCTTCCATGTAACGTTCCACAAGGGATACCATATCCCCTGCCTGATAATTCTTATGAAAAACCTGTGTCCCCTGAAAACAGGTCTCCTGAAACATCAGCTCCTGCTTTACCATCACCGGACGGATCTTAATCCTTGAAATTCCATCCTTTTCCCGTGGGTTGCTCAGGATCATCTGATAGAGTCTTTCATTACATAATTCAGATAAATAAGTGTGTAAATCGTTCATCCCTGTGTCTTCTCTTATAAATTTCATAAAACAGAAGAATCTGTATGAGATCCCCGATTCTCTGCCACTTTTCCGGGGAATCCGCATCCGGTGCAGACTCTTCGTTACTGTTTTCTTCTCTTTTTACCCGATCCAGAATATCCATGGCAAGCCGGTATAACCGGAGCCGGTCCGGATATTCATCATAGATCATGCTTCCTTCATAGTCCATTTTGTCTAAAATCCCGGCAATCAGCTTCTGATAGTGCTTTGCCTCCTTCGGGTACATCTGCTGCATATATTCCAGATCACGCATCACAGTGTTTTCCTGCTGCCCGAACATCGGCATGGGATACGCCATATAAAACGGCATAATTCTGCGTTCATACATAACCATAACATCCTTGTTTCTTTACTGTTATGATATGCATTCCCTCTGTAGTCGTGAAAATAGAGTCAAAAGTCCATCCCTGTCAAAGGAATGGACTTTTCAACCATCTGATGTATCAATACTTATGATTTTAATACATGAATACGTGCGAGAGATCTCTGTAAAGCGGTTTCTGCACGAAGAACATCGGTCTCGGGAGTCTTGCTGCGAAGTCTTTCTTCGGCACGCTCTCTTGCATGCTCTGCACGATCCAGATCGATTTCTTCCGGCCACTCAATGATCTCTGCCATAATTACAAGCTGATCCTGCAGAATCTCTGCAAAACCTGCATGTAATGCAGCTTCCTTCGTTCCTTCTGCCTCTGTGATTGTAAGTATTCCGGGGCTTACGATAACCGTTAACGGGATATGCCCCTTTAACACACCGATTTCGCCCTCGATGGTATTGAATTCCACCATGGAAACCTCACCTTCATAGAAAACACGGTCCGGAGTAATAATTTTTAAGGTAAATAAATTACTGTCTGCCATCTGACCACCTCCCGTTATTTCACGCGGGCAAGTACGTCATCAATGCTTCCGGCATTCAGGAAGTAGCTTTCCGGGATATCATCATGTTTACCTTCCAGAATTTCCTTAAAGCCACGGATTGTCTCGTTAATCGGTACATACTTTCCATCAATTCCCAGGAACTTGCTGGCTACGAAGAACGGCTGGGATAAGAATCTCTGTACCTTTCTTGCACGGTTTACAACGAGCTTATCGCTTTCTGATAATTCGTCCATACCAAGAATTGCAATGATATCCTGTAATTCCTTATACTTCTGGAGAATCTCCTGTACACCACGGGCAACAGCATAATGCTCTTCACCAACAATTCTGGGATCCAGAATTCTGGATGTGGACTCGAGCGGATCTACCGCAGGGTAAATACCTAATTCTACGATAGAACGGCTAAGTACGGTTGTTGCATCCAAATGTGCAAAGGTAGTTGCCGGAGCAGGGTCGGTTAAGTCATCGGCCGGCACATATACTGCCTGAACGGAAGTAATAGATCCGTTCTTCGTTGATGTAATACGCTCCTGAAGTGCACCCATTTCTGTCTGCAGGGTAGGCTGATAACCTACTGCGGAAGGCATACGTCCAAGAAGTGCGGAC
>ERZ773104.4847-NODE-4847-length-10737-cov-5.196405_pt1 | contig 10737 bp, 9 predicted proteins | sample MGYA00511920_ERZ773104 | MGnify/ENA primary metagenome ERZ773104 (study PRJEB29015, sample SAMEA2737857) | human gut metagenome | biome: human gut; feature: human-associated habitat; material: faeces | place: China | collected 2012 ...
TCTGCATTCTGTATTCCACAGGTGCTGCGGTTTCACCGGGAGATGTCGGCTCCGGTACTACCAGCGTTCCGATCGGAAGTTCCATTTCGCTTCCGTCAATCTTGATTATGCAGGTTACCGGATAGCTTCCGGGGGCAACAGGTACAGTTTCGCTGCCATTGTAGAGAACCTTTTCTACGCTGCCCGCGCCGGTTGCTTCTGCCTTAAAAATTCCATTTTCCATCCTGATATCCAGCTCCGTCAGGTTTGTCGGGTTTCCTTCGCTGTCCAGGTGCATATTGACGTACTGCTTCAGTGCCTCTGTGTCACTTCCGTTCAGGCTGTTGATTGTTACGTCCGGTCCAAGGATATAATGTCCCTTACTGCTATTATGGTTGGAGTCTTGCCCGTCACCAATATAGCCGATACGGTTCGAAAGAACATTTCCTGCATCATCTACCATTCCGGTGTTCACAATGGCGTTGCCGACAATGATAATCTTTCCTGTCATATCCCATTCATCCTCTGAACCGATGGCTGCGCCCTGATTTCCGGCGTAGGCAGTGACCTTTGCATGATCCCGAATGATGATGATGCCGTTCATATTCTCACCATCTGAAGAGCCAATTCCGCAGCCTTCATCCGAGCCTGCAGCAATCACAGCAGCATTTCCGCCTATGGTAACTGTCCCGGTAAAATCCCCATCATCTCCAGTGCCGATACCGGAGCCGTCAGAACCATTGTGATCTCCGCCTGCTTTGGCAGTAACCCTTGCGTTTCCATCCATGGTGATACTGCCTGTGAAATTGCCGTCATCTCCGGTGCCGATGCCCGCGCTGCCTTCAGCACCGGTTGCCGAAACCTGTGCATTCCCGCCAATCATAATGTTACCACTTAGGTTACCATCATCGCCGGAGCCAATGCCCGCACCCCTGTCATTGCTGGATACTTCAACCTGTGCATTTCCGTCAATGACAATGTTTCCGGACATTTCCCCATCTTCGCCGGAGCCAATGCCTGCTCCGTCTCCTCCGCAGTCCGGTGCTATATTGTCATCTGTTTTTACGGTTGCATCTCCTGTAATATGGATGCTGCCGGACATGTCCTCCTTCTCATGGCTGCCGATTTTGGCATTATGGTTATAGCCAAAAGGCTCATCCTGAATCTCGGCCTTCAGAGAACCGCTTCCGTTTATGGTAACATTGCCATCCGAAACATGCAGTGCAGAGCCGGTTTCAGAGAAGATCTTGTTGTCTCCCTCCAGTGTAATGCTGGCACTGGAGCTTCCGGTAACATCAATCGCATCCTTGCTGCTTTTGATATTGATATCCTTAATGGTCACATTTGCAGCCGCATTATCAGACGCATTAATCGCGATTGTGTTGCCTGTCTCTACAGAGCTCTCCCGCTGCGTAATCACAGGAGCCTCATCCGGCACGGCAGAGCCGCTGCCCTGCGTTACCGTCTGTCCGGAATTGTCTGCGTTTACCGTAACGCTGCCATCTTCCAGATACCAGTTGGCGGCATAGGTTGTCATGGGCAGGCTTACGCTCATGACCAGGGCGATCATACTTGCTGTCAGCTTTTTTCTCTTCATTTGGTTTCCTCCCTCTTTTCCATTTTCTACATTATCCCCTGCAATGAAAATTCATAGTGCATGGCAAGTGCTTTGAACAGCTTCTGCATCACCTGTTCAGAGATCGTGCGGATATCGAGTCCCTCCACGAATCGAATCACCCGCCCGATTTCTTCCTCTGGAACGTTATAGGCCCGAAGGCTCATCGTGAAAAATAAGCGAAGCTTCTTCTCCAATGTCAGCTCTGCATCACACGGATGCGCCATGTAACCTCGCATGATGCCTGCAGATCCGATCTCCAGCTCGTAAAAGTCACGCTCTGTCAGCTCCGGCTGATAGGATCCGAAAATCTGATACAGCTCCTTCGCCGTTTCCTTCTGAATGTATTCGCAGGCTTCCTTTTGCGTATATGCTTCCAGATAGATTTCCCGCAGGTTCTCGTTCAGTTCTGTGAGCGTCATCTGGATCGCGGTTTCCACTGCGTAGACATAAACGGGAGGAAGCTTTACACTTGCTGCACTTCTTGCCATCGAAAACTGATTCTCAAACATGAACTGCACAAGCTCTGTCAGCACGCCGTCCTTTGCACGGAAAATGTTCTGGAAGCTGCTGCTGGACACGCCGGACTTCTCGATGATTTCCGCCATAGTTGTCTTTTTGTACCCCTGCTCCAGGAAGAGTTTTACGCATACCTGCAGGATGCGTTTCTTTGTTGGTTCGCTTAAACTTGTTGCCATTTGCCCCGCCCTCATTCTATGTGACTATCTTGGTTTCTTCATCTGGTCTATATACCAAATGTAGCAGGAAATAGAGGTTCTTGTCAAGGAGTTTCTGGTTCGTGTACCAGTGCAGTATGACAGACCAAAATTTCAAAAAAACACGAGTGAACTGTAACTATTTTCTATTTAAAATTTTATGAAATCGATGAAAGAACGTTGCGGTTGTGATTGCCGCCGCCAGTATATCGCTGATCGGCTCAGCCAAAAAGACAGCAAATACTTTGTTCTGGATAAAATGCGGCAGGATAAAGATCAACGGAATCAACAAGATCAGTTTTCTTAAGCAGGCAAGCAATAAGCTGACCTTTGCCTGTCCCAATGCCATGAAGCTCTGCTGACAGGCAACCTGAAAGCCAAGAGAGAATATGCCCGCCATATAAATTCTCAATGCCCATGCAGTATATGTGATCAATTCTGTGTTATTCGAAAAAATACCTGCAAATCCCTTCGGGAACAGAAGCATCATCAACCAGAAACATCCCGTAAAAACGGTGCAAGCTGTAAATTGTGTAAAAAATGCTTTTTTTACCCGATCTCTGTTTCCTGCACCAAAGTTATAACTCATGATCGGCTGTCCGCCCTGACAAATTCCCTGTAACGGTAATGTTGCAAGCTGGCTGACACTTGTAATAATTGTCATCGCTCCTACTGCAAGGTCTCCGCCATATCTTGATAAGCTGGAGGTAAAGCTGATAGACAGAATGCTTTCCGTGGACAACATAACAAAGGTAGAGATACCAAGGGCAAGACATGGTAAGAGGATTTCCTTTTGCAATTTAAAGTTTTCTTTTCTAAGATGCAGGATCGTTTTCTTTCCTGACAGGAAACGAAGGATCCATATTGCCCCTACAGCCTGACTCAAAACAGTTGCAAGCGCAGCACCCTTTACTCCAAGATGAAATACAAAGATAAAGATCGGATCCAGAATAATATTGATCACAGCACCAATCACAGTTGTCATCATGCTGATCTTCGCAAATCCCTGTGTCGTGATAAAGGGATTCATTCCCATCACGATCAGGACAAAAATACTTCCAAGAATATAAATCCTTGCATAATCCACCCCATAAGGAAGTGTCTGATCACTTGCACCAAACAGCGTCAGCAGCTGTGGTGCAAACGTAAAAAACAGCACAGTCAAGGCAACTGCCATCAGCAGGAGAATCACAAAACAGTTTCCAAGAATCTTTTCCGCTGTCTTATTGTCTTTTTTCCCCATGGAAATCGCAGCGCGCGGAGCACCTCCGGACCCTGCAAGCATAGCACAGGCATTGATCAGCATCAGAATCGGTGTAAATAATCCGACACCCGTTAATGCTGCGGCACCGACGCCCGGAATGTGTCCAATATAAATGCGGTCAACAATATTATATAAAAGGTTGATAATCTGCGCCACGACAGCCGGTATGGCCAGCCGTGCCAGAAGACGGGGTATTTTTTCTGTTTCCATAGCTTGTGTGTTTGACTTATCGTTCATATCTATACGTTCCTTTCTGATTTCCATGTTCTAAAAACAGCCATAGCACTGATAAATATCCGGATTATGGCTGTTTTTATACTTTCAATGTCTCACCGTCAATTCAGCGATCTACCACCTGCAGTACACAGGCACAATAACCGGGCTCAGGCTGATCGCAATGGATGGTAAGATTCTTGTCTATCTCCGGGCTGTAATCATGAAGCGTATGCTTCGTACCGTTCAAAGTGGTTTACCACATGATTCATCAGCTTTTTCGCCAATCTCTGTCTGCGATATGCCTCATATCACAGTAAATACTTCTTCATCGTATTCTCTACATAGCCAATTACATTTTTCCACGCTAGATCTCCTACGTAAAAATTGCTTTTCTGAAACTGCGCCCAAAGCTCTGCCATTTGCAAATCGTCAGATATCAAATGTAATGTAGCTTCAATATTATCCTTGCTAAAAATAGTTTTCCGCTTTTCACAGGTGGCAGAAAATGCATCGTATAAAACATCTTGTCCAACGTAGCTTCCAGCATTACGCGAATGCCCGGGTAATCAAACTCTTCCATAATAGTTCTTGTGCTTTTAATTTGAAATCTAACATTATCTTCCAGCGGGATGTTACAAATTTCTTCAATTATCCTCTGTACATCAGCCTCATTTAATGGTAATGCTTTTACTGTTGTATCAATATCCATCGTAGCTCGCATATCCACACCAACAATTGACGCTACCAACATCCCACCCTTAAGAATAAAATTATCTCGATATGATGATACAGATACTCTTTCCAGAAATCTTTCCATCATAAAATTTCGAATTAGCGTAGTCGCTTTATTACTGTTCCCATCCGAAATATTTCTTACCTTATCTTTTAATTGTCTTGATGAACTAATCACACTAACACCTCCACGTACTTCATCACTTCATCTCGAATTTCCATCATATCCGCATATACAATCAGCTGCGATAGCTTTTTGTCCTTCGATGACATATATTCCTTGATAGCCGTTTGAAATACTTGTACTTCATACTTATTACGATTCCTTATCAAATCGCAAATGCAACGCTCCTGATCATAAACCTTAACCAAATTTCCACTGCTGGATGCAATCTCACAAATTCCTATTTTGTACAAATCCGGTGCAGCATATTTCACCGAAACATTAAAATCATTATCCTTAAGATGGCTCGCATTATATCCCTGTGGCACAGTAACACACACAGATGAATACTCCCTATCTGTCAAACCGTGCAAATATAGTGCTGTTTCTCCGGAATAAATAATCGCACCATTTCTTTGTTGCAAAATGAACAACTCATCCGGCCACACATCATTCGCTATATATACGCCTCTCGAAACCTTCTCCATGCCATGTTCCTTAATATATTTTGCAATATAGGTCTTAGAAATATCTTCACTACATACCAGAGAGGTAATAAGATAACCGTTATATTTTTCAATAAAATTTTCAATTTTTTCCTTTTTAGTCATTCTATTCACCTCCGCACTTTACTTATACGCTTTAATTATATAATTTAAAAGCGAGAAAGTAAACCATTTTAATTTTTTTGACCTATGCAGTTGGGTATCTTCAGGTTTATGTACTTTGGAATTTTGATGAGTCAGATGAAATAAGCAAGAAGGAACTGCTTGGTATAATAATCTGCACAATAATATATACGGCAGTGTCATACATAGGAAAATGGTTTGATAGAAATTCTTATGTGACTTTGGGGTTCGCTGCCTATATTGTATTCGTATATATTTGTGTTTATCTGGTATATAAATGCAGGCGCAGAATTGATGACAAAATATTGAATTCTGATTTAAAATTATTTAAAACAAGGACAGATAATAAATAGTGCAACTTAGAGTTGAAAAAGTGTCACTGATGGGTACAGTTATTGTGCCCATCTTTTTTATGTACTATTCTATCATCAAACGGAGGTACATGAGAAATGAAAGATATGATAACGATTCAAAATTTAACAAAAACTTATGGAAAACACCCATTCATGGACTTGTGATAATGAAATCGGGACCACTCTTCCCCAGTATGCGAACAGCCAGGGAATCACATATGAAGCGGTCAGACGCCAGGTTATTAAATATCAGGATACTGAACTCCGAGGCCATATCCAGATAAGGAACAAGAACCCCGTTCTTTTTTGGCAAAATATAGGCTGGATTTAACTCCTCGTAGCGGAAGCTCTTCCGTCCGCCTGCCTCGGCCCGATCCCAGAATTCCTTCATTTTTTTATATGGAAGAAAATAGAGTTCATTTCGCTTTGCAAAAAGAATGATCAGGAAGGACACGCCGTCCTGACGCTCGAAATCGCCCATAAATTCCACCTGATGGGCATGAATATTCTGGAGCGGAAACGTGTCCGTATCGCATTCCTTGGCGTCGAAGCACACGGGAATGCCCTGTACAGCTCCAATATAGTCCACGGTACTTTTCTGGTCAAAATAAGCCAGGGTAATGTGCCGGTGCTCTTTATCAATCTTAATGGGGGTAATGGGGGTCGGCACCTTCTGAATCAGCGCCAGTCCCTGTTCCCGGTATTTTTCATTGGTCCGGTTGATCAAATCCTCCAGGGTAGAACCCCGGAGCCCTCTGGAATTCCAGGTCGCCATAGTCAGGTCCTCTTTATCTGAAAATTTTTACGCGAATAAAATCAAATATCATTATAAATCGGAAGTCATGATAAAACAACCTCTGATTTCGGAAAAGCAAAGCCCGGGGATGCAAAAAGCCAGCTCCCAAAGAGCTGACTTTCCGTATTAATATTTAATCCTCTTCCAGCACCCGATGGATATGAAGTGCCAGATACATTTTTTCCTGGCTGGACAGCTTCTGGCGAAACTGCTCATATACATAGATCTGTATCTTCTCCACACAGGCAAATTCCTTTTGACAGATGGAATGAATCTGCTCATAGAGAATACTGTTCTTCTCATCCGGCAGCTGATTGCGGCTCACCAGACGCTGGGCGAACAGGCGCACATGGGTTACATACCTGGAATACGAAGTGCTGTCCTCGTTGTAAGTAATCCCAAAGGCATATTTTACAATATCCAGCACTGCGTCCAGAGTGCGGCTAATCAGAAGATTCTGACTGTTATAGGGATGGTTGAACTGGGCGTTGATGAAATGAAAGGCGATATTGCCCGCCTCATCCACCGGAATCTCCAGATCCAGACGCTCCCGCATGAGCTTCACCGCATATTCCCCCACCTGAAACTCCTGGGGATTGAATTTTTTCATTTCCAGCGTGTAAAAATTCTGCAGAACAATGCCTTCCCGTATCCGTCTGGCCGCAAAGGACAGATGATCCGTCAGGGACAGATAGATATGGTCCATCAGCTTCATGTCGAACTGTTCAATGGCATAATCAATCACCGCCTTGGCCAGCTCAAAGAAGACGCTGTCTGTCTCTGCCGCCAGACGGATGATGTTCCGGGAGACCTCCTTGTCCTTGAGAACAAAGACCTTTTCAATCTCGCTTTCCTGAAACTCATATCCTATGGACTTGTGAAAGCCGATTCCCTTTCCCATGAGAATAGACTCCTGGCCCGCGTTGTCCAACGCAAGCACCAGCGAATTGTTCAACACCTTAATGACACGCATGGTATTACAGATTCTCCCCGTTTGTCTTAATTACATTCTGATACCAGTAGAAGCTGTCCTTCTTGATTCTTCCCAGATCCTTCAGGTTGAAATCATCACGGTTGATGTAGATAAAGCCGTAACGCTTCCGGAAGCCCTGATGGGAGCTTAAAAGATCCATCACAGACCAGGGGCAGTAACCCATCATTTCCACACCATCGTCGATGGCGTCGGAAATAGCCTGGATATGGCCGCGCAGATAGTCGATCCGGTAATCGTCATGCACGCGTCCGTCCTCGGTCAGCTCGTCCGCCATACCGAGACCGTTCTCGGTGATAATCAGCGGCAGATGGTATCTGCGATAGTACTCATTCAGTACAATCCGAAGACCCATGGGATCAATCTGGGCACCGTATTCGCTGGCTTTCAGATTCTCGTTTTTCTCGTCCCGGCAGTAGCCGTACTGGTCAAAGTCTACCTCATTGCCGCGGAAGACTCTGGATCCAACCGGATGTTCCTCGTCTGCGGGCAGATAGCTTGCACAGAGGGTACGGTAGTAGTTCAGAGCAATGTAGTCTATTTTCGCAGACTTCAGAATGGCTGCGTCACCCTCTTCCATCTTCGGAACGATATTGCGCTCCTTCAGATAACGCATATAGTAACCCGGATACTCGCCGTTGATGTGCATTTCCAGGCAGTAGTTTGTCTTGAACCAGTCGTTCATCTTCGCGGCCCATACATCCTCCGGCTTATTGGTCAGCGGATAGGTGCAGGTGGAGGATACGGCCGGAGCGGCCTTTCCGCCCTCAACCAGCTCATGGCAGGCATTGACCGCCAGCGCATGACCCAGGAACATATGGTAATCCATCTGGGCACGCATGCGGTCTGCTTCCCATTCGTCCTCAGTGTAGATATTCATACGGTTGTTGACACGGATCATCAGGTTCTGCTCGTTGATCATCTGCCAGTATTTTACCCGGTCTCCGAAAGCCTTATAGCAGACCCGCGCATAACGCTCAAAAGCGAAGGCACAGTCTCTGCACTCCCAGCCATTGTACTTCTCTACCAGAGCGTAGGGCAGATCGAAATGGTATAAGGTTACGAGGGGCTGGATGCCCTGCTTGAGCAGATAGTTGATCACATTATTATAGAAGTCGATGCCCTTCTGGTTGACCTCGCCGTCTCCGTCCGGAATGATGCGGGCCCAGGAAAGGGAGAAACGGTATGCCTTCATACCCATCTCTTTCATCAGGTCAATATCATCTTTCCAGTGATGATAGAAGTCACTGGCCACCTTGCTGTCCGCCTGCTTGTCGGAACGCTTGAAGGAATTGTAATCGGCCACGGTCATGCCCTTGCCGTCCTCATCCCAGCCGCCTTCGATCTGAAATGCGGAAGAAGATGCGCCCCAGAGGAAATTTTCAGGAAAATTTGTCATGATAAGGTTCTCCTTTAAAAGTTGTAAAAGCCAGGCGGAAGTGTACTGACTTCCGCCCGGCGGATGTTTTTGTTACAGATTCAAACAATTACTTTACAGCTTTGATAACAACCCTGGTAAGGTCAGCCTTCTCTGCCGGAACACCGGTGACCTCTGCGAAATCAGCCGTATTGGAAATGATAACGCTTACGGTAGTATCATAGCCTGCCGCTTTGATCTTGTCAATGTCAAAGGATACAATCGGGGTTCCTTTTTTAATTTTGTCTCCTTCGTTCACATGCTTTGTGAAGCCGTCGCCGTTCATGGCTACCGTGTCCATACCAATGTGAATCAGAAGCTCTGTGCCGTCTTCGAGCTTCAGGCCCATAGCGTGAAGGGTCGGATACAGAACAGATACGGTACAGTCAGCCGGTGCTACCACCTCTCCCTTGGTCGGAAGAACTGCGATTCCTTTGCCCAGTGCCTCGGAAGCAAATACCTCGTCCTGCACCTCATTTAACGGGTAAGCCTTTCCCTCTACCGGAGAAGCGATTTCTACGGTCTCGCCTGTGTGAGCCGGTGCGGTCGGCATAGCCAGGTCAGACTCCAGTGCTGCTGCGCCTGCCGGAACTGCGTCCACATCTTCAAAGCCTACGATGTAAGTCAGGATAGCCGCGCCAAAGAATGCCACTGCGATACCCAGTAAGTAAGCTACGAACTGTCCCAGGCTTGTTCCCTCGCCATAGTAGGACATGATGGTCAGAATACCATTATTTGCGAAACCTGTGTTGACTGCGTGGCCGATACCCATGATACCACCGCCGAGAGCTCCGGCGATTACCGCGCATACCATCGGCTTCTTCAGACGAAGGTTACAGCCGTAGATAGCCGGCTCAGTAATACCTACCAGCCATGCGGACAGGGATGCGGAAGCTGCTACCTGCTTTAAATCCTGGCTCTTGGTCTTCAGCATAACGCCAAGTGCTGCGCCTGCCTGAGAGAAGTTTGCGGAACCAGCGAAGCACATCAGGGTGTTGGTTCCTGTCAGGGCTACGTCATTAAGACCAATCGGAAGCAGTGCTCTGTGCGCGCCGAAGATAACACATACGCCCCACAGACCGCCGACGATGATACCGCCCAGTACCGGACTGAAGCCGTACAGCGCATTGTAAAGGAACTGAATAATATAACCAACATAGATACCAACCGGTCCTACAACAGTCAGCATAACCGGAACCATGATAATCAGGGACAGACCCGGTACCAGGATGAGCTGCAGAATCTCCGGAACGACCTTCTTTAAGAATTTCTCCAGGAAATACAGTACAATCACGCCCAGAAGAATCGGGATAACGGACTCAGTGTAAGCAAATACCTTAGAGGACTCTCCTACGGTAAACGCCATCTTGATAACCGGAAGTCCGAAGATGGTGGACTTGGTAGCTACGTCCTGAACCAGTGCGTCAATGGTGGGATGGCAGATAAAGCCGCCCAGCATCATAGCTACAACAGTGCTGCACTTCAATGCCTTGGATGCGGTGTAAGCAAGGAAAATCGGCATGAAGTAGAAAATAACATTGGAAGCGGTGTTCATGATGATGTAGGTGCTGTTGGCTGTATCGAAGCCCGGCACCTTGGCAAATGCTGCCAGAAGACCCTTGATCAGACCTGCTGCCGCAATAGCCGGTACCAGCGGTGTGAAGATCTCGGTGATCTTCTGCAGAATCAGGTTGCCCAGAGGCTGCTTCTGATCCGGAACCTGCTCGTCTACGGAACCGCCTGCAACGGCGTCTCCGAGGATCGCTACGGTTGCGTCATAAATCTTTGTGACCTTTGCGCCGCATACCACCTGGAACTGTCCGCCGGAAACGACGACAGAGATAACGCCCTCCAGATGCTCTACCA
>ERZ773104.4848-NODE-4848-length-10733-cov-10.538397_pt1 | contig 10733 bp, 10 predicted proteins | sample MGYA00511920_ERZ773104 | MGnify/ENA primary metagenome ERZ773104 (study PRJEB29015, sample SAMEA2737857) | human gut metagenome | biome: human gut; feature: human-associated habitat; material: faeces | place: China | collected 2012 ...
CAGACATTCCGTAACGGGTTACCATACGGCGGGCTGTCTTGGTGGCTTTCTTAATATCACTGGATGCTCCGGTGGTAATATCTCCGAAGATGATCTCCTCCGCAATACGTCCTCCCAGAGATACCATGATATCCTGGAGCATACGGCTCTTGGTGGCGAACATCTCATCCTTTTCCGGCAGGGGCATGGTATAACCGGCGGCTCCCACACCGGTAGGAATAATGGATACGGTGTAGACAGGTCCCACATCCGGCAGCACATGGAACAGGATCGCATGACCTGCCTCGTGATATGCCGTAATCTTCTTCTCCTTGTCGGAAATAATACGGCTCTTCTTCTCCGCACCGATTCCCACTTTGATAAAGGCTCTCTTGATATCCTTCTGTGCGATAAAGGAGCGGTTCTCCTTCGCCGCGATAATGGCCGCTTCGTTCAGCAGGTTCTCCAGATCCGCTCCGGTGAAGCCTGCAGTAGTCTGAGCGATCTGCTGCAGATTCACATCATCCCCCAGAGGTTTGTTCTTCGCATGTACTTTCAAAATCTCTTCTCTGCCACCGATATCCGGGGTTCCCACCGCTACCTTACGGTCGAAACGACCGGGACGCAGGATTGCAGGATCCAGAATATCCACACGGTTGGTGGCCGCCATAACGATAATGCCCTCATTGACGCCGAAACCGTCCATTTCTACCAGTAACTGGTTCAGGGTCTGCTCTCTCTCATCGTGTCCTCCGCCCATACCGGTACCACGCCGTCTTGCCACGGCATCGATCTCATCGATAAATACGATACAAGGTGCATTATGCTTTGCTTCTTCAAACAGGTCACGCACACGGGAAGCGCCCACACCAACGAACATTTCCACGAAATCGGATCCGGAAATGCTGAAGAACGGTACTCCGGCTTCTCCGGCCACTGCCTTGGCCAACAGGGTCTTACCGGTTCCGGGAGGGCCCTCCAACAGGACACCCTTGGGGATTCTGGCTCCGACACCGGTGTATTTTCCCGGCTCCTTCAGGAAATCAACGATCTCCTCCAGTTCTTCCTTTTCCTCTTTCAGACCGGCTACCTGAGCGAATGTGACACTCTTGTCACCCAGTGTCATCTTGGCGCGGCTTTTGCCGAAGTTCATCATCTTGCCGTTACCGCCGCCTGCTTGTTGGGCATTCATCATCATGAACAGGAAAATTCCCACCGCCAGCACGACCAGCATCGGCAGCATATAGGTCAGGAACCAGTTCTCCCTTTCAATGTCATTGACCACCGGATCAAACCCATACTCACGTACCAGGGTCTCCAGTTCTGTAATGTCCGTTGCGTACAGCTTATGAGATGCACCGTTCTTCATCTGGATCTCCAGATATCCGGTAGGTGCTTCTCCGTTGGGCTGCACCACGACTTCCGATACATTGCCGGCATCCAGATCCGCAATGAACTCCGCCTTGGTGTATTCATCTGTACGGTTGTTCAACAGGTTGAGGCCGAAGATCACCAGAAGCAGAAGTATGATAAATATAAAATATGAATTGATTGTTTTGCCGTTTTGTTTCAACTTCACGGGCCTCCTACATCTTTGTATCGCTTAATCGAATTCTACCACACCGATGTAAGGCAGATTACGATATCTCTGATCATAATCCAGACCATAGCCCACTACAAACTCATCGGGAATATTAAATCCGGTATAATCCACATGGACATCGATCACTCTTCTCTCGGGTTTGTCCAACAGGGTGCACAGACGTAAAGAAGCCGGACCTCTGTCCTTCAGCATCTCCAGCAGATAGCTCAGGGTTCTTCCGCTGTCCACGATATCCTCTACTACAATAACTTCCTTATCTTTCAGAGATTCGTCCAGATCCTTCACGATCTTGACTACACCGCTGGACTTGGTATCGCTGCCATAGCTGGATACGGACATAAAGTCCAGAGATACGGGAACAGTGATACGCTTTGCCAGTTCACACATGAAAAAGCTGCCACCCTTCAGTACACATACAAGGTGTACCTGTTTACCCGCATAATCCTTGCTGATCTGCTCACCGATCTCCTGGATTCTCTTATCTACTTCCTCTTCTGTCAACAGTACTCTGATATGCTCTGCCATTTTCTTTTGTCTTTTCGCTTTTAAGCGAACTCCTTTCTTATTAATTGTACCTTTAAAATACGTTTTGTATTCTCCGTTACTTTATAATATTCGCTGATACGGTATCCCACGACCCACAGTACATGCTCTCCCTCTGCCAGGATCGGCAGTCTGTCGCGTTCCGCCTGTGGGATCTTTTGATCGACCAGATAACTTTTCAGCGATTTATGGATCATCCCGCCTCTGCCGTCAGCAATGGTCAGATAATCACCCGGCTTTCTTGTCCGTATCACCGGACATTTTTTTATTTTATCATAATCAAACCATTTCGTATACTGATTTGTGGGAACTTCTTGGTTTTTTTCATGGGCAGCGGCCAGGTCACACACACAGTATTCCACCGTTCCCACTTCACATTCCACTGTCCCTGTCTGTCCGGGAGAAAGCTGCAGAGTTGGTTGATATTTCTCAGCCACTTCCGTCTTCTCCAAAAGCTCCCTGTCTGTCCTCTCTACTGTCAGCAGGACTTCCTCATATTGCCGTCTACCCCGGATGCCGAACGGAAGACAGATTTGCCGGTTGCCTTCCCTGGTAAACAAGGTCAGCAGCTCCTGAATATGCTGGTAAGTGATGTCCTTCTGCCCGGGAGACAATTGCTTCACTTGTTCATACAAGAGGCGCTTACGGATCACAGGATGCAACGACAGAAAAGACTCCACAGCAATACAGATCACCGCGTTCCGGCTGTCCCCCGTCTCTGCGGACTCTCCGTCACCTTCCGTTGCCCGGATACATCGGCCAGCTGCTTCTTTTGTCTGCAGTTCCAGATAGTCCTCTGTCTCCGCCAGCAGCTCCGCCGTCTGATTCATATGCGCTACACAGCCCTTTACAATATTCTGCTCCGCATAAGGCAAAATATGATGCCGAATACGATTTCTGGTGTAGTCATCCTCCTCATTGGTGGCATCCTTGCAATAGACAATTCCTCGCTGTTGTAAAAACTTCTCGATCTCCCACCGTTCCAGACATAGGAGCGGTCGTATAATCCGATCTCTCACAGGCAAAATGCTGGCCAGTCCCCGGATTCCACTGCCCCGGAACAAATGGAACAGCTGGGTCTCGCTGCGGTCATTGCTGTTGTGGGCCACTGCGATCTTCGTAGCTCCCCACTCCTTTGCCGCCTTTTCAAACGCCTCATATCTCGTTCTGCGCCCGGCTTCTTCCTCAGAGATTTTCTCCATGCGGGCTCTGTTCCTTACCTCTGCCCTGGTCAGGAAAAAAGGGATTCCTCTCTCCTCGCAGAGCTGCTCCACATACCGGGCATCTTCTCCGGCCTCCGCGCGAATGCCGTGATCCACATGCACTACGGCAATGTCTGTAGGTACTTCCTTCTGCCATTCCAGCAACAAAAATAAGAGGCAAACCGAGTCTGCCCCTCCAGAAACACCAGCTACCACACGGTCGCCGGCCTGCAGCATGTGATGCTCTCTGATATATGCAAATACTTTTTCTCGCGTATCCATCCATGTATTCATGTTTTTACTCTATCCTAATTATGGGGAAAAATCAAGGCGGCATCACGTGTTTTCCCACAGGCAGAGCACAAATACCGTCATATCGTCCCGAATCCGTCCCTCTGAGGCACAGATGGCATAGGACAATATTTTCTCTGCGATCTCCTGCGGGTTCTGTTCCTGCAGCCCTTCCAGCACCTGTGCCATGCGCTCTTCCCCGTCTTCCATCATATCCAGAACCCCGTCCGTCATCATGACCAGCAGATCTCCCGGCCGGATCTGACACATCTGTCGTTCCATCTGCACTTTTTGAAAAATACCTAACGGCAGGCTTTCGCCGCCGACACAGAGAACCCTTCCGGAGGTCTTCCAGAACGTGGCAACACCGCCCACCTTGCAGATCTCACATTCGCCGGTATACAGATCCAGGCTGCAAAGGTCTATCGTAGGATGATCGTCCTCTTCATTTTGCGCATACAACGCGGAATTCAGGAGATTCACAGATGCCTCGGTCCCGAAGCCCGCCTCCAGCATTTTTTCCATGAGATCCATGACTCTGCCGCTGCCCCGGCTGGCATCCTCCCCGGAGCCTGTCCCATCAGACAACAGCAGGATCAGCTTCCCTTTTTCCGATTCCATGGTGGCATACTGATCCCCCGAGACTTTCTCCCCTTCTTTTACCGCCCGGCTCACCCCCGTCAGTGCTATGTATTTCGGTTCCTCTGTGAACAGAAAACAATGCGGCTCCTGCTCCACGAGATAAGGGCTTCCTGAAGAAACCTGCAGCTTTTTTCCCAATAATACCGTCAGCATGTCCGCCACCTGTGCCGCCTTATAGTGCCTTTTTTCGGTGGACAGTGTCATACTGATCCCTGCTTCTGTCCCGGAGCTGCTGCCGTCCTTCTCCACATAGCAGAGGTCTCTGGCGATGATCCCTTCACTCTTGAGCGCCTGTACCAGGCTTTTCCTCTTTTTCTCTTCCAGCGGACAATACCCCAGTTCCTCTCCTGCCACCCGTTCCATGATCCGGGCCACTTCCTGCAGATGGTCTCCCATGATCTGTCTGCTCTGCCACAGCATACATTTTTCCAGAATATTCTGCCTGTCCTCTCCTGTAATCTGTATCTCCTGCCGAAAGCTCTTCCCCAGTTCCTCAAAACTCTCCGCATATCCCATCAGTTTCTGTCTGCACAGCAGTGAGATCTGTGCACACTGTTCTCTCTCCAGCCGTTCCTGCTCCTTTTTCCCTATGATCATGGCATCCTCCCCTTTCTGTTTTCACGATTATAGGGCAGTTTTCCTCTTCCTTTTGTCAAATCGAGGGAGGGAGAGACTTCATTTTTTGCGACAAAAAAAGCAGGTTCACTGTTGAGAAACAGTTTCCCTGCTTAATTGTCTTCCTGAAAAAGGATCTCACCTTCGTATACCAGTCCCAGCTTATCCTTCGCCACCTCTTCCACATAAGCTTTCGTCTGAGTGTACTTACCGAATTCCTCGATCTGTTCCGCTCTGGCCTGCTCTGCTTCGATCTGCGCGCCAAGGCTTGCGATCTGGGTATCATAGCCCGCAATCTTCTGTTGTAATTCCACGCTCCGCACCGCAACGACCACCATGATCATCAACACGACCAGGGTCACCAGGAACATACTGAACCGGTTCTGGTGTCTCTTGCGGTAGGCTGCTTTTCTTCTTGCCATACGCGCATCTCCTTTTAATGAATATTTTAAGCATTTTCCTAAGTATAGTCAACTGCTTTTTCAGCCAATTTCCCGTTATCCGCAAGGCTTTCCGGATTGGGTGCAGAAGAGTATTCAGGCCCAGTGCCACATACTTTACAAAAAAGGGACTGATTGTCCTGTGATATAGGTACATTCCCGCCAATGCCCCCAGCACGGCAAACCATCGCAGGTTCCCGTTACTTTCATGAAACATCAGCAGAAAGACCTTTCCCGCACAGTAGATCCAGAATGCCAGATCTTCCAGAGATACCATGCTGGTACTGTGAGCAAACACTCTTCGCAGGATCCGCAGAATATCATACAGAAAAGTGATCCCCACACCCAGCAGAAAGGAATGCAGCAGAAAAACATTTTCATCCATCAGCGGAACAGCCTGCCCAGGAAGGATTCCTGTTTTTCTCCGGATGCTGCGGTATCCGAATATACAAGGCTGTCGATCCGGCCGTCAATATCCACTTCCCCCTTGTCTAATGTCAGGCGGTTCACATGGAGCTCGTTGCCACGGATCATCAGCATCCCCTGTTCCGTCTCCAGCAGGATCTCCCGCAGATCAAAGGAAAGGACGTCATTTACCCCATTCACGGTACATGTCCGTCTGTTGGTCATGGTCACTTTATGCATACGACCTGTCGCGTTTAAATCTTCCATTCTCTCCATAGCCTCCCATCCTCCGCTCCTTCCGGAACCGGACTTACAATGTATTGTATGGGAAAATGTGGAAATTTATACATAGAGAACCTGATATTATATATAACGGAAAAGTTCTTTGGCTTCTTCTTTTTTCACGGTCTCCTGTACATCCAGGACCTCGACTTTTACTTCCTTGTTGCCGAAAGAGATGGAAATGATATCTCCCTCTTTGACATTGGCGGATGCCTTTGCCGGCTTATCATTGATCAGCACTCTGCCGCTGTCGCAGGCTTCATTAGCCACAGTACGGCGCTTGATCAGTCGGGATACCTTCAAATATTTGTCTAATCTCATGCTTTTAACCTCACGATCATCCGTTTCTGAAAAACAAAAGAGACCCGAAAGGTTGTCCTATCGAGTCTCTGAAAATTCAGCTTCTATTATGCGTTCAGCATATCCTTTAATGCCTTACCAGCCTTGAACTTAGGAGCCTTGGAAGCAGCGATCTTCATAGGTGCGCCGCTCTGAGGATTTCTACCCTCTCTAGCTGCTCTGCTGGATACTTCGAAAGTACCGAAGCCAACTAACTGAACCTTACCATCCTTCTTTAACTCTTCAGCAACAACATCTGTGAAAGCCTTTAATGCCTTCTCTGCGTCCTTCTTGGAAAGACCAGCCTGATCAGCCATAGCTGCAACTAATTCTGTTTTGTTCATATTGAACTCCTCCTGTAATGAGTTTTCGTTATTAATTTTACGCTCGAAAATAGTTCTTTTGAAACGTCTATACATATATATATCTGTTTTTATCCCTTTTGTCAAGGTTTTTCCGCATATTTACGGCATTTCTTCCCCTCCCGGAAAGGATCATTCTGTCGATGAAGAGCTGGCCGTCAGGTCTACAAATGAGTAGGATACATCCTTTTCTTCTTCATCCACCTGTACCGTATAACTTCTGGTTTCATAACCGGATTTTCGCAGGGTGATCACATGACTTCCTGAGGTCTTCTTAAAACTGCAGGGGGAAATTCCCACATAGTTGCCGTCCAGATATACCTCCACATTTTCCGGAGCATCAATATGCACGCGGTAATAGGTCGTAGTCGTATCTGCGGTGGAGGTAGATTCCGTTGCGGAAGAGCTGGAAGAACTGCTGCTTTCCGTACTGTCTTCACTGTCAGAGTCCGCCTTATCCAGCTGGACATCCACTCCCGCGGATTCCTGTCCCACCCTGAGATACTGTGTAAGCGACTTATAGCCGTCCGCCTTTGCTATAATCTGGTGAATACCGTATTCCAACGTGATCGGCTGGGAAGCATCCACCTGACTTCCATCGATATACAATTCTGCATCGGAAGGATTCAGCGAAAACAGCACCATACCGTACTGTGCCTCTGCCACTTCCAGATCACCGATATCCAGTGTTGTTTCCTCGTTGCGGTTGATTACGACATTTTTCGTGCCACCACCGCCGTTATAGCTGATATCTACCTGATAGCTTCCCTCTGACACCGTCACCAGCATGTCCTCTGTGATCCGCACGATCTGTGTCTGGCCGATTTCCAGCCAGCCACCCACAAAGTTCTCATCGTTGACCAGTCTGAGGTATCCATGGCCTTTTTCCACTGTTACGCTGAGCACTGTGCTGTCAATGCCGTGAAACGTCAGAATATCCGCCGGATTCAGATCCATTTTTTCAATGCTGTGTCCCTGGGAAAAATACTGGGTATCCCTGGACAACTGGAACACCTCTTCCCCGATGGCCACCTCATTCCGTACGGTATTCATCTCGTAGTGCTCTACATCGTCATACTGCCATGCTGTCTGCGCCAGCTGCATGGAGGTCAGATGCTTCTGACTTTTCAAAAAAGTCACATCCACGATGTCCCCCTCCTGCAGCTGACTCAGGGAAATTGCCTTTCCATATTTATCTGCGAACCGCGTTGTTCCGTCCATGGACAGCGTGTAACGTTTGCCTAAATCCAAATTTAACAGTGTGACAGTGTTGTCAACATTATTGATATCCACCAGTACCGCCGTATCTGCGGAATCATAGCTGTCCGGATTGGTGACAACAAAGCCGGTATCTATCCGCTCTGCCTGTGCCGTTGGCGCAGGTGTTGCCGCCGTCCCGGAGGATTCTGTCTGCCCGCATCCAGCAAATGACATTGCTGTCACAAGCAAAAGGATTACCACTGTCTGTTTCGTTTTCGAATACTTTTTGTCTTCGAATCTTTTCAACGTTTTGCTTCTCCTTTGTCTTCTGACGCTGCGATCCTGCCGCAACGTCTCTTCCGTTGTCTGCCGTTCATTGCCCGGCTTTTATCTTTGCAGCAGTTTCAGGAATTTCTTTCTGGCCGCTTCCTGTTCCAACAGGCGGTCCAGTTTCTCCTGATTCTTCTCCGGGATCCAGGCCTTGCCGGAATTATAATAAAAGTTTACGATCTTCCACAATTTCTCAGGATAGGACAGGCGGTAGACCAGATCCTGTCTCTCATAGGGCTTTAACGGTCTGACACTTTCATAAGCCGCCAGAAGCACTCTGCCCCATTCGGCATCCCATTCACTTTTTTCCAAAAGCTTTCGCAACAGCAGATACAGGTCTCTCACCGGCCCGTCTGCCTGACATTTTTCGAAGTTCACCAGGAAAAATCCACGGTCCTGCCGCAGAATATTATGATATTGGTAATCTCCGTGGCAGAAACACAGCGGTACTTCCTCTCCGCTGTCGGAGGCAGCCAGCTCGATCTCTTTCCATTCTTCACACAGTTGTCTTGCTTCCTCTAAAAAAGGATCAATCACTGCAGACAACCGGATCTCGAACCAGGTCTTCTGGCTGCGCTGTTTCAAGAACCTGCGGGCTCTCTTAAGCTCCCGGTTACGCTTCTCATAATCCCGGCTGGGGAGATATCTCTCTATGACCGGTGCCGAAGTCTCCTCCGTCTCCGGAAATACCGGTGTAAATTCCAGATCACCGTGCAGTCTCGCCAGAAGCCGCATGGCTTCCATACATTCTTCCCTGTCACGGATATTACATTCTCGGCCTTCCCACCAGGTCTTCAGAATATATCTGACACCGTCCCGGTCTGTCACCGATAACGCACCTTCCTTTGTGGCAAGCAATCGCTCCGCAGGAACGGTTCCCCGTTCCTCCAGGTGCTTCAGGACCTGCTCCTGCAGACGCAGCTGTTCCTCGCGTCCTGTATATTCCTTGAAGATCAGGCAGCCCTGCTGTGTATCGCACAGAATCGCCCCCCGTCCTTTTCGGGTACGCAATACCTCTATCTCATACTGCTCCAGCAGTGCCACCGCTCTGTCATTCACTTACAACCCCTCCTAAGATATGTACTTAACCGATTTGACGGTTCCTACGCTATCTTATGAGGAAAGCCTGTAAAGTATGCTCAATCTTTGTCTGCCGACAGTTCCTTTACCTTTTCCAGCAGCTGTTCTCTGGTATTCTGCTCGGGATGTTCCAATACCAGTTCCAACAGCTTCTGCAGCATATCGCCCAGCTCCCTGCCGGGCTTCATTCCCATAGCAATGAGATCCCTGCCGGTGACTGCCAGTGTTTTCAGGGAGACGCACTGCTTCTTTTCCAGCATTTCCTGATACAGTTTCTTCCAGAGTTCGAGATTCTCCAGTTTTTCTGTTCTCAGGTAATCGCTCTGTGCCAGAATATCTGCCTGTTTCACCGGGAACAGCAGCGGGAAAATATCTTCCCCGATCTTATTCACCGCCCGGCGGACAATCCGCAGATCCGGTATCACATCATTGCCATAATCATGGTATCTCACCAGACGGGTGACCACCGCAACGGTATCATTATCAAATCGCAGTCTCCGCAGAATCTTCCGCGCCATCTCTTCTCCCACCGCCGGATGTCCGTAGAAATGAGTGATTCCGTCTTCATCCACAGTAAGTGTGGCCGGCTTGCCGATGTCATGGAGCAGCATGGCATAACGCAGATTCTTGTCCGGCCCGATCTCCATAAGTGCATGTAATGTATGCTCACCCACATTGTATTTATGATGCTTGTGCTTCTGCGGTGTCTCCATCATGGCATCGAATTCCGGTAGGATCACCTTGGTGACACCCATGTCATAAGCTTCTCTGAGGGTGTCAGGATGAGGGGACACCAACAGTTTAGTCAGTTCCACCTGAATCCGCTCCGCACTGATCTTCTGCAGGGTCGGTGCCAGCTTCCGTATTGCCGCCTCAGTATCTTCGTGGATCTCGTAGCCCAGCTGGGCTGAAAAACGAATTGCCCGCATGATCCGCAGCGCATCTTCTCCAAAACGTTCCTCCGGGTTGCCTACGCATCGGATCAGCTTCGCCTCGATGTCTTTTAATCCGCCGAAAATGTCGATCAGGCCTTCCGTTTCATTATAAGCCATGGCATTGATGGTAAAATCCCGGCGTTTCAGGTCCTCCTCCAGGTTCGGAGTAAACGTCACTTCTTTGGGATGTCGGCTGTCTTCGTATTTTCCATCTACACGGTAGGTCGTAACCTCAAAGCCTTCCTTGTCCAGCATGACGGTTACGGTGCCATGCTGGATTCCGGTGTCGATGGTGCGACGGAACAGCGTTTTCACCTGCTCCGGTCTCGCCGAGGTGGTAATGTCCCAGTCCTCCGGGCATCTGCCCAGGATGGAATCCCGCACGCAGCCGCCTACCACATAGGCTTCAAATCCGGCATTCTGTATGGTTTCTATGATATATTTCGCTTTTTCAGGTATTTGTATCTGAATCATATATATCCTCT
>ERZ773104.4857-NODE-4857-length-10706-cov-5.941132_pt1 | contig 10706 bp, 16 predicted proteins | sample MGYA00511920_ERZ773104 | MGnify/ENA primary metagenome ERZ773104 (study PRJEB29015, sample SAMEA2737857) | human gut metagenome | biome: human gut; feature: human-associated habitat; material: faeces | place: China | collected 2012 ...
GGCCGCAGCGCCCCGCCCCATGGGGGTATCTTTCGTACCGTCCGCGGCAGTTTTACGCCGCGCGGCGCACTTGACACAGGCTATGGATTCCACTTTCTCTTCGAATTGGCCGTTCGAAGTGCATTGGCCCGATGCCGGAAAATGTTCCAGGACTGTGTCCGCTTTCAGTATGCCCCGGCGCGGCAGAACAATGCACGCCGCGTTGGTTCATTTTTTCGCATTTCAGGAGGAATTTTCCATGACGCAGGTTTTATCCGTTGCGCTTTCCGTCGCCGCCGTGTTTCTGCTCGTGCGGCTGCTGTCCACGCCGCTGCGCTGGTTCTGGAAGCTGTGCATCAACACGCTCTGCGGCGCGGTCCTGCTCGGCCTTGTCAATTTACTCGCGCCCCTGACGGGGCTCTATATTGCCGTCACCGCGCCCGCGGCCTGCATCGTCGGCTTTTTCGGCCTGCCCGGCTTTGCCGCCGTCGTGCTGATGCAGCTGTTTCTGTGAGCCGCGCGGGTGCGGCGTCACGCCCCACTGCGGCAGCGGCAGGCGCTGCATCGCACCGAATACACGCGTTTTGAGGTCGGGGTACGTCTTCGACAGCACGGCGACGAGCTCCTTGATCTCCTGCCGCTTCGTGTGCTTGTCAGCCGGGCACGGATTGTGCACGACGGGCAGGTCGTGCTCCGCCGCGAACGTGCGCACCATGCCCTCCGTCAGATAGAGCATGGGCCGGATCTGCGTCACGCCGGTCCGATCGAGGTACGTCACCGGCTCGAAGCAGCCGATCCGTCCCTCGAACAGCAGGCTCATCAGGAACGTCTCGACGGCGTCGTCATAGTGGTGGCCGAGCGCCACCTTGGAAAAGCCCTGCTCCAGCAGCGCCTGATTCAGCGCCCCGCGGCGCATCTTGGCGCACAGCGAGCAGGGATTGTTTTCCTTCCGGTGCTCGAAGATGATCGGCCCGATCTCCGTCTCCACGCGGGAATACGGCACGCCGAGGCGCTCACACAGGCGTGCGACCGGCGAAAAGTCCATGCCGCCGAGGCCCATGTCGATCGTGATGGCCGTGAGGTCATAGGAATAGGGCACATATTCCCGCAGCGCCGCCAGAAGCGTCAGCAGCGTCAGCGAATCCTTGCCGCCGGACACGCCGACGGCGATGCGGTCGCCCGGCTCAATCATCCGGTAATCCTCGATGCAGCGGCGCACGAGTCCCATCATTCTTTGCATGCGAATTCCTCCGTTTTTTCGAAAAATTGCCCCTTGAGCATTTGAGAGCATCCGGGAGAAAAACGGAGCATCCGAGAGTTCTTCCGGAGAAAAATGAATTTTCCGAATTTTGTGCTTGACAGCCGGTTTTTCCTGTGGTATAAAGAATAGGCTGTGCACGGGAATATTGTACGCGTGCAGCCCGGTTTTGTCAAAATATTTATTCTCAATATACGGAGGAACTCACTCATGTCCACGACACTGGTCAGAAAAGAGGACGTTCAGCGCAAGTGGTACGTCCTGGACGCAGCGGACAAGCCCCTGGGCCGTACCGCCGTCATCGCCGCCAACCTGCTGCGCGGCAAGCTGAAGCCCGATTTCACCCCGAACGTTGACTGCGGCGACTACGTCATCATCGTCAACGTCGAGAAGGCTGTTCTCACCGGCCGCAAGCTGGAGGAGAAGTATTATCGCCGTCATTCCGGCTGGATCGGCGGTCTGAAGGAAACGAAGTACAAGACCCTCATGGCCGAGCGTCCCGAGTTCGCCATGGAGCTGGCCGTCAAGGGCATGCTCCCGAAGAACACCATCGGCAGAACTGCCATGACTCGTCTGAAGCTGTTCAAGGGTCCGGAGCACATCCATGCTGCCCAGAAGCCCGAAGCCTGGACGCAGGACTAATCAGGAGGTAAAAGACGATGTACGAGAGCAAGAAACAGTATCATTACGGCACCGGCCGCCGCAAGTCCTCTATCGCCCGTGTCCGCGTTTATGAGAACGGCACCGGTTCCATTATCATCAACGGCCGCGAGATCGACGACTACTTCGGTCTCGACACCCTGAAGCTGATCGTCCGTCAGCCGCTGGTCACCACCGACCTGCTCGGCAAGGTGGACGTGGTCTGCACCGTCCAGGGCGGCGGCGTCACCGGCCAGGCCGGTGCCATCCGTCACGGCATCTCCCGCGCGCTGCTGGGCCTGAACGCCGAGTACCGCGCCGCTCTGAAGGCCGCCGGTTTCCTGACCCGCGACCCGAGAATGAAGGAACGCAAGAAGTACGGCCTCAAAGCCGCTCGTCGCGCACCTCAGTTCAGCAAGCGCTGATCGAGACTTCAAAATGCCCAAAAACCCTGGAAACTCAACGGTTTCCGGGGTTTTTCTTTTTGTCCTGTTCTGGCTCAACCTGACCCGACCAAATCGTTTTTACCGGGGACAACTCGGGGACAACTCCCCTTTTTTCGTCTTTATGGGACAACTTCGGGGACAACCACGGGAACAACTTTTAGGCATTTGGGGGTAACAATATCGGCGCTTAACGATCAACCTTTCCTTCGACATGCCGAAGGGATATGAAACGGCCAACGGTACGTTTGATCCAACTGTCAATACGCTGTTCATCAACAAAGAGATGCTCCAATCTCAACCGGAGTATGAGCAGATGTTCTATCTGTTTCATGAGCTTCGCCATGCCTTGCAGTATTTGCACCCGGAGAGCTTTGACGGACTGATTGCCAGGAGCCGCCTCTATGTCATCCAATATGACGGCACTTGTTATAAACTCGTTGACGGCGAATGGAAAGAATGCAAGCTCGAAGGATCAATAGAGTTTTTCACGGAACTATATCTTGGACAGCCCCATGAGCGGGATGCAAATGACTTTGCGTATGAAAGAGTGAAGGCACTTTTGGGAGCTTCCCCGGAGTTGCAGGAGCTCCTTGCGTTCTGGACGCCGAAAAAGCCGATATCAGATCAGGTGTATGAGGAACTGTACCGACAGATTGATGAAATCACAGGAGAAACGAGTTGTGAAACATCCAGATAAATGGCGGGAAACCATTGATCCTTTCTCGCTCGCTTATAAGTCCTTCCATCCAATAGAAATACTTGGCTATCCTCACGCCGGTAACGACGTATTCCACGCCAGGGGTATCTACAAAGGCAAAGAAGTCCGGGCCTACATCAAAGCCGCAAGACAGAAGGGTGCGGCGATTGAAAACGAGGTGGCGATTCTGTCACAGCTCCATTCGCCAATTTATCCCACAGTCCTTGATTGCGGGTTTGCCGGAACGCCCTTCTCCGTAACGTTGGAGCTGCCGGGCGAACGTCTATCGACCATTGTGGGCGAAAACGAAACGTTGGAATCCCTTAGCTTTATGGAGGAATACGGCGCGACGCTGGCAACGCTCCATCAGCTTCGCATTTCCGCAGAGCCAGTCAAGGACAGAAGGTTTTTCCACGTGCCGTCTGACGAGTTCTTAAAAACCTTGGGCTTGGAGGAATATAAAGGAATTTTTGCAAATCCGCCCAAGACGTCTGTCCGCTGCTTCTGCCACGGAGATTTCCACTATGCAAACATCTTATGGGACAGGCATCATATCAGCGGCATACTGGACTTTGAGCTGGCAGGCTATGGAAACCGTGACTTCGACATTGCCTGGGCTCTGTTCCGGCGACCGGGGCAGAAATTTCTGAAAACCGAAGTGGAGCAGAAAGCCTTTCTGCGTGGCTATCAGAGAACCGCTCCATGCGATCAAGAAGCTGTCAAATACTATATGGCCCAATGCTATGTATACTTTCTGCAATTCAGCGGAGATGATGCTGAATACTGCGATTACATACGCACTTGGGTAAAGCGGTTGATCTGCAAGAGGTACTAAAAATGTCAAATGCATATTATAAAGCATGTCCAGAATTTGATCGTTGCAATGAGCTGATCGAAAAATATTGGAACACAAAGCAGTTTGAGAAGTGCTTTGAAGGACACATGGAACTTGCTGAGAAGGGCTATCCCCTTGCCGAATGTCAAGTGGGCTACTTTTTCTATGACGGGATCGGTGTGGAGAAGGACGCGGATAAGGCGTTTTATTGGACGCAGCGTGCCGCAGAGCATGGTGATCGTGACGGCCAATTCAATCTCGCATATTTCTATGAAGAAGGGATTGGGACGCCTGTTAATATGGAAAAGGCAAAGCACTGGTATAAGAAAGCTGCGGAGCAGAACCATGATCTTGCCATCCAAAAATGCCAGGACTTAAATCTCGGGGATGAATAATATGAACGCAATTCGTTGGGTCTTCTTTGATATTGGTTCAACGCTGGTGGACGAGGAAGAAGCCTATCATCATCGGATCAGAGACATGATCCGAGGCACCTCCATCACCTTCGAGCAGTTTTCCGAAAAGCGTATCCAATACGCCAAAGCGGGATATAACGGAGATCAAAAGGCAATCGAGTATTTCGCTCTCAACAAAACGCCATGGCACAGCGAGGACGAGGTTCCCTTTGATGATTGCGAGGAAACCCTGCGGACTCTGTGCGACAAGGGCTATCAACTTGGCATCATCGCAAATCAGAAGCCCGGAGCAAAAGGCCGTCTTGACGCTTGGGGACTTGGCCGATACTTCTCTGTGATTGCTTCCTCTGCAGAGTTGGGTGTATCAAAGCCGGACAAGGGGATATTTCTGCGCGCGCTGGCAATGGCAAACTGCAAACCCGAAAACGCTGTCATGGTAGGCGACCGGCTGGACAACGACATTCGCCCAGCCAAGGAGTTGGGCATGAAAACTATCCAAATTAGGAAAGGGATCGCCGTTTATGCAAATCTCTCCTGCGGGGCAGAGGTTCCGGATTTTACAGTGGACAGCCTTTCAGAGATATTAAGTATTCCATGTCTGATTGAGGAATTGCTATGAGATTATTATTTGAGATGGATAAGAAGGACTATGAATACTGCACCCACCGTTTCGTCCGCAACTCCGCCCGCAGCATCATCATAAGGGATGGAAAAATCGCCATGATCCACAGCTTGAAATACGATTACTACAAGTTCCCAGGAGGCGGCATTGAAAACGGAGAGAACCCAGTGGAAGCAATGATCCGAGAGACGCGGGAGGAAGCCGGACTTGTGGTCAAGCCTGAGACGGTCAAGGAATACGGCTATGTCCACCGGATTCAGCGGAGCGACATGGATTCCTCCGAATGCTTTGTTCAGGATAATTACTACTATCTGTGCAAAGCGGAGCCGGAAGCAGTTCGGCAGAATTTGGACGCTTACGAGGCGCAGGAAACCTATACATTGGAATATGTTACGCCCTTGATGGCAATTCAAAAGAACCGCAGCGTGGGTGCGAGCCCATATAATCCCATGATGTTTGAACGAGAAGCAAGAGTGTTGGAACTACTGATGTCCGAAGGATACTTTTGATTAGATGCGAAAGCACCGCTTGCGTGAGTTTTCGGAATGAAACGGAGGCTGCAATGAAACGAGTTGAAACAGCAATTTCCAGGCTGATGCCGGACATCGACGGCAAGCGTGTGTTGGAGCCCGCCTGTGGCTGCGCGGAGTTTTCTATTGCGGCAACAGCCCACGCCGCGGAGGTCGTCTGTTTTGATTTGGATGACCAGCGGTTGAACCCAGAGGCAACGCATACCGAAAGGCTCCGCTTTGAAATCATGGATGCCACAGCGATGCGCTTCCCGGACGGTTCTTTCGATACAGTTGTTTTGTACAACGCAATCGGCCATCTGGCGCATATCGCAGAACCTGTTCTGTGGGAATGCCTGCGGGTTGTGAACACGACCGGAGTTGCTTGGGTTGTAAGCTCCTTCCGCATGGACAAGGCAGTGATTCAGGAAACGCTTTTGCCGCTGTTGGATCATATGGAGTTGTCTTATTCCACGCAAGAGGACTCAGTTTACACCTATGTTCAGATCAGGAGGAAAACGAATGGCATTTGATTATAAGAAAGAGTACAAGGAATTCTACCTTCCGAAGGACAAGCCGTCGTTTGTGACGGTGCCGCCCATGAATTACCTTGCCGTGCGTGGCAAAGGCGATCCCAATGCTGCAAGCGATGAGTACAAGGACGCCATCGGCCTCCTTTACGGGATTGCATTTACCATCAAAATGAGCAAGAAGGGCAGCCGCCAGATCGAAGGGTATTTCGACTATGTGGTGCCTCCGCTGGAAGGCTTTTGGTGGCAGGAAGGTGTCACCGGAGTCGATTATACCCATAAAGAGAATTTTGAATGCCATCGTTGGGTATGCTGACGGTCAATGCGCTGGCGGCGGCGGACAGCGTGATCATCCCCTCTCAGCCCAGCTTTCTGTCTGCAAAGGGTCTTGACCTTCTGCTTCACTCTGTGGCAAAGGTCAAGCGTTCCATCAACCCCACACTGGACATCAGCGGTATTCTGCTGACGATGGTGGACGGTCGCACGAACAATGGACATTTACGCCAAGGTGAAATACAACCAACCGAAGGAATTATCCAAAGTCGTAAACCAAGCGTTTACCACGTGAATCGAAAAGTGGCATGAGGGTCGGTGTTCTGGCGCTCATGCTTTTCCATTTCATAACGCCAAGGGAGCAAACATCAAAAATATGGGCAGACTAATAGACAGTCGGGCAATTCTATGGTAAAATAGTTTTATAGGAGATGATTTTGTGCTGAGGATACATTTTGGCAAGCTGCCGGACGAGATTTACAATACAGAAGTGTATTATGCTAATCAATATGACAAAATGTGGATCATGGATGATTTTGCAAAAAGGATCATTGCGGATATTGATGATTCAAAAGTAGTTGCTCCCGACCTGATTCAAAATGATATTTTCGGTTCATTTGATTCTACGGAATTGTCTGCCGGCGTAAAGACACTCCTTTTGATTCGCAATCAGCCAAACAGAATTTTCAACATTTCCAACTGCGGGGATAACTGCGCAAAGTATCTGCTGGAACTGGCCGAAAACAGAGACATTAAGGTCTGCCTCCATCATCTGATGGATTTCGGCAAGAACTTTTCTGTGAAGGTTATCAATGACAGACGCAGAAAGGTGATTTCCGACCCCATAGAGTATCTGATGCTCGCCGATCAGTATTTGCGAGGTGAAGCGGATGAAGGGTAAGATCAAAATCGCCGTCAAGAACAAGCATATTGATTTTCGATTTGTCCTTGACCGAAATATCACCATCCTGACCGGTGACAGCGGAACAGGAAAAACAAAGCTGATCAACATGGTCAGAGACTATGCAGAAGGTGGAAAATCCAGCGGTGTGACCCTATCGTGCGAGAAGCCCTGCCTTGTTCTGGCAGGAAAGAACTGGGAGCATGAGCTGGAGCAGACTCACGAAAGCGTGGTCTTTGTGGAGGAAAGCACCGCTTTTCTGACCTCAAAAGCCTTTGCGGAAGCGGTTCAGCACTCTGACAACTACTATGTGCTTGTAACAAGAGAACCCCTGCCACAGATTCCATACAGCATCGACAGCATTAAATGGATCAGCAAGCATGGCAAAACACCGAAGATTGTGAAGCTGCATGAAAATATATCGGTTAAGAAGATTTCCGATTTTCCGTATGATGCTGTGATCGTAGAGGATAGCAAGTCGGGGTTTTTCTTTTTCCAAAGGGCGACGGAGAGCCACAAGCTGGAATGCATGACTGCCAATGGGAAAAGCGGAATTATCAAACTGCTGCAGAGCAGTAAAAAAAGCCGAATCCTTGTGATTGCAGATGCGGCAGCACTTGGCCCGGAAATCAAGGGCTTGTTGTATTATCGAGCTTCGACAAATAAAAAGATTGACTTCTTCCTGCCGGAGAGCTTTGAATGGCTGATCCTGCGATCTGCCATCTTTGACCGTGACGCTGATGTTCAGCAAAAGCTGGCTGACCCAGTGGAGTATATTGACTGCAAGGAGTATTTCAGTTGGGAACGGTTCTTCACGGCTCTGCTGGTTTCGGCATCAAAGGGGAAGCCAAACCTTGAATATCCCAGTCACAAGGGCAGTATTCCTTCCGGCTATTTGACAGAAGCAAACATCGACAGCATTCTGAATGCCATGAATCGAGGTAAGCAGTAAGCCGTCCTATCGAATCGTCAGAAAGATTTTGTACACTCGGCAAGAGCGTATCGGCGTTCCCCCTGCTCTGAAAAAGCCGGGTTAAATCGTGGGGCAACATGAATTTGGAAAGCCCCGGAAGCCTTGAAAATCAAGGGTTTTGGGCCTGTCTTTTCTTTTTTATAAAAATATATGGGCAAAAATATGATGAGAGGTGAGGATATAGTGGATTGACAACATAGCATATATCGGGTACTATTAAGTAACGCAATGCGTTGTTTCTGGCGGGAGAGTTTAATCATGAGTAGAGGAAAAGAAGTAAAAAAATTAAGAGAAAAAATGGGAATGAACAGACGTGAATTTAGTGATTACTATGGTATTCCGTATCGTACCATTCAAGATTGGGAAGCAGAGAAAAGAGAACTTCCGGATTATTTACTGCGATTGTTGAAATACAGAGCGGAAATAGAGCGTCGAATCAATAGTGAAGATAATTAAAATGTATCCTCTGTATATTTTTTTGCAATAAGCATAACGCAATGCGTTATAACACGTAAATATTTAGGAGGTTAACTTGGAGAGAAAAGTAAATGTTATCGAAGATTTGAACGGAAAGAAAACCGTATTTATTCACGATATTCTGTTCAAGGGAAAAAGAGCAGTTAATTGGGATGAAGTTGAAAAGTATTTACGCCAGTATGTAGGAGAATTCTATCAGATAGAAGATTGCAATAAGATGATTTATATTGGATCGGATCTTCCTGATGAGTATACGCACTCAAATTATACTCGGATTTTGAAAGGAGCAAATGCGAAAGCAAAAGCGAATGCCGCACAGGGATTACCGGAATTGCTTAAAATAGCAACGAACGAGGTTTATGAAGATAATCGTAAGGAGAAGCATAGTAAAGATGCTAAATATGGTTGGTATTCATATGATTCAAGATTTGCTCTTCCGGTATTTGGTGATGATGGAGAAATAGAGAGATACAACGTCTTTAATGTTGCGATGTTGGTCAGACACGATGAAGATGGGAAGTATTACTTATACGATATCATGAAAATAAAAAAAGAAACGAGCAACCTTTTCCAGTCAAATGACTTTACTCAGTAACAAAACCCATTTCTTGCTTATATGATACATTGAACAGTATTAAATGTCAACGAAAAAAGCATAAGAAATCTCAATGAAAAGCCAGCCCAGCTATTCATCGGAAAGGCCATAGATGAAGAGTCAAGAAAAGAAGCCAGGAAGTCACGAAGAAGCCAAAGGGAAGTAAAGCAAGTTGGGACCTTACGGAGTAAGATGTATCTAAGAAGCAAAAAAAGGAAGCTGCGCACTAATACTTAGTGAGATAGCCCCGAAAAGGGCAATAGAAGGGGGTTACGCGTTAAAAAATGGAGCGAGAGCGTAAACAAAGCAGATTTCAATGACAACCCCTCCCTCCATAAGGTATAATACTAACCAGAGTATTTTGTTTTGCTCACCACGAAACGAGAGGGAGATCTACATTAATGGATGCGAATGTGATCAATGAATTGAAAAGCGGCTTAAATGCCGCTTATATAAATGGTTCTGTGGCAGTAAATCTGGCGTACAAGCCAGCATTTGTGTCGAATAATCCGGAAGAGGGGAAGAAAGTTATTTCATCTGTAGAGGACGAATTGTTGCGCTGTGATCAGTTCCAGATCAGCGTTGCATTTATCACGATGGGTGGTGTAACGCCGCTTCTGCAGACATTAAAAGAGCTTGAGAAAAAGGGCGTTAAGGGACAGATTCTTACGACTAATTATTTGAATTTCAGTGAGCCGAGAGCACTTGAGAAACTTAATGGATTGAAAAATATTACGTTGAAAATGTATGACGTGGAAGCTGCCGGAAATGGTTTCCACACGAAGGGATATATTTTCAAGAAAGAAGAGATTTATCGAATCATTATCGGAAGTTCTAATATGACAAGTGCAGCGCTGACGATTAATAAGGAGTGGAATACGAAACTGATTTCTACAGAAAATGGTGAGGTAGCAGAAGAGATTGTGGAAGAATTTCATAATCTCTGGAACAGTGAGTATGCATTGCCTTATGATGATTTTTATGAAATTTACAGAGAGCGTTACAATATCATAAAACATCAGCGTGAGATAGCGAAAAGCGAAGAGATTCCGTCACTCGAAAAATACCGATTAAAACCGAATTCTATGCAGGAGAGATTTATTGCGAATCTTAGGAAGATTCTGGAGCAGGGAGAAGAGAGGGCACTTTTGATATCAGCCACTGGTACTGGTAAAACATTCGCCTCTGCATTTGCTATGCGAGAACTTGGTTTCAAAAGAGTGTTGTTTTTAGTACATCGTGTAACTCTGGCGAAACAGGCTAAGAAATCTTTTGAAAAAGTCTTCGGTAAGAAAGTGACGATGGGAGTGGTTGGTGCTGGTTTCTATGAATATGAGAAAGAGTATGTGTTTGCTACAGTAGAAACCTTGAATAGAGATACTCATTTATTTCAATATCAACCGGATGCGTTTGACTGTATTATTCTAGATGAGGCGCATCATAGTTCTAACAATATTTACACCAAAGTCATTAATTATTTCAAACCAAAGCTATTCTTAGGAATGACGGCAACTCCGGACAAAAGGGATGATAATCAGCAAGGAAAAAATATTTAT
>ERZ773104.4865-NODE-4865-length-10672-cov-4.233399_pt1 | contig 10672 bp, 7 predicted proteins | sample MGYA00511920_ERZ773104 | MGnify/ENA primary metagenome ERZ773104 (study PRJEB29015, sample SAMEA2737857) | human gut metagenome | biome: human gut; feature: human-associated habitat; material: faeces | place: China | collected 2012 ...
TAGACCAGCATATCCCGGAGGCCGACCGGGTGGCGCAGGCCCTTGACCTGTATGTAAACGGCAGCCTGAACGTCTTTAACCACCGTACCAATGTGAACATCGAGAACCGCATTGTGGCTTTCGACATCAAGGAGCTGGGCAAGCAGCTTAAAAAGCTGGGGATGCTCATTGTCCAAGACCAGATTTGGGGCCGTGTGACCCAAAACCGCAGCCAAGGCAAGGCGACGTGGTACTTCTGCGACGAGTTCCATTTGCTTCTGCGAGAGGAACAGACAGCCGCTTTCTCCTGTGAGATTTGGAAGCGGTTCAGAAAATGGGGCGGCATCCCGACAGGTGCCACCCAGAACGTCAAAGACCTGCTTTCTTCCCCGGAGATCGAAAACATTCTGGAAAACAGCGACTTCATTTGCCTGCTCAATCAGGCGTCCGGCGACCGGCGTATCCTTGCGGAGCGATTGAACATTTCCCCGCAGCAATTACGGTATGTGGACAATTCCGAACCCGGCGAGGGGCTTTTGATCTACGAAAATGTGATCCTGCCGTTCCGCAACCCCATCCCGCAGCGCAGCCAGCTCTACAAGATTATGACGACCCGGTTAGGCGAGGGCGAAACGGTATGACAGACAAGGAGGTGACGCCCTATGAAGCCATTGAAGCCCCGTGACAAGGTGACGCAGCACATGACCCGCGACGGCCTGACGCTGGACAACCAGACCACCGGCGAGAGCATCAACATTTCCAGCCGGGAGGCCGAACAGGACTATTCCGCAGCCGAGCCGGGCGGCACCGCTGAAAAGGTGCTGGAACGTGCCGGGGACATCCGGGAGCGCAGCAAGGCGAAGCGGGCTGCCAAGGATGGCGCGAATACGGCGGCGCAGGCCACCGGCCCCGCGTCCCGCCTGCAATTCACCGCTATTACCGATGTGGAAGAAGAAGTGAACGGTCTGGTTACTTATGACCGGAAAGTTATCAAAGTAGACGAGCCCAAAATCAAAGCCATCAACCAGAAAATTTGTAACTCGCTAAATAAATAAACGTTTTTTATTAATGAATAAACTCTTCTCTACAATCATGTCAGTTTGCCTTGCATGCAACGTGCAGGCAACTGACCTGTTTAAAACAAGTCAGGATATCGCTTTACGCGCACCGTCGGTACCTCTGATCACCTCCGATACCTATCTCGCTATCTGGTCTCCCTACAACGAACTGAACGAGGGAAACACCGAACACTGGACAGCTGCCACACATCCTTTGCTGGGCGCTCTGCGAGTAGACGGGAAAGTATATCGTTTCATGGGTAAAGACAAGGAAAATCTGGAAGTCATTCTTCCGATGACGAATGACGAACGCTGGGAAGCTAAGTACACCCTGTCTCAGCCTGCTTCCAGCTGGATGCAAGCCCAATTCGACGATGCCGGATGGAAAAAAGGGAAAGCCGCTTTCGGCACCAAAGATATGAAGTATATCAGCACAGAGTGGAACACCGAAGATATCTGGGTACGCCGCAGCTTCGACCTGCAACAGGACTTAACGAACGATAAAATCTATCTCCGTTACTCCCACGACGATGTTTTCGAACTCTACCTCAATGGTGAAAAGCTGGTGGCAACCGACTATTCCTGGAATAACGATGTCACCGTCGAACTGTCGGCATCGGCCAAAGCCAAACTCCGCAAAGGAACCAACGTCATCGCCGCTCACTGTCACAACACAACAGGCGGAGCATATGTTGATTTCGGACTGTTTCGTGAGAATAAACAAATCAGTAATTTCAAAGAACCCGCTATTCAAAAGTCTGTCGATGTATTACCTACCCAGACTTACTATACATTCACCTGCGGACCGGTAGAACTGGACCTTGTATTTACCGCTCCCCTGCTGATGGAGGATCTCGATCTGATCTCAACTCCCATCAACTACATTTCTTATCGCGTACGTTCACTCGATAAGAAACAACACGACGTACAAGTTTATATCGAAACGACCCCGCAACTCGCCGTACACGAACCGTCACAACCAACAATTTCCGAAAAGATCAGCAAAAACGGCATGGATTATCTCAAAGCGGGTACCATCGACCAGCCTTACGTGAAACGTAAAGGAGATGGCGTGCGTATCGACTGGGGATATGCCTATCTGGCCAGCAACAATGCGCCCAACAAAGACCTGAGTATAGGTAGCTACTATGACATGAAGCAATCATTTATCAGCAGCGGCAAACTGCTTCCGAACTCTCAGAATGTGATCTCCCGCAGCGAAAGCAGTATGCCTGCCATGGCTTATACCGAAAACCTGGGCAAGGTTGACAGCCAGGGCAAATCAGGCTATGTAATGGTAGGCTATGATGACATCTATGCCATCGAATATTTCTACGAACGTCGTATGGCGTACTGGAAACACAACGGACAAGTCAGCATCTTTGACGCTTTCGAACGTGCACAGGCTTCTTATCCTTCATTGATGGAACGCTGCCGCGCTTTCGACCGGCAATTAATGGCTGACGCGGAAAAAGCCGGAGGCAGAAAATATGCCGAACTGCTCGCTTTGACCTACCGCCACTCTATTACTGCTCATAAGCTCCTTACCGACAAAGAAGGCAACCTGTTATTCTTGTCCAAAGAGAACCACAGCAATGGCTGCATCAATACGGTAGACCTCACTTACCCATCTTCTCCGCTATATCTCATTTATAATACGGAACTGATGAAAGGTATGCTCAACTCTATCTTCTACTATAGCGAAAGCGGACGCTGGAACAAACCTTATCCTGCGCATGACTTAGGAACTTATCCTATTGCCAACGGACAGCTCTATGGTGAAGATATGCCTATCGAAGAGGCCGGAAACATGATTCTGGTAACCACTGCGATTTCTATGATGGAAGGTAATGCCAACTATGCTTCCAAATACTGGGAAACATTATCTACGTGGGCAAACTACCTGATCGAAAATGGACTGGACCCGGAAAACCAGCTTTGCACAGACGACTTTGCCGGACACTTAGCACACAACGCCAACCTTTCTGCCAAAGCAATCATGGCAATTGCCGGATATGGAGAAATGGCACGCATGCTGGGCAAAGAAACAACTGCGAACAGATATATCGAAACCGCTAAGAAACTTGCGATAGAATGGGAGAAAATGGCATTCGACGGTGACCATTACAAACTGGCATTCGACAAGCCGGGAACGTGGAGTCAGAAATATAATCTGGTATGGGACAAAGTATTTAACATGAACATCTTCCCACAGAAAATATTCGACACAGAAATTCCTTTCTATCTGACCAAGCAGAATAAATATGGATTGCTACTGGACTCTCGTGCGCAATACACCAAAACCGACTGGATTGTATGGAGTGCTTGTATGTCACCGGATGACGCTACTTTCCAAAAGTTCATTGACCCGTTCTATGATTATGCGAACGAAACAACTTCCCGTGTGCCTATCAGCGACTGGCATGATACGAATACCGGAAAGATGATGAACTTTAAGGCACGTTCCGTAGTAGGTGGTTACTATATGAAACTACTGATGGAAAAAATCAAAGAACAGAAATAAAACAGATACTCTTTTCCTCGTTGAATTTAGACAAACAGCATCTTTTACTTTAAGAAAAGAGCTGTTTGTCTTTTTTTATACCGCTTATTTATGCTATTCATTTTCCGCGGTTATATCATCAATCTGATACTGTCCACCAATGTTAACTACTCTAACGGGAATACTGACAGCACGTTCAAACTGGCTGCCTTTAGCTGAAGTATAGCCAACCTGATACCAATTGTCATTCAAATGCTTCACCACCAATGTTTTTATATCATCTTCCCCCAGGTCTTGCGCACGAATAATCGGATCAGCATCTGTTGCCTTTACCAAACTATCCACTTTTTCAATCAGCTCCTTGGTCAGATACTTTTCCTTAACTGAATCTCCTAGAGCAACGGCTTCTTTACCTATGGACAGGCAACTGACAGCATAGGCCTCATAAAAGTCTTTAATCATGCTGATAGCTTGTTGTTCATCGACACTACTATCCGCCACATTCACCTGTGCATCAACAGGTTCTGTCGATGTATCCATACTTTTCTTACTCTGGCTAGAACAGGAAGGAAGAAGCATTATGGACTGCAATAATAACAAATGTACAAATCTCAATTTCATAATATAAATAGTTACTGTTTTAAAACTATATAGTACTCGGTAAGCATAAGATATTTTCTTCTGATATCTGTATTCTCGGGATTATTTCATCCCATTTTAACTATCGAATTTACAATATCTATTATTTGCTATTGTGGTTTATAATCATATTTCCCAATTAATTCGACTCTTCCTTCAAAATTCCTTCAGTTTTATCCCGACCAGTATAAAAATCAATATTCGCAAAATAGCATAAATATTTCCAGAAATAAAGCGTCAGGAACATCCTTACATCACGATCCGTCTTAAAATCACTGCAGAAATGATTCGTATCTTTGGCAATTTCCTCAAATAGCATAACCGAAGAAACTCCTCCTGTTACATCTTCAGCTTTGAGATACGCTTTCAAGGCAGGGTGAATAGCCAGTTCCAATTCCCTTTGCAAATATGTAAAGCCATCCAACCGTTTCTTAAACGGCAATATTATATACTCAACTTGAGTCTTCATATATGCATATTTTAGCGAATCAGTAACAAGATTTAGAGAGCCACCATGCTCCTTTAAACTCTCAGACGCCTGTTTATAGACATCAGACTGACGATATTCTGACCGAGAAACTCCAGTTGGAACAAACAGCGTGCAAGAATCATGTAGAATAGCTCCATCAACAAAATAGGAATAGAGTAAACCACCCGCATATAGTTTTTCATTAATCCGTTCCAGTTGCCCTTTGTCTACATCCAATAAATAGTTGAAGTGATATCGTTCCAGACCCTTTACTAATAAGTCAAGAGCATCTTTTCGACCATAATTCCTTTCCAACGTCGCTTGAAAGAAATTCATCATTTCCGATTCCAGTGAATCTATTTCAGCTTCCTTATTCTTCTCAACAGCTTTTGGGGAAATCTGAGCTATCGCAAAACTCGTACTTATACATAGAAACAAAAAAAGAAGTGTTCTCATAGTTTTATTTATTATTTAAGTACCACTCTACACCATTGGTATGTCACCATTATAATAAGTATCAAGTAACAGCCATAACACAACATCAGTCTGACAAATCTACGTTCCTTATAAAATTTTCTGGTCACTATAACACTGCCCCACACACATGAAATGATAACAATAGCAGCAGCAATTGTCATTGCTGTACTTATATCGATATTACCTAAAAATCCACTCATACTTCTTTATTTAATAGAATAATGAATGACACCATCAGTAAAGGTGCTGTCAACAAAAATATCTTTTACCATAGTATTATACTCTGATATTACAAAAATAAGAAAAAGATCAGAGAAAAAAGGAAATATGCAGTTCAATAAACAACAAAATTCGGTATAGATAAAAGTAAGACAATCATTTCAGTCGGAATAAGCCGAAATTCATGCTTAAAACGGAAATAAGGAAACACAAGAAATATTTATCTCATCAATGAACAGTTTTTTTCTTTTATTGAACAGTATGTTTCCTCTTTCAGAAGTCTAAATTCTTACCTTTGTACTAATACACATTAATAATGTAAATTAGCACAAAACATTAAAGTACTATCATGAAGAAATCACATCTGATTCTGTTCGGTTTATTGTTATCTTTTACAGTAAATGCGACGAATGACATTCCACGTCCGGAATATCCCCGTCCTCAGTTCGAAAGAACTGAATGGATAAATTTAAATGGCACTTGGACATACGAATTCGATCTTTCCAACTCCGGGAAAAACCGCAAGCTGTTCGAAGCTAAAAGTTTCAATAACACAATTACAGTGCCTTTCTGTCCGGAAAGCAAGTTGTCCGGAGTGAGCTACACAGACTTCATTAATCAGATGTGGTATCAACGTTCTCTGTCTATACCGGCAGAATGGCAAGGGAAAAAGATATTGCTTAACTTCGGTGCTGTGGATTATTTTGCAGAAATCTTTATCGATGGAGAATTCGTCGGCAATCATTGCGGAGGCAGTTCGTCGTTCTCGATAGATCTGACCCGGTCAGTGAAACCGGGACAGACACACAATCTGGTTGTTTTCGTTATTGATGATATTCGTTCAGGCGCACAGGCAGTGGGCAAACAGTCTCCTCAAGTATCTTCATTTGCCTGCTTCTACACCCGCGTCACCGGAATCTGGCAGACTGTATGGCTGGAAGCAGTTTCACCTTATGGATTAAAAGCTGTAGAAACACGACCGGATATAGACGGGGAACAATTGTTCATCACACCAGAGTTCTATCAATCGTCTAATGACAAGACAATGGAAATCATCTTATCTGACGGTAACAGACAAGTCGCCCAGAAAACGGTCAAATGCATCAACGGCTCCAACCTTGTTATTCCCATAAAAAAGATGAAGCTGTGGAGTCCCGAAGATCCTTTCCTGTATGACATCACTTACCGCATCAAAGATGAAAAAGGAAAAGTGATTGATGAAGTAAAATCGTATACGGGGATGCGCAAAGTGCACACATCCAACGGAATGATCTACCTGAACAATGAGCCTTACTTCCAACGTCTTGTATTGAATCAAGGTTATTATCCTGATGGAATATGGACTGCCCCTAGCGATGAAGCACTGAAAAATGACATTCTGTTGTGTAAAGCTGCCGGATTCAACGGTGCGCGCCTTCATCAAAAGGTGTTTGAAGAAAGATTCCATTACTGGGCAGACAAATTAGGATTTATCACGTGGGGAGAATCCGCTAACTGGGGCATGAACATCAGCAATGAAATAGCATCACGCAACTTCCTTAGCGAATGGACGGAGATTCTGATAAGAGATCGTAACCATCCCTCCATTATCACATGGACACCTTTCAATCAACCGTCTGTGAATATGTTTCCTTCTACCTTTGTACGACTGATTTCGGATACTTACCGCCTGACCAAAGCGATTGATCCTACCCGCCTCGTCAACGATATAGCAGGTGACATACATTTCACAACTGACATTTGGAACTTCCGGAATTACGAATCGGACCCAACACGCTTCTCTTTGCGCCTAAAGTCCGACAATAATTATCAGCATAACCAGCCTCTCTTTGTCGGAGAATTCGGAGGAGTCGTATGGGCAGAAGGCCAGGAACGGAATAATTCATGGGGATATGGCGATATGCTCACTAATGAAGAAGGCTTCTACGAACGCCTGGAAAGTTATATCAATGCCATATTGTTTGCCAACAATATCACCGGATTCTGCTATACGCAGTTCACCGATATCGAACAAGAGAAGAATGGTATTTACTATTACGACCGCCGCCCCAAACTCAACATGGAGCGTATCAAAGCTATTTTTGAAAAGATACCAAGCAGACCGCAAAAAGAGAAGAAGGAATAAAAGTCTGAATCACACAAAGAAGAATTATGAAGAAACACCATTTTACACTGTTATTGGCATTCACATTATGCAACTTAAGTGGCAAGTATACAACAACATATGCCCAAAAGCCGATGGGTAAAGTGACTTTCATTGAAGCCAGAAAGGTACATATAGATGATTCTTTCTGGTCACCGAAAATGGAATTATGGAAACGTGTTACCATTGACGACGTATTAAACAAATTTGAAGGCAAACACGTCAATGAGCCCGGCAATCACAATACATTAAGCAACTTCGACCGGGTAACCCAAGGCTGTACAGGTACCGGCGGTCACGTAGGACCGCCCTGGTTCGACGGACTTATCTACGAATCGATCCGAGGCATTGCCGACTACCTGATATTATATCCCGACAAGAATCTGGAAGCACGGGTTGATGACTACATCAATCGCATTGCAGCCGCACAGGCTACAGATCCGAATGGATATATCAACACCTACACTACTCTTGACGAACCGGAACACCGATGGGGTGAAAACGGGGGATTTCTGAGATGGCAGCATGAGGTATATAACTCCGGTATGCTGATAGAAGCCAGCGTGCACTATTATCTGGCCACCGGAAAGACGAAATTACTCTCCGTAGCAACGCGTCTGACAAACTACATGTGCGAATACATGGGAGAACAACCTAAGAAGAACATCGTCCCTTCACATTCCGGACCGGAAGAAGCAATTATTAAACTGTATTGGCTGTACAAACAGCATCCGGAGCTAAAAACGGAACTTGAAGTGCCTGTCAATGAAGACAACTATTGGAAACTGCTCACTTTCTGGATAGAAAACCGAGGACATCACTGTGGATTCCCCTTATGGAAGAGTTGGGGTAACGAGAAAGCAGAACGATGGATTAGGGAAAACCAATATGCAGAAGCGCAATACAGCCCTCACTCCCGCCCTTCCTGGGGAGACTATGCACAGGATTCCATTCCCGTATTCGATCAACAAACAATAGAAGGACATGCTGTACGTGCAACTTTACTGGCAACAGGCATTGCTACCGCCGCACTTGAGAATCATTCTTCAGCCTATGTAGAAACAGCCAGACGGCTGTGGGACAATATGGTCGGTAAGCGAATGTTTATCACCGGAGGTGTGGGGGCCATCCATGAAGACGAGAAATTCGGTCCTGATTATTATCTTCCCGCTGATGCTTATCTGGAAACTTGTGCTGCCATCGGCGCCGGTTTCTTCAGCCAACGTATGAATGAGCTGACCGGAGAGGGAAAATACATGGATGAACTGGAAAGAGTACTTTATAACAGTGCATTGACGGCTGTTTCCCTTTCAGGCAATCAGTATACGTACCAGAATCCACTCAATGCTGAAAAGCATAACCGTTGGGAATGGCACGGCTGTCCTTGCTGTCCTCCCATGTTCCTGAAATTTACCGGAGCATTCCCCGGATTTATCTATTCTCACGATACCAAGGGGATTTATATCAACTTATTTGTAGGCAGTGAAACACAGATTCAGCTAGGTAAAGGAAAGGAAATTCAGCTCAAACAAGAAACCGAATATCCGTGGAACGGGACTGTACAACTGACAGTCAGTCCCCTAAAAGCAACCCGATTCCCACTTCGAATACGCATTCCGGGATGGGCACAGGGAATAGAAAATCCTTATGGTTTGTATGAATCTGATCTGAAGGATGAGATTAAACTCTACGTAAACAATCAACCTGTCAATCTCAAAATCAAAGATGGATACACAGAGATTGACCGCAAGTGGTATCCTAAGGATAAAGTAATGCTGAAACTCCCGATAAATCCGCGTATTATTACTCCTAACCATCAGATCAAGGAACTGAATCAACAGGTTGCATTAGCATCCGGTCCTGTGATTTACTGTATTGAAAGTTGCGATAACCCGAACCTCAATCAGATGAGAATAATGCCAGAGGCTCAATATGCTATTGGCAAACAACATCAGCAATTCCGCGATGTAAACATCATACAAATAAACAATAATGAATGGTCCGGAATAGCAATTCCTTACTATATGGTAGCAAACAGAGATAAAAACAGCAGTCATAAAGTATGGCTCCCTTTAAAATAGAAACACTAATATGAAAAACAAAAGATTCTTATTTATACTCTTATGCAGTATCTTGATGACAGGTGTTCATGGCGAAAATCCACCGGCCAAAGTGGTATTTGAACAATATATGAATCAAGCTCAAACCTTTGCTGAAACTTATCCACGCGAAAAAGCTTATCTGCATTTCGACAATACAAGTTATTATGTAGGTGACACTATCTGGTTCAAAGCGTATGTAACTCTTGCCGAGAAACAAGTTTTCAGTTCAATCAGCCGTCCTTTATACGTGGAGTTGGTAGATCAGGCAGGTCACATAGCCGACAAACAGATTATCAAATTGACACAAGGAGAAGGAAACGGTCAGTTTGTATTATCCAAATCAATGTTGTCAGGCTATTATGAAGTACGTGCCTACACCCGCTGGATGCTTGCCTTTAACGAGCCGCATTATTTTTCACGTACTTTCCCTATTTATCAACTGTCAAACAGCGATCAGCTGGAACGTAGCATCAGCACTTATGAATTAAGCCCTTCTATGGAAACAAGACCGGAAGAGACTAAAGAGAAACTGAGTCTGCGTTTCTTTCCGGAAGGAGGACAACTGGTAGAGGGGCTTACATCACAGGTAGCTTTTAAAGCAGAAAGTAAAAGTGAAGGTGAGATTAATTTATCAGGTACCCTGTACACCCAAGAAGGACAAGAAATCACTTCTTTCGAGACTTTACACGATGGAATGGGATGTTTTGAGTACACACCTTCTGCTAAACCTGCTATAGCCAAGGTAAACTATCATGGAAAAGATTACAAGTTTTCGCTTCCTAAAGCATTGCCCAATGGATATGTTTTAAAAATAAACAACAATGCCGGAGCGATTTCGGTAGAGGTAGCCTGCAATGCTTCGACCCCTCAAGACACATTAGCAGTTTTCGTTAATCACCAAGGACGTCCATATGCTTATCAATTAATCAGTTGCCAAGTAAATAAGCCTCAGAGTTTCACCTTGCTATCCCGTAAATTACCGCCAGGAGTCTTACAAATTAGCCTCATCAACCGTGCAGGAAATACAATAAGCGAACGATTCGTATTTTCCTCTCCTCGGGCACCTTTGCAAATATCTCCCAA
>ERZ773104.4881-NODE-4881-length-10642-cov-3.473789_pt1 | contig 10642 bp, 8 predicted proteins | sample MGYA00511920_ERZ773104 | MGnify/ENA primary metagenome ERZ773104 (study PRJEB29015, sample SAMEA2737857) | human gut metagenome | biome: human gut; feature: human-associated habitat; material: faeces | place: China | collected 2012 ...
CCGCAAACTCCTCAAATTCTTCTGGTAAATCTTTAATTATTTCCATCTTTGTACCTCATCTTTCTATCGTTTTTATATTATTTTTTACTTCTTTCATACCATTCGCCAACTGTTGCAGTCCTTATTATCCTCTACAGTTGATTATTTATTTCTTTTTTTCTCCGGCAAGCAATGATGCCCCAAACGCTCCTGCATATCTTCCGTCTTTCATAGCTTCAACAGCACATCCAAGTTTTTCCGAAAGAATTTCTGCAAAATACGGACATTCACTCAATCCTCCCGTAAGGAGCACTGTCCCCGGAAGCTGCTTTCTTCTGGCAAGCTGCGCAACTTTCTCCGCTACAGAATTTACCACTCCCGCAGCTATATCCTCTCTGCTTCGCCCTTCACCAATCATGCTGATTACCTCAGATTCCGCAAATACCGTACACAACGAACTGATCGGTACCACAGTTCCCTGTTCTGCCAGGTCAAACAGTTCCGCAATGGTAACTCCCAGTCGATTCGCCATAATCTCCAGAAACTTCCCGGTTCCGGCAGAACATTTATCATTCATAAGAAAATCCTGGATCATTCCCTGATCTATCAAGATTACTTTCGTATCCTGACCACCTACATCAATAATTGCACATTCATTTCCCGCCAGTTCTCTGCCACCTCTTCCATGACAGGTAATCTCCGTAATCACAAAATCTGCATAATCCACAGCTACGCGCCCATATCCTGTAGCAGCTACACGAACCCCTTCACTCATTACATCAATCCCCTGATCCAGAAGCCTTGAAGCAATCTCCGAAGCCGTCTCCTTACTGCTCCACCCTGTAGGCAGCACAAATTTCATTTCCCTGTCACCAGTCACAACTGTCTTCGAAGCAGTCGAACCAATATCAATTCCAACATAATACAACTTTTCTCACCTGCTTTTTTTGGTATTTTTATCCATTCTGTTTACTGTAACTTCTATTATACCCTTTCCCATTAATAATCAAAAATTCAAAAATACAATAAAAGCAGGAGATTTATTTAAAAAAGCTATAAATGATTTTTACCCCACGAACAAGCAATGATACACGACAGATAATGATAAAATCCTCTTTATAAATTTATCTGGTAAAATCAAGACACAATAAATTTTTTTGTTACATTTCCATTATAGCAGAAAAGAAAAACCAGTAACGTTTCGGGCATATGTCAAAACATTACTGGTCTTTTTTATAAGATTATTCCACACTTTTTATTCGATACAGGGAATCTCATAATTCCAGGATTTACGGATGTCGTCCATGATTTTCATGATCCTTATTGTTTCCGCATGAGGCATTTCCGGACACTCCGTTTTTCCCTCATGAATTGCTTTCATGCAGGATTCTACCTCATATTCATATCCTGAGATCTGTTCCGGCACAACATAAGAAGCCACTTCTTTATGTTCGGTATCAAACACTGTAATCTTTTCCGGATTATTGATATTCTGCACCTGCATATATCCTCTGGTTCCGAAAATACTTCCCATTCTGTCTGAGATTTCTCTTGCTCCACACTGAAGGGTTGCCATGCGGTCTCCCTCAAACACCATGGCAATGCTATCCAGAATATCCACTCCATTCTGAAAGATTGCAGTAGCCTTTACATCCTTTACCTTATCGCCAAGCACCATGGAGGCAAAATTGATTGGATATACGCCTACATCCAGAAGAGCACCTCCTGCAAGCTCCGGTTTACGGATACGTTCCACATGACTTACTGTATAGCTGAGATTCGCCGTAACTGCGGTAACTTCGCCGATCACACCACTTTCAATAATATCGTTGATCAACTTTCTGGACGGCATATATCTCGTCCAGATTGCTTCTGTGATCAGAAGCTTTTTCTCTTTTGCAAGATCAAATAATTTCTGTGCCTGCTCTACATTTACAGTAAATGCCTTTTCACAAAGCACATGCTTTCCCGCTTCCAGACACATCTTTGCATGCAGATAATGGTGTGAATGAGGAGTTGCGATATAAACCAGTTCAACCTCATCATCTGCCAGCATTTCCTCATAGGATCCATATGCTTTTTTTACTTCATATTTCTGTGCAAATACCCGGGCACGTTCCAGATCACGGGCAGCAACCGCATACGCCTCCACATCTTTCATTCCTGCCACTGTTTTCGCCATAGTAGAAGCAATGCCTCCTGCTCCCAGAATACCTAACTTCATTTTATTGTCCTCCCATATTTCTTCGCTACTCCAGAGCGTGTCTGAAAAAGGCTTTCTGCAAGATGTGCGTCACAATTTGTAGGAGATTTTGTTCGAATAAGGGCGTCATAGCGGGCTACGACAACCGAATTCGGGCAAAATATACCGCAAAATGGGGCGTGCAGATTGTGGGAATGATTTTTCAAACACGCTCTAATACCTGTTCTTAATTTTACAGCATCATCGTCCGGAGAACAAGCTTATTCCATATTATTTATTTTTTCAGTTTCTCTTTTTTTCGTTTCGTCATCAACCCTCCGATCCGTCCGGTCTCTTTCGCAGACAGACTTTTCCATCCATCACTCAATACCCTGTCCAGCAGTCCCATTTCCTCTGCAATTTCATACTTCATTCTGACCTCCGGCAATAATTCTCCATCAAGATAAGCTTTTATTTCCTTCTCTTTATCCAAAACAGCCCACACTCCTTTTCTTTGGAGTATGGGCTGTTTTCTTAATTTTTATACTGTATTTCATTCAAACGGATATTCGCAATCCGCTTCGCTGCCTGCCTGATTCGGTTAAACTTCTGTCCATTACAGATTGGATCCTGAGATTCTGTTATCTTTTGGGAATAATAATTGCCGCAATGATATATGCCCAGATTCCCGCACCGCCAAAGCAGGTAAGGATCACCCATGCCAGACGCACCAGCGTAGGGTCAATATCAAAATATTCTGCGATTCCTCCACATACACCGCAAAGCATACTGTTTTCTGATGATTTGTATAAACGTTTGTCACCCATGTTCCATTTCCTCCTTAAACCCAGATTAGTCGAGCAGATAAAATCATCCGCTTCGCTACCTACTCTACACCGAATGACTTCCTGATTCGGTTAAATACTACTTTTATTTCTGCACGTCAGAGTATATACTCTTCAGGATATCTGCAAATCTCTGTGCTCTTTCCCGGAGAAATCTACTGATATATTTCCCATACCGCACTCCAGATCCAGTTTCCTGTCTGCACCTTTATTGGAAATGGTTTTCTCCCGTCCAAGTCCACTGTAGGAATCAGAACCTACATCCAGATTTCCCACTCCACATTCCAGATCATAATTATAATCCTCCTGCGTACCGGTCAGTGTCAGATCCAGTTCACCCAGACCACATTCTCCATCTGTCTTCCTGGCGCTCAGATCTGCAAATGTCATACTTCCGGTTCCGATTTCCAGATCTGCCTCCCTTGCAGTCACCGGATTCTTACTTTCAAATTCCCCGGCTCCCATCTCCACACTCAGCTTCTCTGTCTCAATATCTCTGTTCAGATAAACAGTACCTGCACCCATCTCAATCTCCAGCTCCTGAAGCTTAACATCTTCCGGATAGGAAATATGCACCTTTCTGGTTTTAGACAGTTTTTTCGTGCTTCTGACCTTAAGAGTATCCGAACTCTCCTTCACTGTCACATTCTTCCCACTGTCATCATAAACTCTGACACAGAAACTGTCACCCTCTTCCAGAATCAGCTCATCGTACTTCAACTCTATATCCAGCTTTGTGGGCTGATACTTCAACTGATATACAGTGCCATCTTCCTCATTCTCATCAACAGCGCGGGCATAATCCTCACTGTCGTCACAGTCGTCGCTGTCGTCATAATCATCGCTGTCATAGTCATCGCTGTCATCATAATCATAATCGTCATAATCATCATCGTCATAATCATCATCGTCATCATAATCATCGCTGTCATCATAATCATAATCCCCGTCTGCCACCAGAAGCACCCTTTTCAGGCTTTTCACCCCTGTCAGTTCCGACATACTGGCTCCCATAACACCACCGGCAGCTGTCAGCCCGATTCCCACAGCACCAAAAATCCCCGCTGCGATCAACATTCCTTTTGTAAACTTCTTCATTTAACCTCCTCCTTTCTTTTTCTGTAAAGCAACCTGTTAAAAAAGTCGGTAATCTTCCGAAACCATTTCGGCACAATGTGTACTGCGATGCTGATCAGTCCTAATATCATAAGGATTGCCATAGCAATCATCAGACATCCAATTCCTATGGTCAGGATCCCGGTTCCGGTCATTACAGCCAAAAGCCCTGCTCCAGCCACAACAGCTGCAATTCCGCCAACCAGTAAAGCCATAGCACCTATGCCCAATCCAACGATCAGCCAGAACGGAAGCAGTAAGATTCCAACTACAAATGTCAGAATCCCACCAACAGCCCCCTTAACAAAAGGAGAAATAAAAACCAGCAGGATCACCGCAAGGATCAGCACCGCCTGATTCCCCTTTCTGAAAAAACGCTTCCCTGTTCCCGACTCTTCTCCATATTTCTCAGGCATCTGTCCTCTCTCTTTAGTCCGGGCATCCTCATAGCCATGCTCCGTATATTCTCCATACTCATAGCCTCCTGCCGAACCTTTCAGATCCGCCTTGATGATCGCTGCAACCTTCTCTGGACTTCCAAGTTCCCTGAGCACCGAAGCTTCATTCTCAGCTCCTGCATCATCGAAATAACTATTATAAAAATCAAGGGCATCCTGCCTCTCTGTCTCGGAAATATCAGCAAGCAGCTTCTCCAGCTCCTGCATAAACTGCGCCCTGTCCATCATCCTATTCCTCCCTCAAACATCCCGCTTATCTTGGATGCATAAATTTTCCATTCAGCTTTATAAAACTCCAGCTGCGCAGCACCTCTGTCCGTCAGCTTATAATAACGCCGGTTACGTCCTGCATACGCCATATCGTAAACCTCCAGACAATCATCCTTCTGCAGCCTCCTGAGCACCGGATACAAAGTAGACTCCGAAACATCCAGAACTCCACGCACATCCTGCGTGATCTTATACCCGTAAGTCCCTTCCTTCTCCTTAGAAACAACCGCCAGAACAACCGCATCCAGAAGCGCAGCACCCGTATTAAAAACCATATGCTCACTCCCTCGTTTCAATTATGTTCTGTACAGACAGCATCATCTCTGCAATCCAACCTTAGAGCATGTCTGAAAAATGCTCCAGACTATACCAAAGGTAAACGCCATTTCACATCTGATACATTGATTCCATCCTGTTCACATACTATACAGAACATCAATATTGTTTTGTTAACGATATTATATGATGTATAATATCATTTTGTCAATACTATTTAGCAAAAATCATTTATACTTTATAATCATATTGACACCTTTACTGAAAATACCTCCTTAACGTCTTCCGGTTCACTATAGCGATCCTCATGAATAATGCATTTAAAAGCATTGCCATATATCAATTTCTTATTTCATAAATTACTGCAAACAATCCAGTCCATCATAGAATGAAGTCCTGCTGAACTGTCTTGATTGCATTATTTTATTAAATTGCTATAGTATTTCATAAACTTAATATTCCATAAACCTCACGTTATACTACAGTTATTTTCAGTAAACAGCGCAGGAAAATATATCTGTCTGAGTGCATTTGCAGGCATCTTAGATCTTCTTAGCCGGTAGAAATCTGCGTTATGGAGAAAAATCGCAACCTGTCTGAGCGAAGCCTGCAGCGGAGCGAGTTTTGCATTTTTCTCCATGCTTTTAGCAGATTTTTACCGACTTAGAAGATCTTAGATGCCGAAACCGCACTCAGACAGATATATTTTCCTGCGCGTCCCCCACCCACCAATCAAAACTACAGCAAAGGAAACCAACCCATTATGAACGAAAATACAACACCCCTCCACCCCGCATTCCTCTCCCGAATGGAAAAAATGCTCGGCAACGAATACCCCGCCTTCCTCTCCAGCTTCAATGCCCCCCGCACCTACGGCCTGCGCATAAACACCTCAAAAATCACCTGCGAAGACTTCGAAAACCTGTCTCCATTTCCAATCCGCCAGATCCCATGGATCAAAAACGGCTACTTCTACGATGAAGACATCCGTCCTTCCAGATGCCCATACTACCAGGCCGGCCTCTACTACCTTCAGGAACCCAGCGCCATGACCCCCGCCTCCCGCATCCCCATCGAGCCGGGCGACAGAGTCCTGGACCTCTGCGCAGCCCCGGGCGGCAAGGCAACTGCAGCAGGCGCAGCACTTCAGGGACAGGGGCTTCTGGTAGCAAACGATATCAGCACTTCCCGCGCCAGAGCCCTCCTTCGCAACCTGGAACTCTTCGGCATCCCAAATGTCTTCGTAGCAAACGAAACACCTGCAAAGTTAACCAAAGCATTCCCCGAATTCTTCGACAAGATCATCCTGGATGCTCCATGCTCCGGAGAAGGAATGTTCCGTAAGGAAGAAGCACTTGCCAAAGACTGGACTCCCGAAAAATCCATGGAGCTTTCCGAAATCCAGAAAGAGCTTATCCTCCAGGCAGCCGATATGCTCCGTCCCGGCGGACTGATGCTTTACTCTACCTGCACATTCGCGCCTGCAGAAGACGAACAAACTGTTTCCTGGCTTCTGGAAAACCGTCCTGACATGGAACTGGCAGAAATGGAAGATTATGAAGGCTTCTCCCATGGAGTTCCTGAATGGGGAAACAAAAATCCTGAGCTTATCAAATGCATCCGGATTTTTCCACACAAAATGAATGGAGAGGGACACTTCCTTGCGCTCTTCCGTAAAAAAGGACAGGCCATCAAGGAAAGCTCCCGTCCTCACACAAAACCGGACAAAAACGCATTTCCACTGATTGAGGAATTTCTGAACGAAATCGGTCTGAAAACCCTCTGCGGCCAGCCATTTGACTGGGAACGTGTGGAAATCCGCGGTGATAAAGCCTACTATCTTCCCCCGGTTGCCCACAACTTCCGCGGCATCACCTTCTTAAGAAACGGTCTCTATCTCGGTGACCTGAAGAAAAACCGCTTCGAGCCGTCTCAGCCACTTGCACTGGCGATCCGCAAAAATGAAGCAGAAGCAGTCATCTCTCTCTCCGCTTCTGACGAAAGGATCACCAGATATTTAAAGGGCGAAACCTTAAATATCGAACCCGAAGAAGCAGCTCACAAAAAAGGCTGGCATCTCCTCTGTGCAGATGGATATCCCATTGGCTTCGGTAAACTGGTCAACCAGATCCTGAAAAACAAATATCCGGCAGGGTGGCGCGTATAACACGCGCTTATCCCTGCCGGATATTTGAATTCACAATAATAATATTTATTCCGCTTACAGCAATATCTCTTTCTGCAATGTAAACGAATAAATGATCTTTTCCTTCACTCTTTTCCCCGTCATCCGCTCCAATGCCCGGGCATAATCCTCAAGCTGCACATGATACAGATCGATCAGCTTCTGTTCCTGTCCTCTCTTCACTCTATCCGTTTTATAGTCCACAAGAACAATCTCTTCCTCTTCCATAAAATAGGCATCGATAATTCCCTGCACCAGCACTGTTTCGTTCTTCCAACCATCATCGAGCATAGAAGCACTTCTCTGAATCACAAAAGGCTGTTCTCTATAAAGATGTTTTTTCATGGCAGCCTTCTTCATTCTCTGCCCCAGTCCGGACTCCACAAACCTCCTGATATCCCGGATCCGGATACATTCTGCTTCCTGCTCTGTCATTTTCCGGCTCTCCAGAAGTCTCTTTAACTGAGCCCGAAGCTGTTCCTCTGTATCTGCTTCTGCATAATCCAGACATTCCATTACTCTGTGGTAAGCAGTACCTCTGGCAGCCCCCTTATACTCTTCCTGCTTCTCTGCCATAAATGCGGGAACCGGCGCTTCCTGTTCTTCCTCCTGCTCTTCGGCAGACACACTGATATTCTCTTCCAGTTCACTTTCATCATGCCAGCTTCTCTTTTTCAGATCCGAAACACTGACTTTAACCGGAATATCTTCCAGATATTTATACGGATATACAAAGGAAAATCTCTTCTCTATCTCTTCCTTCACAGCCTCATCATACACTTTATTTTCATCCCAGTTCTTCAGATATTCCTCCTGCATCTGGTTTCCTGCCTGGATGAGAACTGCCTTTTCTGTCATCTGACGGACAGTAATCTTTTTTATCACAAACTCAGAGATATCATCGTAAATCCCCGGCTGTTTCTTCATGAGGATTCCATATTCCCACAAAAGTTCACTCATTGCCCGATGCCGCACCAGCGCAGGCAGTACAAAAGCCCAGTAATTCTTTGCTTTCATTCTGGTTCCCAGTGGGAGCAGTTCTTCTTCCTCATCCAGAAAACGCGACAGCGACAGCATCTGCTTTTCCAGCTTTCCGACTGTTCCTGTAAGGATCAGTTTCTCTTTTGCTCTTGTCATGGCAACGTAAAGTACCCTCAGTTCCTCTCCCAGACTCTCTTTCAGAAGCTGTCTTCTGATCACCTGCTTATTCAGCGAAGATGCGATCACCCGTTTCTCCGGTATGATAGCATCAGCCCCTATTCCCAGTTCCGGATGAAGCAAAAGACCTGCATTCATATCCTGAAAATTAAACTGTTTTCCCATACCGGCCACAAATACTACCGGAAATTCAAGTCCTTTACTCTTGTGGATCGTCATGATCTCCACTGCGGTATTGCCCGCTCCTGTCAGATTGACTTCTCCATAGTCTACCTGATATGCCTGTAGCTGTTCGATATAACGAACAAAGTTAAACAGACCCCTGTAGCTTGTCTTCTCATAGTCCATAGCTTTCTCCACAAGCATGGTAAGATTTGCAAAACGCTGCTCCCCTCCCGGAAGTGCCCTTGCATAATCTCCATACCCGGTTTCTTTCAGCACATAAAGGATCAATTCGTGGACCGGCGTATATGCAGCCATATTTCTTACCTTTTCAAGGAGACTCAGAAATCCTTTTAATTTAATATTCAGAGAGTTCTTTTCATCTGTTCGCAGATTACCGTTTAACAATTCAGATTTCAGCTTATCCGGATCCAGTTCTTTTTCGGGGATTTCATTTTCTCCTGCATATGCCGAAACACTCTCATAGAGCAGACCATCAGGATACTGTATTCTAAGCTCTGCCAGTTCCTGCGAAGTGCATCCGACAATCGGTGAACGAAGCACTCCCATAAGCGGAATATCCTGCAGCGGATTGTCACACACCTTCAGATAATTCAATACAGTCACAATCTCGGTTGCAGAGAAATATCCTGTTCTTGATGTACAATATACGGGAATCCCCTGAGATGCCAGTACTTCCCTGAAGGTTTCTGCCCATCCATAGGCAGTTCGCAGCAAAATTACAATATCCCCGTATTCCACAGGCCGGTATTCCTTCGTCTCTTTATCTACGATCTGTTCTTTTCCCACAATTTCTTTAATTCTCTGTGCAATGGCCAGCGCCTCCAGTTCCTGACCGGTCTGATTTTCCATTTCCCTGCGGTTTCCCGATGCACCTGCGTCTTCATAGTCCTGTACATCAGACAGTTCTTCTCCGTCTCTCTCGACCAGAAGAACCTCTGTCTTTACAAATTCCTCTGACTCTCCTTCCGGAAAAGAAGCTCCGGGATAAAGGGCTGCATCTTTGTCATAGGTAATCCCTCCCAGGTCTTCCCCCATGATCTGTCGGAAAATAAAGTTTACACTCTCCAGAACCTGTTCCCTGCTCCGGAAATTTTTGTGCAGGTCAATTCTCTGCTCCTGTGCTTCTTCTGTGGAATAACTTTTATATTTTTCCATGAAAAGCTCCGGCCTTGCCAGACGGAAACGATAGATACTCTGCTTTACATCTCCTACCATGAAGATATTTTTCTTCTGGTTGATCCACCCGGATACTGCTGTTGTCAGAAGCTCCTGCACTAAGTTACTGTCCTGATATTCATCCACCAAGACTTCATCATACTTTGCGGAGAGCTCTCTCGCAGCCTGAGACATATGGATTTCTTCCCCTTCTTTCGTCATCAGTATCTGCAGGGCAAAATGTTCCATATCCGTAAAATCCAGAAGATTCTTTTCTCTCTTCTTGCTGGAAAAAGCCTCCTTAAACTGCAATGTCAGTTCCACCAGACCTTCCAATGGTTCGCGTGCGCAGGCGATCAGCTCCAGAAGGATTTCCTCTTTCTGATTAAAAAACTTCGTCGAAAGATCTTTGCAGATTTCTTTTTCCTCATCGCGGAGTTCTTTTGCCTGCTCTTTTTTGACAGAGTCTATGGAACTGTCCCTTTTGGCAGAAAGTTTCGCGAATGTATGTCCGGACAGGATATCCGCAACCTTATCATAATCTTTGGTTTCCCTGCATCGACGTACTTCCCGCCAGAAATTCAGGTCATCAACAAGTGCTTCGTCATAAAAATAAGGGCCGTCCGGCTCATTGCAGATTTTTCTTGCACTCTCTGTCAGTGCCTCTGCCTGATCCAGTTTTTCATCCAGCGTTTCCCAGAGGAGCTGTATCCAGCTTGTTTCACGGAGTTCTTCGATCGTCTGCACGCGGTAGACTTCCATGCATTCTTCCAGCCATTCTTCCGGGTACGGATGGCTCATTGCCGCCTGGCAGAGTTTGTATACCATATCA
>ERZ773104.4891-NODE-4891-length-10615-cov-7.384564_pt1 | contig 10615 bp, 8 predicted proteins | sample MGYA00511920_ERZ773104 | MGnify/ENA primary metagenome ERZ773104 (study PRJEB29015, sample SAMEA2737857) | human gut metagenome | biome: human gut; feature: human-associated habitat; material: faeces | place: China | collected 2012 ...
CGAAGCCACGGCAAATTCCGTTACTGGGCACGTATGCGTGAACAGTAACAAATACAGGATGGTATGATTTATGTTATTTAGTTCCCTTGTGTTCCTATGGTATTTTTTGCCAGCGGTATTTTTGCTTTATTTTATAACGAAAAATCTGCATATCCGCAATGGCGTCCTTCTGGCTGCCAGCCTCTTTTTTTATGCGTGGGGCGAGCCGAAGTATGTGATTCTGATGCTTGTTTCGATCGGGCTGAATTATTTCTTTGGATTGTGGATTGGGAGGATGCAGAGTAAACACAGAATGCGTCTTGCTGTTACAACCTGCGTGTTTTTAAACCTCCTTCTTCTGGGCTATTTCAAATATTTTAACTTCGCAGTCGAGATTGCAAATTCTCTGTTAAGCCGCTTTGCGGGCGGCGCACATACCCTTTCTTTCCGCGAGATTGCTCTTCCGGTCGGAATATCCTTCTACACGTTTCAGGCGCTTTCCTACGTGGTGGATGTGTACCGAGGGACGATTCAGGCGCAAAAAAATATCTTTCATCTGGCGCTCTATATTTCCTTCTTTCCGCAGCTCATCGCGGGACCGATCGTCAAGTATCACGATGTCTGCGAACGGATTGGGAACCGGCAGTGTACGGCGGAGGGGATGGCGTATGGAATCAAGCGCTTTTCCTACGGACTGGCGAAAAAAATGTTGTTTGCTAATACCTTTGCGGCGACGGTGGACTGGATGATGGAGAAACCGCTGGCACAGCTGGGAACGGTCAATGCGTGGATGCTGGCGGTTTTGTACACACTTCAGATTTATTTCGATTTTTCGGGATATTCGGATATGGCGATCGGATTGGGAAAAATGTTTGGATTTGATTTTATGGAGAACTTCAATTATCCGTATATCTCTACCTCGATCCGCGAGTTCTGGAGACGCTGGCATATTTCACTCTCGACCTGGTTTAGGGAATATCTTTATATCCCGCTGGGCGGCAACCGGAAAGGGCAGGTGCGGACGTATATTAATCTGCTGATTGTCTTTTTTGCGACCGGGCTCTGGCACGGCGCTGGGGCAACCTTTATCATCTGGGGATTGTACCATGGGCTGTTTCTGGTGGTGGAACGCATGGGACTTGGGAAGCTATTGGAGAAGAACTGCTTCCGGGGACTGAATCACATCTATACGGCGTTGGTTGTAGTGGTTGGCTGGGTGTTCTTCCGCGCTGATACTCTGGCGGATGCGAAAGTGATCCTGCATCAGATGTTTACCTGGGAGAACGGCATCTATCCGGCGACGCTGTTCGTGAATCGGAAGGTGATTTTTCTTGCGGTGCTGGGCGTGCTGCTTTCGGGCATCGTGCAGAGTATATGCCCGAAGCTGCGGGAGCATTTGTATGAGAAAGAAGTGACAAAGACAGTGGATATTGTGATTATGGCTGTGCTGCTGTTTTTGTGTACCATGTATCTCGTCAGCAGCACATATAATCCGTTTATTTATTTCAGGTTTTAGATCCAGCCGCCGTCCAGTTGAATTATCTGTCCCGTTAAATAGGAGTCCTCGCTCCCCAGCTGGTATGCCAGTTTTCCGACTTCCTCGGCACGCCCCATACGTCCTGCTGGAATTTCTTCCAGCAGGGCATTCCGTTCTTCTTCATCGAGAAACTGGTTCATTTCGGTGTCAATAGCGCCGCAGGCGATCGCGTTGACCTGGATGCTGCTCGGCGCAAGTTCCTTCGCGAGGGCGCGCGTCATGGCGTTGATGCCGCCTTTGGTGGCAGAATAGGCGACTTCGCAGGAAGCGCCGCAGACGCCCCAGACGGAGGAAATATTGAGAATGCGTCCCGATTTGCGTGACACCATCATCGGAACGGCGAGGCGGCAGCAGTTGAAGACGGAGGTCAGGTTGGTATTGAGAATGTGGTTCCACTCGTCCGGCGTCATATCCTGGAACAGACCGATGTAGGAAATCCCTGCATTGTTGACGAGGACATCCAGAGAACCGAAGCGCTCCCGGATCGCGTCAAACAGGCGGGAACAGCTCTCAAAATCGCCCGCATCGCCCATCCAGGCAAGGCAGGAAACGCCCAGCGCTTCGATTTCGCGCTGGGTCTTTTTTAATTCTTCTTCCCGCCTCAGGCAGGTAATCACGACATCCCAGCCATTCCTGGCGTAGGTTAATGCAATCGCTTTCCCGATTCCGCGGGAAGCGCCGGTTACGAGGATAGTTTTATGATTCATGGCAGTAAACTCCTTATATGCGTATATTTGATGATACCAGGGTCAAAAGGTCAGAAGTTCGACGCAAGCTTGCTTGCAGGAGAATTTTTGACCTTGGGACCCGCCAAAAACATGAGTAAGTAGCCATTTTTCAAAGAAAAATGAGCGAATTGCGAATGTTTTTGAGAATTGCGGGAGCACGCAGTGCAGAGCAATTCGGTATTAGAGGGGTCAAAAGCTTTTGACCCCAACATCATATTTGATTGAATTATAGCATGTATTTAAAATTCATGAAATAGTTTCATTTTTCCGCCTGTCATAAAATCGTAAGAAATTTTCATCCATTTTTTGCTCTTCTGCGTGTTTTACAGCATTGTATGAAAGTGCCAAAATGTGTTATACTAAAACCAAATGGATCTGACACAGCGATAGAGCGGATCAATTACCGAACAGATTCGGAAGAAAGGAACTGTATACCATGTATGATATAATAATCATTGGTTCCGGACCAGCTGGCTTGAGTGCGGCGATTTATGCACAGCGGGCATGTCTGGACACGATTGTGATAGAGAAGAATGGAATCAGCGGCGGACAGGTGCTGAATACCTGGGAGGTGGACAATTATCCGGGATTTCCGGGTGTGACCGGCTTTGAGCTTTCCAGACAGTTCCGGGAGCATGCAAACAAGCTGGGAGCAAGAGTTGTACAGGATGAGGTCGTGCAGGTCGAGCTTTCAGGAAATGTGAAGAAAGTAGTCTGCGAGGAAGAGACGTATGAGGCACGCTGTGTGATTCTGGCATCCGGAGCACATCACAGGACGTTGGAGGTGCCGGGAGAAGAGGAACTTCGCGGGGCAGGCGTTTCATACTGCGCGACCTGCGACGGGGCATTTTTCCGGGGAAGGACGGTTGCCGTTGTGGGCGGCGGCGACGCGGCGCTGGAAGATGCAATTTTTCTTGCACGGATGTGTGAAAAAGTATATATCGTCCACCGCAGAGACAAGCTTCGCGGGGCAAAACGGCTGCAGGAGCGCTTACAGGCGCTTGAAAATATTGAATTTGTCTGGAACAGCGAGACGGTTGCGATTGAAGGGGACGCTCAGGTGGAGGCGTTGCGGCTGAGACAGACCAAAACCGGAGAAGAGAGACGGCTGGACGTGGAGGGTGTCTTTATTGCAGTCGGCATCGCACCGGAGAGTGAGCTGTATGCGGGTCAGTTAGAGCTTGATGAGCAGGGTTACATCCGGGCGGATGAGAGCGGTCAGACGAGCGTTCCGGGCGTATTTGCAGCCGGAGATGTCCGGACCAAGGCGCTGCGCCAGATTTTGACAGCGGCATCGGACGGCGCAAACTGCGTGGCATCTGCAGAGCGATATCTTCAGGCATAACTCATTTTTAACATAGAAGAAAACAGAGTAACTGTTTAGTAGGTCTGCGCATTTACTGCGCTGACCGTACGAAAACATGGGTCAGCAGGCAAAAATCCCATTGCCGTAGGCAATTTTTAATGGATTTTTGCGCGTGACTGTGAAGGTACTGAACAGTTACAGTTTGAGATAAAACGACGGAACAGAACGGACAGAAGAGTAGGAGGTTCTTATGAGAAAAACGCTGAAATTTCTGATAGCATCAGGGGCGTGCCTTGTGATGGCAGGGACGGGACAGATGAGCGCCCAGGCGGCGATGAATCTGGAGACGGATGCCCCGGTCGCTGGTGCGTCAGTGGCGATCAATAATTACTATGCGAGCAGCTTGAACCCGGAAAAAGAGCTGGCGGAGGCATTTGCTTCTAAAGAAGTTCTGGCAGTGGCGGGAGCCGGTCAGACGGGCGTGGCAGGCGGCGCGCAGACAGCCAAACCGGCACAGGTGGCAGCAGAGACGAAAGCCCAGCCAAAGGAGACAACTGGCGAGACTGAGGCGGTTGTCCACGCAATGTCCAAGTCGATCTACGATAATATCGCGATTTCCCGTGTGACCAATTATGTCAATGTTCGCGCACAGGCGAGCACAGGCAGCGAGGTAGTCGGAAAGATTTACAATAACTGTGCGGCGACAATTCTGGACACGGTGGACGGCGAGGGCGGCAAATGGTACCATATCCAGTCGGGTTCCGTGACCGGTTATATTAAAGCACAGTATTTTGTGACCGGCGAGGAGGCGTCCAAGATTGCCAGGGAAGTCGGCACAACCTACGCGAAGGTTACAAATACCTCTACGCTTCGCCTGAGAGAGACGCCGAGCTTAGAGGGCAAGACGCTGGATCTTCTTTCTGCCGATGCAGAGTATGAGGTGATCGGAGAAGAGGGCGATTTTGCCAAGATTTCCGTCGATAATGATCTGGTCGGATATGTGTATAAAGATTATATTACGACGCAGGTAGACTTTAAGCAGGCAGTTTCCGTAGCTGAGGAACAGCAGCAGAAAGCTGAAGAAGAAAAACTGAAACAGGAAGCGAATGCGGCGATCGAGAACCTGGAACAGGTAAAGAAGAAAGCCGAGGAAGAGTCGAGGGCAGCGGAAACCACGGCAGCTGCGAAGGAAACCACGGCAGCTGCCAAAGAGACGACCAAAGCACCGGAGACTTCCTACAGCGGAACAATAGAGGCGAATCCGAGCGAAAGCAAGGCAGCTGGGACGACAGCGGCAGCCAAGGAGACGACAAAGGCAGCTGAGACGAAAGCGCCGACTACAGCGGCAGCGACGAAAGCGACCACTGCAAGCGGCGTTGGACCGGGCGGCGGACCAGGCACAGGCGGTACGTCCTCTTCTGGAAATGAAGTAACAAATGCTACTCGTTCTGCGGTTGTGGCATACGCAAAGCAGTTCCTTGGAAATCCGTATGTATACGGCGGAACCAGTCTGACAAACGGCGCGGACTGTTCCGGATTTACAATGAGTGTATTTGCACATTTCGGTATTTCAACCGGACGAAGCTCGAGAGATCAGGCGGCAAAGGGCAAGGAGGTTGCGGTCAGCGCAGTACAGCCGGGCGATCTGCTTTTTTATGCGAGCGGCAATTATATCAATCACGTAGCACTTTACATAGGCAATGGACAGGTTATCCACGCAAGTACGGCAAAGAGCGGCATCAAGATTTCGCCGTCCAACTACCGAACACCGTGTAAGGCAGTTTCATTCTTAAATTAGTAAACGCAGATAAAGGAGTATATCGGTTCTTACGGGACGATTTCATATCCGTAGGGCGCGGTGGGAATACCGCAAAATTACGTTGCCAGCGGGGCAGAAGATTTCTGATCGGTGAGACAAGCAATTTTGCGGTATTTTTTCATTTTCATAGGAAAATATGTCCTATGAAATAAAAACGCTCCGCGAGGATGCGCAGTGATTCTGTAGAATATGCATTTTTACTTGCAGATAGGAATTTTCTGAACTGAAAATTCCGTATGATATCGTACCGGCAGCAGATTTTGCCGATGCTTCGCTGACCAGAATCATGCGCCAAGTCTCACGGACGTTCGACTTGAAAAAAGGAGAAAAATCATGGCAGAATTAAGAGAACTTTCCGTAAATCAGTTTGTAGAAGAAACTGCTTCGAAGGCGTCTGTACCGGGCGGCGGAAGCGTGTCGGCGATGGTGGGGGCGCTGGGCGCGGCATTGATGGAAATGGTGGCAAATCTGACCATCGGAAAGGAAAAATATGCCGGGGTGCAGGAGGAAATGCAGGCGCTGGCAGCCGAGGGCGCTGCGCTGCATGAGGAGCTGCTGTCAGGGATCAAAAAGGACAGCGAATCGTTCAATGGATATATGAGAGCGCTGAAGCTTCCGAAGGAGACGGAGGAGGAGAAAAAAATCCGCACTGCCGCCCTGCAGCAGGGGTTAAAAGAGGCGACCGAAGCGCCGCTTGCGATCGCGGAGTCAGCGGCTAAGATTTTTCCGATGGCGGAAGCAGTCGTAAAGAGGGGCAATAAAGGTGCCGTTTCCGACGGTCTGATTGCGGCGATGTTAGCCCGGACAGCGGTTGTGGGTGCGCTATTTAATGTGAAGATCAATCTGGCATCGATCAAGGACGAAAGTTATGTATCAGAACTTGGGAAAAAAGTAGAAAAACTGGAATCGGATGCAATTTTTTGTGAAAAATCAATTTTGTGTCTTTCCAAATTGTCAGACACAGTATATAATAGATAACATTCACAGTCTTTCCGGGAAATTCACAGGGGGGATCTTCTTTACAGAAGATAAAGCAGATAACATTCACTGTGTGAAAACTTCCGGAACAGGCAAAACCGCAAAAACAGGGAGGTACAGGAGTAATGATGACAGATATTGAGATTGCACAGGCAGCGAATCCACTGAAAATCGGTGAGATTGCACAGGCGGCAGGCGTAGACGAGAAGTATCTGGAGCAGTATGGAAATTATAAGGCAAAGGTAGACTACAGTCTTCTGAAGGAGACCGAGGGCAAGGATGGAAAACTGATTCTGGTGACCGCGATCAACCCGACTCCAGCCGGAGAAGGAAAGACCACGACCACGGTCGGTCTGGCAGACGGATTGAAACGTCTTGGCAAAAAGGTAACCGTAGCGCTTCGTGAGCCGTCGTTGGGACCGGTCTTTGGTGTCAAAGGTGGTGCAGCTGGCGGCGGATATGCACAGGTCATTCCAATGGAGGATATCAACCTCCATTTTACCGGTGATTTCCACGCGATCGGCGCAGCAAACAACCTGCTGGCAGCGATGCTGGACAATCATATCTATCAGGGCAATGCACTCCGCATCGATCCGAAGCGCATTACCTGGAAGCGTGTTGTCGATATGAATGACCGTCAGCTCCGCAACATCGTAGATGGTCTGGGACGCCGCGTGGATGGCGTGACCCGTGAGGACGGATATGACATCACGGTTGCCAGCGAGATCATGGCAGTTTTGTGCCTGGCACGCAACATTACGGATCTGAAAGAACGCCTTTCCAAGATTATCGTAGGTTATACCTATGACGAGGAACCGGTCACTGCCGGTGATCTGAAAGCAGCGGGCGCGATGACGGCTCTTTTAAAGGATGCCCTGAAACCAAACCTGGTACAGACCTTAGAGCATACACCGGCATTTATCCACGGCGGTCCGTTCGCGAACATCGCGCATGGATGTAACTCCGTCATTGCGACAAAGATGGCATTAAAGCTGGGTGATTACACGATCACAGAGGCTGGCTTCGGCGCTGACCTGGGTGCGGAGAAATTCCTGGATATCAAGTGCCGGATGGCAGAGCTGAAACCGTCGGCGGTCGTTGTAGTAGCGACGGTACGTGCCCTGAAGCATCACGGCGGCGTGGCGAAGGCTGACTTAAACGCAGAGAATCTGGAAGCACTGGAGAAGGGACTTCCGAACCTGATGCAGCATGTAGAAAATATTACCAAGGTATATGGACTTCCGTGTGTCGTAGCGATCAACCGTTTCCCAATGGATACCGAGGCAGAATTAAAGCTGATCGAGGACAAGTGTCATGAGGTCGGTGTCAATGTAGCTCTGTCCGAGGTATGGGCGAAAGGCGGAGAAGGCGGCGAGGAGCTGGCAAAAGAAGTCATCCGCCTGTGCGAGACTGAGAGCGAGTTCCACTACTGCTACGAGACCGATACAACCATCGAGGAGAAGCTGGATGCGATCGTGAAGAAGATCTACCACGGCGACGGCGTTGTACTCACGGATGCAGCAAAGAAGCAGGCAAAACGCCTGACTGAGCTTGGATTTGGTAACTATCCGATCTGTATGGCGAAGACGCAGTACAGCTTTTCGGACAATGCGAAGCTGCTCGGCGCACCGAAGAACTTTACAGTAACTGTCCGCAACCTGAAAGTATCCGCGGGCGCAGGATTCATCGTAGCGTTGACCGGCGACATCATGACGATGCCAGGACTTCCGAAGATGCCAGCGGCAGAGAAGATCGATGTCGATGAGAATGGACGGATCACGGGTCTGTTCTAAAAAAAGAAGTAACTGTTCAGTAGGTCTGCGCATTTACTGCGCGTGACTGTGAAGGTACTGAACAGTTACGAAAAGAAATAGAATATGAATGGAACTTAACACAACGCAAAAAGGGGAACTGCCACATGGCAGCTCCCCTTTTTGCCAGGAAACTTGTCTACTTATAGTACGAAGCGATGAATTAAAATTCTGGTTCGATCAATCCGTAGGTGTTGCCTTTACGTTTGTAAACAACATTGACCTGCTCGGTCTCGGAATTCAGGAATACATAGAAACTATGTCCTAAGAGTTCCATCTGTACACAAGCCTCTTCCGGATCCATCGGCTTCATAGCGAATTTCTTTACTTTGACGATATCTACTTCGTCGTTGGAATCATATTCTTCGTTTATGAAGAGGTCAGAGAATGCAACGGCCGCCTGTTTCTTGTCTACGATTTTATTCTTATATTTTTTGAGCTGACGCTCGATGATTTCTTCTACCAAATCAATCGATACATACATATCGTTGCTTTCCTGCTCTGCACGGATGATGGTGCCTTTGACAGGGATGGTAACCTCGATCTTCTGACGATCTTTCTCAACCGTAAGTGTGATATTCACTTCAGTGTCCTGATTGAAGTATCGCTCTAACTTTCCGATCTTCTCCTCTACAGCTGCTTTTAACCCCGGGGTAACATTGATATTTCTTCCAGTAATCTTATAACGCATAATCATCGCTCCTTTTTATTGGGATGGCTATAGTATACCACTTTTGGATGTTAAATTCAACCTTTTTCACAAAATTGTCAACACAATTAATTGAAAAACAGGTCGAAATACTGTGTCGTTTGATTTTTCACGAATTGCTGTTGTTTTATAAGGGAGTTGCGCGCGGTTTGTGCGGCGGACAATGAAATATTAAAAAAGAGTCTTGCAGGATAGGGCAGAATGGGTGTGTTTTTGCAACAAAAAAAGGTCGAAAAAGCTAGGAAAAACGGGGGTTTGGAGGCAATGCGAGGGTTCTTCATTTGTCAATAGATCTGCTTGTATTTTTGGAAGAAATATGCAAGTTTATGAGATCTGAACAAAAAAGAAATCAAAATGCGCCGGGGAAAACGGGGGCTTCGTGAACAGACGGAAATTGTGGATAATGTGGATAAGTCGGTGTAAAACTCCATTTTCCCTAAAAAAGGGAGAAAATGGGTGTGCAAAACTTATCCACAAAACTGGGGACAAAATGTGGATAATGTGGACAACAAGAAAGTCGAACATATATTTTGTGCAACTTGTCTGGTTTACCATAAAGTTGGCGGGATGGCAGAAGAAAAAACGTTTTACCTGGATAGGCAGGGAGGCGGCGTTTTACAGCTGGCACCCTGAACGGGAGCGAAGCAGGGTGGAATTTAGAGAAGTTCCAGAAACTTCTTGACCTGCGGAAGCCGATCACTGGTGGGTTGGCAGAGCAGATATGTATTGCGGACGAAGGGCGTGCCATCCTGCCAGAAAAGTGCCTCGGTGTAGCCGTCAAAATTATTCAGGCAGATGGAAGGCAGGATACTCCAGCCAAGCCCATACCGCACCATTTCCTTGCAGGTATCGATGCTGTCGATCTGGAAATTCCGTCGGATGCCGGTCAGTCCACGCGCTTCGAACCAGGAGAAGAGCTGGGAATTTAAGCCGGAGTCGGTGTTGTGGCTGATGTACGGATAGTCGGTCAGAGGACGCCCGGCGTCCTCGCGGCTGCAGATCAGGCACATGGGTTCGGAGGCGAGAAGAATCTTTTTGCCGTCCCAGTTATATTCGCCGCGCAGGATGGCGAGGGAGATTTCTTCTTTGCAAAGCATCTTGTAGAGCTGGCGGCTCTGCTCGGTCGTGATATGCACCTCTACTTTGGGATAGCGGTCTGTGTAGTCCTTGAGGATTGCCGGGAGGCGGTAGTGGGCGTAGTTCAGAGAACAGCCGAGTCGCAACGTGCCGCAGATGTAGTCCTGGCTGGCGGCAGCGAGTTCTTCCATCTGCTCCATATTTTTTAGGATCGTGCGGGCGCAGGGCAGCAGGCTTTCGGCTGCCGGGGTGAGGAGCACGCCGCGCTTGGAACGGATGAGCAGCGGACAGTGCAGTTCTTCTTCCATCTTCTGAATCCGCTTGGTGATGGCAGGCTGTGTCATATAGAGAGACTGCGCCGCCTTTGTTATATTTTTGTGCTGGTCGAGCGCCAGCAGCAGTTCATAATCACGTTTATCCATATCGAACTCCTTATCATTCCAAATTGTTATGAATCTTGATAAGATCATACCATTTTACAGCGGATGGGGCAATGAGTTATAGTATGTATAAGGAAAAATTAATAGTAGGTTGTAACTGTTCACAGGTGGGGATTTTTTTGAACTGAAAATTCCGTACGATACAGGGCAGGGGCGAAGGAAAACTTCGTTTAAAATTTTGTGGCTGATTTTCCGCCAGCCGCACCCGAATTTCAGAGGCGGACGCAACGC
>ERZ773104.4911-NODE-4911-length-10568-cov-3.169504_pt1 | contig 10568 bp, 12 predicted proteins | sample MGYA00511920_ERZ773104 | MGnify/ENA primary metagenome ERZ773104 (study PRJEB29015, sample SAMEA2737857) | human gut metagenome | biome: human gut; feature: human-associated habitat; material: faeces | place: China | collected 2012 ...
CCTCCTGCTCCAGGCAGGCCACCGGAGCCAGCTCGCCTTCCGCATACCGCAGGATCTCACCCACTGTGTAATCCTTTGGCAGTTTTGCCAGACGATAGCCACCCTGCGGTCCACGGACGCTTTCCAGAAGTCCCAGTTTTCCGAACTGAGATACTATCTGTTCCAGGTATTTTAAGGAAACCCCCTGTCGCGCCGATATCTCCTTCAACGGCACGTAGCGGCCTTCGCCATGGGCAGCCAGATCCAGCATAAAACGGAGCGCATAGCGCCCCTTTGTTGAAATCTTCATCTTTCGCTCCCTTTATTTTTCTTTTTTCTCGAGACGCTCAAATACCATGTCGTATCCATCCTCACCGTAATTCAGTGAACGGTTTACACGACTGATGGTTGCTGTGGAAGCTCCCGTCTTCTCAGCTATCTCCAGATAGGTCTTCTGCTCCCGCAGCATCTTCGCGACCTCGAAGCGCTGTGAAAGAGAAAGTAACTCATTGATCGTGCATACATCCTCGAAAAATGTATAGCACTCTTCCTTATTCTGAAGACTCAAAATCGCGTCAAACAGAAAATCAACGGCTTCCGTTCTAATTTTCTTGTTCATGACATTCCCCTTCTTTGTTTTGTCCTTAATATATTTATTTTAGCACAGTAAAATTTTAAAGTCCAGAAGATCATTAGATTTTATAAAGCCTTAATTATTTTACACGGTTTTTTATGCTATACTGAATATCTATACAAAGAAGGAGGGTTTATTTATGGCAAGAAAAAAGAAGCAGCTTCCACCAAGCGTTCTGATTACCGGCGTAGTTCTGTTCCTTTTAATCATTCTGACCATTTTTCGGCTGATCAAAGATACAAAGACAGTTTCAGACGAGACTTCTGCAAATTCCACCCCGCTCGAGGAACACATTGAGGCTTCCCCCTCGGAAACGCCTGATGGCTCAGAAGAATCGAATACGGATGATACGGCTGTTTCTGAAAACACTATTTTAACTCCGGAAGAACAGCTGGCTGCTTTTCTGCCGGATTACGAAAGCGCGCCACTATTGAGCACTACCTCTATCCGGGATCTTTCTCTGGAAATCGGCGCTTCATCAGACGAACTTCGTTTTAACTGGCTTTCCCCCAGTGCTTCTGCCGGAATGATAAAATGGACCAATTCCTCCGGCGAAATGCAGACTTTTGAAGCCCGGACCTCTGCCTCTGCGACCGTTTCCGGATATTATGTAAATAAAGCTTCCGTAACCGGCATCGATGCCTCTGCCTCCTACACTTATCAGGTGGGCAATGACGACGGCTGGTCTCCGGTTTATTCCTATCACGCTCCGACGGACAATCCGGATAAGCTAACTTTTCTTGTCACCGCAGACGCTCAGATTGGGCAGTCTGATATGGAGGACGCATCGGTTACCGCTGAACGTTGGGACAGTGTCCTGAGCCGCATTATTTCCTATGTGCCGGATGCAAATTTTCTCTTCCATCTGGGAGATCAGGTGGCTGATTTCGGAAGTGAAGAGCATTATCGACTCTATCTGGAGCATCTTCCGCTCTACCGAATCGCGCTGGCTCCAGTAGTGGGAAACCATGACGTACCCAATGATTACTCTCTGGAAGAAAACGGTCACCCCGGCGGCCAGTATTTCTATGAACACTTCAATGTCCCCAACCGTTCTTCCCTTGGACAAAGTCAGTATGACCAGGATGGGGATTACTATTTTATCCGAAATAACGTTCTCTTCCTCGTTCTGAACAGCAATACCAGCCAGGGAGAGACTGTCCATGAACAATTTGCAGCCCAGGTAACGGCAGAGCATCCGGATGTCCGCTGGAAAATTCTGGTGCAGCACTATTCACCCTATTCTGCTCAGGACAGCCATACCAATACAAAGGAATATCTGGCCCGCATTGCCGCCGACAATGATATCGATCTGGTGCTCAGCGCGCACGATCACATTTATTCCCGGGCAGCCTTTATGAACCGGGACTGCGAGTCTTACAATGATTACGATTACGAACCCGGCAGCACTGTGGTGAATCCGGAAGGTACGCTCTATGTGACCTGCGGTACATCCAGCGGCTGTCTGTACCATGAGCCGGATCCGGATATTCGGGTAGTTTTCTTGGAAAAAGAGCATTTTCCGGTTGCCATGCGATTTGATATCACTAAACAGGAGCTGCATTTTCAGACTTACCGGGTGGACAACTGGACGGTATGTGATGAATATACGATTCGAAAAGATTAATGTATTTGTTCTGCTTATCTTATGCAAACCGGCATGCCGATCTTTGGGGTCGGCATGCCGGTTTGCTTTATTTTCTATTTTCCTGCTGTTTTTTCTGCGTATTCTGTCGTCACCAGTTTTTCATAAGGCACGCGCTCACCTAATTCACCAGCCTCTGCCAGAATATCCTGCAGAAGCTCAAAGCTCCTTTTTTCGAAAATCAGGTTATTCTTCCAGGTATCCTGCTCATAATAGCGGGTTACGATGGTGGTAATATCTTCCAGATCCGTCTCCGCAAACTGGGGCGCGATGACTTTTGCAATCTCCGCCGGGGTGTGGCTCTGTACATAGTCCATTCCCTTCTGAAGCGCATTGGTGAAACCCTGAATGATTTCTGGGTGAGCGTTCAGATAGCTCTGCTTTACGCTGTAAGCTGTGTAGGGCACATAACCGGAATCCACGCCCAGGGAGGCCACCACATAGCCTTTTCCTTCCTTCTCCAACGTAGACGCACCCGGCTCAAACTCTACGGTAAAGTCCCCCTGCCCACCGGAAAATGCAGCAGCGGTAGAACCGAAATCAATACTCTGATCAATATTCATATCGGTGGCAGGGTCAAGGTTGTGCTTTTTCAGGATATATTCGAAGACCATTTGGGGCATGCCACCTGTCAGTCGCTATACTATGTAAATATTGTTCGGATAGCTGCGCAGCGGTGATTTCAGGCCGGATATCCGGGAGGAAATCACGGATCAGAGGCTCTATCTCCGCTTTCGGCTTTACGATCTCGTAGGGCTTTAAGGGGTTCTCTGTGTCTATCAAAACGCCAAGCTCCTTCATCAGACGAATGTAAGGCAGGACACTCTGCTTGGTTTTCTTGAAGCCCAGGGAGGTCAGATGCTCAGACAGATACTTGGCGGAGGTGTAACCCCGTTCGTCCTCAATAATGAGCTTCATAACCACAGCGATCATCGTATTTTCCCGACGGTTCATCTCGTCGACAGGATTGTAGCTGATAAGACCGGACAGGCCGTATTTCAACGTAATCTCCGGCAGACCGTCGGCGTCCACGTCGATACGCTCGATCAGCAGCTCAATGTCCCGGCGATCCAGTCTGCCCCCGGCAATGATTTTATCCACCACGTCCAGAGCGCTTCTCAACTTATCTTTCACGTCCGGCGTCTCCAGTGTGGTTGCGTCCAGCTCCTTCAGGCGCAGCTCCAGACCGTGAATCTGGGCCAGCAAATCCTTCTGGATGGACTCGTAGGTGTCGCTCACCAGTTTCTCATTTCCTGCTGCCATAGTCAGATCTCGAACCTTCTGGGCCAGAAGTGTCTTGAGCTGGCTCTTCCGCTCGCCTATCTCCGCCCGGATACTCTGGCGTTTCTCCTCCACCGACTGGATTTCCGCCTCGAAATCCTTCAAATCATAGGCGGCAATCACCTCGCAGAGGGCGTTCCGGCAAAAGCGGATATAATTCAGTACGTCCTCCATCAAATCATTTTCTTCGATGAGGTGGGCTTTTCCGCAGTAACGCCTGCCCTTGGTGTTGTAGGTGGTACAGATATAATATTTCCGTTCGCCGCTGCTATTCTTCCGCTTAATGGGCGTCAGACGGCTTCCGCAGTCCTTGCAGAACAGGCAGCTGCCAAAGGGATTCGGAATCTCCGATCCAAGCCACTGGCCATGGCTGCCGCGGTAATTGGTGCGATTGCGCTTCTCCTTCAGTTCCTGCACCAGCGAAAAGGTCGCCCGGTCGATGATGGCCGGATGGTGATTTTCAAAAATACACTGTTCGTCCTTTGGGACACGCTTATCCTTGCCGTGGACGGTATTTCTGGAGCGCTTTTTCAGGCGGAAGGTGCCGATGTAGAAATCATTGTCCAGCAAATCCTTGATCATGCTGTCTGACCACTCGGAGGCGATCCGCTTGTTACTGACGCGACCTTCCGCAAGCTCCCGTTCCCGGCGCGCCATGGAGGGCGTGGGAACGCCTTGCTCCGTCAGGTAGGCGGCTATCTTGCGGTAGCCGGAGCCGGACAGATACAGGTCATAGACCAGCTTCACAGATTCTGCCTCCTTGGGGACGATGTTCAAAACGGTTTTATCCTTGGCATCCCGACAGTACCCGAAGGGCGGCTGGGTCACCAGTGTCCCTTCCTTCTGTCTGGCCCCGATGGCCCGCTTGATTTTTTTGCTGGTATCCTTCACATACCGCTCATTGAACCAGGTCTTGATTCCTACTGTGTCGTCGCTGGAATCCATGGAATCATAATTATCATCAATGACAATCAGATGCTTTCCCCGTTCCTGAAACTCGTCCAGAAGCAGCAGCACCTTGGCATTGTGGCGGCCCAGACGGGAGAAATCTTTCACATAGACCGTATCCACGTCCTGATCCAAATCCGCCATCATCTGCTGAAAGCCCGGGCGGTCAAAGATATAGCCGGAAACGCCATCATCCTCGTACCAACGGTCAATGACTGCGCCGTGGTCGGCGGCGTACTGGGTGATGATGAGTTTTTGGTTCTCGATGGAGACGTAGTTCTTTTTGTCGTCATCGCGGGAGAGACGGACGTAGCCTGCGGTCATGTTGGTCATCCTTTCTGTTTCTACTTTTTTCTTTACTTGGTCTTTTGTTTGTACTCTTTTATTTATGCTTCATGTAATTATATGATATATTGTGCATATTCGTTTGTAAATAGGGATTACAGGAATTTTTTATTCAGGAATTCTCCCAATGATTTTGTATCAAAGTTTTCAGCGCCTGCCGGATATCTTTCTGTTCCGGCCCGTCTGTGTAAAGGGCAATCCGGAAGCCGCAGCGCTTTAGCAGATCACTTTGTTTTTGAAACTGCTCCTGTGAAGCACCTGTGGATTTCCAGAAATAATAGGTTGGTTTTCTTACATGTATCATCTCCATTCTACATCCTCTGGGGCGGATGGGCTTGCTTTATTTGTATGAAAGCTGTTGGGTGGGCTTGCCTGTCCGCGGATTATTTTTGTTTGTGGGTTAGGATTATTGTAGAATGGGTTGGAGGATTTCTTTATACCGGGAAGCACGCGAAATTGCGCGGCGGATACGCTGGGATTTTTCTTCATAAATTCGGAGTCTCTTGCCAGATACGCATTTGTGACGTCACCGCCAAAATGCTTCTGGTCAGGGGAAAGGCCCCTGAAACCCCTGATAATGTGAAATGACGGCAGATTTTGCCGTCACTTTTAATATATGACGGCATTATTTGCCGCCACTTTTGGGATTTGACGGCACTTTTTGCCGTCATGATTTTCGATATTTTGTGAATGACGGCATTTTCTGCCGTCACTTTTTTGAATTTGACGGCATTTTTGAAGAATGCCGGCGCTTTTTGCCGTCACATTCCAATTTTCTCCATAAAGAAAGCCGCAGCGAAATTTTCCACTGCGACTTTTCTTTTTCATTGCTTTTTACCATAGGGTGCACTTGACTCTGCCACCATATCCAGTTCTCTTTCTGAAACAAATTTGTATAATACAGGTGCCTGGATCACAATGCCACGCACATATACCATTGAGGATTCAAAGGCAATGTTATGGGCAATTTTCGTAATGGATGTATCCGTAAGGAAATCCGTCAAAAACGCGGAGAACACAGCCTTGTCCATATTCGTGCCACTACGGTGAGCGACAGGCACATAGATTCCTGTTCCTTCCTTAATAGAAAAAGAGCAACCTACAATATGTGCTTTGACTGGATCAAGCGCTGCTTTATCTTCTTTACGAAATACATCATCAGGCGCAGTCTCAAAATCAAATACCACCAGCAGACCATCCGCAATGTATTCATTGATTCCTTCTATAGTGGTTACGCAGTTATATTCTGTAGTCATTTATTTTTCTCCTATGGGAACAACCCGGAGGAGTTAGGCACCCCTCCGGGCATTCCGGCAACTTATATTTTGTTTCTTACTGCAAAGGCTCAATCACTTCGTCCGTCTCTGGATCCACCACTGGTCCATCATCAACCAAAGAGGCCGGAGTAAGATTAGCTGCATAATTCTTCACAGTATCTGTCACACCAGATACAGCCGCACGTTCCTCTGCAGACAGCATACGCACAAAACCGAAAACCGCCTGTGAGAAAGCAATACCTGATGCATTTGTTGCTTTCTTCAGTGTGATTTTTGTGACTACCTGATTCAGCTTGCACCCACGAGATATCTGGCTTTTTACATAATTCGTAAAAGTCTTCAGGGAACCGGTCGGCAGAGAAATAGTAATAGGAAATAACTCACCTTCGCATAAAATGTAAAGCATACGCTTGTTTTTACACAGCTTGCTCTGTCCATCACCACTTCCAAATTTGTTATACGGACAGTTCTGACAACTGCCACCTGGATTTCCGATACCACTCACACCGTCAAAAGATCCACAATCCGGAGGATTGCTCCCTCCGTTATACTTGTCGTGGTAATAAGCAAAAGCAGGATGGTTATACACAATGACTCCGGTAATATCCTTTGCCATCTCTGAGTCCTCTCCATCAGCAGATGGAATTTCAAAAGCCGTACCGCCACCAACAGGCAACTTCACACGGTCAAAGGAAAATTCCAGCCCCTGGCAATCATCGGCCAGTGCTTCGTTCAATACGTCCTGGTTTGCAAGCACAGCGAACTCATCGTTCACTTCAAGTTCATTCTGATTCTTTTCTGATATGATCTATGTCCTCCTGTAAAATGTAGTAATTTTGTTTTTTGCAATGTTTCAGTGCTGTTCATACACTTACGACTTGCGAATTCCGACTGACACTTTTTCATAAGTACTGACAATATCGCCGAGCCATTCCGGGATTTCCTCGCCGGTAATTTCACGCTGTTCCTTAATAAACGAAGCGAGCGTATTTGCATTGACCGTTTCCGTAACGAGGCTGCCATAGCCATTCTCCTTCAGTGCCTGCATCATTTCGTCCTTGCGGCCTGCTGCCGGAGAAGCAAACAATCTGCTCTTTAAGTAGAATGTGCTACCATTGCAAGAAAAACGGTCAAGCTCAGCTTCGGTCATGGCATCTGAGAGCTGCAGGTCAAAATCTGTGATTTCTGCCCCCAGCGCCTTGGCCCTAGCTTCCAGGTCTTTCTTCTGTTCTTGCAGTGTCTTGAGCCTGTCAGCCATTTCAAAAATCTTTGTATTTTCCATCGGTGACTACCTCCTTTCACTTACTACCGAGAAATTCAACCCCCTAGAAATCTCAGCTTTTGAAAGGATCTTTTCCCTTTCTATAATCATCGACCAGTATCTTCGCCAGATTAATTTTCTTACGGAGGGCATACAACACCTTGCGATCGACCGTATCCTTGCAGACAAGGTAGATATAATGGCACTTTTCGCTCTGACCAGCCCTATGAATACGTGCCTTTGCCTGTTCAAAATTCGACATGGAATAATCAAGAGAATAAAAGATCATCGTACTTGCTGCAGTCAGTGTGATACCAAGACCAGCCGCTGCAATCCGTCCTACAAACACACGGCACTTTTCGTCATACTGAAATCTGTGAATCTCACTGTTGCGGTCCTTTACCCTGCCACGTACAACCGCATAACCGATCTTTTTCTCTTCCAAAAGTTCCTGGATATCATCCAGTTCTGGCACAAAACGTGCCATGACTACGATCTTCTTATCTTCAGCTATCGCCATATCAATAATGTCTGAAAGTGCATTGAGCTTTGCGCTGCTGACGGTATTCACCACACCACCATCATCCGTCAGATGGCCACCGGTAAGCTGAGATAAACGGAGCATTCGTGTGAGAATATTAGCAGTTGTCACCTCGGATTTCCCCATTTTCACATAACTGTCCGTTTCGATACTGTCATAGATTTTGGCAGCATCTTTTTCTAATTCCACGGTACAGACTTCTTCCGTAATCTCAGGAAGATCCAGGCACTCTGCCTTTGTCACACGGAATGCTACTGAATGGAGTTTTTTTAGAAAATCATTCGTCATCCATTTACGGAAGATCGGTGTGTGATTGCCATATCCGCCCATGTCAAAATATTGATTACGAAAGGCATAAAATGACGTTCCAAAAATCTGTGGATTAAGAAATCGATACTGTGAAAAGACATCAAACTCTCGATTTGTAATAACCGTTCCGGTAAGAAGCAGCTTGTACTTTGCTTTATCACCGATATGCTGCATTCCTTGGCTCTGTTTCGAGCGATTCTCCTTCAGCTTGTGGGCTTCGTCTGCAATTACGAGATCCGGATTGTAGGCCAGCAGTTCTTTTTCCAACCGCCATGCAGATTCATAATTCACGACCACAACCTGCATCCCCTCCTCTGGGAGTTTGGTGAGCTGTTCCTTTTTCTTTGCAACTGTCCCTTTCAGAATGGTCAGTGAATATGGAAAATCTGCAAATTTAGCAAATTCCTCTTCCCATACCCCAAGGATGGAAAGCGGCGCAACCACCAACACACGATTGATCTTTCCGTATTGATACATGCAGCCCGAAACGGCGATGCTCACGATCGTTTTCCCTGTTCCCATTTCCATAAGTAAGGCCGTGCCACGGCTTTTAAGTTGGTTATCAAATACTCCGAATTTATCGCAGGCAAAGGAAAATGCTTTTTTCTGATGCTCATACGGAGTTGCCTTAATTGGCATCATGAGTTCAATATTCTTATTCATTTCCGTCACCCCGCATTTCTCTGTTCTCAATGCCCTGCACGGTTTCGCCCGGCGTCAGCACGAGAACCTCACAAAAATCTCCGAAAAGAAAGTTGAGCAGCTTTTTCGGAATGCTCCTGTGTTCACTCTGCAGGACTTCCTGCTTATTTCCGTTTTTGTCTGCAATATTGATACGCACTTTGTGTTTTAATCTCATAGATTCGTCCTCCTTTTTATCCGATCTGCTTTGCTGCGTAGGATGGATGTATTTCCTTCCTCACTCACTACCGAAAAATTCAACCCGCTAAAGAGTGAAGGTCGGGGAGGACTCCGACCTCTGGATCTGCCGCCGGTCATGGCTCAATTCTGTTTGGCGGATTTGCGGCGTTTCACGCGCTCCACACCAAAGGACTTAGCAACCTTGTCGATGATTTTATTTTTGCGGTTGGTCATTGCCTGAGCTGTTGGCAACTTGCCTGTCTGCTCGGCTTCGGTCTGGCGAATCTTCTCAAGCTGTGTACCCTCACCGAAGTGGCTATAGAACAGCTCCTGCTGTGCTTCGGTGCAATCCTCGTTGATGATGTGGCGCACCTGTGCCACCTGGGGATTCTCCTGCTCTGGCTCGGAAAATAAGATGTTTTCAGGATTACTGCTCTTGTCGGCAAGTTCGTCCCACGGATCGACCGCATCCTCGTTATCCGGGTCAGCCTTATAGGTTGATACCTTGGTATCAAACAGTGGGTCACGCTGTTCGCTTTCATAGCGATCCTGTAAATCCATGTCGTGGTCAGACTCATCAAGAAAAATTGTCCACTCTTTCGACAAATCTTTACCGACTTCGAGTTTCTGCGTGATCATACGCCCTGTATCGATGTCTAAAATCTCGAAACAGTAATATTTTCCGTCTGCTGTCAGATAGCAGGCACGATTGGGATTGAACCCACTCTTGCGAATTTTCGATGCTTCTTTTTTCTTCATTGCAGTGTCCTTTCCGTCCGAGCGAGACGGAGGGACACAAAAAGAGCCTGTGGCGAAGATGAACCACAGGCTCTAATGGCCGAAATTAGGCGCACGAAAGCAACGGTGGGAGCATCTTCCTTCCAAACACAGCCTTTATTGCTGTGTTCAAAACTCTTATGTCTCCCTCCGTCCTTATAGCGCTATTCGGACTAAGAGATTGATGTTGATAAAGCAGGTTTAAACGATTTGCGAATTTGTATATGCGTTCGCACGATTTATTTACAAAAATGTAGAATTACAGTTTAAAGTGTGGTATTCTAAAAAGTAGATTTACACTTTGATTAATTTACGTGTTCCACCTTCGTCGTCCATATCTGCTTTACACTTACCATTCTACTAATTCGCCTTTTTCCAAAAGCGGACTGGACGGACAGGTTCGGACAAGTTCGGACAAACACTATTTAGACAGGAGGTACCTACAGAACATGGTCTTTTCTGAATATGCTTTAGGTCTTTTACCGTATATTTCCGGTAAGAGTTCAAAAGGTGAATATTTAACAGAACTCATCGGAAATTTCATTCAAGATGGGGCAATGGATGCGTGCCCAATCCTGCAAGCAAAGGCCGACACCAAATGCAGATATATCAACGGCACTCGTAGAATTTCGCCGCAAAATGCCCAATATCTTTATAATCACAGAGACATGGACAAATTTACCCAGTGGCTCGGTGATCAAATGGATGAC
>ERZ773104.4928-NODE-4928-length-10527-cov-10.134645_pt1 | contig 10527 bp, 9 predicted proteins | sample MGYA00511920_ERZ773104 | MGnify/ENA primary metagenome ERZ773104 (study PRJEB29015, sample SAMEA2737857) | human gut metagenome | biome: human gut; feature: human-associated habitat; material: faeces | place: China | collected 2012 ...
TCGGCATGGATGGCCGCAGCATGGTCACCAAGAACTGCTACCGCTTCCTGCACACCCTCGAGAACATGGGCCCTGCACCGGAGCCGAACCTGACCGTTCTGTACTCCTCTGCTCTGCCTGAGAACTTCAAGAAGTACGCCGCCAAGGTGTCCATCAACACCAGTTCCGTCCAGTACGAGAACGACGACGTCATGAAGCCCGTCTGGGGCGACGATTACTCCATCTGCTGCTGCGTGTCTGCTACCCAGACCGGCAAGGAGATGCAGTTCTTCGGCGCACGTGCCAACCTGGCAAAGTGCCTGCTCTACGCCATCAACGGCGGTGTGGACGAGAAGAGCCACGAGCAGTGCGGCCCCAACTACGCCCCCATCACCGGCGAGTACCTGAACTACGACGAGGTTCTGCCCAAATACGTCCAGATGCTGGACTGGCTGGCCGGCCTGTACGTCAACGTGCTGAACCTCATCCAGTACATGCACGACAAATACTATTATGAAGAAGCCGAGATGGCCCTCATCGACACCGATGTGCGCCGCACCTTTGCCACCGGCATCGCAGGCTTCTCCCACGTCATCGACTCCCTGAGCGCCATCAAGTACGCCAAGGTCAAGGTCGTGCGCGACGAGATGGGTCTTGCCACCGGCTTCGAGGTCGAGGGCGACTTCCCGAAGTACGGCAACGACGATGACCGTGCCGACGAGATCGGCGTCTGGCTGCTGCGCACCTTCCTTGAGATGATCAAGAAGCGCCACACCTACCGCAACTCCGAGGCTACCACCTCCATCCTGACCATCACCTCCAACGTGGTCTACGGCAAGTACACCGGCGCTCTGCCCGATGGCCGTGCCGCATTCACCCCGTTCGCACCCGGTGCCAACCCCAGCTACGGCGCAGAGCAGAACGGCCTGCTGGCCTCTCTGAACTCCGTGGCCAAGCTGCCCTACCACTGGGCTCTGGACGGCATCTCCAACACCCAGACCATCAACCCCGAGGCTCTGGGCCACAGCGAGGAGGAGCGCAAGGAGAACCTGGTGCAGGTGATGGACGGCTACTTCGATCAGGGTGCACACCACCTGAACGTGAACGTGTTCGGCAAGGAGAAGCTGCTGGATGCCATGGAGCACCCCGAAAAGGAAGAATACGCTAACTTCACCATCCGCGTCTCCGGCTATGCGGTCAAGTTCATCGACCTGACCCGCGAGCAGCAGATGGACGTGATCTCCCGTACCTGCCATGCCGCACTGTGACCCTGTCGGTCTCGTCCACTCGCTGGAAAGTTTCGGCTCGGTGGACGGGCCGGGTGTCCGGTTCGTTGTCTTTCTGCAGGGTTGTGCCCTGCGCTGCAAATACTGCCACAACCCCGAAACGTGGAGCGCTGAGGGCGGCACGGAATGGTCTCCGGAGAAGCTGTTCCAGCACGTCTGGCGCTACCGCAATTACTGGGGCAAGAAGGGCGGCATCACCGTCAGCGGCGGTGAGCCGCTGCGGCAGATGGACTTCTTGACAAAATTCTTTCAGCTGGCACGCGCCAAGGGGGTGCATACCGCGCTGGACACGGCCGGTCAGCCGTTCCAGCCCGATGACCCCGCCTACCTGGCCGCCTTCGATACCCTGATGGCTTCCACCAGTCTGGTCATCCTGGATCTCAAGGAGATCGACCCGGAGAAGCACCGTCAGCTTACCGGCCGGGACAATGCCAACATCTTAGCCATGGCACGGCACATCTCTGATCTGGGCGTTCCGCTCTGGATCCGTCATGTGCTGGTGCCCGGCCTCACCGATGACGAGGAGGGCCTGCGCAGGACCGCAGACTTCATCCGCAGCCTGAAAACGGTGCAGCGGGTGGAAGTTCTCCCCTACCACACGCTGGGGCTGTTCAAGTGGCAGAAGCTGGGCATCTCCTATCCCCTGCCCGATGCTGTTCCCCCCACGGCGGAACAGGTCCGCCGGGCGGAGGAACTGTTGGAAGTGGCTAAGTACCCCGGCTGAACTGCACCGGCAGGGTGGACTGGGAAAGCTTCATCCTGACTTAAACAAAAAGAATGACCCTCTCTATCACGCTGACGTATGCCCGCTCCCTTTTGTGGGAGGTGGCACTGCGAAGCAATGATAGAGAGGGTCGTTTATTTTTCTTCACTTCCGGCGTGATACACCTGCAGATACACCCTTTTGCGCTCGGCATCCGTGTTCTCTGCCAGCTGCTGGCAGAAACGCTCATCCTCGAACAGGGCGACCACATTGGGCGCATAGCGGGTGCCGCTCTGGGCCCGCAGCTCTTCCAGCAGCGTGCGGAAGGGTTTGGCAAGGTTGTAGCACCGACCGATATTATCGGTGGCGGCATCCAGCGAGTCTGCCACGCTCAGCGCATCCACGATCCCCTTGATCTCCTCCGGGCAGGAGGGTACATCATTGGGATATCCGCCCTTGCCGTTGTAATAGCAGTGGTGATAGAGTGCCGCCGGGGCCAGCGTTCTTCCGCAGCCCATTCTATTCAGAATGGCAGCGCCGGTCCTTGGGTGGCTCTGGATGCAGAAAAACTCCTCATCCAGCAGGCGGCGGGCGTTGTTGTCGATGTACATCAGAACGGCGCACTTGCCAAGGTCGTGGTACAGGCCGCACTCATAGGCCGTCTGGCAGAGCTCCTCCCGCCGGGCCTGCACTTCGGCCGCGCTCCTGCAGCCCAGCAGACCAACCAGTGTTTCGGGTCTTGTCTCGATCTGCCGATGCAGCAGGGCACGGGTCAGCTCTGCCACCATCAGCGAGTGGACATAGGTCGGCTTGTGCCCGGCCAGGATACTGCCCAGCATCCGGCGGTTCGCCGTTTCATCTGAGCTGGTGTTGATCTTGCTCAACTCCCAGGCGGCAGAGCTTACCACACGGGGATACTGGCTGGCCGGCATCTGTTCCAGATACTGATCCGCAGAACGGCGTACCTGCTCCACGGTTGCACGATACCTCTGTGCTCCCGCATCATCCAGACGTTCTGCATAGACCGAAAGATAGGCCGCCAGAACCAGCTTCCGGTTGATGGCCTCGGCAGAATAATCATCCTGCGCCACGCTTCCCGCCGATTCCAGAAGGATCTTGACCACGTCTTCCAGGCTGCCCACCCCGGCATGGTAGCGGGCAGCGGCGTAAAAATAGGGCACCCGCCAGTTCTGCAGGCGCGCATCCTGACCCTTGTACTTCTTCTTGTGCCCCAGATGTATTCCGCCGATTCCAGCACCTGCCGCGCCACCTCGGGATCCTCCTCCTGCCGCAGGTGGGTCAGCAGGGTCATGCGATCCATGTGCATGGAATAGATGTAGCTTTCCCAGGGGAACTCCGGGTCCAGCGCATGGTAATGCGCAGACTGGATGACCTCCATTGCGCGGCGGAACCGCTCCAGATACCGGCAGCTTTCCGCATGGGTGCCGCGGGACATCCCCAGCCGGGTGTTGCCCACACAGCGGATGAGATACTGCCGGGTATTCCTGTCCAGCTGTTCATACCGTGACATGGATTCAGCAGCTTCCGTAAAATAGACCTGGATCGCATCGCCCAACAGGTTGATGCCAGTTCCCTCATCCCGGACGTTCATATAATGCAGGGTGATGCCCGTGTAGTACAGCTCCCTGACGATCATGGGCACGTCTTCCCGGCTGCGGGCCGCTGCCAGCAGCAGCTGATGCACCTTGAACGCCACGCCCATATCCTCGCTGTTCGCGTAGTTGAACAGCCTGCCCGCAAAGGCACTCAGTCCCTGGATATCCGTTTCGGTCAGGGAGGCAGGGTCGCGGTCGTAGACAAACTGCGCCAGCAGTGCCTCATTCTGCCGCATCAGGGCGTTGCATCTCAGCGCGTTGGTCTGGATCTCTTCCAGCACGGCAGCGGGAGCTTTGCCATCCGGAAAGCTGGGCCGGGAGATCGAGCGCACAACGCGCAGATCCCGAATATACTGTTCAAAGGCCTCTGCCTGTGTGCACTCCATCTCATCAGCTCCTTTTGCCGAAGTCCGTCGTTCGATTTGAAACTATAATTCAGTATACGGCATTTTTCGGCAAAAATCAACTGATTTTCGCAGATTTTTTAGCCCCCCCCCCCGAATATTTTATGCATTCATACGTTATTTTTTGTATAAAATGCACTTCCACCGGGGGATCGGGTGCGCTTGATTTACGAAATTGCTTCCGGCAGCTGCATCCATTTGCCCTTCCATGCGTAGAGCACCATCAATACTGCACCCACAGCCCAGGACACCGGATAGACCAGCAGCACGCCCTCAATGCCCGCAAACAGGGGCAGGGCAAACTGGATCCAGACGATGCGGAACAGGCACAGGGAGATCAGCAGCACCACCATGGGCGGCACGCTCTTGCCGGTGCCGCGCACCGTACCGGCAAGGCCCTGCAGGATGCCCAGCATCCAGTAGAAGGGGCAGAAATAGAGCATACAGATTTTGCCGTAGGCAATGACCGTTTCATCGCCGGTGAACAGGTGCATGATGGGGTCCTGGAAGGCGAGCAGCAGGATGCCGGTCAGGATGGTGTAAACGATGCACATCCCCAGGGTGACAAAGGCGCCCTTTTTGACACGGTCGATCTTGCCCGCACCAAAGTTCTGGCCCACAAAGGTGGTGGCCGCCATGCCGAAGCTCAGCACAGGCAGAATGTTGAAGCCATCCACCTTCATATAGGCGGCAAAGCCTGCCATGGCAGCGGCACCATAGCCGTTGACGCTGACCTGCACCAGCACATTGGAAAGGGAGATGACCATATTCTGGATGCCGGTGGGCAGGCCCACCTTGATGATGCGGACCGCCATCTTTTTGTGCACGCGCACTTCCTTTGCCGTCACGCGGTAATCGTCCTCCACCCGCATCAGAAAACGCAGGGAGAGCACACAGGACACCAGCTGGCTGATATCGGTGGCAATGGCCGCACCGGCCACGCCCATCTTGCATCCGGCGATCAGAACAAGGTCGAGGACGATGTTGGTGATGGAGGCAACGCCCAGGTAGAGCAGGCTCCGCTTGGAGTTGCCGGCGGCGTTCAGGATACCGGCCGCCATGTTATACACCACGCTGAACAGCACGCCGCCAAAATAGAGCCGTATATAGAGCACCGCATCCTCCAGCACCTCTGCGGGGGTGTTCATGGCGGTGAGCAGGGCCCGGCTGACGGCAATGCCGCACACGGTCAGGATCGTGCCCAGAATGGCCGAAAGGGCCAGCGAGGTGTGAACTGCGGTGTGCGCGCCCTCCCTGTCCTTGGCTCCCAGAAACTGGGACACCACGACACCGGCACCCACGGCAATGCCCTGGCTGAACCCGATGAGCAGGAAGATGGGCGAGCCGCTGGAGCCGACGGCTGCCAGCGCGTTGCTGCCCACAAAGTTGCCCACGATGATGGAATCGGCGGTGTTGTACAGCTGCTGCAGCATGTTGCCCAGGATCAGCGGCACCGAGAAGAGCAGGATGCTCTTCCAGATGCTGCCCTCTGTCATCAGCCGTGATTTTTTCTTTTCTTCTAAAATCGTCTGTGCCATAATGCTTCCTTTTTCACGCAAAGCTTCCACTCATATATCAATCGTTATACAGATAAACGATACCTTGTTTCTGTCAAAAAGTCAAGCAAAAGCGTAAAAAGGGGCGTTTGTACCGGTTCCGCCCTATTTCCACCCTCTCGCCGCAGGGTCCTGCATCTCGGCGGCAGAGTAGACCAGAGCGTTGCAGACTGCAGCGGCCACGGTGCTTCCGCCCTTGCGGCCCATGGCCGCGATGGCAGGCACGCCGTGGGCTGCACAGGCGGCAAACAGCGTCTCCTTGCTTTCCACCACATTCACAAAGCCCACCGGCACGGCGATGACCAGGGCAGGCCGCAGCCCGGCCTCGATCTCTTCCGCAATGGTCAGCAGGGCGGTGGGGGCATTGCCCACCGCAAGAATGGCCCCGGGGTGCTCCTGCGCCGCACGGTGCATGGAGGCCACTGCCCGGGTGGTTCCGGTCTCGGCTGCGGTCCGCGCCACCTCAGGGTCCGCCATATAGCAGAGGGCACTGCCGCCCAGCCGGGCAAGGGCAGGCTTGGAAATGCCCGAAAGCGCCATGTTGGTATCGGTGATGATAGGGGTCCCGGCCCGCAGGGCGGCCACACCTGCCGCCACAGCCCCCGGCGTGAAGCGCAGATTTTTCGCATAGTCAAAGTCGGCGGTGGTGTGGATGACCCGCTTGACCACAGCGGCAGTCTCGGGCGGCGGGGTCAGGCCCAACGCTTCCAGCTCTGCCGTGATGATGGAAAGGCTTGTCCGCTCAATGTCGGCGGGCAGATGATGTTGTGGGATCATTGTGCATTCCTCCGCGGGTTCTCCAACCCCATGGCCGCGTAAACGGCATCCAGATCCAGCGCGCCGCGCACGCCATCGGCCAGCAGATCAAACTGCTGCTGGCGGTACTGCTCCATCGGGATGAGGGCCGCGCTGTCCGGCGCAATGCCCTTGCGCCGGCAGAGCAGGGTCACCAGTTTCTCGGTAAGCTCCCCGGTATCAAACAGGCCGTGCAGGTAGGTACCGAACACATTGTCCTGCACGCAGCCCTCGGGTGTGCCGTCTGCCAGTGTGCAGAAGGGCACACCCTGCACCTCGGTGCGGCCGGTGTGGATCTGATATCCGGTCAGGGCCGCGCCCGCAAAGGGGGCGGCGATCACGGCGGCAGTGTCCTGGGTGCGGTGCTTCTGGCCGGTAAATACCGTGCGGGTGGGCAGCAGCCCCAGCCCCCGCACAGTCTGCGCCGTACCGCTCTCCGTGCCCTCAGGGTCGGCCAGTGTCTCGCCCAGCATCTGATACCCGCCGCAGACCCCCAGCACCGGCGTGCCGTTGGCCGCCAGCTTCAACAGGGCTGCTTCCAGCCCGGACTGCCGCAGCCAGAGCAGGTCATCCACCGTGTTCTTGGTGCCGGGCAGGATGATGAGATCCGGTGTGCCCAGCTGGCGGGTATTCTGCACATACCGCACACCCAGCAGCGGATGCTGCTCCAGCGGCATGAAATCGGTAAAGTTGGAGATGTGCGGCAGGCGGAGGATGGCCGCATCCAGCGGGTGGACCGCTTTGGCCGCATCCAGCCGGGGGGAAAGGGAATCCTCGTCCTCAATGTCCACCTTCAGGTAGGGCACGACCCCCAGCACCGGCAGCTGCGTTTTTTCTTCCAGCATCGCAAGGCCGGGGCGCAGGATCTCCACATCGCCGCGGAATTTATTGATGAGCAGCCCCTTGATGCGGGCGCGCTCCTCCGGCTCCAGCAGCTCCACCGTGCCGTACAGCTGGGCGAACACACCGCCCCGGTCGATGTCTCCCGCCAGCAGAACGGGGGCATCCACCAGCCGGGCAAGGCCCATGTTGACGATATCGTCTGCCTTCAGGTTGATCTCCGCCGGGCTTCCGGCCCCCTCGATGACGATGATGTCCACGGTTTCGGCCAGACTGTTGTAGGCCGAGAGGATCTCCGGGATGAGCGCTCTTTTCATTTTGAAGTAGGCGGCGGCGGACATCTGGCCCCGCACCTCACCGTTCACGATGACCTGACTGCCCACGTCACTGCTGGGCTTGAGCAGGATGGGGTTCATCCGCACATCCGGCTCGATGCCTGCGGCCTGCGCCTGCACCACCTGTGCCCGGCCCATTTCCAGCCCATCCCGGGTGACAAAGCTGTTCAGCGCCATGTTCTGGCTCTTGAAGGGAGCCACGCGGTAACCGTCCTGCGCAAAAATGCGGCAGAGGGCGGCGCACAGCAGGCTTTTGCCTGCACCGCTCATGGTTCCCTGCACCATGATGCACTTTGCCTTGCTCATTCCAGCACCTCCGCAAGAAGTTTCAAAAGCTGTTCGTTTTCAGGCCCGGTGCGCACGGCGGTGCGGTACCAGCCGGGGCCCAGCCCGGGATAGTTCGCACAGCTGCGCAGCACAGCGCCCCTTTGCCGCAGGGCTTCTCCCAGCGTCTCCGGAGCCTGAAACAGCAGGTAATTTGCTCTGCCCTCCAGCACCCGCAGGCCCAGCGCCCGCAGCCCAGCCGTCAGGCGGGGCCGTTGTTCGGCAATGAGGGCCCGGACCTTTTCCACATACGCCGTCTCCTCCAGCGCGGCAAGCCCCGCCGCCTGCGCCAGACTGGAAACACCCCAGGGCTGGCCGCAGGCCTGCATCTGTTCCAGCAGCGCCGTGTCGGCACTCAGGGCATAGCCCAGCCGCACGCCCGCCATGCCGTAGAGCTTGGTAAAGGCTTTCAGGATGACCAGATTTCCCTCCCCCAGCAGGCCTTTTGCCGTGTGCAGGGCATGGTCGGGCAGGAAATCAAGGAAGCATTCGTCCACCACCAGCAGGGTGCCGCACGCCGCGCAGCGGTGGAGGATCTGCTCCACCAGCGGCAGGGCCGTCAGCTGGCCGGTGGGGTTGTTGGGCTGGCAGAGGAACACCATGTCCACCCCCGGGCGGATGGCCGCACAGAACGCATCCGTGACCGCAAAGTCCTCCTGCTCCCGCAAAAAGAAGCGTTCCACCGTGCAGCCGATGCTTTCCAATGCAGTGGCATACTCCGCAAAGGTGGGGGCGGTGACCAGCGCCCGGCGGGGCTTTTTGGCCCAGACCAGCCGGAAGATAAGGTCGGCTGCCCCACTGCCGCAGAGGATCTGCTCTGCCGGCACGCCCTCATGGAGCGCCAGCTTTGCCCGCAGCTCCCGGCACAGGGGGTCGGGGTAGCGGTCGGCCGTGGGCAATGCCGCCGTGATGGCCCGGGCCACCCCTTCCGGCAGGCCCAGCGGGCTGACGTTGGCCGAAAAATCCAGCGCGTCCCGCCCGAACTCGGCCCGATAACCGGCCCAATCGCCGCCATGTACTAGTTGCATGTTCGTTCTCCTTTTCCCGGATGGTTATGGATATCAGTTCTTGTTTTTTCCCTTTGTGGGAGCTGTCATGCAAAGCATGACTGAGAGGGCGAGGTCGTTACAAAATAGCCCGTATTGCCACGCCCCACGCCAGTGCAAAGGCGCTTGCCACGTACATCATCCGGTTGACACGCAGGATATCCTCCGGTTCAATGGGACGCAGCGGATCGCCGATGGTGGGCTTGGCGTAGTATTCGCCAAAGTAATAGGCGGGCCCAGCCAGCTGCACCCCCAGCGCACCGGCGCAGGCGCTCTCGGTCTGGGCGCTGTTGGGGCTGGCATGGTTCCGGCGGTCCCGCCGCCAGATCTTCCACGCCCCTTTTGCGTCATTGTGCGTAAAGGCCGCGGCAGCCACCCACAGCAGGGCGGCAAGGCGGCTGGGAAGGTAATTTGCCGCATCGTCCAGCTTGGCCGGGATGCGGCCAAAGTAGAGGTATTTTTCGTTTTTGTAGCCCAGCATACTGTCCATCGTGTTGATGGCCTTGTAGGTCAGGGCCAGCGGTGCCCCGCCGATGAGCATATAGAGCAGGGGCGCGATCACGCCGTCGCTGGCGTTTTCGGCTACCGTTTCCACAGCGGCTCTGGTCACACCCTCCAGCGTCAGATCCTGGGTGTCCCGCCCCACGATGCGGCTGACCGCCCTGCGGGCGGCAGGCAGGTCGGGCTTGACCAGCTCCCGGTAGACATTGGTGCTCTCCTGCGCCAGCCCCTTTGCGGCCAGTGCCTGCCCGCACCAGAACATCTGGACGGCCAGCCCCAGCCACGGGCTGATGCGGGCAGCTCCCAGGCAGACAAGGCTCGTCAGCAGAAAGGTGCCCACCGGCAGGCAGAAGGCCACAATGGCCCCGCCCAGCAGTTCCCCCTGAGGCGTTTTGGGCAGACGGGCCCGCAGGCGCTTTTCCAGCGCCGAGATGGCCTTGCCCATGTACACCACCGGGTGGGGCAGCCAGGCCGGATCGCCGAAGAGGCAGTCCAGCACAAAACCGCCGAGTACTGCGTATTCGATCATCGGGCATCCTCCTTTGTGTACTGCACAGTTTTCAGCAGGTGCAGCACCCGCTGCTCCGCCCAATCTCCTGCATCCAGAACGTAACCGCCCGCGTTGGGGGCGCACCAATGGTAATAATCCGCATGGGGCAGGGCGTAGCGCTCCATGGCAGCCATCTGGGTGCCGCCGTGGGCCAGAATGACCAGTGTCTCTTCCCCATCGGCAAGGGCCTTGTCCACCAGTGCGGCAAAGGCCCTGCACACCCGCTCCGAAAAAACAGCCTTGGTCTCGCCGTCCGGGCAGGGGCTTTCGCAGTTGGCGTTCACCCAAGCCAGATAATCCGGGTCGTGCTCCATCTCAATAAAATTGCGGCCCTCAAAGCTGCCGAAGCACATCTCCTGCAGGTCTTTCACCTCCACGAGCCTTGCACCCGGGAAGAGCACCTCAGCGGTCTGCCGGGTGCGGCAGAGCGGGGTGATATAGACCGTTTCCGGCCGGAGGTCAGCCTGCCGCAGCTGGGCGCGGCCCGCGGGGCACAGGGGGATATCCCGCTGGCCCTGATAGCGCTTTTCGGCATTGTAGGCCGTCAGGCCATGGCGCAGAAGATAGATCAGCATGGGGGAAGTTCTCCTTT
>ERZ773104.4930-NODE-4930-length-10522-cov-2.840546_pt1 | contig 10522 bp, 9 predicted proteins | sample MGYA00511920_ERZ773104 | MGnify/ENA primary metagenome ERZ773104 (study PRJEB29015, sample SAMEA2737857) | human gut metagenome | biome: human gut; feature: human-associated habitat; material: faeces | place: China | collected 2012 ...
TGTCATCAAACCAGGTTTTGATGGTGGTTTCGAATATCTCACGAATTTCTGCATTTGGAATAATCAGTGCGCTTTTTCCTGCATCAGATGATTCCGCAGCCGAATCCGAAACCGTTTTTGTCAGATAACCGGTCAGATACAAAATTGTTGGTGCCGGTAAAAATGCTTTCCTTCGTGATTTTTAAACAGCCGGTAATGACTGCAAATTTTAGCGAAGGATTATCTTTCAGAGCTGTACTCAGTATTGCTTTCACCACATTAAGCATTTCCTGATAATATCCGTTACTGCTGGCTTTCGAGACCGGAACATCATACTCGTCCATCAGCAGGATAACCGGTTTTCCATAATGGATGTGAAGCATTCTGGTCAAAAGAAGAAGGCTGGTTTTGATTTCCGTCAAAGAAGCTTCCTGATATACAATTCGGCGAAATGCTGTCTTGTCATATTCCGTTACCCGTTCGCTTACTAATAAAAAATCATATTGCTGAAATAAAAACGCAGTCAGCGCAGCCAGCATATCATATGCATCCCGAAAGCTTAAACCGTCAACATCCTTAAAGGTGAAAAACACGGTCGGCCACTGGTTCATCCAGTTCTGGCACAATTCAGTCTGTCGGCTGATAGACAGCCCCTCAAATAAAGGACCATTGTTTTTTCGAATATCAAAAAAACTGGCCAGCATACTCATAGCCATAGTCTTTCCAAAGCGCCGCGGGCGGATGATCAGAGTTACTTCTGTACTTTCGGAGTTCAACAGTGCGGAAATAAGAGGACTTTTATCTACATAGTAATAACCATTCTGCCGAATCTTTTCAAAGTCAGAAACACCAACAGGTATCTTTAATCTGGTCATTTAAAAACACTCCCTTCTGCGTGCTCATATACGATTATGATAGCATGAAACGATTTTGCAAACAAGCAGAAAGCCTTCTTTCCAAGAATCTTAGACGAGCGTGGATACCTTAATTTCCGCTGCGATTTCGATATAATAATAAGACGGTATATTGTCTGTATATATTGAATTTTTCAGCCGCAGACAAAAAACGTCAATATTTTTTACAAAGGAGGCTCTCTATGGAAAAGGAGTTCAAAACGTATCTTTTAGACCAGAATTTGTCGAAAAACACGATCACATCGTATCTTTACGCACTTCGGCAGTTCGAAGAAAAATACGACAAGCTCACAAAGCAAAACCTGAGGGATTACAAGGTCTATTTGATTGAAAACTACAAACCACAAACGGTCAACCTGCGTATCAGGGCCATAAACTGTTATCTGGAAAGCATCCGAAAAGAACAGTGGAAACTCCCATCCGTGAAAGTTCAGCAGAAACCGTTTCTTGAAAATGTAATCAGCGAAGCGGATTATCTGTATTTTAAAAATTGTTTAAAACGTGATAATGAAATGTACTGGTATTTTGTGGTACGTTTTCTGGCAGCTACCGGCGCCCGTGTCAGTGAACTGGTTCAGATCAAATGTGAACATGTCCGGATCGGATATCTGGATCTGTATTCCAAAGGGGGAAAGCTGCGGCGGATTTATATTCCGTCCGCCCTGCAGAAGGAAACCTTAAAATGGATGGAGGAAACAAAAAAAGAAAGTGGATTCCTGTTTTTAAATAAATATGGGGAGCTGATCACCGCAAGAGGGATCGCTGTGCAGTTAAAGCACTTCGGTTCCAGGTATGGCCTGGATCCGTCAGTAGTATACCCGCATTCCTTTCGCCATCGCTTTGCGAAAAGCTTCCTGGAACGATGCAATGATATTGCCATGCTGGCGGATCTGATGGGACATGCCAGTATCGAAACTACCTGGATTTATCTGAGAAAAACCAGCACAGAACAGCAGGCTATTATCAATAAGATTATTGACTGGTGACAAAAAACTGTGGCATTTATAACATGACGGAACATAAAAAAGCTGCACGCATAATCGCGTGCAGCTTTTTTAGTTAACTATTTAGAAAAAACTTCTAAATATTAGATTCCATCATCGATAAGATCATCGTTCGGAGTGGTCGGAACGGTCTTACCATTGTTAACAACATACTTGGTGTCATCCCACTTCTTCTTCAGAGCAGTAAGGTTATCGTTCGGATAATCCTTAGAGTCATTAAGAGTATTGTTGTTGGTGTACATCTTAATAACCTTCTCGTCTACATAGAAGTACCAGTCGTTGCCATCCTTAGCAGCAGTCTTATTCTTAACAATTGCACCACTGGTGTTTACCAGGTAGTAATTGCTGGTCAGTTTACCAGAAGCTAACTCACCAAGAGTACCAACGTAGTTAACGCTGTCGCCATCTTTGTTCTGACCGATAGAAGCGCTGTAATCACTTCTCAGAGTAGCAGTATCAATCTTGTGTACGTTTACACCAGTGCTTCCGGTATCACCATCAGCATAAACAACAATGTACTTGTCATCGCTGCCAGCTTTGATCTTCTGACCAAATTTGTAGATGTACTTACCATCATCGATACCATTTACTCCACGGCCCTTGCCCTCAGCACCGCCAGTCTTGCTGAACTGGAACTGATAGGAATCACCATCCAGGTTAATGGTTACGTTACCGGTCTTCAGAGCACCATCGCTGTCCTCGTTGTTACCGAAGTAATACAGAGTATCGAAGGAAGACTTACCAAAGTCTTTGAAGTCGCCCTCACCCTTCAGAGCATCATCCAGAGAATCGGAATCCATGTCTCTATCCCACAGTTTAACGATGTTGCCATCTTTATCTACAGTCAGAGCACACAGACCAGTCAGCATAGAACCAGCCTTGTTTCCTTCCGGAGCGAAGCCATAGTATTTACCTTTGATCTTCTTGATCTGGCCTACATACAGTTCACCATCGCTGTCAGCATAGTACCATCTCTCGTTTTCATCTTCAGCATCGCCCTTAGCGAAGGTGGATCCAGTACCGTAATCTTTGAAGGTATTGTCATCACCATCAGCATCCGGAGCAACTACCTTGAACCAACCCTTGGTGGAACGAGCGCCGTCCTCTGGGCTGTTGAAGTAACGCCAGTTAGAGATTGTAGTAAGATCGTTAGTGCTTGCAGCTGTCCACTCGTAGGTCATAACACCACGCTCATCGAAGCCGTAGTACTTACCATTGATCTTCTTCTCAAAGATATCTTTGTCAGATTTGGTATTTACACGTTTCTCACCGTTGGACTTGAAGTTGAACCAGTAATCATAGTCATCATCCTCATCCTGATCATAAACGGTGATCTTCTGCCAGCCAGTCTTCATGGAACCATCTTCCCAGGAACCAAGATAGTACTCTGCATCTTCCCAGTCAGAATCATCGGTTGCAAGGTTAGCATCATCTTTCTTAACCCAGCCATACAGCATCTTACCATCATCATCGAATGCATATTTCTTGCCATCGATGGTTTTGAATTTTACGTTGCTGCTATCGCCAGCTTTGTAAGCTTTACCGCTGGACTGCATGTAGTAGTAACGATACTCAGCCGGATCATCATCATCCTGATCCTCGTTAACAACTTTAACCCAGGTATTGGTAACCATAACACCGTTGCCATCTACATAGTAGGTATCGTCGTCATCTTCAATGAGCTTATCGGTAGCCATTGCGCCACCCTCTTCGGAATCAAGCCAGAACCAGTTGTCTCCGGATTTTTTCCACTCGTCTTCTACTCTATTGCCATCTTTGTCATAGTAGTACCAGGTACCATCTTCCTCAACCCAACCCTGAGCTGCGAAAGAAGTCATAGCACCACCGATAGCTAACAGAGCTGCTGCAGATGCAACTGCAACTACTTTAGTCTGCTTTCTCATAATGAATGCACTCTCCTTTTTACTTTTTTGAATTTGCTACGAAATTCCTAAATTGCATTACGAGACGATTATACTTCCTATAAGGCAAATTATCAATAGTTTTTTACATTTTTTCCATGTTTAAGAATAAATGCAATTCTATGTAACTGCTTCTGGAAGTTCCCATCTCTCCATCACACTGACAGTATAATATAGTTTTTTCCGAAATGCTATAACGAAACCCTAAGCGTTTTCTTACGAAAACCTTACGAAACCTATAGTTTTTCCGAAATATGTACTTATATCCGTACAATTTTGTTTGTGGGCTGTACCTGTTCGCTGCTTTGTGCTATAGTGTTCATATATTCCTATTTTTATTGATTTTTGAACATTTACGGAGGTTTTTCAATGGATCGGATTGGTTTGATTTGTCGTTATATAAAGGAAGATCCGCGCAGTACGCAGAGGGATCTGGCGCAGAAAACGGGGTTTTCTGTCGGCACGGTGAACACCTTAATTAAGGAGGCTATGCAGAAACGGCTCATTGCCCAGGGCAAAAGTGTGGCAGGCACCTATGAGCTGACGGGAGCCGGGGATGATTTTCTGGAGCAGTTTCAGGTGGACGGTGCGCTGATCATTGCTGCGGGATTTGGTTCCCGCTTTGTTCCGCTCACGTTTGAAACGCCGAAAGGACTGCTGGAGGTGTTCGGTGAGCGGATGATTGAGCGCCAGATCCGTCAGCTGCATGAGGCCGGCATCACGGATATTACCATTGCCGTAGGGTATCTGAAGGAGAAGTTTGAATACCTGATCGACAAGTATCAGGTAAAGCTGCTTTATAATCCGGAATATGCCAGCAAAAATACGCTGACCACCATTTACCGCGCCAGAAAGGTGCTGGCGGGCAAAAACATGTACATTCTTTCTTCCGACAACTGGCTGCGGGACAATATGTTTCACGCTTACGAGTGTGGTGCCTGGTATGCTTCTTCTTATATGGAGGGGGATACGTCGGAATGGTGTCTTTCCTTTAACAAAAAGGGACGCATCACCCATGTGGAAGTGGGCGGGCATGATTCCTGGGTGATGTATGGCCCGGTGTTCTTTTCCAGAACTTTTTCCGAAAAGTTTCTGCCTCTGCTGGAGCGGTATTATCACACCCCGGGTACGGAGCAGTTTTACTGGGAGAATGTGCTGATCGAACACTTGGATACGCTGGAGATGGATATCAACCGGCAGCCGGAGCATCAGATTTATGAATTTGAAAATCTGGAGGAGCTGCGCCGGTTTGATCCCCGCTACCAGAATCATTCTGATAATACCGCGCTGGAGCTGGTTTCTCAGGTTTTTGAAGTGCCGGAGTCGGAAATCCACGATATCCGCTGTCTGAAATCCGGAATGACCAACAAATCTTTCCTGTTCCAGCTGCAGGGCAGACATTATATCTGCCGCATTCCCGGCCCGGGTACTGAACTGCTGATCAACCGGAAGGAGGAGGCGGAGGTATACCGCACCATCCAGCCGCTGCATATTTCGGAGCATATCATCTATATGAACGGCGATACCGGCTACAAGATTGCCGAATACTATGAGGGGGCACGCAATTCCCGGGCGGATGACTGGGATGATGTTGCAAAATGCATGGAGCTGGTGCAGCGCCTGCACAATTCCGGGCTAACTGTAGCTCATGAATTTAATATCCGGGAGCGGATTGCATTCTATGAGGGGCTATGCGCGGCACATGGCGGCACCCGTTTTGAGGATTATGCCGAGGTCCGCAGTCACATGAACGAGCTGATGGACCAGCTGGATGCCATGCAGCGTCCAAAGGTTCTCTCTCACATTGACAGTGTGGCCGACAACTTCCTGTTCCTGCCGGACGGTTCTGTGCGCCTCATTGACTGGGAATATGCCGGAATGTGCGATCCGCTGATCGATCTCAGCATGTGTGCCATCTATTCCTATTATGATGAAGCAGCAACCGAAAAACTAATGCAGATTTATTTCGGGCGGGAACCGGAGACGAAAGAACGCAAAATCGTTTATTCTTACATTGCGCTGGGTGGATTCTTATGGGCGCTGTGGGCTGTGTATAAGGCTTCTCTGGGAGAAGAGTTTGGAGAATATACGCTCATCATGTACCGGTATGCGAAAACCTATTACAAAAAGGTTTGTTTGTTGTAAGAAAAATGTTACCATTTTCAGACAGGGCTATGCTATAATCGAAATATCGAAGGATTGCAGGCACCAGAGGCACGCCGCAATCACGTATTGTACGAAACAGGAGGATGGTATGAAGCACGCAAAAAGACTGACAGCAGCAGCCATGGCCGGATTCATCGGTGCTATGAGCCTTTTTTTCGGCGTAACTGCTTATGCTGCCACCGGATGGCAGCAGAATGGCAGCACCTATTACTATTATGACGCGAACGGGGAATTGCACAAGGGCTGGCTCAACACAGAAAACGGCTATTATTATCTGAATTTATCTACCGGCAAGATGACGGTTGGCTGGGAGAAGATCAACAATAAGTGGTACTATTTCCAGGGTAACGGCGTTATGGCGACCGGATGGGTGAAGGACAACGGCAAGTATTACTACCTGCTGACTGACGGCACCATGCATACCGGCTGGGTAAGCATTGACAATGTCTACTACTACCTGGGCGACAGCGGTGCCATGGCCACCGGCTGGGTCAACATGGACAACGGCTGGTATTACTTTGACCCGAATGACGGAAAATGCACCGTGAATCTCGCAAGAGAGATCAATGACAGCTGGTATATGTTCGGCAAGGATGGAAAGATGCTCACCGGATGGCAGCAGGTGGATGGCGCATACTACTATTTCCACACCGATGGCCGGATGCTCATCGGATGGCTCAGTGACGGCACCAACAGCTACTACATGGATCCGGCAAACGGACGCATGTCTACCGGCTGGAAGCAGATTGAAGGCTCTTATTACTATTTCAACAATTCCGGCCACAAGCTGACCGGATGGATCCAGGTAGACGGGACCTACTATTATCTGAATCCGTCTGACAAGGGACGCATGGCAGCAAACACCACGCTGAAGATTGACGGCATTTCTTACACCTTTGCCGCAAATGGTGCCTGCACCACCAGCGGAGGCAATGCCCTGAACGTGAATGGCAATACTTCCGGCAATAACAATACCACTGCCATTCCGGGAAGCAATTCCTCAAACAGCAGCGCTCCGGGAAGCAGTACAGCTTCTTCCGTCTCTCCTTCTGCTTCTCCGGGCAGTACAGCCGGAAGCACTACGCCAGGAAGCTCCTCTTCGAATCAGAGCAACAACGAATATGTTTCCACCGGTCCGGCTACCGGCCAGAACGATCCCAGCTTTAACGGCGTTGCTCCTTCCGGAAGCACGAGCCAGAGCAGCTCCGGCAGCAGCTCCAATTATGTGAATGGCCTGTTGAAAGCCGGCCTGACCACAGGTCCAAGACCTTAAGACCGTACTGTAAAACAAAAACGGGAATGCGCGATGCGCATTCCCATTTTTGTTTTCAGTTCAGTTATGAGAAGAACAGTCTGTTCACGGCACTAAAGATACCGCGAATGGAAGACCGGGTGATGTTGGAGCTTACGCCGACACCGTAGGTCACCTTGCCGCTGTCCTTGTCCATTAAGTGGATGTAGGATGCTGCCTGTGCGTTGGAGCCGGAGTTCAGAGCGTGCTCGTTGTAGTCCAGTACCTTGATCTGGACGCCGAGTGCTTCTTCCAGGCCGCGCTGTACCGCATCGATCGGGCCGTTGCCGACGCCCTCGAAGGTTTTCTCCATGCCGTGATCGGTATAGGTAACCTTGGCAAGGGTTGCAAACTCGCCGTCTGCAGACTCGGTATCGGTGATCTGGCACTTGCGGAAGTGGATCGGCTCTTTCTTGTCTAAGTAATTCTTGCGGAACTCTTCCATGATCTGCTCCGGAGCAACCTCACCCTGCTGCTCGGAAATCTTCTGGATGACATCCGCGAATTCTTTGTGCATGCCCTTCGGCAGCTTGAAGCCGTAGAAGGTATCCATAACGAAGGCTACGCCGCCCTTTCCGGACTGGCTGTTGATACGGACGATCGGCTCGTACTGTCTGCCGATATCGGACGGATCGATCGGAAGGGACGGAACCTCCCAGTACTGGCTGTTTCTCTCATGAAGAGCCTGTAAGCCTTTGTTGATAGCATCCTGATGGGAGCCGGAGAATGCGGTAAATACCAGCTTTCCTGCATACGGATGACGCGGATCGATGGTCATCTTGGTGCAGCGCTCGTACACCTCTGCGATCTCACGGACGTTCTCAATGTCCAGCTTCGGATCGATGCCCTGGGAGAACATATTGTAAGCAATGTTTAAGATATCCACGTTACCGGTACGCTCACCGTTGCCGAACAGAGTTCCCTCGACACGGTCTGCGCCTGCAAGAAGTGCCAGCTCGGTTGCTGCCACGCCGGTGCCGCGGTCATTGTGCGGATGTACACTTAAGATCACGCTCTCGCGGTTCCTGAAATGCTTATGCATCCACTCGATCTGGTCTGCGTATACGTTCGGAGTGTTCATCTCCACGGTAGATGGCAGGTTAAAGATGATCGGCTTCTCCGGAGTTGCCTCGCCCCAGGTATCCTGGACTGCGGTGCAGACTTCCATTGCGTACTCAAGCTCGGTGCCGGTAAAGCTCTCCGGGGAGTACTCTAACATTAAGTCGCCGTCATAATCCTTGGCATATTTTTTGACCAGCTCAGTACCTTCGATAGCGATCTGCTTGATCTCTTCCATATTCTTGTGGAAAACAACATCCCGCTGCAGGGTAGAGGTGGAATTGTAAATATGTACCACTACCTTTTTGATACCCTGGATAGCCTCGAAGGTTCTCTTGATAAGATGCTCGCGGCACTGTACCAGAACCTGCACGCGGACATCATCCGGAATGAGACGGCGCTCTACCAGCTGTCTTAAAAAGTCATATTCAATCTGGGATGCTGCCGGAAAACCGATCTCGATCTCCTTGAAGCCCAGCTTGACTAACATATTGAAGAACTCGATCTTCTCTTCTACTACCATAGGCTCTACCAGTGCCTGGTTGCCATCACGTAAGTCAACGCTGCACCAGATCGGCGCTTTTTCAATTTCCTTGTCTGGCCACTCGCGCTCCGGGTAGTGTACGACCGGGTTTCTTTTGTACTTAGCGATGTTTAACATAATTCATTTCCTCCAATTTGTCCGTTGTCCTGTTATATGCTGCGATATTTTCGTATTACGGTGATTTCGTGCTCAGCCCATAACGGGCAGTCGCTCGATCACGCCGTAGAAGCGGACAATGAACAATACTGATCCTACCGATTCAGCCCCATCTTTCATCATTCCTTTGCTCAAAATTTAATACACTGAATTGTATTTTAACACAAATTATAAGAAGTGGCTATCATTTTTCTGCAAACAGCAAAATTTCTTTTGCAGATTTATCTTGCGGCTGAAGCGTCTTTTCCCATTTCCCAGCTTGAACATATCGCTTATCCAGAACATGAAATCCTTCTGATTCCAGTAATTTGCAAATTTCATCGCAATGATAGCGCTTATCACGAATCACATATTCGGCTGATAATTCATCTTCATTTTCAAACTGTTCTTTGCGATATACTATGCCAGTATTGGTTTCAAGTAAAAAATAATCCGGCGCAAAGATATTGCCACTATTTTGCATGATTTTACTAGGCTTTAAACGCGCCAATTCATCCAAATGTTCTGAGACAACCGGGACTTTATGAATTGCTATATGTTCTGTTAATTCCAGATTCATAACACTTAAAACAAGTACCGCACCAGCATTTAAATGCTGGTAAATATTACGCACAATTGCCCGGTTATCCTCATCGCGGGCAAACGAGCCAACTACATCGTATAAGCAAAGCGCCAGATCTGCTTTTTCTGAAAGTTTTATATTTCTGCAGTCCCCATCAACAAACTTTGTATTTGAAAAACCGCACTTTTTTCTTGCCTCAGAAATCTTTTTCTTCGAATAATCAATTCCAATACAATGATATCCCTTGCTTGCAAATTCTAAAGTGTGGCGCCCATTTCCACAGCCAAAATCCATTACTGTTTTTATGTTCCGTGTTTTTAATCGCTCCAGAATGAAAGAGGCTTCCTGTGTCTGGTGACGATTCCATGGCTGCTTCGTAAAGTTCATGCGATTGTAGGCATCATTCACGATTTTTTCTGAATTTTCAAACAGTTCATTGTATTCTTCTTGCGTCATTTGATAATCCTGGCTTTGAAATGTAAAACCAAGCCACTCATGTCCCTGTGGCAATTCGCCCAGTTCCCACCTTCCATCATACAATTTCAGATTGTTTTCAATCACCTGGCGATCCACTGGAAAGCTGGAATCTAAGACGGACTCCTTTTCATTAATACGAACTTCCGCCTGCTCTGCAAAAGGGATTTTGTCTTTTATCATAATGATTTCATCCTTGTGCTTCTGCATCTCTGACAAATCCACTTTACGAGATGTCGATATTTTTCATATAAGGATTTCGGGAAACGAATTCGTTCACCTTTTTTAGGACTTCCTTCTCCCCAAATTCCATAATGCTCGTCGAACAATGCCTTGCACTGCACTAATTCATCGTCTACCAATTTCTGACAGGATATCGTTTTGAACTGAATATCTTGAATTTTTCCCTGTATATAAAATGACATAGTCTTTTCCTCATTAACTACACCGT
>ERZ773104.4931-NODE-4931-length-10520-cov-13.868610_pt1 | contig 10520 bp, 12 predicted proteins | sample MGYA00511920_ERZ773104 | MGnify/ENA primary metagenome ERZ773104 (study PRJEB29015, sample SAMEA2737857) | human gut metagenome | biome: human gut; feature: human-associated habitat; material: faeces | place: China | collected 2012 ...
CAATAAGTTCTGCAATAGGTAAAAAAGTACTTGAGGAAATGTTTGTAGAAGATGCAGCAACACGCAACCCAGAAGAGATAATAAAGGCAAAAGGATGGATACAAATTTCTGATGAAGGTGCTATAAAAGAAGTTGTAATGCAAGTATTAGAAGCAAATCCACAATCAATAACAGATTACAAAGCAGGAAAAGACAGAGCATTAGGATTCTTAGTCGGACAAGCAATGAAAGCCACAAAAGGCAAGGCAAATCCACAAATGTTGAACAAAATGTTCATAGAAGAAATGAATAAATAACGATATTTGTGATTATAAAAAATTTAAAAGAAAATATAAAATATAAAAAATGAACAATATAAATATTAGTGTTTATTAAATCCCGAGAAATACAGGTTGGTTGAATAAAAATAATATTTTATAAAATAATTAAAAGATGCATATAGAAGTAATGTTTACTTCAAATGTGCATCTTTTTTACATAATTTTAGAAATTTCAATAGAACACTTTAGAATTATCGATTCATTTTTTCTTTTAGAATAGTATTAAAGGCGATTCCATTAATAAAGAAAACAGCCATAAACATTGTAAAAGATTTGAATAAGGAAGTTGCAACATTGTAAACTATGTAAGAATGATTCATGGTTAAGTAAATCGACATTATAAAAGTTGAAAGCAGTACTAATATAAATGAAAGCTTAAGGCCAGCTACCATAAGACTTTTGACTTTTGGCTCAAAAGAAAAATCAACAAAAGTAAAGAATTTAATTAAAATATTTTTTATATAAAAATACATAGCAATTTATCCTTTCTTACTATATAAATATTAACATAAAATACGCTAAAAATATAGTTGTAATATATGGAAAAATAATAAGAGAATAATGCAAGCATAAAGAAAAAATATAAAACATGGAATATAGAAACTAAAATTAAAATAGAAATTAAAATAGAAAACAAAATAAAAATTAAAATTTAAACAAAAATTAGAATCAAAATTAAAATCTGAAATAAAAAAACACTAGATATTTGAATATCTAGTGTAGTCAAATGTATGACTTTAAAATTCTAAATAAAAAACTGTGCACAATTTTTTATTTTACGCATTCATAGCGTTTAATTTTTTTGCTAAATTAGATTTTTTTCTAGAAGCTGTGTTCTTAACGATAACTCCTTTTGTACAAGCTTGGTCTATTTTCTTTGTTGCTTCAGCAAGTAATGTTTTAGCTTCTTCAACGTTTCCAGCTTCAACGGCTTGTTCAAACTTCTTAACAGCTGATTTATATCCAGATTTAATCATATTATTTCTAGCAGTTTTCTTCTCTATAACGTTTACACGTTTGATTGCAGATTTTATGTTTGGCATAATTTTTGCACCTCCCTCAATGTTTGTTTATATAACGTATTTTATTGTAACACGAAATTGGCATTTTTGCAAGGATTAAAGCAAAAATCTTTACAAAAAGTGCAAAAAAACGTATAATTACATTGAAAAATTGAGACATAATTACTTAAAAAGATAAAAAAGTTAAGAATTGATTAATTTTGATAGACAAGAAATATTATGGAAAGGAATGTAGGTTAGCGACCTATAACAAGATAACAGTTATGAAAATAGGATTTTTTGGAGGCAGTTTTAATCCACCAACTTATGCGCATATAAGCATTGCACAAACTTCGGTTGAAAAATTTGGATTGGATAAAGTATTTTTTGTACCAATGGGAAATTCATATAATAAGCCTGATTTAATAGATGAGAAATTCAGATATGAAATGTTGGAATTACTAAAAAATGAAAAAATAGATGTTGAAGATATTGAACTAAATAGAGATTGCGGATTTTCTACATTAGAAGCATTCAGGCTAATAGAAAAAAGGTACAAAAATAAAGATACGCATATATTTTATATAATGGGGGCAGACAATTTTGAAAAGTTGCCAAATTGGAAAGACTCAAAACAATTGATCGAAAACTTTGAATATCTAATTTTTGAAAGAGATAATTCACATACGATAAACAACATAGAAAAAATACAGTTGCTTAATGAAAATAAAAAGAACTTTCACTTTTTTAGATTGGAAAATTATTCTGAGGTAAGTTCAGGAGTAATTAGAAAATTAATAAAAGAACAAAATTTTGAAGAATGTAAAAAATATACGAAACCTGAAATAATTGAATACATAAAAACCAACAAGCTATATCAGTAAAATCTGATATAGCTTGTTATGATTCACATGAAAAAGAAATGAATTTGTCTAATCTTAAAATTAATAAAAGAAATAAATGTGATTCGGCAAAATTACGTCTTTTTTTGAAATTATTTGATGACGAGTTTTGCTTGATATAGTGCCCTTTGTGGTATATACTTAATGTAATTTTAATCAAAAGAATTTTATCTAAAAATTTTCTCAAAGAAATTTCTAAAAAAATCCCAAATAATCTAATAATAAAAAAAGGAGTGATGCAGGAAATAATGCTATCGAAAGTAAATAGTGTAGCTTTGCGTGGTTTAGCAGGCTATTTAATAGAAGTGCAGGTAGATATTTCAATGGGAATGCCGTGCTGGGAAATAGTTCGGTCTGCCTGATGCGAGTGTGAAAGAGGCAAAAGAAAGAGTAAGAATTGCAATAAAAAATTCTGGATTTGAAACAGCAAGTAGAAGAATTGTTGTAAATTTAGCTCCAGCAGATTTAAGAAAAGAAGGAACATATTTTGATTTGCCGATTGCAATAGCAATGCTTTTGAATTTACAAATAATTAGAAAAATTGATAATGATGTTGCTTTTGTTGGAGAGCTTTCTTTAGATGGAAAATTAAATAAAATAAGTGGAATATTGCCGATTTGCATAGAAGCCAAAAGGCTAGGAATAAGAAAGATTATAATTCCAAAGGAAAATTGTGCGGAATCATCTGTTGTAAGTGGGATAGAAATAATTGGGATTCAAACAATCAGGCAGGCGGTACAATACTTAAATAAACAAATCGAAGTTCAACCAGAAATAACGGTTATATCCAATTTGCTGAAAAAGGATAGAACAGAAGAATTAGATTTTGGTGAGGTAAAAGGACAGGAAAATGTAAAAAGAGCATTAGAAGTTGCTTCGGCTGGCGGACATAATATTCTAATGATTGGTAGCCCCGGAGCACGGGAAGACGATGATGGCACAAAGAATTACATCAATATTGCCAGACATGACTTACGAAGAGGCACTTGAAATAACAAAAATTTATAGTGTGGCTGGATATTTGTCAAAGGATAGACCAGTGGTCGCTTCAAGACCGTTTAGAGCACCACATCATACAATAACACCAGTTTCTTTGATTGGAGGCGGAACAAGTCCGAAACCGGGAGAAATAAGTTTAGCCCACTATGGAGTACTGTTTTTAGACGAGTTACCTCAGTTTAACAAAAATATGTTAGAGCTTTTAAGAGAGCCTCTAGAGGACGGAAACATAACTATAAATAGAATGAACGGAAGCCTAACGTATCCATGTAAATTTATGCTGGTAGCTTCGATGAATCCTTGCCCTTGTGGTTACTACGGTTCGCCTGAAAAGGAATGTACATGTAGCGAAAAATCAATTTTGAATTACATGGGAAAAATTAGTGGACCACTCTTAGATAGAATAGACATTCAAATAGAAGTGAATAAAGTAGGCTATGAAAAAATGCAATCAAATCAGCAAACTGAGACATCTGCAGAAATACGTAAAAGAGTAAATCTTGCAAGAAAAATTCAAAACAACAGATATAAGGACAGCGAGATTTTCTCAAATTCGGAGATGACTCCTAAAATGATAAACCAATATTGTACTTTAGATGAAGAATCAATAGAAATGTTAAAGATTGCGTTTGAAAGATTAGGACTGAGTGCAAGAGCATATTCGAGAATATTAAAGGTTGCAAGAACTATTGCAGATTTAGATGAGTCTGAACAGATAGAGAAAAAACATGTTGCTGAAGCTATTCAATATAGAAGCTTAGACAGAAAGTATTGGAAAAATTGAAAGTTGAACAAAGGAATTTAGATGAGAATAAAATATAAGTAAGAAAAGGAGAGCGTATAGTGAAGAACTTGAATGATGAGAGCGTTAAAATTTCATGCTTTGAGGAGGCGTATCCGAAAAAATTGCTTAGTATAAAGGAATATCCCGAAAGCCTATATTGCAGGGGAAATACTGAACTCTTAAAGAAGAATAAAATCGTTGCAATAGTTGGCTCAAGAAATTGCAGCGAATATGGCAGAAAATATGCTAGGCTATTTGCGAAAAATCTTGCAAAAGAAAATATATGTGTAATAAGTGGATTAGCTACAGGAATAGACTCTGCGGCACATGATGGATCAATAGGTGAGGAAGGAAAGACGATTGCTGTGTTGGGTGGAGGCCTAAATCATATATATCCTGCAAGTAATTTATGGTTGTTTAATAAGATAAAAGAAAATGGAGGACTGATAATTTCTGAACATGAGGACGATGCAGAGACTCTAATCTCAGGCTTTCCTAAAAGAAATAGAATAATAACAGGAATTGCAGATGCAGTTTTAGTAATAGAGGCATGTCCTAGAAGTGGGAGCAAGGTTTCGGCAGAATATGCATTCAAACAAGGAAAAAAAGTTTATTGTATTCCAATGAATTTAGATAATAAAAATAGTGCTGGAATAATTGAGTTAATAGATAAAGGTGCAAAAATTGTAACTAGTCCTAGAAAGCTTATAAAAGATTTGTATGGGGGTAATGATGATGGAGTTGAAAATGTAAATGAAAAGGAAAAAGAAAAAGAAAGTAAAAAAAGCAAAAAGTACCATAATGGAAACGAACACGATAAAGAAGAAAAGAATGAAAATGCTAAAAACAGAAGAAGTCGTAAAGCCCAAAACAAATCACCAGATATGCAGATGAATATTTTTGATGAAGAAGAAATTCCTGAGAAATATTTGGACATCTATTTAAGCTTGGAAAAACCATTATCAAGGGAAGAAATTGCTCAAAAAATAAACAAGAACATAAGACAAGTAAATGAATTACTTACTATGATGGAGATAGAAGGATTAATTGAACAGACGGCTGGTAATATGTTTAAAAGGATAATTTAAGCGAAAATTATATGTCAGAAATGCAATATGTAATAGAGAAAAAATAGAACAAAATACAAATAAAGAAAAATAAAAAAATGGTTTATAGGTAAATCCAATTGAAAAATCTAAATATATTTACAAGGAATATGAAAATTGAGTAGAAAAAAGAGTGAAAGTAAGAAAGGTAAAAACAAGAAAAAATCTGAGTTAAATGAAAGGCAAAAATTTGGAAAGTTGGGAGAAGATTTGGCAACTCAGTATTTAGAAAACAAGGGATACGAAATAGTTGAAAGAAATTTTTCCTGCCAGCAAGGAGAAATTGATATAATTGCAAAAGAGAAAAATGAAATTGTTTTTGTAGAGGTTAAAACAAGAAAATGCTTAACGTATGGAACACCGGCAGAAGCGGTAACCAAAGAAAAAAGAAGACACATAGAAAAAACAGCCCAATATTATCTTTTTACAAAGCAATTAGAGAAACAACCAGTAAGATTTGATGTAATAGAAGTGTATGTATTTGGAAATAGATATAGAATCAATCATATAAAACAAATAATGTGAAATATGTAGGGACTAAGAGGATAAGAAATAGTTTGTAAATAAAAAGGATAGATGAGCAAAAGTAAAGAAAAAGATAAACACAATTTGTATGAAAATGTAGGCAAATCTTAGAAAAAGATAAAAGTACTTGCAAAACTATAAAAAAACATATATAATGAAGTTGCCAACAAGGCAAAGTTACAATTTAAGATAAATTGAAAGGAGCGATTTTTATGAACATAAAAATAACAGGAAAGGAACTAAAGGCAACAGAAGCAATAAAGAATTATGTAGAAACTAAAGCTGAAAGAATTAAAAAATATTTTGATTCAGAAGATATAGATTTATATGTAACTATAAAAAAAGAGGGCGAAGATCAAGTTGCTGAAATGCAAATAAATGCTCTAGGAGAAACATGCAGAGCTGTAACAGCAAGTAGAGATTTATATGCTTCTATAGACAAAGACATGGACATTATGGAAGGACAAATAAGAAAAATAAAAACAAAAAGAGATAAACAAAACATGACTGAATCTATAAGAATGAAAGAAGCAAATAGATCAGAAGAGCATGAAATTACAGACGAAATAGTTAAGACTATATTCTATAGTATAAAACCAATGGGACCAGAGGATGCAAAACTATTATTAGAAGACCAACCTCAAAATAAGTTCTTAACATTTGTAAACATAGAAACAGGAAAAGTAAATGTAATTTACAGATTAAAAGATAGTAAAAACTTTGGTTTAATAGAACCAGAAGAATAATAAAATAATGCAAATAAAGGCTGGATGGGTAGAAATACTCATCTAGTTTTTGTTGTAAAAATAAGATGGAAAATATCATATAAAATATAAAAAGATTATAAAAGAAAATAACATAAACAAAAGAGAAAATAATTGTCAAAAAATGGCGTACGATTGTTTGTAAAAAAATAGTGAAAATCATTGACACTCATGAAAAAAGAATTTATAATTTAAACAGTTAAATATTTAGATATATCGCAAATATTTTATTTTCAAAAGAGAATATTATTTCTAAAAGAAATCCAATGTAAATAAGTAAAATAATTAAATAAAAAGAAAGGTCGCAAATATGAGTAAGAAATTATTTGTTTTATTTGTTGTGGTCATTCTTGCAGGTTCTTTAGGAGCTTTGTATGTGTACGATAAAAAAGAACTACAAAAAAGTGAAGCTAACAATCAAATGCTGGAAAATCAAGAACTTGAAGAAGAAAGCTATGAACAATTAGAAGAAAGTGGTACTGAAGATGGCGAAACAGAAGTAAAAACGGAGGAAATAGATACAGAGGAAGATGTGGACAAGGATGCGGATATAATTGGAACTTTAACTATAGAGAAAATAGGATTAAATGGGAAGGTAAAAGAAGGAAGTACAAGCAGTGTTTTAGAGAACTATATTGGGCACATAGAAGAAACTTCAAAATATGATGGGAATGTAGGACTAGCAGCACACAACAGAGGAAATAAGTATTCTTATTTTGCTAGAATAAATGAACTTGATAATGGAGATGAAATAAAATATCAAACTCAATATGGTCAAAGAACTTATGTTGTAAATTCAAAAAAAGAAATACTAGAAACAGACTGGAATCCGCTGAAGAGTACCAAAGAAAATAAACTTACACTCATAACGTGTATAAAAAATAAGGTTAATCAAAGATTATGCGTAGAGGCTGTTGAAAAAAATTAAAAATACAAAGAATACACATAGTATGGAAGACTAATAGCTAAAGTAGAATCTGTTAAAAAATTGAAAATATCAGGGTTTGTAGGTAACCTTTAAAAACCTAAATACTATAAAAAGGAGGATACAATCAATAAATGATTGTAAAATATGAAAATGGAAAAAGAAAATTTAAAGAAAACAAACAGAAAAAGTGTTTTTAGAAGAATGATAGAAAAAATTGTAGTAATTTTACAAATATTTATGGTGCTATTGCCAACTACTTATGCACTTGCCGATAGTGTTGATTTTGGAGATGAACTCTGGATTAGTAGAGGTGATTTAGGATTTTATACTTTACAATATTGGAGCGAGTATAGAGGCAGATGGATGTATATTACATATTCACAAACATTCTATACAGATAAAAACGGCGAAAAGAACTTGGCTTACTGTGTAAATCCTGATTTAGATGGTGTTGGATATTTGCCTGACGAAAGCGAAGGATATAATGTAAAAGTTGAGAAAAGAACAGGAGACAGGAAAATATGGAAAATCCTTAGAAATGGTTATCCAAATGTTAGCAAAGAAGAACTTGGAGTAGAAACAGATGATGATGCATACCTTGCAACCAAACAGGCTATTTACTGGGTAATCAGAGGTTGGAGATTGAGTGAGGTCCACAATTATTTCAGAGGTGGAGAAGATGAAATAAACGGTCAAAATGTAGAAGATATAAAAAGAAGAGGAACAAAAGTTGTTGATGCCATATATAAATTAGTGGATATTGCATATAATCATAAAGATATAATACTTAGCAAGCCATTAGTCTTAGACGAAGAAAAACTTCATCAAGATTCAAGTAAAGAAGATTATTATTCTAAAACCTATAAAATAACTGAATCAAATATGGTTTCAAAAGTGAAAATAAATAGCATAAAAAACGCTCCAGAAGGAACATACATAAGTGATGAGAAAGGCAATCCAAAAACGGAATTTAAAGACAAAGAAAACTTTAAGATAATGATTCCGAAAGCCAATATAGATAAGGATTATAAGGTAAAAATAGAGTATACAACTTCGTATGAGTCATATCCTGTATATTGTGCGAATAGTATAATAGAAAACAAACAAAACTATGTAATTTTGCTAAATAAAACAGAACATGAAGATAGAACACTGAGAATCGATTTAGAAAGTAAGAAATCAAAATTGAAATTAAAGAAGATAGATGCTGAAACGAAACAGCCTCTGCAAGGTGTGAAATTTGACATAAGTTATGCTGATGGAACTAAAATAGGTAGCTATGAAACAAACGAGAATGGTGAAATAACCTTAGAAAATCTATTAAAGGGAACTATTAAAATAGTAGAAACCAAAACTGATGACATGCACATTCTTGAAAGCAATCCTATAGAGGTGGATTTGGACTATGACGATGAAAAAGAAATTGTTCTAGAAAATAAAAGAATAAAAGGAAAAATAAAAATTGTAAAAACTAGCGAGAATCAGAATAAAGTTTTAGATACAGAAGCGGGAAGTCCTATAGAGGGAGCTAAATTTAATATATATAATAAGCAAAACGAATTTATTGAGCAAATTACAACAGATAAAAATGGTACTGCGTACTCATCTGAACTTGATAAAGGAGAATACCGTGTAAAAGAAGTTGAAACAGGAGAATGGTACATATATGAACCCATAACTGCTAACGCAGAAATAAAGGAAAACAATGAAATAGTTGAAATAAAATTGAAGAACAAGTCAAAAGACCCAGAAGTAGACATTACAAAGAAAAGTAAAAACCTTGTTGCACCAAACGAAGAACTAGATTATGAATTTACAATAAAAAATTCAGGGAATACTAGCTTAGAAGACTTTACTTGGTATGATATATTGCCATCAGAATATGCTAAAATAACCAAAATTTCAACAGGAACATATAATCAAGACATAAATTATAGCGTATATTATAAGACAAATAAAAAAGATGAATATATGGTATTGAAAAAAGAATTAAATAGTAAAGAAAATAATTATATAGATGTAACTAGAATATATTTAGAACCAGATGAAAAAATCACAGAAATAAAAGTAAAATTTGGAAGTGTAGACAAAGGTTTTCAAAATGTGGAAAAGCCACATATATTTATGCTAGTTAATGATGGATTAGAGAATGATATAAAAATAGAAAATCAAACGATATTAGAGGGAACACATCAAACATACAAAGTATGTGACGAAGACGAAACAGTAACAACAATATACAATGTGGTAAAACCTAAGAAATTACCAAGAACAGGATTTTAAAAATATATGTTGAATTTTGAAAAAAATGTTATAAAAAAATTGAAAAATAGAGAATAATGTAATATAATGTAGATGCTGTCTAAAAGACGGCACGATATTTATCGTATTGAAAGGAGCAAATAATATGATTTATTCAAAAGACGTAGAAAAAATGTGCACAGTTGCAAAAGGTGTAAATCATGGACCAGCCCCTATTCCAGAAGAAGGAAAATGGGTAAAGGCAAAGGAAATTAAAGATATATCAGGATTAACACATGGTATAGGCTGGTGTGCACCACAACAAGGAGCATGTAAGCTAACATTAAATATAAAAGAAGGAGTAATACAAGAAGCATTAATCGAAACAATAGGATGCTCAGGAATGACACAATCAGCTGCAATGGCTGGAGAAATCCTAACAGGAAAAACAATCCTAGAAGCATTAAACACAGACTTAGTTTGCGATGCTATAAATACAGCAATGAGAGAATTATTCCTACAAATAGTATATGGAAGAAGCCAATCAGCATTCTCTGAAGGTGGACTTACAATCGGAGCTGGTCTTGAAGACTTAGGAAAAGGACACAGATCTCAAATAGGAACAATATATTCTACATCATTAAAAGGACCAAGATATCTAGAAGTTACAGAAGGATACATAGTAAGTCAAGCTCTAGACAAAGACGACCAAATAATTGGTTACAAAGCATTAAACTTTGGTAAAATGATGGACTTTATAAAAGGCGGAATGGATCCTAAAGAAGCTATCGAAAAAGCTACAGGAATTTATGGAAGATATGCAGACGCTGCAAAATATATAGACCCAAGACAAGAATAATTAGAGATAGTAAATATAAAATAGGAGGAAATTTAGATGGCAGTAACATTTGAAGGTTATGAAAGAAGAATAGATCAAATTATGCCCGTAT
>ERZ773104.4934-NODE-4934-length-10507-cov-2.652028_pt1 | contig 10507 bp, 10 predicted proteins | sample MGYA00511920_ERZ773104 | MGnify/ENA primary metagenome ERZ773104 (study PRJEB29015, sample SAMEA2737857) | human gut metagenome | biome: human gut; feature: human-associated habitat; material: faeces | place: China | collected 2012 ...
GAGCTGGTATTAAAGGTCATCGATGAGTTTGATGGGGTTCTGCCGTTCAATGACAAGGCGAGACCGGAAACCATCATGCGGGAATTTAAGCTGAGCAAGAATGCATTTAAGCGTGCAGTCGGCAAATTACTGAAAGAAAATAAGATCCGTATTACGGAGAAAACCATAGAGAGAATATAGGAGGATAGTTTTGGACACGATAGAATACTATAATAAGTATGCGTCGCGAATTTTTGAGGATACAGTAGACCGGGACATGGAGCCGCAGCGGGAGGAGTTTTTAGAGGAACTCCGGGAAATCGACGGCGACACCATTCTGGATCTCGGATGCGGTTCCGGCCGCGACAGTCTGGCTTTTTACGAGCAGGGCTTTGATGTGACCCCGCTGGATGCATCGGAGGAGATGTGCAAGCTGGCAGAGATCCACACCGGGCTGGAGGTACTGTGCATGGATTATGCGGACATGGAGTTTGATGATGCCTTTGACGGTATCTGGGGGAATGAAGCTCTCATCCATGTGCCGGAGGATGAACTGCCAGGTATCCTGGAAAAATTGACCGAGGCGCTGTGCCAGAACGGAATCTTATTCCTTTCCTTCCAGGAAGGGGACTTTGAGGGACAGAGAAGCGGCCGATATTTCTGTGAGTATACACGGGAAGAGCTGGAGCGCATTCTGACCGAGACCGGACGTCTGGAAATCTTGAAACTCTGGACTACGGAGGATGAAGACAGGGAAGCAGGAGACAAGCTTCTCAATGTACTTGCAAAAAAGATTTCCTGACTGAACAGACGCACACCAGGCGCAGCAAAACGGGCGATTGAAACAGCTTATGTTTCACCGGTGTGATAAGGAGGAATTATGGGAGTCAGGGGAAGGTCACCGGTCCGGGATTACATTCTGATCCTGATCGGGGCATCAATTATGGGGTTTGCGATCAAAAACATTTATGATCCCATGGGGCTGGTTACGGGAGGTGCCTCTGGTGTAGCCATCATCTTAAAAAAGCAGTTTGGTGTGCCGCTGTGGCTGACGAATACAGCAATCAACGTTCCGCTGTTTGCGGCGGCAGCAAGGTTAAAGGGCTGGAAGTTTATCAGGCGTACGCTGGTGGCAACCGTTGCGCTTTCTGTATCGCTGTATGTGATCCCGGAAATACCGTTTCTGATGGATGATCTGTTTTTGACGGCACTGTTCGGAGGAATCATCACCGGGGCCGGGGCCGGCATTGTATTTGCCTGCCAGGCAACGACGGGCGGAACGGATATGCTGGCGGCGCTGATCCGCCGCTGGATGCCGCATTACACCATTGCCCAGATCATGCAGGTGCTGGATGCCATTATTGTTCTGATCGGAGCAGGAGTTTTTGGCATCACCTATGCCCTTTATGCTTTGATCGCAATCTATTCGGTTTCTAAGGTGTCAGACGGGATCATTGAAGGTATGAAATATTCCAAGGTGGCCTATATCATCTCGGATAAGAGTAAAGAAATCGCAGCAGCTATTTTAAAAGAGATGGATCGTGGTGTGACAGCCCTGGATGCAAGGGGAATGTACTCCGGAAACCGGAAAGATGTCCTGTTTTGTGTTGTATCGAGAAAAGAAATTGCACAATTAAAGGAGCTTATAGTTGGTCATGATGCACAAGCTTTTGTCATCGTAAGTGACGCGCGGGAGGTTTTGGGAGAAGGTTTTATTGAATATAGACAATAAAACCTCAAAAAAGGCAGGCAAGTATTGGATACTTGCTTGCTTTTTTCTGCAAAGTGCATTAAAATATACGATAAGGGTCCTTTCAAGTTTGTGCGATTTTACAAAACGGGGCGGTATTACGAAATTAGGATTAAGGAGTGAATATTATGATTTCAAACCAGATTCTTCAGACAACCATTGACGGACTGAAGGGGATCACCAGAATTGATCTGTGTATCTGTGATACGGAAGGAAAGGTGCTGGCTTCTACATTTCCAGAGGCAGAAGAGTATGAGAATTCCATTCTTTCCTTTGTGGAGTCACCGGCAGACAGCCAGGTGATCCAGGGATATCAGTTTTTCAAGGTGTTCGATGAGCATCAGTTAGAGTATATCCTGCTTGCCAAGGGCAGCAGCGATGATGTTTACATGGTAGGAAAGCTGGCAGCGTTCCAGATCCAGAATCTTCTGGTGGCTTACAAGGAGCGTTTCGACAAGGATAACTTCATCAAGAACCTGCTTCTTGATAATCTTTTGCTGGTAGACATTTACAACCGCGCAAAGAAGCTGCATATTGAGACGAATGTGCGCAGGGTTGTATTCCTCATTGAGACCAAGCAGGAGAAAGATATCAATGCGCTTGAGACAGTCCGCAGTCTGTTTGCCACCAAGACGAAAGATTTCATTACCGCGGTAGATGAGAAAAACATCATCCTGGTAAAGGAAGTAAAGCCGAATGAGGACTACGCAGATCTGGAGAAGACCGCCAGTGTCATCCTCGATATGTTAAGCTCTGAGGCTATGACCAAGGTGCGCGTGGCTTACGGTACTGTGGTCAACGACATCAAGGAAGTGTCCCGCTCTTATAAGGAAGCAAAGATGGCCCTGGATGTCGGCAAGATCTTTTACAATGGCAAGAATGTGGTTGCATATGGAACTCTGGGAATCGGCCGCCTGATCTATCAGCTGCCGCTGCCGCTGTGCCGCATGTTTATCCGCGAGATCTTCGATGGCAAATCTCCGGATGAGTTTGACGAGGAAACCTTAACCACCATCAACAAGTTCTTTGAGAACAGCTTAAATGTATCCGAAACATCCCGTCAGCTCTACATCCACAGAAATACCCTGGTGTACCGTCTTGACAAGCTGCAGAAGAGCACAGGACTGGACCTTCGTGTTTTTGAGGATGCGATTACATTCAAGATCGCACTTATGGTTGTAAAGTACATGAAATACATGGAGAACCTGGACTATTAATCATGATTGAAATTCGTAATATAAGCAAAACGTATGATAACGGAAGCAAGGCACTGAAGGATATCGACATCCGTATCCAGGACGGAGAATTTGTCTTTATCATGGGACGGAGCGGATCAGGAAAATCAACCCTGATCCGCCTTCTGCTGAAAGAGGCAGAACCTACGTCTGGACGCATCGTTGTAAACGATATGGATCTTCAGAAGATGCCGCGCCGTTATATTCCCAAATACCGCCGCCGTCTGGGCGTGGTGTTTCAGGATTTCCGGCTTTTAAAAGACCGGACCGTATTTGAAAATGTAGCATTTGCCCAGCGCGTGGTAGGTGCCTCTCCGAGAAAAATCCGCGAAGAGGTTCCGCGCATGTTAAAACTGGTGGGACTTTCCTCCAAGTACAAGTCTTTCCCACACCAGCTTTCCGGCGGAGAGCAGCAGCGTGTAGCGATTGCCCGTGCGCTGATCAACCGTCCGGAGGTACTTCTGGCCGACGAGCCGACCGGAAATCTGGATCATGAGAATGCGGCAGAGATCATGAAGCTACTGGAACGGATCAACGCGCTTGGCACTACAGTTGTGGTCGTAACCCACAGTCAGGAAATGGTAGACCAGATGGGCAAACGTGTCATCACCCTGAACAAGGGACGTCTGGTAAGTGACGAGAGAAAGGGTGGATCGGACCGTGAAGATTAGTACATTCTGGTATTGCATAAAAGAGGGCATGAAGAATATATGCAGAAACATCTGGTTTTCGCTTGCTTCTGTGGCGACGATTTCTGCATGTATTTTTTTGTTTTGCCTGTTTTTTTCCATTATTGCCAATATCCGGTATATGGTGAAGCATGTGGAGAGCACGGTTGGAATTACAGTGCTGTTTGATGAAAATTTGACAGAGCAGGATATCCAGGGGCTTGGCGAGATCATCCACCAGCGGCCTGAAATCCGCGAGATGTATTATATTTCTGCGGAAGATGCCTGGAATTCTTTTAAGGAAGAGTATTTTGCAGGCCATGAGGAGCTGGCCGAGGGCTTTGCGGAAGACAATCCGCTGGCTGATTCTGCTTCTTATGAGATCTTTTTAAACGATATTTCCCAACAGGATGAGCTGGTTGCGTATTTACAGGGGCTGGATGGCGTTCGCCAGGTGAACTATTCCAACTCGGCGGTCGCCGGTTTTTCAGGCTTCAACCGTGTGATCGGTGTCCTGTCTTCCCTGATCATTGGTGTGCTTCTGGCGGTATCCCTGTTTTTGATCAACAACACTATTTCCGTAGCAGCGGCATTCCGCAGACAGGAGTGCCAGATCATGCGCCTGATCGGGGCTACAAATTTCATGATCCGTGCACCGTTTATCGTTGAGGGCGTGATGATCGGCCTTATTGGCGCGCTGATCCCGTTGGCAGGAACCTATTTCCTCTATACAAAAGGAATTGTGTATCTGTCTGAGCGGTTTCATGTGCTCTCCAACCTGTTTTATTTTGTACCGGTTGGTGAAATCTATCCGCTGCTGATCGGGGCAGCACTGATCCTGGGTGTGGGAATCGGATTTTTTGGAAGCTTTTTCACCATTCGCAAGTATATGAAGGTGTAACGATGCATAAAAACAAATGGAAAAACATACAAAAACGTATGCTGGCAGCAATGCTGGGCACGATAATTGCCATGTCCTCATTCCAGACAGTTTACGCAACGAAGCAGGATGTGGAGGCGGCCAAAAAGAAGGTCAGCTCCATTGAAGAAGAAAAGAAAAAGGTACAGGCTACCATTAAAAATCTGGAAGGATTGAAAAACGACGCGGCCGCATACGTGAAGGAGCTGGATGGCAGTCTGACAAAACTGGAGGGAGAGCTGGATCAGCTTTCTGCCCAGATCGGGACCAAGGAACAGGAGATCTCCGATACCGGCGTGGCGCTGGAGCAGGCGAAGGAGACAGAAAATAAGCAGTATGCGGATATGAAGCTGCGCATCAAATACATGTATGAGCAGGGCAATACCAGCTATATCGATATGTTGTTTCAGTCCGCAGATATGGTACAGCTCATGAACCGCGCTGAATATATTAACAAAATTTCAGATTATGACCGCAAAAAGATGGACGAGTACGAGGAAACCCGCCAGACGATCGCGGACGAGGAACAGAAATTAAAGACTGACCGGGAAGCGCTTCTGACAATGCAGGAGCAGACAAAGGCAAAGCAGGAGTCTGTCAGGACGCTGCGTGCCCAGAAGAATAAAGAGATGCAGAATTATGCGAGTCAGATCGATACTGCCCAGGGCCAGGTAGACCAGTACAATGCGGATCTGTCAGCCCAGGAGAACAAGATTAAGCAGATCGAGGCAGAGATCAGGCGCAAGGAAGAAGAGGAGCGCAAGAAGGCAGAAGCAGCCCGGAAGGCAGAAGAAGAAGCCAGAAAGAAAGCAGAGGCGGCCGGAAAGAAGGTTTCTGCCACTGATAAGGCGGCTTCGTATAATGTTGCCAGTCTTGGGAATATTAGCTTTAAGTGGCCGTGCCCATCCAGCAGCCGGATTTCTTCCGGTTTCGGAGGCAGAACTTCACCGACCAAGGGAGCATCCAGCAACCATCAGGGTATTGATATTCCTGCATCTACCGGTGCGGCGATCACGGCAGCGGCGTCCGGTACCGTTGTGGTGTCTACCTACAGCTATTCCGCGGGAAATTACATTATGATCAGTCATGGCGGTGGTGTATACACCGTATATATGCATTGTTCCCAGCTGCTGGCATCGGAAGGCCAGACGGTAAAACAGGGACAGACGATTGCAAAAGTCGGCTCTACCGGCTATTCTACCGGCTCACATCTGCATTTCGGTATCCGCTCCGGCGGACGCTATGTGAATCCGCAGTCTTACGTAAGCCCGTAAAGATTCAGAAACAGACGAGGTGACATCATTGGAGAAAGAAAATAAGGGCAAGTCAAAATTTTGGAAAGGCGTTTTAGCAGGTTCCCTTGTAACTGCTCTGGCAGGCTTTGGTATCGTAGGTGTGGCAACCGGCATATCCGTGATCGGGCGCACTGTGATCGAAAATCAGGCACAGAATACGACAGCAGCGGGCTCCGGCAGCGATGCCGTGCGTACCCAGGTGAATTTAAAGCAGGTTGATGCGAAAGTTTCCGTGCTGCAGCAGATCATCGATCGGTATTTTCTGTTTGATGAGGATGCGGAGCAGATGGAGACCGGCATCTATAAAGGCATGCTGGCCGGTCTGGGTGACCCGTACACGGTTTATTACACTCCGGATGAGTACAGCTCTTTAACGGAGGAAACCAGCGGCGTGTATTGTGGCATTGGTGTTCTGGTCAGCAAAAATGTGCAGACCGGAATTGTAACAGCACTCCGTGTATTCCCGGGATCTCCGGCAGAGGAAGCGGGGATGCAGAAGGGGGATATCATTTATAAGGTAAAAGACATATCTGCGGCAGAAGCGGAGCTGGATATTCTGGTCCAGGAGTATATCCGCGGTGAGGAAGGCTCCTATGTGGATGTTACTGTTCTGCGGGGGAGCGAGGAAATACCGCTTCATATTCAGCGGCGTATGGTGGAGGTTGCTACCGTAGAGCACCAGATGCTGCCGGATAAGACCGGATATGTGGAAGTAACGCAGTTTGATACGGTGACTGCTGAGCAGTTTATTTCAGCAGTGTCTGATCTGGAAAAGCAGGGTATGGAGCGCCTGGTCATCGACCTGCGCGATAATCCGGGTGGCGTGGTAACCTCCTGTGTGGAGATGGCAGCTTATATTCTGCCGGAAAATCAGCATAACGGAACGATTCTTTCCACGGCCACCAAAACCGGTCAGGAGGAACGTTATTATTGTCAGGCTGGCGAGACCAGGCATGAGGTGCGCGGGACAGATACCAAAGACGGCGAGTTCCCGAAGACGGATGATCATGAACTGAATGTGCCGATCGCAGTGCTCATCAACGGCCAGTCTGCCAGTGCGGCAGAGGTATTTGCAGGTGCCCTGCAGGATTACGGTGCAGCAACACTGGTGGGAACTACATCCTTCGGAAAAGGAATTGTACAGAGCCTGATTCCGTTAACGGACGGTTCAGCAGTCAAGATCACCACCGCCCACTACTATACTCCGGCCGGACATGATCTTCATAAAAAAGGTCTGACCCCGGATGTAACGGTGGAACAGAAGCTGGATGAGGATCTCATCGGGCAGTACGATGTTCCGCTGGAGCGGGATAATCAGGTGCAGGCAGCGATCGAAGTGCTGGAAAAGTAGAAGCCCATCTGGTAACCAAAAAAGAATATAATCTGATACTTGCCGCATGCATAGAATAAAATGCATGCGGCTTTTTTTGTTCTGTCCTATAATTACAATGATCTTTAGTGGCAGCTGTGCTCGCCGCAGCTGTGTTCGCCGCAGGCATGTCCTTCACCTTCATGGTCATGATGGCTGCAGTGTACGTTCGGGTTATAGCCGAGGGTTCCGGTTAACAGTGCATTTACGGCTTCGTCTGCGTTTCCGCTTACGCCGCCGTACAGCTGGATGCCGGCCTGGGCGAGTGCGTTCTGGGCACCGCCGCCGATGCCTCCGCAGATCAGAGTGTCGACGTTATGTTCCAGCAGAAAACCGGCAAGAGCTCCATGTCCGCTTCCGTTGGTATCGACAACTTCGACAGCAGTTATGGTTCCGTTCTCTACCGTGTAGAGCTTAAACTGCTCTGTGTGTCCAAAATGCTGAAAAATTTCTCCGTTCTCATAAGTAACTGCAATTTTCATAATACCTTCTCCTTTGTTGTGTTGTAGATGGAAAACAGGAAAACTGTGTTCTGCCGTGGCCATGTGGCACATGCATTGCCCGCAGCGGGGATATTCCCGCCCTTCGCAGATTCGGTAATTTCCGCCGGAAATGATGAGCCGTTTCCCGTTTACGATGCACTGTGCAAGCTTATAACGGGCACTTTCATAAATTTCCGTGACCGTTGTGCGGGAAACATCCATCTGCGCGGAGCATTGTTCATGGGTTTTCTTTTCCAGGTCAACCAGACGGATCACTTCATATTCATCCAGTGTAAGTGTGATCGTGTCATCGGTCTGGCTGTTTTCCGGATAAAATGAATCGTACTGCGGTATAAAGCAGATCCTCCTGCATTTTTGGGGTCTCGGCATCTGAAATCCTCCTTGTTTTCGACATATGTCGATTATAACTCATAAATAACAAAAGTCAATACGAAAACCACTATTAACCTGGGAACTTCGGGATATAAAGATTGACAGATCTGCCTGATTAGGGTACCATCCAATAGGAACGATACACTGTGTTCCGCCGGTTGCGGAAAATGCGGAACATAGCGGACATACTATAGAAGAGGTGAGAATCACATGTTAAAGGTAGACAACCTCACGTTTGAGGTGAATGAAGAGGGCAGAAAACGCTGTCTGGTCAATCATGTCAGTTTTCAGGTTGCGGATGGTGAAATGTTAGTGATTACCGGGCCGAATGGCGGCGGTAAGTCTACGCTGGCCAAGGTGCTGGCAGGCATTGAAAAAGCGGATGAGGGTCGGATTTTCCTGGATGAAGAGGATATTTCCGGTTACGATATCGATCATCGTGCCAATGCGGGAATTGGCTATGCATTCCAGCAGCCGCCGCGCTTTAAGGGCATGACTGTAGCTAGAATGCTGTCTCTTGCGGCTGGAAAGGATCTGACGGAGGCAGAAAGCTGTAAGCTGCTTTCTGCAGTAGGACTTTGTTCTGCCGACTATCTGAACCGACAGATGGACGGCACACTTTCCGGAGGCGAGATGAAGCGTCTGGAAATTGCAACGGTACTGGCGAAACCGCACAAGGTCAGCATTTTTGATGAGCCGGAGGCCGGTATTGATCTTTGGAGCTTTTCTATGCTGATCAAACGGTTTGAGGAGATCCACAAAGAGAAAAAGGAAAGCCTGATCCTGATTTCCCATCAGGAGCGGATCATCCGTATGGCAGACAAGATCATGGTGATCGAAGATGGTGAAGTGAAACAATACGGCAGCCGTGAGGAAGTCCTGCCAACTCTGTTTACACAGGAGGGCTGCGGCAAGTGTGCGAATGGACTGGAAGGAGGTGTCTGCTGATGGCACAGATCAATGAGACCACCCAGGGGGTTCTGGATCAGATCAGCGAAGGATTTGCGCAGAAAGGTGCTTATAATCTTCGCCAGAATGGCGTATCGATCTGTCATGGAGACAGCGAGCACATCAAGATCCGTAAGAAAGAAGATAAGCCGGGGATCGATATCCTGATTGACGGTGATACAAAGGGTGAAAAAGTGTTCATCCCGGTTGTAGTCAGTGTTTCCGGCATGACGGATCTGGTTTATAATGATTTCTATATCGCGGATGGTGCGGATGTGACCATCGTGGCAGGCTGCGGCATCCACAACAGCGGCTGCAATGAGAGCCGTCATGATGGTATTCATACCTTCCATGTAGGAAAGAATGCCAATGTCCGTTATGAAGAAAAGCATTACGGAGAGGGCAACGGAACCGGAAGCCGTATCTTAAATCCGGTGACGAACATTGAGGTAGGCGAGAATTCTGTTTTTACCCTGGATACCGTTCAGATCAAAGGTGTGGATTCCACAGTGCGCAGCACCAATGTTTCCATGGAGGCAGGCTCCAGGCTTTATGTGGTGGAGCGTATCATGACAGACGGAACACAGCATGCGGAGTCAGATATGGAGGTCTGCATGAATGGAAGCGGCTCCTCAGCTCAGATCGTTTCCCGTTCTGTAGGCAAGGGGGAGTCTTCCCAGGTATTCCATCCGAAAGCAGTCGGAAACACCAAATGTCATGCTCATATCCAGTGTGATTCTATCATCATGGATCATGCAAAAGTTGGTTCCATTCCGGAGATTCAGGCCAATCATGTGGATGCTGCGATCGTTCACGAGGCAGCCATCGGACGAATCAATGATGAGCAGCTGTTGAAGCTCAGAACCCTTGGCATGACCGAGGCAGAAGCTGAGAATGTGATCATTGAAAACTTTTTAAGTTAATATTCTGTGATAGGAACAGGAATGAAGGATCTGCAGCAGCGGATTTTTCATTCCTGTTTTGCTTGCCTGAAAAATAACATATTCCTTTCGTAGAAAATCCCGGAATCTTATGTTATACTTAAAGGCAAATCGTGTAAGGAGGTGTCTCTTTTTATGATGCAGCGAATCTGTCCGGTCTGTGACCAGGTTATGAAGCATGCCCACTACTGCAGCGCATGTCACTCCTGGGTGAAGGACCCGATGTATATGAATGTCACGTATTATCTGAATGAGCGCCACCCGAAAAACGAGGCGCACTGCAGTTACCATAATGCAGAAGAGGAGCATACGAATGCCGGAGCCGAAAGGCGGAAGGCAGTGCGATCATCTTCCGGCAGAGAGCGAAGCGTGAAAACAGAGCGGGCGGTCCGAACCACAGAAAAAGGCGCGTCAGGGCAGTCGAAGACGGTTATCGAAAAGAAAAATCCGGTTCGAAAACTGATTCTTTTGTATATTTTTCTGATGGTTGTGATATGGCTGTTCAGGCTGCTGAGCGGTATGGCTGGT
>ERZ773104.4936-NODE-4936-length-10493-cov-6.323529_pt1 | contig 10493 bp, 8 predicted proteins | sample MGYA00511920_ERZ773104 | MGnify/ENA primary metagenome ERZ773104 (study PRJEB29015, sample SAMEA2737857) | human gut metagenome | biome: human gut; feature: human-associated habitat; material: faeces | place: China | collected 2012 ...
AAGCCGCCTTTGATTTCATGGAGCAGGCCTTTGCCGAGAGCCAGGAGATGGTGGTCTTCGTCACCGAGCTGACGCTGGCCCCTGCCGCCCATGCGTTCATCACCGAGAACGGCTGCCCCCGGTACTTCCAGTACAACAAGGACCTGCTGCTCGACCACCGCAAGGCGGCATTGCAGCAGGAACTGGCGGCAGAAGAGCGCCGCCACGGGGGAATGTGAGCCATGCTGGCAAGTCTGATCTTCAGCCTGAACAGCACGATGCCGTTGTTTTTCCTCATGCTGCTGGGCTACCTGCTCCACCGCAGGCAGTTCCTCACCGACGACTTCGTGGCCATGGCCAACAAGTTCGTCTTTCATGTGGCGCTGCCGGTGCAGCTGTTTCGGGACCTTGCCACCATGGACGTCCGCGCCAGCTTCGACGGCCCCTATGTGCTGTTCTGCGCTGCGGTCACCACGGCAAGCATTCTGGTCATCTGGGGGCTGGCCCGGCTCTTGTTGAAGGATAAGCACATCGTGGGGGAGTTCGTGCAGGCGAGCTACCGCTCCTCAGCGGCCATTCTCGGTGCGGCCTTCATCCAGAACATCTACGGTACCTCCGGCCTGTCCGGCCTGATGATCCTGGGCAGTGTGCCGCTGTACAACATCTTTGCGGTCGTCATCCTCACGCTGGAAAGCCCTTCGCAGGACGCCCGGAGCGGCATGGGGGAGAAGCTGGTCAAGAGCCTCAAGGGCATCGTGACCAACCCCATCCTGCTGGGCATCGCGGCGGGCTTTGTGTGGAGCCTGCTCCGCCTGCCCATGCCCGCCATGGCCAACAAGACGCTCTCCAGCCTGGCTGGTATGAACAGCCCGCTGGCCCTGCTTGCCATCGGTGCGGGCTTCAAGGGCCGCGCGGCGCTGGGCTACCTCAAGCCCACGGCCGTTGCAACGGTCCTCAAGCTCATCCTCCTGCCGGCCATCTTCCTGCCCGTGGCGGTGCGGCTGGGCTTTGTGGACCAGAAGCTTGTGGCGCTGATGGTCATGCTGGGCAGTGTGACCACCCCGGCGGGCTACGTCATGGCCAAACAGATGGGCCACGAAGGCACCCTGACCGGCAGCGTCTGCGTCACCACCACCTTCTTCAGCGCCCTGACCCTGACCTTCTGGGTCTTCTGGGCGAGGAGCCGGGGTTATATCCTGTAAGCCAGACAACGAACGCGGCATCCGCAGGGATGCCGCGTTTTTGCTGCAAAAAAACACAACAAAAAAGCATCTTGAAAAACTTCAAGATGCTTGGTGGTTGCGGGGGCCGGATTTGAACCAACGACCTTCGGGTTATGAGCCCGACGAGCTACCAGACTGCTCCACCCCGCGATATTTACTTGTCTGCATCAGCTGTTCGCTGACTGCTCAAGTATAATACCACAGAGGCGGGTGGATGTCAAGGGTTTTGGAAAAGTTTTTTACTTTTTCTTTCTGGAGTGGCGGACACGGTAGTAGATCACGCCGCAGACCGCGCCGATGAGGATGGCGGGCCATGCGCCCACAAGAAACACCGCCACGGCCTGTGCACCGGACACGAAGCCGGTCCAGCCATTGCGCAGGGCGGCCAGCAGCTTTGCGCCGAAGCTGGTGCTGGTGGGGGTCAGGGTCTCCACCTCGTTCAGGGTGATATAGACGGTGCAACAGGAGACCTGATTGCTGTACCAGTCCAGCTGGCTCTGCCAGCTCTCGATCTGGTACTGCACATCGCTCAGGCTGGACTCGATCTCCAGCAGGTCGGCCAGGGTGTCGGCCTGGGCCTGCAGCTCCTGCAGACGGGTGCGCTGGGCGGTCAGGCTGGCCAGCCGGGCCTCGGTGTCCATATACCGGGTGGTAATATCCTCCGCCTGCTGGTTCTGGTAGGTCACGCTGCCGGACTGGGCAGCGGCGGCCAGAAAGCTCTTGTAGCTGTCCTGGGGCACCCGCAAAGTCAGGCTGACGCTCCGGGTGCTGTCGGTGTTGGTGTACTCGCTGCTGGATTCCATATAGCCGTCCGCGTCAGAAAGAGCCGCATCCAGTGCCGCACGGGCGGTATCGTAATCCCGGGTCTCCAGCGTGAGGTTGGCAGTATAGATGATCTTGGCGCTGTCGGCGGTGCGGGTGGAAGCATCGCTCTCCGCTTCGCCGGAGGTCAGCAGGGAACCGCCGGCGGCAGTCTCTGCTGACCGGTAGCTGTCCTCTGCGCCGAAGGTGGAGACACCGTTGTCTGCAGAACCGGAGGCGGCGTTTTCAGTGTCCTCCATGGAGTAGACAGCGGCCTGCGGGGCGGATGCCTTGGCGGCGGAGTAGTTGGAGGAAGAGCCGCCGCCCAGCAGGGTGACCCCTTTCCATTCGTAAGCATGCACGGCACCGTACAGGCAGACCCCGCAGACTGCCACGCAGGCGGCCAGCTGGGCCCAGCGCCGGGCGGGGAAGCGGAGGGGCTTCTTCTGTTTTTTGGGGGTCGAGGAAGGCGCGGGCATGGCGATGCTCTTGGCACCGGGGGTCTCGGCGGCATTGGCCTGCAGGGCAAGCAGTTTTGCCTTCAGGTCATCGGAAGCGTGCAGATCGTCCACTTCCATCTTGTATTCATACCACCTCATCTTCGATCTCCTCCTTCAGCAGCGTATGTAACTGGGCGCGTGCCCGCCGCAGCCAGCTGAGCACCGTGTTGGTGGGCGCACCCAGCATCCGGCCTACCTCGGCGGCAGTGTAGCCCTCGTAATAATGGAGGTACACGGCGTTGCGGTAGTTTTCCGGCAGAGTGCGCACCGCATCGAGCACACTGCCGTCATTTCCGGATTCCGGGGCAGGAATGTTTTCGTCCAGTTCGGTGTCCTTCTGGCGCGCGGCCCGGGTGATATCCCGGCAGCGATTGATGGCGACCCGCAGCAGCCAGGCTTTGAGGTGCTCCTCACTCTCAAAGAGGCCTTCGTAGCGCAGGAGCTTTTCAAACACATCCTGCACCACGTCCTCCGCATCGGCGGTGCAGCTGCAATTGTGCATCGCGGCGCGGAACACGGTGTCGCTGTATCGCTGTACAGCCAGCGCAAAAACTTCGTCTTTGGTCAACTGTCCCATAAGTCTCTTTCTCTCCTTTGCGGCCCCGGGCGGGGCTGGTGGAAACAACTGTTTCAAAGGGACGTTTCACCCCATATACGGGTGAAACGCACGGATTATTGCATTAACGATAAAGCCTTTGGAAAAGGGCAATTTTCTCCGCAAGATACAGATCTGCTTTGGGGTGGGCCAGCCAGTGCTTCTGCCGGGTGGTCTGGCACAGGCGGCGGGCAAGGGCGGCAGGGTCGGTGTCGATGGTCTCCACATCCTGCAGGGTCAATTGCAGGGTCAGAGCGGCCGGGACATCCGGCAGGGGAGGCAGCGGGTCCTCCCAGACAAAGGGAGGCAGCAGCTGCACCGCGCAGACAGCGCGGGAACACTCCTCGGTGAGCAGCAGGGCGGCGGGGGAGCCATCCGGCTCCACATGCAGGCTGCTGTAAAGCAGCTGGAGGTTCCGGGGAGCAGAGAGCAGAACAGCACCCTCGTCCGCCGTTTCGCTGAGGGTGAGGCACCCGGCGGCCTCGTCGGCATAGATGCGCCGGGCCGGTGCCCGGAAGCTGGCATAGAGCGCAGGCAGGTGGAAAACGCCCGCCTTGTCCAGCCCGTGCTGCAGCAGCAGATAGAATTCGGTCAGCGGGTGGTCCGGGTCCGGCTGCGGCATCCCGAAGTCCGGCCGGGAAAGATGTCCTCCGCCCATAGTCTCCCTCCTTTTCCAGTGCATTGCCCTTTTAGTATATGGGTTTTGCAACGGATTTTCAACTGTAATTGCAACGCTTTCGGAGAATGGGAAATTTTCCCGCGCGGCCAGGACCCGTTACAGGGGAGCCTCCGGCAGACCGGGAACGGGAGACAAAAACAAAAAAGCCCGATCGTTCGGGAACGACCGGGCCTGTGCATATTGTGCGGAGAGAGAAGCAGTTACTTCTGATAGCCCAGCGTAGCTGCCATCACGGCTTTGATGGTGTGCATCCGGTTTTCGGCCTCGTCAAAGACGATGCTCTGGGGGCCCTCGAATACCTCATCGGTCACCTCCATGGCATCGCGGCCAAAGCGCTCGCCCATCTCTTTGCCCACAGCGGTCTTGTGGTCGTGGTAGGCGGGCAGGCAGTGCATAAACACGGCCTTTGGGCCTGCAATATTCATCAGCTCCTGATTGATCTGATAGGGGGCCAGGTCATGGATGCGCTCGGCCCAGACCTCGATGGGCTCGCCCATGGAGACCCACACATCGGTGTAAAGGACATCGGCACCCTGGGCAGCCTTGGCGGGGTCCTCCTCAAAGGTCAGGGTGGCACCGGTCTCGGCGGCAATGGCCTGGCACTGTGCGATCAGGGCGGCATCCGGCTGATACTTTTTGGGGGCGCAGGCGGTGAAGTGCAGACCCATCTTGGCACAGCCCACCATCAGGCTGTTGCCCATGTTGTAGCGGGCATCGCCGAAGTAGACGAAATGGATGCCCTTCAGGCTGCCGAAGTGCTCCCGGATGGTCAGGAAGTCGGCAAGGATCTGGGTGGGATGGAACTCGTTGGTCAGGCCGTTCCAGACCGGAACACCGGCGTAATGGGCCAGGTCTTCCACGATCTCCTGCCCATAGCCGCGGTACTCGATGCCGTCAAACATCCGGCCCAGCACCCGGGCGGTGTCGGCAATGGATTCCTTTTTGCCGATCTGGCTGCCCGACGGGTCAAGGTAGGTGACCTCCATGCCCAGATCGTGAGCGGCGACCTCAAAGCTGCAGCGGGTGCGGGTGGAGGTCTTTTCAAAGATCAGCGCGATGTTCTTGCCTGCCAGCTGCTCATTGTGGCGGATGCCGGCCTTTTTCCTGGCCTTCAGGTCAGCGGCCAGATCGAGCAGCTCCTCAATCTCGGCAGGGGTGTAGTCCAGAAGCTTCAAAAAGCTGCGATTTTTCAGACTCATTGTATACTTTCCTCTCTATGCAATTAAAAATGCATATTTATTCGATAAGATGGTTCTATTATATAACGAATAAACTGTATTTTCAAGGGAAAGTTTTGGGAGAGGTTTAACTCCCCTTACAGCTCCAGCAGTTCCTTCCGCCCGCTGGGGGTGTAGGCGGTCAGGCGCACGCCTGCCTTTTTGAACATGAACCGCGCTGCCACGCTGGAATCGGAATCGTGGTACTTGTCGCCGTAGTACACCACCTCGGAGATGCCGGACTGGATGATGGCCTTGGCGCACTCGTTGCAGGGGAAGAGGGTCACGTAGACCCGGGCACCCTTCAGGTTGTTGTGGGCGCTGTTCAGGATGGCGTTGAGCTCCGCATGGCAGACGTACATGTACTTCGTGTCCAGCGGGTCGCCCTCGCGCTCCCACGGCATGGCATCGTCATCGCATCCAATGGGCATTCCGTTGTAGCCCAGGGAGAGGATCTTGTTCTCCGGGCTGACAATGCAGGCTCCCACCTGGCTGCTGGGGTCCTTGGAGCGCATGGCGGTGAGCAGGGCGATGCCCATAAAATATTCATCCCAGTTGATATAATCGGTGCGTTTCATAAAAACAGCCTCCCTTGCAAGTATGGCTTGTTCCGATTTGACAGAACGTTGAAAATCGACTATGCTGCAAATGAAAAGACGCTCGCGGCCGGAGCGCAAGGTAAGGATACCATAAAAAGAAAAGAAGTGCAATCGCAAAAGCACCCGCAGACGCTGAGCCTGCGGGTGCTTTTGGCATGGTTATGAGAAGGTTTGAGAGAGGTTCAACTTACTTGTTGCCCTTGTAATCCAGCGGGAGGCTGGTCCAGCGGGCGCGGAAGTGGAAGGCGGCGTCCTTCGGCTGACGCTGACGGGTGAAGATGCCCTTCTTGTTGCCGTTGGCGCGCATGATGCCCTCGGTGGTCTGGAAGTCTGCAAAGTTCCAGACCAGCTCGCCCTGCACGAAGTCGTAGCTGTCGAAGACGTTGTGGTTCATGTCGAGGTACTCGTTCTGGTACTCCTGGCTCCACATGACGCTGGGCAGCTTGTGCTCGGTGGGCATGGTGTCGGCACCGTACTCGGTGAAGATCATCGGGCGGCCGTTCAGGACCTTGGCCCAGCCGTCCATCTCCTTGCGGAATGCGGCCTCGGCATCCACGATGCCCATGCCGCCCATGACGTACCAGCCGTAGTAGCGGTTCAGGCTGATGAAGTCAGCGAACTGCTGGCCCTTGCTGTTGTGGGGCAGGCTCATCATGACGATGGCGTAGGTGCGGGGGCGCTTCTGCGGGTCAAGCTCGTGTGCCAGATCGAACAGGGTCTTGAAGTAGGCTTCGGTGCCCTCGCTGGTGCACTGGGGCTCGTTCAGGATGCTCCATGCGATGACGGAGGCGTGGTTCTTGTCGCGGTCGATCATGTCGGTCAGCGCGTCCTTGTGGTTTTCCAGCAGCTGAGGCGTGGTGTCCTTCTCGAACCAGCCCACCTTCTTGCCGTTGCCCTGGTTTGCTGCCAGGAAGTTCATGGTGCTCTCCATGAAGCCGACGGCGGGGACTTCGTCGATGATGAGGAAGCCTTCCTCATCGGCCATCTGGTACAGCTCCTCCGCATAGGGGTAGTGGCTGGTGCGGAAGCAGTTGGCACCGATCCACTTCATCAGCTCGTAATCGCGCTTGACGGTGGCCAGGTCGAGGCCGCGGCCGCGGATGTCTGCATCCTCGTGCTTGCCGAAGCCGCGCAGGTAGACGGGCTTGCCGTTCAGCAGGAAGTGGCCGTTCTGGATCTCGAAGGTGCGGATGCCGACCTTCTCGGTGTACTCGTCAACGATGGCGCTGCCGTCGTGGATGCGGATGACGATGTTGTACAGGTAGGCGGCATGGACGTTCCAGAGCTTGGCGTTCTTGACGACCAGAGTGCCTTCCTTGCCGGAAGCCTCAGCGACCTTGGTGGTGCCGTCGTACAGCTCCACGGTCACGTCGTGGCTGCCGTTGGTGGTGACGGTGTAATCGACCTCAGCGCCGTCCGCAGTCAGGCGGTGCTTGACGGAATAGTCCAGAACGCGCTCGGCGGGCAGGGCCATCAGCTTGACGGGGCGATGGATGCCGGCATAGTTGTAGAAGTCGAAGTAGGGGGCAGCGACCTTTTTGCCGTTGGACAGGGTAGCGGTGTTGCCGGCGGGCAGCATGTACTCGTTCAGCTCGTTGTTCAGCAGGACGCTCAGCTTGTTGTACTGGTTGTAGCGGACGATGTCGGTGACGACTGCGTCAAAGGGCAGGAAGCCGCCCTCGTGCTGTGCGACCTCGACGCCGTTCACAAAGACGCGGGCGTGGTGGGTGGCAGAGCCGAAGCGGATGGCGATGTCCTTGCCGCTCCACTCGCCGGGCACGAAGAAATCGGTCTCGTACCAGAAATCGCCGCAGTACTCGCGGGACTCCTTATCGGTGAAGAAGTCGCAGAAGGAAGCGGGCACGGGCATGGAGATGGACTCCGGCAGGCCGTTTGCCCAGTCTGCATCGACGCCCTCGCTCTTGGGGTCGAAGCGGAAGCGCCACATGCCGTCCAGGCTGACGACGCGGCGGGAAGTGGAAGCCACAGGATACAGCAGGGATTTGTTGTTCATTGCAGGAACCTCATTTCTCATCATACTAAAACATTTTGAACTACGAAATAAACCTCTCCGTCATCGCTGCGCGATGCTACCTCCCCTGATAGGGGAGGCCTTGGCAGTCCCCGCAAAGGATACGGTTTCGCCAGAGGCTCTCCTATCCGGAGAGCTGTCGAGCGAATGCGAGACTGAGAGGTTGATACCGCAGCTCATATCTTCTGGTATCAGTATGACAGATTTTTTACAAAAGGAATAGAACAAATTTTTTATAAATCCAGACTTTTTTGGGGAATTTTGAACGATTCCGGGGCAGAATACCTATTATAATGCGGGCGATGCCGGGAAAACTGTTGAAATCAACTACGCCAAGGAAAATATAGTGAAAGAGATTCCACATATTTTATGAAAAAACTGGCAAAGTGCCCAAACAATAATCGTAAAATTTTACGTTTTCACCTAAAAATTCTTCTAACGATGATTGCTAAAGATTTGTCATAATACTGATATACAAGCTGAAATGCAGTGAACCATACTTCAATGTGTTTTGCAGCAGCACTTGGAGAACCGAATCCAAGAATCGATCTATCTAAGGAGAAACCAATGGCAAATGAGATGAAGAAAGCCGCCCCCTTCGGCATGAAGGACAAGGTCGGCTACATGTTCGGTGATTTCGGCAACGATTTCACCTTCCTGCTGTCGTCGAGCTTCCTGATGAAGTTCTACACCGACGTCATGGGCGTCAACGCCGCCATCGTTGGCGTGGTGATGATGATCGCCCGTTTTGTGGATGCGTTCACCGATGTGGGCATGGGCCAGATCGTGGACCACTCCAAGCCCACCAAGGACGGCAAGTTCCGCCCCTGGATCAAGCGGATGTGCGGCCCGGTGGCCATCGCTTCCTTCCTGATCTATCAGTCCGGCCTGGCCGGGATGCCCTATGGCTTCAAGGTGGCCTGGCTGTTCATCACCTACATCCTGTGGGGCTCCATCTTCTATACCTCCATCAACATCCCTTACGGCTCCATGGCTTCCGCCGTCTCGGCAGACCCCAAGGACCGCGCAGAACTGTCCACCTGGCGCACCATCGGTTCCACACTGGCCAACATGGTCATCGGCGTGGCCACGCCCATGGTCGCCTATGTCGTCGTGGACGGCAAGACGGTGATGTCCGGCTCCCGCATGACCATCATCGCAGGCGTCTTCTCCATCTGCGCCATCCTGTGCTATATCGTCTGCTTCAAGCTGACTCGTGAGCGTGTCGAGGTCCCCGCAAGCAGCCAGAAGGTGAGTGCTTCCGCCATCTTCAAGAGCATCTTCACCAACCGGGCGCTGCTGGGCATCATCGTGGCGGCCATCTTCGTCCTGCTGAGCCAGCTGACTGTCATGAGCCTGGCCGGTTACGTTTACCCCAACGTGTACGGCAGCGCTGCCGCACAATCCACCGCCAGCCTGCTGGGCACGGTGATCATGCTGATCGTCTGCGCACCCTTTGCTTCCAAGCTGGCTGCAAAGTTCGGCAAGAAGGAGCTGGCTGTTGCCTCCAGCATCTGCTCCGCTCTGGTCTGGCTGGTCTGCCTGATCTGGCGTCCGGCCAGCGTCTGGGGCTTTGTGGCCTGCTACATCCTGGCCAATGTCGGCATGGGCTTTTTCAACACCATCATCTGGGCCATGATCACCGACGTCATCGACGACGCCGAGGTCCGCAGCGGCATCCGCGAGGACGGCACCATCTACTCGGTCTACTCCTTCGCCCGCAAGCTGGGTCAGGCCTTCTCTTCCGGTCTGGTCGGTGCCCTGCTGGGGATCATCGGCTACACCGAAGCGACTGCGTTTGACCCCGCTGTCACCCGCGGCATCTTCAACATGGCCTGCATCGCCCCCATCATTGGCTTTGTGTGCATCGTTCTGGCGCTGGTCTTCCTCTACCCGCTGAATAAGAAGAAGGTCGAGGAGAACGTGGCAGCTCTGGCTGCGCGCCGCAACAGCAAGTAATCCTTTGTAAAACATAGAACAAAGTGCTCTGCCGTCTTGGGATGGCAGGGCACTTTTTCTACGCTCGGCCACTTGTTTCTTGCAGAAAAATGCTGTATACTGATATATCAAATGAGATGTGAGAGATGCGATGAAACAGGAAAGGAGACGCCATGCGGGTCGATCCATTACAAGTGCTCACCAAACTGGCGGCAGCACAGAATATCCCCACCCGGCGGGTGACGCCGCCGTTCGACGGACTGGAAGAGTTCGACTACGGCCTGCGCCGCTCGCTGGACCCTCAGTTCGACTGGCAGGAGTTCGGCCGGCTGCTGCTGGAACAGACCCCGGCGCAGACGCTGCTCTTCGTGGAGGGCACCTTTGAGCTGCATTTTGCCCTCTTCCGCATCCCGGACGAGGAGAACACCGTCTTCCTCGTCGGGCCATGGACCTTTGGCCCCCGCAGCGAGAAGGCCCGCAAGTGGGCCCGCCGCTACCTGGGCGAGGACGGAGAGAATGCCGTGCAGGAATACTACAACGGCGTCAAGCTGCTGCAGGCGAACGATTTTTACATGGCCATCCGGGTCCTGGTCGGGATGATGATGGGGGAGGATCTGGTCGTGAAGGAGCTGAAGGAGTTTCTGCCCTTCTGCTTCCACCCGGACGTCCGGTATTTCAACGAGCCGAAGTTCCAGAAGGATATCCCCATCTCCATGCTGGAACAGCGGTACGAATCCGAGAACCGCATCCTGGATGCCGTGAGCCGCGGCGACGACGAAGCCGCCACCGAGGCCATGCACCATCACTCCCGCTTCACCTACGGTGGGCGGTTCGAAGGCTCGCTCTACCAGCAGAAGAACATGATGATCGTCTTCAACACCCTGCTGCGCAAGGCCATTGAGCCCAGCAAGGTGCATCCCTATTATATTG
>ERZ773104.4938-NODE-4938-length-10488-cov-2.698457_pt1 | contig 10488 bp, 9 predicted proteins | sample MGYA00511920_ERZ773104 | MGnify/ENA primary metagenome ERZ773104 (study PRJEB29015, sample SAMEA2737857) | human gut metagenome | biome: human gut; feature: human-associated habitat; material: faeces | place: China | collected 2012 ...
CCTTGATGCCGTAGTGCTTCTGAGCTGCCAGCACCGCGTTCCGGGTCTTTGTTCCGTAGACGCCGTCGATGTTGCTCTTCTTTCTTCCCTTGCTATCGGTGTAATACTCAGGCAGGAATCCAAGGCGAATCAGGTGGTACTGGATCCACTTGACGTCGTTTCCTGACATTTTGGGGCCAATCTTGGGAATATAAATCACCCGCTCCGGCACCGGATACTGACAGCCTACCGGATCCTTGGTCGGGATTTTACCGTACCAGATGTTAAGATCCACACGGCCATTGATTCCGGGCACGATACCGGCGCTGCTCCACTGCCAGCCCTCCAATGTGTGACAGATTGCAGGCTGCTTCTTAACGTTCGGAAGCTGTTTAATGGTCTTGGCCGTAGTGGACGGATATCTCGCAATCCAAAACCCATATCTCAGGCAGCCTGCCCACGGCCTGATATATGAGTTGTAAAAGCTCAGGCCGGTGTAGACGCCAAACTCATAGCCCGCTGCAGTAATCACATCGCCATAGGCGTTGATGATATTGATCAGTTTCTTTCCGAGCCCTTTCAGGCAGGCATCCTCAACATCCAAATGGATCTTCACTTTGCGGCCATTCAAGATGCTCAATACCTTCCGTGCGCCTGCCTCAGCCTTGGCCTCCGTCGTATAATATGCATAGTTATACACGCTTACCACCGGCATATCCACTGCTTCGCAACCCTTCCAGTTTTCTTCGAAGCGTTTGTCCGGGTTCAGGTCCTTTCGGATAACCTTCAGGATTGCACCTTCAACTCCGGCGGCTTTCACCTTTTTCCAGTCAATCACTCCATTGTAGGCGGAGACGTCAATTACATTTTTACTCATATGTTTCTCCTTTCTGCGGCAGTCGCCGCAATGTTTTATTTAAAAAAGACCATCTTCGTGAGGTCACGAAAATGGTCTGATTTACGTGTTACTATTCATTTTTCTTCCATTCTTTAGTCCGGTAAATGCGAATCAACAAGAATATGAAAGCCATCTTCAAAGTGTATATATAAATTCCGGTGAATCTCATACTTTTCATGTTAATAATATCGGATATCTAATATATAGCGTTAATAACTCGGCATGTAATATTGACATGCTTAACGAAAATGGATGGCTAAAACATGTAATTGGGACAGATCAGCCAGTATACTTTACCACTGAAGCCACTAAGAAAATAAACGTTAGGAATGGTGCTGCTTGGGGCGTAAGATTCATTCTTATAAATTAACCTGATTTAAGATTTTACAATTTTCCATCTTATACTCAATCCAGTTACAACAGTATTGGGTGGACCAAAAAGATATCCATAGCCACTTCCTTTATCACCAAGGGTAGGACCGCCATATATTACGCCTGTTCCCCATGTTAAAATAGATGAACCTATAACTTTTTCATCTTTGCCAATACCAGCAGATGTGACACCATAGCCATCGGCTCCTATTTGCACAGCAGTATATGCAACGTCTCTAAAAAAAATCTTGTTCGCATTTAACGCACTAATGTCTGAGTTGGCTTTGCTTATTTCAGCCGCCATTTCCGCTCGGATCGTTTCCAGGGATGTCTCTTCCCAGTGGTTGGGCGTCCAAATTTCAGCAGTGGTAATATCTGCCTTGGCTCTATAGAGCTTGTTATCCTGGATGCTGGTTTCGCCCTTCTTATATGTCTTCGCCGGATCATAGGCATCCGTTACCATCTCTCTGGATTCCTCGTCCTCTACCCGGCAATAAGAATCTTCGTTATCGTATACCCAGCCCTTGATATTGGGTAATCTTTTTGTTGCGGGTGCTGTTGCCATGCTTCATTCCTCCTTTACGAATGTTTACGAATGTATATAGTTTTTCTCATATCGGCCAATGCCTTCCGGCATGCTCAACCAGTTACCTTTCTGAACAATCTCCAGAGTGCCTGTGATCTTGCTTCCATCTTTGGCATGGGCTGTAACGCCTTTAGCCAGCTTCTCAGGAGTAATCGTATCAGATGTAAGATCGAGCAGGACTTTGCCACAGTAACTAATTTTGTTTGCTGCCATATCTACTCACCCTCCTATCCGATAGTAACGGTTGTTCCCCCGGCGGTATTCTCAGTCTCGGAATATGGGATCTTGCTGACAACAACAGAACCCAAAGCATCGTATCCGGTGTCAGCGGTGACCGTCTGATCAGTTTTTCCCGGCGTCACTGTCTTTTTCTGGAGTTTTGCTGCTTCACCGGCATATGAACCTGGCACGCCTAAAATAGTTACTCCCTGTTTAATATTTCCCGCAATCAGCTTGGCCTGCTCTGTCGATGAGATACCGACAGTACCCGTGCCGTCATGGAAGCCCATAGGAACCTTATACGCCCCAGCTTTTGTCGAGACGCTTCCTTTAACAGCCCCGTTGTTAGGCATGGTGCCAGTCACTTTCTTACCAGCCACATACCCTGTCTTCCCTTTCAAAATTTCAGCAGCCGCCGCTGTCGCGTCCGAAGTGTCAGCGTCATTGGTATTCGTACCAGTGATCTCAGCACCTGTTTTATCATGAGCTGTAACGCCCTCTTTCAGGTCAGCAGGGGTGACAGTATCACCCGTCAGATCCATCAGGGTTTCGCCGTAATACACAATTTTACTCTTCGCCATAATCTTCATTTCCTCCTATAATCACTGTAGTCCCGGATTTGTTACTCACATCGTATCGCGGTACTTTTTTTACAGTTACGTTTTTTGACATTGCTTTTCCTTCCGTCTCCAACACCTGCTCTGTCGTCTGCGGGGTGACGCTGTACGGGCCTGCATACGTAGATGCCGGCGGGTCACTGCCACCACTTTCGGTGCGGATATGGAACCAGTTATCTTCACGGTGCGGGAGCCGATTTTCTTTGATGTCATCAATCTGGTTCTGGAGATTTCCGGCCACGTCTTCGGACAACTGCTCCTTAACATGGTCAAACCAGGTCTGGAACTGATTCTGGAACTCCGCTTCGTACTGTTTAATCTGGGTCAGGAAATCCTCGTACGAGGTATCTGATCTCGACACAAACTCATTGTAGAAGCTATTTAACTGGGCGTAGAACACAGTGGTTTCCAGGTGGTCAATGGCCTGTGTCACAACGCCACATACGCTGCTGTCATATCGGGTGTCTGTGATATTCGCCTGCGTGATTGCTGTCTGGTTGGAGTTGACTGCAATGGTCGCAAGACACAGCTCATAATAGTCTCCGGATGCAGGCTGCAGAAGCTCCGGCGGTTCCGGAGAAGCATTGACCGCACCCTGTTTGATGATAACCTCGCATTTTCTCTGCAAGTAATTTGCCCGGAGAACTACACGGTCTATCCGCTTATAGCTGAGCGGTGCAGACGGAACTTGCAGAACATATTCCTGGGCATCGTAGGCGAATCTGCCTTTCACAATGCCGAAGCCGGGCCTTACGATGATGTTCATTCCACCGCCTTCAAGTACCTGAAAGCAATCCGACGGAAGGGCTAAGACACCATCGCTGATTATTTTGGAAATGAACATAGCCAAAAAATCCGATGATTCAGCCCTGTCAAATATAGGCATACCATCGGAATCATACCCGGTTATTTCACTGTCAAAAAACCCATATCGCAATGACATTTTTATACCTCCCTTTTTATCAACTGCTGAACTGTTGTAATGTCGTCCGTGCCGAACGTGATTGTCAACTCCGTTGCGGCTCCTTCGTAAGTCTCTATAATTTCTGTGATACGCTTGTCGGCGGCGATGCCAACATCTGTGTTGATGTAGGTGCAGAGATCGCCAAGGTCAAAATCTTTCTTATACACCAGGTTCGCCTGGTTATCAATGCTGCTATTGACAGTTTCCACTTTTCGGTACTCTGCCAGTTTTTCAAGACCGCGCTGATTTAGCTGCTGCCTGTAGGTGTCCGCAGATATCGCATTTCCGGCACTGTCCTTTGACTGAAGGTCTCTGGCGTCTACCCAGATTTCTTTCCGCTCCTCACCGGGAGCCCGGTTATCGACTGTAACAATAACGCGGCTGCTTCCCTCACCTTCCCCGGCAACATACGCATAATTCTTGTACGATGCATTACTGCGGTTATACACCACATTCCGGACGTTGTAGAACGAATTGGAAAAGATAGCCCAACTATTCTCTTCCTGGCTATCTCTGCGGTCAACGCCCATCCATACCTCGAACGTCAGTTTATTTGTCTGAAAGTCGTAAAGTACCCTGTGGCTGATCTCATACGCATTGCCAATCTCATATAGCTTGTCGCTCAAGTTTCCACCGGTCGTCTGTGAATCTATGGTTCCGCTGATATTGCTAACCGCCCCAAGGGCAAGATGCTCTATCACTCGGTCAGAATCAGACGGGTTAATCGCCGATACGTCTACGAGGCGCCGCATGGACGCCTCTACATTCCCAGACAGGATCACTGTCCCGGAGATAATCCTATCCGCCAGCAGCCGCTCAGCGAAGTTACCCTTTGCGTAGGCGTCGCGGTTGCCGTTCTCGTCCTGGGAATAATTCACCTCATCAATCACACCAAGCTCCGATGCATCGTTCCTGTACAGGTACTTTCCGGCGTTCAGAAGCGGGAAGTACTCCCGCGAGGTGTACAGTTCAAAATATCCAAGCTTTTCGTATCGCCTGGCCCATATAAGCGTGCGGAACATGGGGACGCTTCCCAGAATCTCAAAATCTTTATCAAGAACAATAAGTCTCATGGTATCACACTCCTAAATACAGCGGCGTATAGAATAGTCTTACATCCAGGTTGGTGTAGTTCTCGTCTGCATCATACTCCAGGTAGTTGTCGCCGACTTCCAGCAGGAACGGTTCTGACAGCCTGTCTATCTTCTGGTAGCAGTTGACGCCATTCAGCTCGATTACCTGGTGCCTGACATTGGTGTCTACCAACAGCACATCACCCTCATTCATGGTAACGCGGACTCTCATGTACTTACCGGATTCCCCATTCTTTGTGCGTACAAGGGTGATCTTCGGGTTGGTGACCGGCCCTCGTTCAGCAATAAACTGTATCTGGAGACTTGCAGGTACATGGCCGTCATTCGGAAGAAGCACCTCTTTGGATAATGTCCTGTAACCAGTGATATTCCCGGCCAGACATAAGCCACCATAAGGCGACGGGACTGTTTTCTTTTTCTTCAGGCACCGCCATGGGAAAGCGATCATCTTACTGATATTCGCCATGTTCTGGCCGTAGTTGTCAATATTCTTCATGAGCGGATCCGGGCACTTCAGATCGACCGCGATTGTCAGCTTATTGTTCACCGTCCGCTTCGCTGAGAAAGTCCAGCCCTCAAGCTCATACTCGATGTTCCGCTGTGTGCCGCTGTAGTCAATGGTCAGCTTGCCGGTGTAGTTGGGGTTGAAGAATTTAATGATCCGCTGCCGATTGGTCTCATTATCCCGGCCATCCCTCAAGGTGGCCTCAATGTGGATGGTACGCGCCAAAATGCGCTTACCGTCAACGGTAGAGCCGTTGACGAGCGCATTTTCTGTGGTGCTTAATTCAAGGTCTGAGGATTCAAGCCCGGTGATTTTCGTGATGCCAAATTCACGCTTCACCCCGGCTGCGGTCATGCCGAACTGCAGCATCATACCGTTGCATTCCAGGGTGAGATCAATATAATTTGCCACTACTTTACACCTCCTAATAATTTCCTTGCAGCTTCCCGCTGTGACTTGCTTACCTCGCTTGGAGTGGCTACAGGCGTGTTGTACGTGTTCGTCTGGTCGATATGGTTGTCGATGTAGGTGTCGCCGCCAGGCTTTGGCTTATCTGTATCGGCCTGGTGCTCTGCGTCAGTCTTTGCTCGGACGGTAATGTCGCCGGTCTGAATCTCTACGGCTGTTCGCATCTTCTTACCAAACGCGGTCATCTCGGAATCCATCTGTTTGTACAGGTCAGGCATTTCAGCCTTAATTCCGACGCTGATACCCTGCGGGATAAACTTACCGACCTCATCAGCGAACACCTTAGACGGTGAGTGGATACCGAGTGCTTTCTTGGCTCCATGCACAATTCCGGAGAAGAAACTATTCACCTGGTTCGTAAACCAGCTCTTTGCACTCTGGATGCCCTGCCATACGCCATCAACAATATTTTTTCCAATCTGTTTCATCTGTCCGGGCAAACCGGATACTCCATTGATTACTGCGGAGCATAATTCTGAGGCTGCCTGTCTGCCTTTGGCGGCCATATCGGAAGCCCATTTCGCTACGTTATTGAGCGCGCTAAGCAGTACGTTCCAGATCCTGTCCGGTAATGCGGAGAAGTAACTGGTGATTGCGTCTATCGTGTTCGATGCCGCTTCTTTACCCTTCTGTACAGTCCGGATTCCCCAGGATGTAATATTCTCGTACGCCGTAAGCAGAAAGCTCCAAATTCGCTGCGGCAAGGCTGAGAAGTATTCCACAATACCGTCTACACAGCTCTTCGCAACTTCTTTGCCGTTCTCGAGCATTTGAGCGCCCCAGGTCTTTAGATTCTCATAAGTGGTCGTCAACCAGCTCCATATCTTTCCAGGAAGCTCACTGAAAAATGATACGATGGACTCTATGATTAGTGGAACATTAGTCGTTATCCAGTTGATTACACCGACGCTCCATTTTACAAGCTCGCCGATTGTATAGCCGATGGCATAACCGATTTTGTACGGTAGATCCGTGAAGAATTGAACTACGGAAGTCACAATCTTCTGTGCCGCCTGAGTGGCTGCCTGTAGAGTGGATGCTCCCCATTTAACGACTGCATCTTTTACGGAATCTATGGCATTACCGATTTTATCAGGCAGTTCTGAGAACCATTTCACAACAGAATCTATGAATTTTCCTACGGAATTCAGCGCGCCTGAGAACCAGTCGGCAATCGCTGCGCCTATCTCGCTAAGTTTGGAAGGAATCGCCTTGAAGAATCCGACGATCTGATTCCAGTTATCCTTTACCACAACAGCAACGGTAGCAATAGCGGCGACTATTCCAGCTACGGCGGCAGCTACGAGAGCAGGAGCCCCGAGAATGACAGCTCCTACCGCAGTAAGGGCAATGCCAACCAACATGATAGCTTCTTTTACCGCACTGAATCCGTTTACAAACATGTCGGCGAAATTCTTCACCGCCAGTACCACACCGGCGACAATACTTCCTATTCCTGCAATGGAGGAACCGAATTTTGTGACGAATCCGATGGCCTTAGTGGCTGCTCCGCCGATTGTCGTGAGCACGCTGGCTACCTTCGGGAACTCAAGCGCGATAACCTCCATGAGGCTTCCAGCTCCACCCTTCAGCAGGGCGAATCCTTCCGCGACTTTTCCTATCGTTCCAGCAATGCCTACAATGCCGCTTTTGAAGTTCCCGAGCACCTTGAACAGGCTGTTCACGGAAGATGTGGCCTCTTTTGCTACCTTCAGAGCCACCATAGAAGCGGCGATATATCCCAGTGCGTAACCGATGGCTTCAAGGACGTCCGGATTTGCCTTGTCAAATACACCGAACAGGCCGGACAGGATATCTATGACGCTTTCGATCTTGGAACCCAGGGAACCGATAAATCCGTCTGCAAAACCCTGTATCAAGGCGGATACAGCCGGGAACTCCTCGGAGAGTCCGTCGCAGAAGCCGTCCACAATATCGCGGGCAGCCTGGATGATAATCGGGATATTCTCACGGGCTGCAGAACCAATATTCTTTACCATCTGGCCGAACGCTACTCCGATCTCTTTGGAGTGGTCTGTCATAGCCTGCAGGAACTCCGTAAACAAAACAATACCGGCGGACCACATGTCCCCGGTGACGTTCAGGATAGCTTGTGCCAGCTGTGATACCACAGCGGCTCCAGCGCTGGCAAATTCACTTTTATGATCCAGAATCGACGATATGAATGTCGTTACGATATCTTCGGCAATCCCGATGATGGTAGGAGCTGCGTCCATTGCCATCTGTGCAAGCTCAGCAAGAGAATTACCGAACGCCTGTACGAGGCCATCGAACCCGTCATTGAGCATTGCAGTGTTCATTTCGTCTACCATCTTGGTGACTGACTGAACAGCCTCTTTCATCGGGGTCTGGAACTCTTCGTATATCGCGATGCCGACAGATTCCAGGGCACTCTTACATAACGTGAGTGCTCCCTGGAGATTATCATTCATAGTATCAGCCATTCGCTGAGATGCGCCGTCGGCATTATAGATGGAATCCTCCAGCTTTTTATAATCACTTTCAGACGCGTTTACAATGGCCAGCAATCCGGTCATGGCTTCCTGACCACCAATCGTAGCTGCAATCTGAGATTTCTGCTCCTGGGTCAAGCCCGCAAATCCTTTTCGCATCTGAATCATTACTTCAGACAAGGATTTCGCCGATCCATCCGAATTGTACATTGATACCCCGAGAGCGTCCATGGCAGCCTGAACTTCTTTTGTGGGTTTTGACATCCTGGTAAGAATAGCTCGCAAATACGTTCCCGCCTGGCTGCCTTTAATCGACGAGTTCGCCATCAGTCCGATTGCTGTTGCACAATCTTCTGCACTGTATCCGAGGGTACCTGCGACAGGAGCTACATACTTGAAAGTCTCACCCATCATGCCGACGTTTGTGTTGGCGTTAGACGATGCCTGGGCCAATACATCAGAAAAATGCCCTGCATCAGAAGCTGAAAGGCCAAACGATGTAAGCGCATCAGTAACAATATCCGAAGTCCGACCAAGATCTTCGCCAGATGCTGCCGCCAGATTCATGATTCCCGAAATACCGTCCAGCATATCGCCGGTTTTCCATCCAGCCATTGCCATGTACTGGAACGCTTCGGCAGATTCAGTAGCCGAGAACTTGGTCTTGGCGCCCATTTCCTTTGCCTTAGCGGTCAACTTTTCCATGTCTGCCGAAGACGCGCCGGAAATAGCCTCTACTTTGCTCATTCCGGCCTCAAAATCAGAGCCGGCCTTAATGGCAGCTGCTCCAATGCCAGCTACTGCTGTGGCAGCTCCACCGAGCACCGCTCCTGTGGCTTTCAACGCCCCGGATGCGATGCCGGATATTTTGTCCAGGCCCTTCTGGAATCCGGACGAGTCTATCGCTGTGTCAAATTTAAGAGTGCCATCATAGCCCAATGTTTTCACCTCATTTCTTCGGCTCAATCATCGGCTCATAATGGCACTACTTGATTTGCTTTCCGTTTTTGATTTTCAACTCGAACCGGGCGTGACAGTTCCGGCCTTTGCAGGATACCATCACACCCGTACACTCTGCCGTATCTGCGAAGAATAACGGCATCTTGTATTTGCATACCGGGCATTCAACCCGTATCAGTTTCTTCTCAATAGCGCACACCTCCTACAGTAGACCAGTGAGGTCTCCGCCATTCATAAGGGCTTCTGCTATTGCATCCATCTTTTCCTGCTCATCGTCAGGGATAGGAAGTGCGTACAGCTCCTTCATGCGGGAATAGAACTCCCGCTGCTCTTTGGACATGTCCCCGTTAATCTCGATGCTGCGGTAGCCCATGATCTTGCTGAACTCCAGGTCGGAAGATAGCGTCCGCATTAAAGCCTTGAACTTCCACCAGTGCAGGTACTCAATATCCTGCAAGTCGATGTGGTACTGCGTCAGGAATGCAGAATAGATGTAATCATCATCATGCTCAAACGAATAGATCATCTGATATTCGACTGCATCCGCTTTTCCGGAACCAGACTTGTTTCTCCAGCCCTTCCCACAGGAATAGAACCACAGCATCTGTTCTACGGCAGCCTCCAGGTTATCCGGAATCACCGGATACACCAGTTGGAGCGCCATAGCGGCCTTTTCAGAATCTGACAGTGCCGGATCCCGCATCATCAGCTCAAACAGGATGAAGGTGCGGAAGTTCGATTCAATATCGTACTCCACACCTTCGATTTCTACCGTATCAGGAAGCCTGTCTATGAGTATGTTGTGGTTCATTCGCGCTCACGTCCGTTGTCCTGCACAACTCTGGGGCCATTCTGGCGATTCTTACCATTGTGCTTATTCTTCCGGTCATAACCACGCCGCTGGGCGCGGTTCATATCGTACTTATTGGTGAGCGCAGCCACCTGGCCCTTCATCTTGTTTGCCTCAGAGCATACAGCCCCGAAAGCATCCATGCAGACAAGCAGGTTATTCTTTTCACCGAACATACGCTTAGCGGTACCCTGGCCGAACATCTCGTCGAAAAAGTTCTTCACGTAGCCGCAGGTCTTCCGCATATCGTCAGCACTTGACAGGCTATCGCCATTCTCTTCTGCAGCCTTCAGCTCATGGACACCATCAAGCACCTTTTTGACAGCAACTTCGAACTTCTCAATCACGTCCGCATCGAACAGGTCAAGCTCCAGATCTACTCCACAAATTTTTAACATACTCATAATTCATTACCTCCTGATATTAATATTTAGGCCGCGTCTTTCGCGGTGAAAGCCAGCGCCTGGGTATCGAAGAATCCGTCAACCGGATCTCCTACTGC
>ERZ773104.4945-NODE-4945-length-10467-cov-52.800231_pt1 | contig 10467 bp, 8 predicted proteins | sample MGYA00511920_ERZ773104 | MGnify/ENA primary metagenome ERZ773104 (study PRJEB29015, sample SAMEA2737857) | human gut metagenome | biome: human gut; feature: human-associated habitat; material: faeces | place: China | collected 2012 ...
CCGCAACCCGACATTATCGAGCATTTTGGCAACGCAGATGCCGTGCCGCAGCTGCTGGAGCGGTGCTTAAGCCGCAAGGCGGGAATTGTGCGGTGTTGCCTTTACTCAGCGGAGGAAACCAGGTTGCCATCGGAATCCAGCGTCTCAGACCACTTGACCTTGCCGTCAACAAAGGTGTTGAATGCAATGCTCTTGATGGCATCGCCGTTTTCGTCCAGCTTGATCTTGCCGCCAACGCCGGTAAACTCCATACCGGTCATGCCTTTTACCAGGCTTGCGGTATCGGTGCCGCCGCCATTCTCGGCAGCTTGCAGCAGCATGTAGATGGCGTCATAGTACAGGGCCGCGCAGGCGTTCAGGCTTTCGGTGCCGTACTTTTCGGTGTACTTCTGCACAAAGTTCTGAACGGCGGGGGCGGTATCCTCGCTGGAGTAGTGGTTGGTAAAGTAGCAGTCATCAAACTTGTCTTCCAGGCCGGTGGTATCCGCGCCATCCCAGGCATCGCCGCCCATGATGGTACCGGTAAAGCCCGCGTTGCGCGCTGCGCCTACAAGCAGCGGTACCGTATCCAGGAAGCAGGGATAATACAAAAACTCTGCGCCGGAAGCCACGGCCTGTGCTGCCTGGGAGGAAAAGTCAGTATCAGTGCTCATGCACTCGCCGGTATAGGTAATTTCAATGCCGTTGGCCTCGCAGTTTTCTACAAAAGCGTCCTTCAGGCCGTTGGAATAGTCATCATCTTTGGCATAAATCACGGCCACCTTGCTGAATCCCTTGCTCTTAACAAACAGGGCGGCCATCTTGCCCTGATACGGGTCAATGAAGCAGTTACGGAAGATCGTGGAGCCTTTCTGGGTCACATCCACGTTGGTAGCGCCGGTTGCCAGCAGCAGCATTCCGTCATTGGCAGCCTGGGTCGCCATAGGCAATGTAACGGAAGAGAAGAAGCTGCCCACGATAGCGGCTGGGGAATCTGCCATGACCTTGTTGTAAGCGTTCATGGCCTGCTTGGCGTCCTTGGCATCGTCAGCCACCTTGCCGCCGTTGACGATCTCGACCGTGTAGCCGGAATCGCCGGAGTTGATTTCCTCCACAGCCATATCCACCGCGTTCTGGGCACCCTCGCCGTAAATAGCGGAGCCGCCGGTCATGGAGCAGACTACACCAACACGGATCACATTACCGCTGTCCGCGCTGGATGCTGTGGTGGAAGCGGCACTGGAAGTATCTGCCGTGCTGGCTGTGCCGCCCTGTGCGCTGGAAGAACAGCCGCCCAAAACGCCTGCCGCCATCGCCGCCGCCATGGTAAGAGAAAGAACCCGTGTTGCCTTTTTCATCGTAAGCCCCTCTTTCTTTAATGTTCGTTCTGCTTTCTTCTCTCAGATATCTCCTGACCAAACAAAAAGCGCGCAGCCCCGCCGTCAAGCGGGTGCCGCACGCCTTTGTGCAAAAGCAAAATCTCTTTTGTTCTTTTTATGCTTTTGTCTCCGGAATCAGAACGGGGTCCGCAGCTTTTGCACTGCGGACCCCGTTGTCCTTGCTCCATGTTTGGATTGTTCTGATTATAGCATACTGCCAAAATTTTGCAAGCACTTTTTGTCAGCCTCAGGGGGAATTTTGCCGCCGATCACCTTATTTTATTAAGTTGCTTCTTCGTTTTTTCATTTCGCATCCCCGTTTTCGCTTTCTTTTTTTCGTCAAACTGTCCTTTGGGCTAAATAACTTCAAAATTACAGCTTTTCCCCCGCACCACTGGGTCATGCCGGGCAGCGGACAGCCCAGTCCGGCAGCCTTATTCCGCTGTTTCTCCCCGCCTTACGTTGTCACAGCCTTGTTTATCGAATCGTTTCTCTGCCAATTTCTTATGTCATCCAAAATCCAGCATTGTTTCTCGCTTTATCGTTCCACAGCTTTATATCGAATGTTCGTTTTATTTTGTGGCGGGTTTTTCCGCCATTTTCCAATATTATATATTTTGTGAACAATCATTGCATAGGTTGTAAACATTAGCACTCTCCTCTTGACAGTGCTAATTTTAGGATTATAATAAAGGCGCACCTTGAAAGAGGGGGTGCGGAACGCAAGAGCGCTCCGGGAAACACCGCCAAGGAGCCGCAAGGCTCGGGAAGCGTCAGACTTCCCGGAGAGGCACCAAATAAAATTCCAGATTTTTACAAAGTGAGGTTATGACTTATGTTGCCGACTGTTTTTGGTGAAAATCTTTTTGATGATTTCTTTGACGATTCCTTTGGTATGATGAACGCACGCAGCCCGCTGTACGGCAAGCATGCACGCAACCTGATGAAGACCGATATCCGCGAGACCGATACCAACTATGAACTGGCGATTGATCTGCCGGGCTTCAAGAAGGATGAGATCCACATTGAGCTGAAAAACGGCTACCTGACCATCAGCGCCGCCAAGGGTCTGGATAAAGACGAAAAGGCCCCCGAAGGCAAGTATATCCGCCAGGAGCGTTACACCGGCGCCTGCAGCCGCAGCTTCTATGTTGGCACCGACCTGCAGCCCAAGGATGTCAGCGCCAAGTTCACCGATGGCATCCTGGAGTTGACCTTCCCGAAGGAAGCTCCCAAGAAGGAACCTGATGTGACCCGCGTTGAAATTGGTGAATAACCGATCTGCCTTTGCGGCATAACTGAATAAGTCTCAGCGGTGCCCCGCCCTTGACCCCAATCGGTCATGGCGGGGCACCGCTTTTTTGTTTTGTTGCACCCCCTGTGGTATAATGATTTTATAATAAATCCAACAGGGGGGCTGCTGTTTGTATGGTCGATCATATTGAGATCCGCGGGGCACGGGTACACAACCTAAAAAATATTGATGTCGATGTGCCGCTGAACAAAATCGTCGGCATTGCGGGTGTATCCGGTTCCGGCAAATCTTCGCTGGCGCTGGGCGTGCTGTATGCCGAAGGTTCGCGCCGGTATCTGGACGCACTTTCCACCTACACGCGCCGCCGCATGACCCAGGCCCCCAAAGCTGATGTGGACGAGGTTCTGTATGTTCCCGCCGCGTTGGCGCTGCACCAGCGGCCGGGGGTGCCGGGCATCCGCAGCACCTTTGGCACCGGCACCGAGCTGCTGAACAGCCTGCGGCTGATGTATTCCCGCCTTGCCAGCCACCGCTGCCCCAACGGGCATTATCTTGCGCCCACCCTGGCCGTGGCCGCCGGGCAGGAGCTGATCTGCCCCGAATGCGGGGCCCGCTTTTACGCCCCTTCGGCGGAAGAGCTTGCCTTTAACAGCCAGGGTGCCTGCCGCACCTGCGGCGGCACCGGCACCGTACAGACCGTTGACCGCGCCACCCTTGTGCCGGACGAAAGCCTGACCATTGACGAGGGCGCTGTGGCCCCCTGGAACTCTTTGATGTGGTCGCTGATGACCGATGTCTGTCGCGCCATGGGGGTGCGCACCGATGTGCCGTTCCGCGACCTGACCGATGTGGAGAAAGAGATCGTCTATGACGGCCCGGCTGAGAAGAAGCACATTTTCTACCACTCCAAAAACAGCGAGCAGGCCGGGGAACTGGATTTTACCTATTACAGCGCCGTACGCACGGTGGAAAACGCACTCTCCAAAGTCAAGGACGAAAAAGGCATGAAGCGGGTGGAAAAGTTTTTGCGTCAGGATATCTGCCCGGACTGCGGCGGTTCCCGGCTGTGCGCTGCAGCCCGCGCGCCCAGGCTGCAGGGTATCCCGCTGGATGAAGCCTGCCGCATGACCCTTTCCGACCTGGTTGCCTGGGTAAGCGGGGTTCCCGCCGCCCTGCCGGAAGAAATGCGCCCCATGGCGCAGAGCATCTGTGAATCGTTCCAAACGGTGGCCAAGCGGCTGATGGACCTGGGGCTGGGCTACCTGGCGTTGGACCGCGCCGCGGCTACCCTTTCCACCGGCGAGCGCCAGCGTATGCAGCTGGCCCGCGCGGTGCGCAACCGCACTACCGGCGTTCTGTATGTGCTGGATGAACCCTCTATTGGGCTGCACCCCGCCAACATCACCGGCCTGACCGGCGTGATGCAGGACCTGATCCACGACGGCAACTCAGTCATTCTGGTGGACCATGATACCCAGATTCTATCCGAAGCCGATTGGCTGATTGAGATGGGGCCGCAGGCCGGTGCGGGCGGCGGCCAGGTGATTGCCCAGGGCAGCATCCCGGCCATTGAAGCAAACGCTGCTTCCCGCATTGGGCCGTTCCTGGCGGGCAAAGCGCAGTGTCTGCGACCCCAGGCCCCGCAAAGCGAGTTGTTCGCGCTGGGGCGCATTCAGCTTTCCACCAACGCCATCCACACCGTAAAGCCGCTGGACATCGAAATTCCCAAGGGGCGGCTGACTGTGGTGACCGGGGTTTCCGGCTCCGGCAAGACCACCCTTGTGCTGGAAAGCCTGGTTCCCGGCCTGAACGCCGCCATCCACGGCCAAAAGCTGCCGGAGCATGTACGCTCTATTGTGCCGGACGGCATCACCCAGGTCAAGCTGATCGATGCCGCACCCATTGGCATCAACGTGCGCTCCACCGTGGCCACCTATGCCAATGTGCATGATGAGCTGCGCAAAAAGTTTGCCGCCACCCCGGATGCCAGGCAGGCCGGGTATAAAGCGGGCGATTTTTCCTACAACACGGGCAAGCTGCGCTGCCCCGTGTGCGATGGCACCGGCAGCATCAGCCTGGATGTACAGTTTTTGCCGGATGTGGAGATTCCCTGCCCCGAATGCCGCGGTTCCCGCTATGCCAAGGAGGCCGGGCAGATTTTTTACACCAGCAAGTCCGGAACCAGATATTCCCTGCCGCAGCTGATGGATACGGATGTGAACACTGCCCTGACCGCCTGTGCCGACTGGCCGGTGGTGCGCCAGCGACTGACTGTTTTACAGGAACTCGGCCTTGGCTACCTGACCCTTGGCGAGGAAACGCCCGGCCTTTCCGGCGGCGAGGCCCAGCGCCTGAAGCTGGCCAGCGAGATGGGCAAAGCCCAGTCGGACTCTCTGTTTGTCTTTGATGAGCCCACCATCGGCCTGCACCCCGCCGATGTGCAGGTTCTGCTCGGCGTGTTCCAGACCCTGATCGAGCACGGCGCCACCGTCATCGTCATTGAGCATGACCTGGATGTGATCCGCAACGCAGACTACATCATTGATATGGGCCCGGGCGGCGGTGCCCAGGGTGGCACGGTGGTGGCCGCCGGCACGCCGGACGTTATCCGCCACACCCCCGCCAGCCAGACCGGCAAATTTATCTGATTTTATGGCAATACCGCATAATTCTAAGTGCCGATACGGCGAGCGAGGTGCGGCAGATGCCAAGCCAAAAGCGCAGATAATACTGGATGCTGCAAAGGTGAGCGCCGCCAGTGGCGGAAACAGCGAACCGAAGCAGGGGCAGCGGTCGCAGAGTGCGAGGGGCTTTTGCCCCCGAAGCACGATGCGGGTACCGCAACCCGACATTATCGAGCATTTTGGCAACGCAGATGCCGTGCCGCAGCTGCCGGAGCGGTGCTTAAGCCGCAAGGCGGGAATTATGCGGTATTGCCTTATATCTTTATAAACAAGCACATCCCTCGGCAGCGCCGTATTGGGCGGCCCGCCGGGGGATGTGTTTTGCTTTTATTCGGTTTTATCTGTTTCCTGCTTCTGCTTTTCTTTTAACTCTTTTTGCAGCTCCGCTTCCACGCGGTCAAAGCGCTCCAAAAAGCTATGTTCCTGCCCTTCGGTCTTGTAGCCGGGCATGGTATCCAGCGCAACGCCGTGGATGCTGCGGAAAATGCTGTTCTCAATGTTGGGGTTATCCCGCTTTAGGCGGCGCAGCAGCACCTTGACTTCCTGCCGCTTGGAGCCACCGCCGCCGTTGTCGCAGGTGGTGCAGTTTTCGGTAAAGCGGCAGGCGCACTGAATGAATTCCAGGTCGTTATAGCGTTTCCAGGCAATGATATCTTCCTCCCGCACACAGTACAGCGGACGGATCAGCACCATGCCGGGAAAGTTGGTGCTGTGCAGCTTGGGCGGCATAGCCTGCAGCTGGGAGCCATAGAACATGCTCATCACGGTTGTTTCGATCACATCATTAAAATGGTGCCCCAGTGCAATTTTGTTGCAGCCCAGCTCCTGAGCCTTCTTGTACAGGTAGCCGCGGCGCATGCGGGCGCACAGGTAACAGGGGGATTTATCGCTGTTGTTGGCGACCGCAAACACATCCGTCTCAAAAATTGTGATGGGGATATTCAGCAGTGCGGCGTTGCTTTCGATCTTCTGGCGGTTGATCTCATTATAGCCGGGGTCCATCACCAAAAACACCAACTCAAAGGGCACATCGCTGTGACGCTGCAGCTCCTGCATCAGTTTAGCCATCAGCATGCTGTCCTTGCCGCCGGAAATGCACACGGCAATTTTATCTCCCGCCTGCACCAGTTCATAGCGCTTGACCGCCACAATAAAAGGGGTCCACAGCTCTTTGCGGTATTTTTTGATAATGCTGCGTTCAATCAGCTGGCAGGGTTCCATCTGGCGTTCCAATGGTCATTTCTCCTTTTGCAAATCCTTCAGGCAGCGGTCAAACGCCGCCAAAAATCCGTTCAGTTCCTCTTCGGTGGTCAGGTGGCTCAGGCTGATGCGCCATGAGCTGAGCGCATTTTTGCGGTCCCGGCTGACGGCAAACACCGCCTTGGACGGTGTGCCGTCGGTGGAGCAGGCCGATTTGACGGACACGTATACCCCCTGCCCGCTCAACGCCTGCTGGAACACCCCGGCCTTGATGCCCGCCACGCTCACGTTTACAATGTGCGGCACCGCACCCGCCGGGCTGTTGATGCGCACCCCCGGCCGCTTTTGCAGCTCTACGCACAGGGTATCGTGCAGCGCCTGCACATGGGCGCAGCGCTGGGGCTGTTCATCCAGCGCAAGGGCCAGCGCCGCCTGCAAAGCCGCGGCAAGGCCCAGGGTGGGGGTGCCGCTACGGTAAATGGTAGTGCTGGCCCCGCCGTTCATCTGGGGTTCGATCACCAGCCCTTTGCGCTTGTACAGCACGCCAATGCCGTTGGGGCCGTAAAACTTGTGGGCGGTAAAGCTCATGGTATCCACGCAGTCCAGCCAGAGGGCCGTTTTACCCACGGCCTGGGTGGCATCCACATGCAGGCGGCAGTTGGGGCAGCGGTGCACCAGCGCGGCGATCTCCCGCACCGGCTGCACGGTGCCCAGTTCACTGTCCACCCCGCAGATGGAAACCAGTACGGTATCCTTGCGCAACAGCTCTTCCAGCTGTTCCAGGTCAATTCTGCCATCCCGGCCAATGTTCAGCAGATCGATCTCGTACCCCTGCTGCTGCAAGGCCGTCAATGTTGCCCCCACGCTGGAATGCTCCAGCGGGGTGGAGATGATATGCCGCCCCACATGCCGGGCTGCGCGGGCTGTTCCCTTTAAGGCAAGGTTATTGGCTTCCGTTGCGCCGGATGTATAAATGATTTCCTCCGGCAGCACCCCCAGCTGTGCCGCAATCAGGCCGGTCACACGGTTCATCTCCTGTCGGGCGGCCTGCCCGGCGCAGTGGGTGGAATTGGGGTTGCCGATAAAATTCTGCTCGGTGCGGCAGTATACTTCCAGCACACGAGGGTCCACCGGCGTGTTGGCCGAATAATCCAGATATATCATGCGCAAATCCCCCTGTTTCGTTGCCTGAAATTTAAGGCAACACCGCACAATTCCCGCCTTGCGGCTTAAGCACCGCTCCGGCAGCTGCGGCACGGCATCTGCGTTGCCAAAATGCTCGATAAGACATCCAGTATTATCTGCGCTTTTGGCTTGGCATCTGCCGCACCTCGCTCGCCGTATCGGCACTTAGAATTATGCGGTATTGCCTTAATTATACCACCATTTCCTACCGCGTCAATGGGTTGCAATGCGCCGTGCCGGATACCTCGCCGAGCGTCAGCTTTTCATAAAGGCGATGATGTCCCTTGCCATCACATCCGGGTGGCCAATGATGTCGCCGTGGCCGTACCCGACAAAGGGGTGGTCCTGCGCGTTGGGGTAGGCGCGTTTTAATTTCTGCATCGCTTTTTTCATGTTCGGCTCGTTGGAACCGTACCAGATGGCCACCTTTGCTTCCGGGTCAGGGGCAAAAGTGTCGATCACGGGGTACAGGCGCAGGGCTTCCTTGGTGGCATTTTCCAATGTAGCAAGCGAGATATTTTTTGCCACATATTGGAACTGGTTCAGCAGCTTTTGGTCGTCCCCGCGGGTATACAGCCGCAGCATCCACGGCAGCTTATCCACAGACTGAATCTTCTTTGTCAGGTTATACTGGCTGCGCGGCACAATGGCGGTCAGCACCTAGCTGAACATACCAAGGTTCATGTACTGTGGGCCGCTCAAAATCATAGCGCCTACCTTAACTTTTTGCCGGTGGAACAGCATACCTGCCGTTGCGCCGCCCATGGATTCGCCAAGCACCAGGTCGATGGCACCATCCTGTTCTTCTTTGATATACTGTTCCAGCTTTTCGGCCATTGCTTCCGCCGTGGTAAAGGTAGTTTTGCCGGTATCATCATAGCCGTCCGTGCTGACGGCGATCACATGGTACTGCTTTTCCAGCAGCGGAATCACCGCTTCAAACTGGCGCCAGCTCATCATGTTGCCGGGCAGCAGCATAATTTTGCGGCTGTTTTGTTTGCCAAATTCCTGTACTTCCATGTAAACGTTCCCTCCTCAGACCCCTGCGTTATTTTTGACTAACTCCTATCTCCATCATACCAGAACCCGCCTCAAAAATCCACAGAAAAGAACCTGGGAAGTTTGTTCTTCCCAGGTTCTCTGTTGCATTATTTGTCGCGTTCTCAGTCTTTGTCGCGGTCGCGGCGGTCCGGCTTTTTGGTTTCCGGCTCCGGCGGGCGGCTTACCAGGCGTACTTCCTGCACGCGGCGGTTGGTGGCACGGGTCACGGTACCTTCAAAGCTGCCCCACACAAAATGGTCACCCACTTTGGGCAGGCGGCTAAGCTTTTCCTGCACCAGGCCGCCGATGGCCACCGCGTCGATTTCCTCTTTATCGCGGATATCCAGCTCCTCGGCCACATCGTCCACGCTGGCACCGCCGGCAATCAGCCAGCTGCCATCGCTCTGCTGGCGGATATCCTCCACCACTTCATCATGTTCATCCCAGATCTCGCCAACCAGCTCTTCCAGGATATCCTCCAGCGTGATGATGCCCGCAGTGCCGCCGTATTCATCCACCACAACTGCCATATGGTGCTTGCTTTCCCGCAAAGTGCGCAGCAAAGCGGAGATGGGGGTCACGCTGGTTGTGTACAGCGTGGGGCCGATCAGGCTTTCCAGCTTGACATCTTCATCGCCCTTGCGCATGGCGGCAAAACAGTCTTTTTCATGTACCACGCCAATGATGTTATCAATGGTTTCGTGGTATACCGGCAGGCGGGAATAGCCGCTGTCGGCAAAAGTTTCGGTCACTTCGTCCATGGGGGTATCATCCGCCACGGCGATCACATCCACGCGCGGGGTCAGAACGTCCTGGGCTTCCACATCGTCAAATTCAATGGCGCTGCGGATCAGCTCGCTTTCGCGGTTGGTCAGCTCACCGTCTTTTTCGGCTTCGCTCACCATGGTTACCAACTCACCTTCGGTAATGGTGTCCTTTTCATCGGTATAAAAGCGGCTGGCCAAAAAGCTTTTCCATTTGCCAAAAATAAAGTTCAGCGGCCCAAATACCGCCACAAGGGCACCAAGCGCCGGCGCAAAGGCCATTGCAATGGATTCCGGCATTTCCTTCGCCATGCTTTTGGGGGTGATTTCGCCAAACGTCAAAACCAGTAAGGTCATGACAATGGTGGAAGCCGTGGGGCCGTAAGCATTGCCCAACAACCGGCTGAACAGCACCGTTGCAAGCGAAGACGCACCGATGTTTACAATGTTGTTTCCGATCAGAATGGTGCTCAGCAGGCTGTCATACCGTTCAGCCAGGGCCAGAACCTTGGCTGCCTGCTTATCGCCATCCTCCGCGCGGCTTTTTAAGCGGATCATGTTCAGCGAGGAATATGCTGTTTCCGATGCCGAAAAAAAGGCCGACAACATGATCAAAACGATCAGTGCGGTAATCATAAATATACTACTGCCATCGTCCATTGGAGAACCATCAACTCTTTCTTTTGTTTTTTGGCTGCCTGTGCGGCAGCGTTATCAGTATTGTATGCAGGGTATACTACACACATTATAAGTTATTATAGCATACTGTCTCCAAAAGCGCAAACGCTGCAAAGGCTTTTTGCACAAAACAGTCGTTTCAGCCAAAATGTGTGCCCATTTGGCCGCCCGCTTTGCTATACCTGCATACAAAAAGGCCCCCGCCTTACAACAGAGGGCTTTTGCACACAATATCGGCAATTATTCCTATGGCAACACCGCATAATTCCCGCCTTACGGCTTAAGCACCGCTCCGGCGGCTG
>ERZ773104.4968-NODE-4968-length-10420-cov-6.611192_pt1 | contig 10420 bp, 9 predicted proteins | sample MGYA00511920_ERZ773104 | MGnify/ENA primary metagenome ERZ773104 (study PRJEB29015, sample SAMEA2737857) | human gut metagenome | biome: human gut; feature: human-associated habitat; material: faeces | place: China | collected 2012 ...
CAGAGCCTGTCGGCGCTCCGACCAGCTTTGCACCGCCGGTGGAACACGCCCCTGCTCCGGAAGCAGAGCCTACCCGGGTGCTGGATGCCGCCACCCGCGCGGCGTTCCCCGGCAGCGGTGCAGCGGCTGTGGATGACGAGGGCACCCGTGTGATGCCTGCTGCTGCCCGCCGTGCCGCCCCGGCCCGCCAGCCGGAACCCGAGGTGGAGCAGTACGATGAGGAGGACGATGCGGAAGAGAGCCGTGACGGCATTGCCGAGACCCTCGTCCGCTGGGTCCCGCCAATCACCGCCATCGTCTGCGCAGGCATTGCGCTGTGGGGCTTCGTCTATTATCAGTTTATGATGTAAATGAATGACGGAGGAGGCTGCGCTTCCTCCGTTTTTTGGTTGTACGAAGGAGAAACGTTATGCCCGACGAAGCACTGCAAACCGCTTTTGAGATCAAAACTACCTGCGATGAGATCAGCCGCAAGCTACTGCGCTGGCACTGGGAGAACAAGCCCGGGGAGCACAGCCTGGGAGCCCTGCTGGATCACATCCGTACCCGCCAGCAGGAGAGCCCCGAATATTATGACCGTCTGCCCGATCTGGCGGGCCGAAACAGCTGGCAGCAGCTGGATACCACCCTGTGTATGCGGGTGCTGCTGGACCCTGAAAAGGATGCTGCGCACCAGCTGGATCTGCTGGGCAATACGGAGCACCCCGCTGCTGCCCGCCGGGCCTGCAACGCGGTGCGCACTGCCCGCAACGAAGCGGCCCATGCCTCCGACCGCATGGCGGCTGCGCAGGCGGCGATCCTCTTCAACGAGGCCGTGGAAGCACTGGAAGAGGGCTATGCGGGCGCGCCCCTGCGCACCAGTGAGCTGGGCCAGTATTACAGGCTGGCTGAGGATTATCTGAGCCGCTGCGGGGCCAAAAAGCCCATTGCGTCGGCAGCCCCGGAAGAGAAAGCACCCCGCGCGGCAAAGTCCGGCCAGAGCACTGCGGGCAGGAAAAAAGAGGGGACTTCCGGCAGCACTTCCCGCCGCAGCACAAAGCAGAACACGAGCGGCCGCAGCTCCGGCGGCAGATCCCAGAACCGGAAGCAGGGCGGCAGCCGGAACAGCCGTGCCCGGGCCAGACAGCAGCAGAAACAGGCCAACCGCACCGTTCTGCTGGTACTGCTGGCGATCCTGGCCGTGGGCCTGCTGATCCGCGGATTTACCATGAACTGGCAGTGAAAGAGTGAAGGAACTATGAAGCAAAAACTGATTTTTTTGGATATTGACGGTACGTTGCTGCCTCCCGGTGAGATGACCGTTCCGGCCAGTGCCGTGGAGGCCATCCGGCAGGCCCGGGCCAACGGCCACAAGGTGTTTCTGTGCACCGGCCGCAACCTGCGCATGACGAAACCGCTGCTTGCCTACGGTTTCGATGGCTTTGTCTGTTCTGCAGGCGGCTATGTGGGCTGTGATGGGAAAATTCTCGTGGATCTTCCCATGGAGCCTGCGCAGGTCGAGGGCCTGCGGGAGGTGCTGGGGCGTGCCGGTGCCGAGTGTACACTGGAAGCCCGGGATGATACTTACGGCGGCATCAGGATGATCGAGCGGTTCGCCCATTTGTTCCCCCGCAAGCCGGGGCAGCTGAACAGCGAGGCCGAGCGCTGGCGCAAAACGATGGAGTATGGCTTGACCATCCGGCCCATTGAGGAATACCACGGAGAGCCGGTTTACAAGGTGGTGTTCATCGCCCCCAACGAGGCTTGCCTTGCTGAGGCGAAGCAGCTGTATGAGGAGCAGTTCATCTTCTGCGAGTCCCGTCTGGGGGATACCCCGTCGGCAATCGTCAACGGGGAGCTCATCAACCGCAAGTTCAACAAGGGCACCGGCATCAAGGCTATCTGCGATGAGCTGGGGTGTTCGCTGGCCGATACCATCGGCTTTGGCGACAGCGACAATGACCTGCAGATGACCGATGTGGTAGGCATCAGCGTCTGCATGGCCAACGGCTCTGACAACCTGAAAAAGCTCTGCGACCGCATCTGCCCGGCTGTGACGGAGGACGGCGTGGCAAAGGAGTTCAAGACTCTGGGCCTGATCTGAGCGCAGCCTTCCACAAAAGAGATGATAACAAAAATTCCCGCTCCATCGAGCGGGAATTTTTGTTAAAGAGATTTATTTCTGATGGACTGCCTTGTGATATACCGCGTAGGCGATCACGGCAGAGAGGGCCTCTGTGATCCAGAAGGCGTGCCAGACACCGGTGGGGCCCATGCGGCCGCACAGCACCCACGCAATGGGCATGATGAAGATGATGTAGCGGCAGAGGGAGATGACCAGCGAGGGCACGCCCTTGCCCAGACCCTCCAGTGCGCCGGAGGAGGTGGTAGACACTGCCGAGACGATGAACCCCAGGCAGATGACCCGCAGGGCGGTCTGGCCGATGGCGATGGTCTCGGGGTTGGAGGTGAACAGACCCATCAGCGGGCCTGCAATGGTCAGGCAGAGCAGGGTGCCAATGGCCATGATCCCGGCGCTCAGGCCCAGTGTCAGGTTGTAGAGCCTGGACACACGGCCATGCTCCCGGGCACCGTAGTTGTAGCCCACCAGCGGGCGCATCCCCTGCACGATGCCGTTGGCCGGCAGGTAAAGGAAGGTCTGGAGTTTGTAGTAGATGCCCAGCACCGTCACATAGCTCTGGGAGTAGACCGCCAGCAGGCCGTTCAGGAAGGTGACCAGCAGGCTGGGCAGGGCCAGATTCAGGATGGCTGGTACGCCGATGGCATAGAGCTTGCCGTCAAGGGCGGCATCGAACCGCAGGCAGCGGCGGGAGAAGCGGACGGCGACTTCGGTGGTGCAGTAGACATAGAGGTAGACCACAAGGGAAACGGCCTGCCCGATGCCGGTGGCAAGGGCCGCACCGGCAATGCCCAGGGCGGGCACCGGCCCAAGGCCGAAGATGAGGACCGGGTCGAGGGCGATGTTGGTCACGCAGCCGGTGATCAGCGCCACCATGGCAACGTTCATCCGGCCCACGGACTGAAAGATCTTCTCAAAGGCGAGGTCTGCCATGTTGACCAGCGAGAACAGGAACACGATGGTGGAGTAGGTCACGCCCATGTCCACCAGAGCGGGATCGGTAGTGAAGCGGCGCAGGAAGCCGGGCATGATGGCAATGCAGAGGACCATGCCCAGCACGCCGTGCAGCAGGGAAAACATCATGCCGTGGGTGGCGGCCCGGTTGGCGTTTTCGTGGTCGCCTGCGCCGAGGTAGAGCGCGATCTGGGCATTGATGCCGATGCCAAAGCCGATGGCTACGGCATTGACAAAGTTCTGGATGGGAAACACCAGCGAAAGCGCCGTCATGGCCTGCTCGCTGATCTGGGCCACAAAGAGGCTGTCCACGATGTTGTACAGGCTGTTCACCAGCATCGAGATGACGTTGGGCAGGGCCATGGAGAGCAGCAGCGGGAACACCGGTCTGGTTTTCATAAAAGTATCGTTCATTTTCATTGCTCCTGAGGGTCAGATTTGGATTTGAAGGCAAAGCAAAAGCCACACAATGGCTTTTGTACCATTGTGTGGCGAAAAGTTGCAGAATGCTGTAAAAATCCACACGATATTTTATTGGTTCAAAGATACCACATCACAGGGATACTTGTCAAGGACTTTTTAAAATAAAAGTACGACTTTTTACAGCGGCCCCTTGCCCTTGACAAGGGGCGTGGCGGCGGTAAAATAAGAACAGAACGCACAAAAGGAGGATCTGCCATGAAATGGATGATCGCGTCAGACTTGCACGGGTCGGCTTACTACTGCCGCAAAATGCTGGAGGCCTTTGAGCGGGAGGGAACCGACCGGCTGTTCCTGTTGGGCGACCTGCTCTACCACGGCCCCCGCAACGACCTGCCCCGAGAGTACGCTCCCAAGGAGGTCATCCCCCTGCTGAACGGGAAAAAGGAGAAGCTGCTCTGCGTGCGGGGCAACTGCGATGCAGAGGTGGACCAGATGGTGCTGGAATTCCCGGTGCTGGCCGATTATGCGGTGCTTCCGGTGGGGCAGCGGCTCATTTATGCGACCCACGGGCATATCTATCATGTGAAAAATCTGCCGCCGCTGGCCCCGGGAGATGTGCTGCTGCACGGGCATACCCATGTTCCGGCCTGGACAGAGTTCGGGCAGGGAAATCTTTACCTGAACCCGGGTTCTGTGAGCATCCCCAAGGAGAACAGCCCCCACAGCTACATGACCCTGGAAGGAAACACGATGCAATGGAAAGAGCTGGAAAGCAGCGCTGTTTTCCATGAACTGACCCTTTGATAAAGTCCCCCGGCCGGTTTTGCGGGCAGCTTGAAATTTGCCCACCGGTATGGTATGATAAAACTGAAAACAGATCGGCAAAGTTCCGCAGAGCAGAGCTGTGCGGGGCAGGAGCCTTTTTGTTTCTGCAATGAGTTAGCTAAAACTAACAAAATGACGAAAACAGCGGGCTGGACTTGTGCAGTTTGACAGGGGGGCCCGCAGATACAGTATGGAGGGAACAACAATGGTAGAAACGATCCTGAGGGTCGATGGTATGATGTGCGGTATGTGCGAGAGCCACATCAATGATGTGGTGCGCAAGACCGCCCGGGTGAACAAGGTGACTTCTTCCCACACCAAGGGCGAGACGGTCATCATCTCGGAGCAGCCGGTGGATGTGGAGGCGCTGAAGGCCGCCATTGCCGAAACGGGCTACACCGTGACCGGCGTGCAGACCCGGCCCTATGAGAAAAAGGGCTTCTTCTCGTTCCTGAAAAAGTAACAGCCCGGTGTTTCTGGCCGGGCTGATCATGCAAAACAGGAGGTATCTCGTTATGAGGATCTTGGTGTACGGCGCAGGCGTTCAGGGCTGTCAGCTGGCCCACAGTCTGGCACAGAACAAGAAAAATGTGGTCACCCTGCTGGCCCGGGGCGAGTGGAAGGCAGTCATTGACCAGAAGGGCCTGACCATCCGCCACATGCTCCAGAGGAAAACAACGGTGGATCGGATGCAGACAATAGACGTGCTGGCCCCCGAGGATGTGTATGACCTTGTGTTTGTCACGGTGCAGGCCGGGCAGCTGGCCGATGTGCTGCCCATCCTCAAGGCAAATCGGAGCCAGTACTTCATCTTTGTGGGCAATGATCCCTATGCGCAGGAGATGCTGCAGGCCATGCAGCGCCCAGTGGATAAGATCGCCTTTGGCTTCCAGAACAATGCGGGCCGCCGGGAGCATGACCGGCTGGTCAGTGTGCACATGGGGATGGGAATGACTGTCGGCGGCGCAACCGCACCCCTGTCCGGCGCATTCCGCCTGCGGCTGCAGGCTGCCTTTGAGGGGACTCATTACAAGCTGACCTATTACAGTGATATGGACGAGTGGCTCAAGAGCCACATCGCCTTTATCCTGCCCTGCGCCTATGCCTGCTATGCGGTGGATGGGGAACTTTCCCGCACCACAGTGGAACAGCGCAGGATGATCGTGGATGCCGCCTGGGAGTGCTGTGAGATGCTGAAAGCGGCGGGTGTTCCCGTGAACGATGCGGAGAACACTGATCGCTACCGCGAGGGCACCAAACAGCGGAAAAAGACCGAGCGGATGGTCTACTGGATGGCGCAGACGGTCGTTGGGAAGTGGTGCATTTCGGATCACGCCATGCGTGCGGTGAGCGAGATGCAGTATCTGGATGAAGCGTTTGCCGCCCTGCGCGCCACCACATTGGTGGAGATGACTGCCTGGGATGAACTGCGCAGATCCCTGCCCAGAAAGAAGTAAGAGCCGGAAAATGTCCGGAGCATGAGAAAAAGCCTGTCGGTTTTTGCGCCGACAGGCTTTTTTCTATTGGTTCAGTGCCCAGAAGGCGGCAAGCTGCTGCTCCAGCTCTGTGGTGTTGCGCAGGTATTGGAGCTGGTGCCAGTGGCGGGGGAACAGGCGGGTGTATTCGGCGCGGGCAAAGCGGTCATCCAGCAGGAGCACCACGCCCCTGTCTTCCTGCGTGCGGATGACCCGGCCAGCCGCCTGCAGCACCTTGTTCATGCCCGGGAAACGGTAAGCGTAGTCGAAACCGGTGCCGCCCGCCTCGTCATAGTAGCGGCGCAGGATCTCCTGCCGGGGGTTCACCTGCGGCAGGCCGACCCCTACGATGGCACACCCGATGAGCCGGTCGCCGACCAGATCGACGCCCTCCCCGAAGATGCCGCCCATCACCCCGAACCCCAGCAGTGTCTGCGCAGGGTCCGGGGTGAATTTTTGCAAAAATGCCGCCCGTGCCGCGTCGTCCAGGCCGCTTTCCTGCACCAGCGTGGCGATGCCCGGATACCGGGCCGTGAAGTCTTCGTAGACCCGGCGGAGGTAGGCGTAGCTGGGGAAAAAGGCCAGATAGTTGCCCACTTTTCCTCCGGCCAGCGCCGCCAGTGCGTCCGACACGGCGGGGATGCTGGCTTCCCGGTCCCGGTAGCGGGTGGAGATGCCGGGCAGGCAGTAGAGCCCCAGATGTTCGGGCGGAAATGGGCTTTCCAGTGCCACAGCCCGGGCATCGGGACAGCCCAGCACGGAGCGGTAGTAGCCCGGCGGGGTGAGCGTTGCGCTGAACAGTGCCGCAGCCCGCCCGGCGGCAAGGCTGGCATCCACAAAGGGGGCAGGGTCAAGGCAGAGCAGCTCCCATTCCAGCTCGCTGCCCCGGGCTGTCAGCTGGGTGACAAAATGCGTGTCGTACCGCTCTGCCGCCCGGGTGATATCCTGCACCGCAAAGTAGAGCTCCAGCAGCTGGGCGTGGGCATCGGCTTCCGGGTTGGCCTCCAGCCAGTCCTGCAGGGGGGCCTGCAGGCTGAACAGCAGTCGGAGCAGCTCCTTCGGCAGCTCTTGCAAAAAGACTGTGCCATCCCGCGCCAGCAAAGGCTCCGGCAGCGGGAAGACGGCTTCTGCCGGTTCGGTGTCCAGAAGGCTGGTCTGTTGGGTGAGATCCTCTGCCGGCGATTCGGTGGGCGCTGAACCCCGGCGGGGGGCCAGCTTCGCTACCGTCCGCCGTGCTTCCAGAAAGCCTTTGTCTGCCTTTGTCAACGCGGTTTTCAGTGCGCTTTTTCCTTTGCCGATGGCCCGTCTGGCATCGGTCAGGCTGCTCTTGCAGAACCGTGCCGAGTACATGGCTCTGGCCCGGTCCGGCAGGTTGTGGGCCTCGTCGATGAGAAAAATGTAGTCGCCCGCCGCATCGAAAAAGCGCCGCAGGTGCACGGTGGGGTCGAACAGATAGTTGTAGTCTCCGATGACCACATCACACCACTCGCTCAGGTCCAGCCCCAGTTCAAAGGGGCAGACCCTGTGCCGCCGGGCAGTCTCAGTCAGGGCGGCCCGGTCATAGGGGACGGCGCTGTCCAGCAGGTCGGCCAGCGCATCCTTCAGCCGCTCGTAGTAGCCGTTGGCGTAGGGACAGGCTTCCGGCAGGCAGGCGGGACGGCCCTCAGCATCCTTGCACAGGCAGGCCTTCTCCTTGGCGGTCAGGGTCACGCTGCGCAGGGAAAGCGCCGGGTCTGCCGCCCGCAGACGGGCCAGTGCATCCTCGGCAGCGGCCTGTGTCGTGTTGCGGGCGGTCAGGTAGAAGATCTTTTCCCCCTTGCCCCCGCCCATGGCTTTCAGGGCAGGGAAGAGGGCGCTCATCGTTTTGCCGATGCCGGTGGGTGCCTGGCAGAACAGCCGGGTACCGCCCTTCTGCTCTGCCTTGCCCGCAGCACAGGCGCGATAGACCTCCCCGGCAAGGGCGCGCTGTCCGGGACGGTAAGTTGGAAACGGAAATTGCAGGGCCCCAAGGCTCCGGTTCCGGGCTTCCACCCAGTCCAGCTGCCGCCGTGCCCAGGGAAGATACTGCCGCAGCAGGTCGTTGAGAAACGCATCCAGCTCAGCGGCAGAGAAGTGCCGGGTATAGCGGATGATCTCATCGGTGTCGATCTGGTAATAGGTCAGCCGGACATCCAGTGTTTCCAGCTCCCGCTGCTCGGCGCAGATGGCCCCGTAGACCATGCCCTGCGCCCAGTGGCAGGGGTTCATGTCCTCCGTGATGGCATTGGTGGGCGCGGCGGTGGTCTTGATCTCGTCGATGACCACCGTGCCGTCCTCATCGGTAAAAATGCCGTCGGCACGGCCCTCGATGGTGAACCCAATTCCCTCCATCGTCCGCTCTGCCGTGAGGAACACCTCAGCAGAGTAGCCTTCACCCGCCGCCTTCTGGAGCCTGCGGTGGATGCGTGCGCCCTCGTTGGCCCGGTCAAAGCCGGTAAAGCGGCTGTCGATACTGCCGGTGCGGAGCAGGAACTCCACCAGCTCCCGGACAGAGAGACGGATGGTTGGCATGGGGTTCACTTCCTTTCTCTTGAAATTCTGCGCTTCGGTCAGGTTGTACAGAGCAGGGCCTACCCGAGACCCAGGATCTTTTGACAATTTGCTGCAACAGCATTCACCTGGTCAAAATCCACGGCGGCCCGGTAATAAGTCTCCAGCTCATCATGGCAGTTCTTGGCCTGAGCCATCAGGGCGACAGCCTGGTCGATGAGCTCGGAGGCGGCACGGTCATTGAAGCGCAGGCGGGCGCGGAAGCCGGACAGATTCTCCCGGTCCACAAAGCGGGTGCAGCGCACGGCCTGCACGCCGGGCAGCTGGATGGGATGCCAGAGGTTGTCGGTCAAAAAAGCCAGCCGCAGGGCCGGGATGAAGATGTGGTCGATCTGATCTTCAGGGTGCATGGCGCAGGGGCAGGTGATGATGTGGTAGCCCCGGGCCAGTGCTTCGGCCCGGATGAGTTCCAGCAGCAGGCGGGAGACCGCCCCGTAATCATCCCGGAATACCACATACCGGTCGGCCAGCGCTTCCACCGTGCCCCGGTAGAATACCATCCCCTTGGGGGTGATGGCTGAGAGCAGCCGCAGCTCCTCACTGGCGGTGCCCTCGGTGCGGGGAAGCAGCCGGGTGCAGAGCCGCTTAACGTAGCGGCGCACCTTTTCAAAGTTGGCGCTGCAGGCTTCGGCCCGGCGGCTGTCCAGCATCAGGCTGCCCGCCGATGCGATATACCGGGCCGCCCGGCCCCGCAGAGCGGCATTCCGGGCAAACAGGGCCTTGACCTCGTCCCGGTGGGGAGCCAGCTTTCCGGCATCGATGGTGTGGTACAGGCTCACCACCAGCTCATCAGCCCCGGGCGCGTCTGGCTCCACCACATGAGGCGCGGTGGCATCGATGATGGCGCGTTTCTGGTCGAGGAAGATGACCCCGTCCAGACTGTCCGGGTCGCTGGCACAGTGGATCTTTTCGATGCGCTGGCCCTGCTGCTCGGCGGCCTGGGCCAGATGCTTCATCAGGGTGGATTTGCCGCACCCCGGCCCGCTTTTGATGAGAAGCATCTGCATCCCGGGCTCCCGGCGCAGCGGCTCAAAATAACCCTTGAAGCCCGCCGGTGTGGTGGCCCCCAGAAAGAAATCGGGGGAACGGCTTTGGATCGTTTTCATATCAGAACACCTCACTTTTGCTTTAGGGTATGCAAAAATGAAGGAAGATGATACTTGGAAACGGCCTTGCCCTCTCAGTCTCGCTCCGCTCGCCAGCTCCCCCAAAGTGGGAGCCCTTGGCAGTTTTTGTGAGCTTCATCTTTCTGCCAAGGCCTCTCCCTTCGGGAGAGGTGGCATTGCGACAGCAATGACGGAGAGGGTGAGCTTGTTAATATGTGTGCCCGCACACCTCGTGGATCTTCTCCCGCAGGGCCACAAAATCCGCAAAGGCGGCGGGTTTGTTCTGCGCCTGCCGGAGCAGAGCAGCGGGGTGGAAGGTGCCCATGAACCACACGCCGTTCTTTTGCACAAAGGTGCCGTGCTCCTTGGTCACGGAGAAATCGGTGCGGATCATCCGCTGGGAGGCGATGCGGCCCAGGCAGACCACGATCTTTGGATGCAGCAGCTTGAACTGCTCCCGGAGCCATGGCATACAGGCCTCGCTCTCGGTGGGCAGCGGGTCACGGTTCTGGGGCGGGCGGCATTTGACGATGTTGGCAATGTAGCAGTTTTTGCTCCGGTCCAGATCGATGGCAAACAGGTATTTGTCCAGCAGCTGGCCGCTGCGGCCCACAAAGGGCAGGCCCTGCTCGTCCTCGCTCTGGCCCGGGCCTTCGCCCACGAACAGCACCTCAGCAGTCTGGACACCCTGCCCGAACACCACATGGGTGCGGTCAGTGCACAGCTCACATCTGCGGCAGGCAAGGCACTCGGCCTTTAATGTATCCCAATCCATAGCAGTTTGATCTCCTTGCAGCTGAATGATAATTTATTCACAAATAAAAAATGGTTTTCTCCTAAAATAATAGCACAAAAAGCCAATTTTGTCTTGAACTTTTTGCCGGGTGTGCTAGAATAAAAGAGAAAGGCATCCTTGTGTCCAACAGGCA
>ERZ773104.4973-NODE-4973-length-10405-cov-2.925990_pt1 | contig 10405 bp, 9 predicted proteins | sample MGYA00511920_ERZ773104 | MGnify/ENA primary metagenome ERZ773104 (study PRJEB29015, sample SAMEA2737857) | human gut metagenome | biome: human gut; feature: human-associated habitat; material: faeces | place: China | collected 2012 ...
TGATACAACTATCTTTTCAGCTTCTGTTTTCACTTTCGGACAGATAGCATCTCCCAGCTTTGCCTGCATTTTATATTCTGCGCGCATCTGGTATATTTTGAAACTTTCCGGAAGGAAATCTTCTGCCATGCATACATACTGGCAATTGTTTACATGATGGTTTGTGTCCAGATGATGTTTTTGTACCGTGAAAGCTTCCTGCGCAATCATATCCTCCGGAAGTTTGATTTTTCTTGGTGCATAATCCATTTCCATCTTTTCACCAAGTACATAATTATCTGTATCTGCCGGAGTCAGTCTGGCAGGAAGTCCCGTGCTGATATCAAGATGTGTCCAGTTGGAATTTGCCCACGCAAGTTTTCTTCCCTCAGAATCCTGTATAATAAAATTACGCATACCCATAAATCCTTTAAATTCATATGGTATCGTCGTGATCTTGATTTCCTTTCCCATTTTGGCATACTCACCTACTACTACCTGCCAGGAAGAAAGCACCCAGACTCGATGCAGCTCCTCCAGGCGCTCCACACCGTTATTCAGCAGCTCTGACTGAAAGGTACTGCAATCCTGAAAATAGTTAATAATGCTGTTCAACGACAGCTTCTTATCCTCGCCCACCTCGCTGTAGCGGACGCGGCTTTTAAATGAATACATAAGATGTCCTCCTTATCCGCCTGCGTTTCGCCTCTATTATACAGAAACCTTTGCGAAAACACAAGTAAATCCGCCTTTTTCTCTCTAATCCATTCCCTGCAAATATTGACATTTTCCCTCTTTTTCGTTACACTTTTGTGTAGAAAAGGTATTTTTTACGATGGGGATCGATACATATGAAATCAGAAAATTATGGTTCTGTGGTGCAGAAAGCAGTGGAGCAGATCAAGCAGTTTCTCTTCACCTCAGACTTAAAAAAGGGCGAGCATCTTCCGACGGAGAAGGAGCTGTGCCAGCAGTTGGGCGTGGGGCGTAACAGCCTCCGGGAGGCCTTGCGAATTCTCGCTTCCACCGGCTACATTACCCTGGAACCCGGGCGGGGCGCTTTCGTCCGCCGCACCGGGGAAATTCAGGACGAGGAGGACGTTATCTTCTGGTTCAACCAAAATCAGGTGGAGGTCCGGGACTATCTGGAGATTCGTTCCGTCTGTGAGCCTCTGGCGGCCAAGCTGGCCATCGAGCGCTGTTCCCAGAAGGATCTGGCCCGACTACATTCCATTCACAATGCCTTTGTGAAAGCCACCCAGGAACATGATATGCAATCCATCCTGCTTCAGGAGGGTAATTTTCACGACTCCATCATCGAGCTGTCCCAAAATCAGCTCTTAATCAATATTTTCCGGTTTTTCCAAAGCCGGACCCAGGATTTCCGCTACCAGAGTCTGCGTCTGCCCAATGGCCCCCAGGAAGCGATTCTGCCCCATTTCAAGATTCTCAGGGCCTTTGACCTGCATGACCCGGAACTGGGCGAAACAGCCATGCGGGAACATGTGAAGCTGGGTATGCAGAATTACCAGCTGGCTATGATCGATGCGGAATACGAGCGGATGCAGAAAAAAAGGAAGAGACGGAAGCTCCCCAGTAACGAGACACGAAGCGATACAAAAAACCGGAAGGCTTAAAAGCTTTCCGGTTTTTTGTATTTTACAGTTTTTACCAGGCCGTCCATCCGCCGTCCATAATCAGGTTGGAACCTGTCATATAACGGGAAGCATCGGAGGCCAGAAAAATGATAGCCCCGTTATACTCGTCTTCTTTGGCCATCCGTCCAATCGGAATCCGACTGCAGTAGTTGGCCTGGAAATACTCGTCCTGGGTGTCACGCCATACGCCGGAGGGCGTAAAGGTATTGACACGGATATTTTTCTTTCCCCAGTAGGTCGCCAGATAACGGGTCAGGTTGTAGATACCGGATTTGGCCGCGGAATACGCCACCGGTTTGACGAAGGGAATTCCTGTCATCTTCTCCTTGTAGGCGTAGATATCCTGCACCGGGGAAACCATGCCGTAGATGGAACCCACATTGATGATAGAACCCGGCTTTCCGGCCTTGACCATGCGCGCACCTACGGCCTGACAGGTCAGGAAGGTACCCACCAGATTCACATCTACTACCTCCCGGAACACCTCCTCCGGGAAGTTCTCGAAAGGTCCGGATACCTCGGGCGGAGCACTGGGCTGCGTATCAATTCCGGCATTATTTACCAGTACATCCGGAGTTCCCCAAGCTTCTTCCATCTGATCCAGAGCCTTATTCAGATCACTCTTACTGGTGATGTCTACCTGGAAAAATTTCAGGTTCGGGCTCTCATACTCGTCCTTCTCAAACACCTTCTGTACTTTGTCCTCGCCCACATGTCTGCCAAATACGGCTACCTTCGCGCCGCGGCTCAGGAACGCCTTCACATACTGGGCCCCCAGCTGACCCATACCACCGGTAATTACACAGATTTTATCTCTTACGCTAAACAGTTTGTCTTCCATACACTATCACTCTCCGTAATTTGTCTTATAATAGGAAATCCATTCTGCAATCTTCTTTTTGTCGTCCTCTGAAACCGGAATATAGGGCTTCGTAAACGCGGCGCTCATAATCCCCATCTGGGCCAGCGCCTCTTTCCGCCAGATATTCGGACTCATCCAGCTGTCAGAGAACCGGTTCAGCTTATTCATCTCATCCACCAGGTCACAGTGCTTCTTGCATGCCTCCCAGTCGCCCTCTCGGGACGCCTTCCAAGCCGCCGCCAGCACCTTCGGAAATGGGTTCGCCAGGGACGGAACCAGACCGTCCGCGCCATTTTTCAGGCCGAAATAATTCAATTCCTCGGCGCCCACGAAGATCTTCAGCTTCTCGCCGTAGCGTTCCTTCAGCTTCAGAAAATTCTCTGCCTTTCCGCTGCTGTCCTTGATACCATACAGGTTATCAATGTCGCAGACGTGATCCAACAGTTCCTCGTTCAGAGAATAGCCTGTCACCGGCGGAATATTATACAGAAGCACCGGAAGCTTCGTGCTGGCTGTCACATCCTCGGTGAATTCGATCTGTTCCCGGATACTGGTGGTCGGGAAATAATAAGGCATGGTGGTCACAATGGCGTCTGCTCCCGCCTCCTCAGCCCGCTTGATATTCTCAATGACCAGACGGGTACCGCACTCGCTGACGCCGGCCAGACCCGCCACTCTGCCCTTTGCGGCTTTGGCCACGGTACTCACCAGCTCCTGGCGGGATTTCTGGGAAAATCTGGCAAATTCGCCCGTTGTTCCATTTACAAAAATGGCGTTTACGCCGCCCTCCGCCACATAGTCGGTGAGGGCCGCCAGCTGCTCATGGTTGATTTCCTCCACCTCATTAATCGGTGTCAGAATCGGAACCGCGATTCCTTCGATTTTATTCGACATGTTCTATCTCCCCTTACACTCCTTGATATAATCCATGTTCAACTCCAGGCCGAGACCCGGCTTCTCGGGAATAGTCATAATACCGTTTACCGGCTCCGGCGCATTCAGGTATACGCTCTTTACAACCTCGTCGAACATAAACAACTTCTCCAGATATACGCCGTTGGGTGCAGCCGCAACCAGATGCATATGCATATGCTCCATGCCATGAGGCGCGAATGCCTTATTAAAGGCCTGGCTCAAAGCCATGATACGGAGCATCTCGGTGTAGCCGCCCACACGGGTGGCGTCGCACTGCAGGATATCTACCGCATGATTCAGAAACAGGTCGCGCACGCCGTAACGGGTATACTCATGCTCGCCGGTAGCCAGCGGAATGTCGGTGCCACGCTTAAATTCTGCCAGTCCCGGAATATCGTCTGCAAATACCGGCTCCTCGAAGAACTCAATGTTGTACTCGCGAATCTTATTAGCAAACTGGATGGCAGTCGCCGCGCGCCATACATTGTTGGCATCCAGCATAAAGCCAATGTCCGGGCCGATAGCCTCGCGGACTGCAGCCACACGTCTTACGTCCTCATCCGGGTTGTTGCCGCCCTCTACGCCGACCTTCAGCTTAATCTTCTTGTAGCCCTTGGAAACCATCATTTTCGCTTCCGCTACCAGTTCCTCTGTGGAATAGCTGGTCCATCCGCCGGACGCGTAAATCGGTACTTCCGGATTGGTGCCGCCAAGCAGACGGAACAGAGGCATACCCAGAGCCTTGCCCTTCAGATCCCAAAGCGCGATATCCACAGCGCTGTAGGCGCAGAAGGCCAGTCCCTTACGGCCAACGCCGCGCATATAGTGGAAGTTCTCCTCATACAGCACTTCCGTCTCGAAGGGGCTTCTTCCAATCATCTTGGGTTCAATCGCATATTTAATGAAATCACGGATGGCCTCGCCGCCTACCTCATGGTAGGTAACACCAATGCCGTGCAGACCCTGGTCTGTACTCACGTCTACCACTGCAAAGCCGATAGTCTCCACATTTCGGGTGGAATCCGCAAAATTTCCTTTTACTCTTGTCTCACAAAGTGTTACGTCAATGCCTGTAATTTTTAAATCATTCATAGTTGTCACCTCATATTATAAAAAATAGATTTTTGTCATTTTATATTATGAAAATAAATTCGGAATAAAGGTTGTCAGGGCCGGTACCCAGGTAATCAGCATAAGTACTGCCAGGCCAACCAGTACAAAGGGTATGATTTGTTTGAACAAATCGGTCAGTTTTACCTTCGCCACATTTGCCGTTACGAACAGCGTCATGCCGATTGGCGGGGAAATCAGGCCTACGGTCAGGTTGAAGCAGCACAGTACGCCAAAGTGAACCGGGTCGATGCCGTATTTCATGGCGATGGGAAGCAGAATCGGGGTCATCATCAGCAGCGCCGGGCTCTGATCCAGCACGCAGCCCAGAATCAGCAGAATGAGATTCACCAGAAGCAGGAATACTGCCGGGCTGTTTACATACTTCATGCAGACTTCTACCATGGCCTGGGGAATACGCAGTACGGTGATAGCGTAGCTCATAGCTGACGCGATGGAGATAATCAGCATAACGTTCGCTGTGGTTTTCGCCGTATTCTTGCAGCACTCCACCAGACTCTTCCAGGTAATTTGACGCTTGCAAATGGCTACGATTAACGCATAGAATACTGCTACCGCACTGGACTCTGTGGCGGTAAATATGCCGCTCACGATACCGCCCAGAATGATAATCGGCAGGCCAAGGGCCGGAAGAGAACGCTTGAAGGAATGCAAAACCTCTCTTGCAGAAGAACGTCTTGCTCTGCAGGGATGATTGTATTTCCGTGCGAAATAGTAGCAGAGCAGCATCTCAGCCAGGCCCAGCACGATACCGGGCATAATGCCTCCCAGGAACATGGCCGATACAGATACGTTGGACGCGCACACTGCGTAAATAATCATAATATTACTGGGCGGGATAATCGGTCCGATGATGGCGCTGGCCGCCGTAACCGCCGCGGAATACTCCTTGGTATATCCAGCTTTGGTCATCATTTCCATCTCGATACGACCCAATCCCGAAGCATCCGCCGTAGCGGATCCGGAGATTCCCGCAAACAGCATACTTGCCAGAATATTGACGTGTGCCAGACCGCCCCGTATATGTCCCACCAGGGTATCGCAGAATTTTACAATACTCATAGTCAGACCGCAGCGGCTCATAATCTCACTGGCCAGAATAAACAGCGGAATACACATATAGGTAAAATTATATACACCGGAAAACATTTTCTGAGGGATGATAACCATGGCTCCGTTTCCAATTGTAAATGCCGAAATGGTCATAAAGCCCATGGCAAAACCGATCGGAACGCCTATAATAACAACCAGCAGAAAAATAATCAGTAAAACAGCTGCTAACATGATTTTTCATCTCCCTTCTATTCGCCTTCGATGGAGCGAAGCTCTTCTTTTTCCTGTTCTGTCAGTTCTATCTCTTCTTCCTTCGGCGGCCGTCCTACGAAGGGAAGTAATTCTCCGCACAATACACCCAGCGTCTCTGTCACAGCCTCATACCCCATCAGAATGCACCCCAGAAACGGCGCACTGTAAAGCAGATAGCCCGGCAGATGAAGACTGGTAGAGTTCCAAGTCAGCATGGAGATAATCGCATCCCATCCATATTTCAGGCCCATAATCAGGAAAATAAATACGATGATCCGGGTTATACAGTAAAGCACCAGTTTTCCTTTTTCCCCCAATCTATCATAGATGAAGTTGACCGAAGCCATGCTTCCCTCTTTATAACAAATTCCCACCATCAAGTACGTGATCCAGATTAAAGCATCCTGGGCATATTCCGTGGTCCACGAACAGGACCAGCTTACAAAATTAACTAAGATAAATCTATATGTTACCTGCAAAAGCAAATCTGCAGCACAGCTTAATACCAGCAACACTACTACAGCTTCCAGAATTTTCTGTATGACTCCGGATATTTTGTTCATGCCGTTATAAATTCCACATACAGCTTTTTTCATTCTCCTCCTGCACCTCTCTTTCCGTAAAAAACCCTGTTTCGTTGAATTTCTTCAAAAGTTTCTGTACATAAAAGCTGCCTGTCTGAATATTTTACATATACAAACAGGCAGCTTTTCAGTTTCCTAATTTATTTCTTTTTAGTTTGCCTGCTCAATTGCTGTCAAAAGTCCGTTTACTACATCCTCGCCTACCTGACCGGTTACGTAGTCAATACAAGGCTGTCTCATAGCGGAGTGCCAGTCTTCCAGCTCAGCCTCGGTCGGTGTGTAAACTTCCATGCCGTACTCTTCCAGCTTTGCCACGCCTTCGTCGTTCAGCTTTTTGCAAACTTCTGAAGCCTCCGGAGTAACAGTTTCTGCCGCGTCGGTTACAACCTTCTGCAGATCCTCCGGCAGAGAATCCAGGAACTTCTCGCTGATAGCGAAGGTTACGATGGAAGCGATGTGCTTGTCCAGAACCATGTATTTCTGTACTTCATAAGTCTTGTCGTTCAGAATATTTACAGGCGGGTTCTCCTGTCCATCTACAGTACCCTGCTGCAGTGCGGAGAAGATCTCGCCCCAGGCCATAGCAGTCGGAGTTGCACCCAGTGCAGTGTAAGTAGCCATATGTACGGCATTCTCCATAGTACGGATCTTCATACCAGCCAGATCAGCCGGAGTAGCAACCTCTTTGGTGTTGTTGGTCAGCTCACGGAATCCATTCTCCCAGAATCCGATTGCTTTGATACCAGATCCCTGGAACTCGTCCAGAAGGCTCTGTCCAATCTCACCGTCAAGAACTTTGTATGCATCCTCTGCAGTCTCAAACAGATACGGCAGATCCAGTGTTGCCCAGTTATCAGTTGCGGAAGAGAAATCCGGGATCGGACCTGTGGAAGACAGAACCATATCCTGAGTTCCCATGGAAACAGCATCCATCATATCAGACTCGCCGCCAAGTGCAGAGTTCGGATAGATATCCAGGGTCATCTCGCCGTTAGAATATTCTTCCAGCTTCTTCTGCATCTCTACCAGACCTAATACATAATGTCCATCCGGAGCAGTAGTTGTTCCGACTTTCAGATGGATGGTAGCATCAGCAGATCCAAGAAGATCTGAAGATTCACTGTCATCAGCAGTATCAGTTGCTGTAGAGGTGGATGTTGTAGTATCAGCTGCAGTATCAGATCCAGATCCACAAGCTACAAGTCCCATAGCCATTACACCGGCAAGCAGAACAGCTGTTACACGTTTTAATTTCATATTTCTATACTCCTGTTAAATCGTTATATACTTTTATTTATACCTTATATTGCATTGTTTGGCAAACAATTTGCGTCAGATGACTCTTATTTCTGCGGTTTTACGTCAAAACCAAGGTTCTCCTGAGAGGTCTCCGGATGAAGCATGGTTGCGATTACTTTGCGAAGCAGCTCGTCATCCCAGATCTTCTTCCAGTCGTCACGAAGTACCAGATGATTACCGATCTCAAGTGCAACCTTGCAGGCATCTGATACAGGCGGGTTGCCCGGCAGATATCCAAGGAAGTTAGCAGTCAGGTTGAATACATGTCCTGTCAGGAAGGAAACAGCAGCCTCACGGTCGATTCCTCTCTTAACAGCCTCATTTACGGTCTCAGCCATTGCATAGCAGCAGGTAGCTCCAAGAGTCTCTACCAGAGTCGGCTCCAGGAATGCGATCTGCTCGGAAGTCATAACGAATGCTTTGTCTGCACGATACATGCAACGAGCGGTCTCCTGAGCCAGTTTGAATTTCTCCTCATCGCCCTGGATGCAGCTCATTACGATATCCTGATGTCCGCCTTCACCGCCGAAACGATCCTGATATGCTTCTTCTTCTTTCTGCCATTTGAAGTAGGACGGATGACACGGATGTGCTACACCGAATGTACAGTCATCACGCAGAGTCAGCTCTTTTGCAACAGCTGCAGCCGGATCAAGGATCAGGAATACGGTGCCCGGTTTCAGCATCGGAACATACTCAGCAGACAGTTTTTTGATTAAAGTATCCGGAACTGCGAAGATAACTACATCTGCAAATGCAAGTGCCTCATCTACCGGAGTAACTTTTAATCCACGCTCTTTTTCGATACGCTCTACTGCAGGCGGGAAAGTCTCAACTAATTTGACATCAAATTTGTCCGGGAATTTTGTTACCAGGTTGTTAGATGTACGAGTACCCATTTTTCCGCCAGCACCAATGACTGCTACTTTGATCTTTTCCATTTTTATGCCTCTTTCTTTTAATAAGATATTATTTGATAGGAATTACTTTCCTAAAGTTTCTTTTACAGTTGCTGCGATCTTCTCCGGAGCATATCCGTAAGCATCAGCAAGCTCTTTTGCCGGACCGGACTCTGCGAAGTCAGTCAGTGCGATTCTCTTAACCTTAACCGGCTGATTCTCAGTTGCCAGGCGGCTGATGTAAGAACCAAGTCCACCATTGATATTGTGATCTTCAACGGTTACGATCTGGCTGGTCTTAGCCATAACATCAAGGATCTTGGACGGATCTTTGCCGTACAGGATATTGATATCTGCAACAGTTACGTTGATTCCCTGCTCTTTCAGCAGATCTGCTGCTGCAAGTACACGGTCAAGTACATAACCATTAGAGAACAGTACTGCATCTGTGCCATACTCTTTCCAAACGGTGATACCATCTTTGGAGAATGGAGCATCTTTTGCATATACATCAACTTCACGTCCACTGCCGCCACGGATATATACCGGACCCTGGATCTCTGCTGCATATTTAACAGCCTCGTATAACTGCTCCGGATCTGCCGGGGTCAGAACAGTGAAGTTCGGGATGCTGGTTACAAATGCCAGATCCTCGTAGAACTGATGGGTAACACCCTCACGCTCTCCACCAAGGATACCTGCGTTAACACCGATGAATTTTACATTCAGATCAGTATAACCAACGAATGTACGCATCTGCTCTCCAGCTCTCATGGTAAGGAATCCACAATAGGTTCCAACGAACGGAAGCATTCCTGCGGAAGCAAGTCCTGCAGCCACATCAACTGCGCACTGCTCTGCGATACCACACTCGATGTAACGATCCGGATAAGTCTCTCCAAAAGGAACTGCTCTCATAGCTTTCAGTGAATCCGGGAATACTCCAACTACTTTATCATTCTCTGCTGCCATCTCGTACAGTGCTGCAGCAAAAGCTTCTCTCGTACCCTTAAACTCTGCCATTATTCCTCACCTCCAAGTTCTTTCTTGGCAATCTCCCACTGCTCATCAGTCGGAACACCTTTATGCCATGCATTGTTGTTCTCCATAAAGCTCAGGCCTTTACCTTTGATACAATCACAAACGATTGCGTGTGGTTTTCCTTTGTAGCCCTTAGCGATTGCTACTGCTGCTTTGATTCCATCAATGTCATGTCCGCTGATTTCCTGTGTATGCCATCCGAAAGCTCTGAAGCGATCTGCAATGTTGTTCTGTCCTACAGTGAAATCTACGCTCTTGTAAGACTGCCATCCGTTACGGTCAACGAATACTACCAGATTGTCAAGCTTACGGCCAGTTGCCATATTCACGCCTTCCCAGCAAACACCTTCCTGAAGCTCTCCATCACCACAGATAACATAGGTGAAATAATCTTTTTTCTGGATCTTGGCTGCTGCTGCCATTCCTGCTCCGATTGCAATTCCGTTTCCAAGAGAACCAGATGTCATATCGATTCCTTTGGTGCTGTGCATTGACGGATGTCCCTGGAATGTAGAACCAAGTGCACGAAGATGGAAGTGCTCTACCTTCGGCTCAAAGTATCCTTTCTCATTCAATGCTGCGTACCAGATCGGGCAAGCATGTCCTTTGGAAAGGATGAAGCGGTCACGATCTTCCCACTCCGGATTTTTCGGATCAACGTTCATAGCGTCAAAGTAAAGTGTTGCTACGATGTCTGCGATGGATAATGCCGGACCCGGATGACCGTCTTTT
>ERZ773104.4976-NODE-4976-length-10397-cov-3.522820_pt1 | contig 10397 bp, 7 predicted proteins | sample MGYA00511920_ERZ773104 | MGnify/ENA primary metagenome ERZ773104 (study PRJEB29015, sample SAMEA2737857) | human gut metagenome | biome: human gut; feature: human-associated habitat; material: faeces | place: China | collected 2012 ...
GATAGTTGGTAATAACGGAGAATGCTGTTACTTCTGTTGCTGTTCCTGATGTTGACGGAATTGCAGCAAATTTTGCTTTTGTTCTTAATTCCGGGAAGTTGAACGGAATACAGAGATCTTCAAATGTAACATCCGGATATTCATAGAATGCCCACATTGCTTTTGCAGCATCAATCGGTGATCCGCCACCCATAGCTACGATCCAGTCCGGCTGGAACTCCTGCATAACTGCTGCACCTTTCATAACGGTCTCAACAGATGGATCTGGCTCAACACCTTCAAAAAGCTTTACTTCCATTCCTGCTTCTTTCAGATAGTTCTCAGCTCTGTCGAGGAATCCCTGACGCTTCATGGAACCTCCTCCGACAACCAGGATTGCTTTTTTTCCTTTCAGGTTCTTCAGTTCTTCAAGACATCCTTTTCCATGGTAAATATCTCTTGGTAATGTAAATCTGCTCATTTCAAACACTCCTTCGCCCTTAAAGTATGTTATCTTTTTGACAATCATATTGTATCTCAATTCTATCCTTTTTGCAATATTTTACCACAAATAAATTGTATTTATTTCCATACAATTATACATTTTTAATAAACCATATTATCCACACTCTATTCATAAAATATTTGATTTGTGATATATTTCACGTATTTTACGCAAGTTATCCACAAATGAAAGTAATCGAAAAAGAGTACGCTTTACCAGTCTGCTCTGACAAGCAGACGACTCGGCATACTCTCTTCTTAAAATCGGGTTTTAATCTGTATTCAGTTCATAATTTCTTCTTGTGACATCACTTAATCTGCCTTTTTGATCCTGCAGAACAAAGCTGAAAATCGTACTTCCCGCCGGCATTACGATCGGCCCGGTATACTCCTGCGTCGCAGAATTATTCTCCGGATCCGGATCTGATCCATCCGTCGTGTAATATGCCGTATACTTATCCGGTACAACTACACTGATTGATTGGACATGGTTATACTGCCCGGTCGATGGAGTCACCGCCGGCGCATCTGCAATCGGGAACTCAACTTTATAAGTTTTACTTTCTGTCAGGCTTGGAATTCCTTTCTTATTAACAGAAATTGCTTTCACCGTCGTCTCACCTTCACCGATCTTGATCGGTTCCGTATATTTCGTACTTGAAGTTGTCGGCTCTGAACCGTCTGTCGTATAGTAGATCGCTTTTCCTTTTCCGGTCAGTTCCAGTGCCTGCACTTCATCATATGTCTCTGCCTCATCCAGACTAAACTCCGGTTCATCTGACACATAATCCTTCAGTGCTTCAAGAACCGTATCACTGGTACATGCATTCAGAAGCGGTGATACCTTTTCTTCCTGTTTGGTATCAATATAAAATTCTACCGCTGCACGATAAATTTCTGCATTTCCGGACTGCTTTGCAATCTCATCTGTAAAAACTTCTTCTGCCTGATCCAGATCATCCTTGGCAATATAAACCTTTGAAATCCCTGTATAAGCTTCTGCTTTCTTCGGACTTCCAGAAGCTGCTTTTTCAAATACAGTGAGTGCGTTCTCATATTCGGAAGCTGCCAGAAGCCGGTATCCTTTCTTTACTTTTCCGGTATATGAATTTTGATAAAACAAGAAAATGAGTCCTGCCAGAACAATACACCCCGCCAGTAGCATAAGCAACATTTTCCGGCGTTTTTTTCTGGCGCGCTCTTTTCTCTTTTCTGCCCGCATACGCCGCAATCTGCGTTCTTCTTCATACGCTCTTCTCGTCTGTTCCCGCGCATCTTCTCTTTGACCCACACGTCCGGTAGCCGGTCTGACATCACTGCGTCTGACCACCGCATCTCTTCCACGCCTGGTCACAGTTTCCTGCTGGCGACGACCAACACTTCCCGAATTTCCCACGCACCTGGTCTCTCCTCCAACACTTTCCCGTCTTTCATATACCGGATTTGCCGCACCAGAATAGCTGACATCTTGCTTTTCCTGCTCACCCAGATGAACCGACATTGTCTGTGTAATGCCTCCTTTTAACTGAGCAGTCAGCATATCATCAAGTGGGTTATAATCAGGCACGATCTGTATTTCCCTGCCGCAGCTAGGACAGATCAACTGATCTTCAGGCAAATCTGCTCCACAGTGCATACATTTCATTGTCTTTCGTCTCCTTCTGGTATCATACTTCTTTTAGAACAATCCGGTAATTTTACCGTCTTCTACATCAATTCCATTTGCTGCAGGTACTTTCGGAAGACCCGGCATGGTCATGATTGCTCCGGTAAGAGCAACAACAAATCCTGCTCCTGCATTTACATAGACTTCACGGATATGGATATCAAAGTTCTCCGGACGTCCAAGAAGCTTCGCATCATCGGACAGAGAATACTGGTTCTTTGCCATACATACCGGGAACTTGCCAAAGCCCATTGATTCAATTCGCGCAAGCTGTTTCTTTGCAGCAGGTTCATATACAACACTCTTTGCTCCGTAAATCTCTTTGCAGATTGTCTCGATCTTCTCTGCAATTGATAACTCATCACTGTAAATCGGATGATAATGGCTTTCTTTTGTCTCCAGAGTCTGTAATACTTTCTCTGCCAGCTCTTTTCCGCCGTCTCCGCCTTTACCCCATACTTCTGCAAGGGCAAATTCGCAGCCTCTGTCTTCGCAGAACTTACGGATAAATTCGTATTCTGCTTCAGTATCACTGACAAATGAATTCAAGGTAACCACAACTGGAACGCCGAATTTCTGCAGGTTCTCAATATGCTTTTCAAGATTTACAATTCCTTTTGCAAGAGCATCCAGATTTTCTTTGTTCAGTTCGTCTTTTGGCACGCCACCATTGTATTTTAATGCACGTACCGTTGCAACCAGAACTACTGCGTCCGGTTTCAGTCCCGCCATACGGCACTTGATATCCATAAACTTCTCTGCACCCAGATCCGCACCGAATCCCGCTTCTGTGATCGTGATATCACTCAGCTTAAGCGCCATCTTGGTTGCACGTACACTGTTGCAGCCATGTGCAATATTTGCGAACGGACCACCGTGTACCAGTGCCGGTGTATGTTCCAGAGTCTGGATAATATTCGGCTTGATCGCATCCTTTAACAGTGCTGTCATTGCACCGGTTGCATGAAGCTGGTCAGCTGTAACCGGTTCTCCGGAAAATGTATAGGCAACAATGATTCTGCCAAGACGTTTTTTCAGATCTTCCAGATCGTCTGCCAGACATAAAATTGCCATAATTTCGGACGCAACCGTGATCACAAAATGATCCTCTCTTACCATTCCGTCCATTTTATTTCCAAGACCAACTACTACATTACGCAGTACACGGTCATTCATATCTACACACCGTTTCCACACAACCTGTCTCGGATCAATTCCAAGAGCATTTCCCTGCTGGATATGGTTGTCAAGAAGAGCTGCAAGCAGGTTATTTGCCGATGTGATCGCATGAAAATCTCCGGTAAAATGAAGATTCAGATCTTCCATCGGTACAACCTGTGCATAACCGCCACCGGCAGCACCGCCTTTAATTCCAAAGCAAGGTCCGAGCGATGGCTCGCGCAGAGCGATCAGAGCTTTTTTACCGAGCTTTGCCATTGCCTCTCCAAGTCCAACGGTAATCGTCGTCTTCCCCTCTCCCGCCGGAGTCGGATTGATTGCAGTAACAAGTACCAGCTTTCCATCTGGTCTGTCTTTTACTCTTTCCATCAGTTCATCCGATAATTTTGCCTTATACTTGCCGTAAAACTCAAGGTCTTCCTCTTCAATTCCAACCTTTGCTGCAACCTCGCGAATATGGAGCATCTCTGCCTCCTGTGCGATCTGAATGTCTGTCTTCATAATTATATCCTCCCTTTTTTCTTCTGCGTTTCTTAAACTGATTCTTCTATGTATTGCTCAAACTGTTCCATAGACATCAGTACTTTTCTTGGTTTGGTACCTTCTTCTTCTCCTACGACTCCCGCCTCGGCAAGCTGATCCATAATCCGCGCCGCACGGTTAAACCCGATCTTAAACACCCGTTGGAGCATTCCGATCGATGCTTTGTCTTTTTCAATGATAAACTTTCCTGCATCTACAAAGTAGACATCTTTGTCGTCCTCGGAAGATGCTCCTCCCGCAGATACATTCTGATTACTATTCACCTGCTTCTGGATCTCTTCACTGTAGGCTGCGCCTCCGCTGTTCTCTTTTAGGAAATCAACCACTGCCTGGACTTCTTTATCAGAAACAAAAGCCCCCTGAACACGTACCGGCTTCTGATAGCCAGCCGGATAGAACAACATATCGCCTTTTCCAAGCAGCTTCTCCGCGCCATTCATATCAATGATGGTACGGGAATCCACACCGGATGATACAGAAAATGCTATTCTTGATGGCATATTCGCCTTAATCAGACCGGTAATGACATTAACCGATGGTCTCTGCGTTGCAAGAACCAGATGAAGTCCTGCCGCACGCGCAAGCTGTGCCAGACGGCAGATTGCCTCTTCTACTTCTCCAGGTGCAACCATCATCAGGTCTGCAAGTTCGTCTACGATGATTACAATCTGTGGAAGTTTCTGTGCTTTATTCGGATCATCAATATCTTTAATGTTCTCGACTTTATCATTGTAACCTTTCAGATCACGGACATTATACTCGGCAAAAAGCTGATAACGTCTGTTCATTTCCGCAACCGCCCAGTTCAAAGCTCCTGCTGCCTTCTTCGGATCCGTTACAACCGGGATCATCAGATGTGGAATTCCATTATATACACTTAATTCCACCACCTTTGGATCTACCATGATCAGCTTCACATCCTCCGGTTTTGCTTTGTAGATAATACTCATAATGATCGTATTGATACAGACAGATTTACCGGATCCGGTAGCTCCTGCGACAAGCAGATGCGGCATCTTTGCGATATCTGATACCACCACTTTACCTGAAATGTCACGACCTGTCGCAAATGCGATCCGTGATCTACTTTTCTTAAATTCATCTGATTCCAGAAGATCACGCAGCATAACTGCAGTATTTTCCTTATTCGGAACTTCAATGCCGACCGCTGCTTTTCCCGGGATCGGTGCCTCAATACGGATATCAGCCGCCGCCAGGTTCAACTTGATGTCATCCGCAAGTCCTACGATCTTGCTGACTTTCACCCCCATCTCAGGCTGTAACTCATAGCGTGTGACAGAAGGTCCGCAGCTGATATTAGTGATTGTAACATTCACACCGAAGGTTTGAAGTGTCTTCTGGAGCTTTGCTGCTGTCTCCCGCAGATGCGCATCCGAATCTCCGGAGGTTTTACTTCCATGCTTCAACAGACTAAGAGGTGGAAAGCGGTATTCCCTGACCGGTTTCTCACTTTTTGCAATTGTATCTGCAACAGCAGCCACCTCTTTTGGGATATCTGCCTTAACTTTTGAATTTCCGGAGACCTGTCTTTTTATTCCGTCTTCTGTCTGCACCGCTGATAAATTTTCTTCAGCCACATCTGTCTGTATATCTTTACCGGACTCCGTCTTTTTTTCTGCTTCCTGCATCGCTCCTTTTAAGAACTTCGGGAGTTTTTCTTTCACCGGCTCAAGGGGAACCGGTTCCGGATCCGGGATCAGCTCTGTAGCGGAAAGGGGCATCGCACGATTGATCACTACATCATCCAGTGCAATTTTCCCAGTCTGTTCCATAATGTGCTTTGCAGCCGCTTCTTCTGCACCGGCAAGCACGCTGCTCATATCCTTCCGGCTGCGTCTGGTAGCTTTCTTTTCTGTGCTTTCCTTTGCATCTTTTCCGGCTTTTTCTTCTGCTTTTTCTGCCTCGTTCTCTTTTCCTCCAACTGTCGAATTAAAGGAAACGCCGCTTACCTGATAATCAACACGCATAGCTTCCCGTCTTGCCCTGCGTTCCTCAGCCTCTTCTTTACGCTTCTGCATGTCCTCTCTGGCACGGTCATACGCTTTTTCCCCGCCGATCTTCATTCCTTTTAGAATAGACTTTTCTGTGATAAGGACTACACAGATCACCATTAAAATGATCACGACAACATATGTACCAACTTTACCGATTGCCGGCACCAGTCTGACCGCAATTGCCTTTCCAACAGATCCGCCTTTTTCATCGATCAGTTCAAAGAGCACACAGCACTGAACCAGTAATACAACGCCTGCAACAGTCTTAATATATGCGATCCTGTTTCCTTTATTGGAAACCACAAACGCGACTCCACAAAATAAAAGCAGTGGAAATACATACGCCATCCAACCCATCATTCCCTGCTGCAGTGCTGCAATCTTTCTTCCAAATGCACCTGCAAGTCCGAAATTGCTGATTGTGAGCAGAATCCCTACCGCAAGTGTCACCCAGATCAGAATCTCCGTTGCAAGAAATGATTCTTCCTGCGGCACAGCTTTTGATGTGGTATTCTTTCTGGTTGTCTTCGCAGATTTCGCAGACTTTGCACTTGTCTTCTTCGTAGGCTGCCGCTTTTTCGCCGTGCTCTGCTTTGCATTTTTCTTTGTTCCGGTTGTCTTTGAAGCCATCAAACTTCCCCCTTGTATTTATACTCTTTATCTTGTAATCAAATGACCGATTCCTTCTCCTCTCTCCCCAGATATAGTATCCGGAATCAGTCATCAAAAGTGTATACTTGTACATACTATTTTATTATAGCATCCTCTTCGCCTTATGTCATCTCATAATTTTTATCAGTATTTTCCATTTTTTCATCAATCATTTCATGCAATTTATTTAATGCATCTCTTATTCCGCCAACTTCATCAATGAGTCCTTCCTCCACTGCACGTTTTCCTTCCAGCATTGTCCCCACATCTTTGACAAGCTGTGTGGAATCCAGCATCAGTTCTTCAATCCGCTCCTGTGACATTCCGGAATGCTCTGCAAGGAATCCGGTGATCCGGTCTTGCGTCTTTTCAATATTCCGCAGGCTTTGTGCCACACCGATGAACATTCCGCTTGTCCGCACCGGGTGAATGATCATCGTCCCACTTGGAACAATAAAAGAATAATCTGCCGACACAGCAAGAGGGCCACCGATAGAATGACACCCTCCAAGTACCAGAGATACTGTCGGTTTGCTTAAAGACGCGATCATTTCCGCAATCGCAAGTCCCGCCTCCACATCTCCGCCAAGTGTATTTAAGAGAATCAGCACACCATCAGTCTGAACACTGTTCTCAATCTGTGCCAGCTTTGGAAGCAGGTGCTCATACTTGGTTGCCTTTGTACTGCCGGAAACCGTCTCATGCCCTTCTACTTCGCCGATGATCGTGAGTAGCTCGATCTGATGATTCCGACGTCGGTCAAGCGAAAGCATTCCCATTTCTTTAACATGTTCATCTTCTTCCTTTGTGGTTTCCGGCTCTGTCTCTCTGACTTCCTTTTCTTTATTTTCCATATTTTCTACAGTCTGTTCCCTGCTCTTTTTCTTACGTATCTGGTATTCTTTTACATCCGTTTCTTCCTGTATTTTCATTGCCGCATTCCTCCGTTCTTTTTAGCTTAGTATGGACAATGCTTATGAAAATATGCAGGATTTTCGCCACAGAAATGAATCGCAGATTCTTGTAGCGACACAAATCTGTACCTGATTCACTGTATATGCAAAAGAGAATGCGACTCGGCACATTCTCTTTGATTTAAACATTATGAAAATAAATATTTCCTGCGCAGGCTATATACCATATCCGTATAAATCTTGCGGCATGCCTCCAGATTATCAGATTCGATCATGGAAACACATGGGTGAAGATAACGGCACCAGATATCTGCATATACATCTTCTGAATTTTCCATCCGGTTGATCCGGTTTACGATTGTCGGAGCAATATCGTAATACTCGGCAACAATTTCTTCGCCGCCTTTCTGATTCACCAGATATTCATCTCTGTATCTTCTCATCAGATTCAGTTCGTAACAGTCATCCGGTTTGCCAAGGCTTGCACATACGGCTGTAGTAATATAGCAGAGACGTGATTTGAAGCCTCCCTGGATCTGCTCGAATTCCGATTTACTGATCTTTAGTTCCAGATCATGATCATTCCAACGTTCGATCATGCAATCTACAATCTCTTCACAAGCATCCATTCTGTCATAACGGAACATCGGGATCACATACGTAACCATGCCCAGATTATATTTCATAAGTACATTTTCTTTTTTTCTTTTTGAACTTTCCTGATCCAGTACTTCCCGCATTCTATCCGGCAGAACAGCAGCAATCTCTTCAATCTCTTCCTGTCTGTCTTTCGAATTCTCGCATTCCTGTGCAATCTCAGTAAAAAGCGGCTTATACTTCTCGTATGCATTTTTAAACGAATCCGCATAAGTCTTTTTATTGAAATCTCTGGAAATCGGAATAATCTGGTCAAACAGGTCATTCAGTCCATTCTGTATACTCTGATTCATTCAGGTTCCTCCCGGAATCGATCCTATGCTTCTTCCCAGTTATGATATACTTCCTGTACATCATCATCATCTTCAAGAAGATCAAGCGTCTTCTGAATGTTCTTGATATCTTCTTCGTTGTCCAAAGTTACCCATGTCTGTGGAATCATTGTAACTTCTGCGCTTGCCATCGGAATACCCGCTTCTTCCAGAGCAAGACGAACCTCACTGAAATCATTCGGATCTGTAAGAATTTCAAAGCTGTCCTCTTCTTCCGAAAAATCTTCTGCTCCTGCATCCAGTGCCTGCATCATCAGATCATCTGCATCCAGTTCACATTCTTCTTTATCGACAATGATCTGTCCTTTCTGATCAAACATGAAAGAAACACATCCACTGGTTCCGATATTTCCTTTTCCCTTTGTGAAAGCGCTTCTTACATTAGAAGCAGTACGGTTACGGTTATCAGTAAGTGCATCAACGATGATTGCAGTTCCGTTCGGTCCGTATCCTTCGTATACGATGTGTTCGTAGTTATTAGCATCTCCGTCTCCGGCTGCTTTTTTGATACTTCTGTCAATATTGTCATTTGGCATATTATTTGCTTTTGCCTTTGCAATCGCATCACGGAGTCTGCTGTTGTTAGCCGGATCAGCTCCGCCTCCTTCTTTGACTGCTACAGCGATTTCACGACCGATCTTCGTGAATACTTTTCCTTTTGCTGCGTCGTTTTTTTCTTTTTTATGCTTGATATTCGCAAATTTTGAATGTCCTGACATTACTTTTTACCTCTCTTCAGTATTTTTACTATTCTCAATTGTACTATTTTATCACTTTTTTGTCCTACTGACAAGGACTTTGCGTATTGTATTATTATCAACTGACAATACATGGAACAGATAGCCTCCGAATTCCACCTGACATTCTTCATCTTCCGAAGGAATTCTGTCCAGGCAGTCGATCAGATAACCATTGATCGTATCGTAATCTTCTTCGTTGAAACTGATTCCCAGAAGCTCTTCCAGATCCTCCAGCTGTGTCATACCATCCACGATATATGTACCATCTGCCTGTTTGATGATCAGCTCTTCTTCCTCATCATACTCATCCTGGATATTTCCAACGATTTCTTCTACAATATCTTCCATCGTAACGATCCCTGATGTCTGTCCATACTCATCCAGCACGATCACCATATGGCTCTTGTCCTGCTGCATCTGTTGAAACAGTTTGTCAATCGCCTTTGTTTCCGGGATAAATCCTGCCGGACGGATGGCATCCTTCAGATCGTGCACCGGTTTTTTCCTTGCCGGACCGTCCAGGTAGCTCTGCATCGCATCCCGGATATGAAGAATCCCCACAATGTTGTCAATATCTTCTTCATAAACCGGGAATCTGGATTTGTTCTCCTCCAGCATAAAGGTAAGTGCTTTTTCCAGAGATTCCTCTCCATCCAGTGCTACGATATTTTTCCGGTGCGTCATGATATCTTTTGCATCCGAATCCATATATTCAAAAATGTTGGTGATCATCTTCATCTCACGTCTTGTCAGAACACCTTTTTCATAGCCTTCCAGTACTTTTTCAATGATTTCTTCCGCAATTTTCTCTTTATCTTCATTGTCAGAAAATACATTTTTCATTTTCTGAAGTAAATTACCTTCCGTTTCCATTGCTTCCCATACTTCTCCTCTTTTATGTATGAAGCATCAGGCTGACGCACAGCGCTTCATCGACTTTTCTCATAAGCTCTTTGTCTACCCGGCACACGTAATCCTTCAGTCTCTGTTTATCGATAGTCCGAATCTGCTCCAGAAGGACAACAGAATCCTTGACGATTCTGTACCTTTTTGCATCGATTTCCACATGTGTCGGCAGCTTCGCTTTATTCATCCTTGAAGTGATCGCGGCACAGATAACGGTCGGACTGTGCCGGTTCCCGACATCATTCTGGATGACAAGAACCGGACGCACACCGCCCTGCTCCGAACCGACTACCGGACTTAAATCCGCATAA
>ERZ773104.4983-NODE-4983-length-10379-cov-9.176482_pt1 | contig 10379 bp, 9 predicted proteins | sample MGYA00511920_ERZ773104 | MGnify/ENA primary metagenome ERZ773104 (study PRJEB29015, sample SAMEA2737857) | human gut metagenome | biome: human gut; feature: human-associated habitat; material: faeces | place: China | collected 2012 ...
TGAAGAACACCGAAACAATGGTAATGGCGCTGGACACCAGCTGCGGGATGCTCTGGCTGAGCATCTGGCGCAGGGTATCCACGTCGTTGGTGTACACGGACATGATATCGCCGTGGGGATGGGTGTCAAAATACCGGATGGGCAGGCTTTCCATGTGGGTGAACAGCTTGGTGCGCAGATTGCGCAGCGTGCCCTGCGTTACGTTGACCATGATGCGGGCGTTGGCCCATGCGGCCAGAATGCCCACAAGGTAGATGCAGCACATCCGCACCAGTGCACCGGCCAGCGGTGCAAAGCTGGGGTTCTGCTGGCGGGTCATGGGCACGATGTAATCGTCCATCAAAGTCTGCAAGAACAGGCTGGCCTGCACATTGGCCAGCGCACTGACCACAATGCAGATCAGCACAAGGATGCAGTGGGGCAGATAGTTGCGGAACACCTCATCCATGATGCGCTTCAGCAGCTTGCCCGGGTTTTCCACCTTGGGGCGCGGCCCCCGTGCGCCCCGCGGGCCGGGGCCATGTACTTCTTTTACTGCCATTACTGCGCACCTCCCTGCTTGTCAAAATCGCCGCCGCCCTGCGTCTGGCTGTTGTAGACCTCCTGATAGATGGCATTGGTCGCCAGCAGCTCTGCGTGGGTGCCCAGACCGTTGATCTGGCCGTTCTCCAGCACCAGAATGCGGTCTGCATCCTGCACCGAGGAAATGCGCTGTGCAATGATGATCTTGGTCGTGCCGGGGATCTCCTCCCGGAAGGCCTTGCGGATCTTGGCATCGGTCGCGGTGTCCACGGCGCTGGTGGAGTCGTCCAAAATCAGCACCTTGGGCTTGCGCAGCAGGGCGCGGGCGATGGTCAGGCGCTGCTTCTGGCCGCCGGACACGTTGGAGCCGCCCTGCTCGATCCATGTATTGTACTTATCCGGGAAGCGCTGGATGAACTCATCCGCGCAGGCCAGTTTTGCCATGCGGATGCACTCTTCCTCGGTGGCGTTGGCATCGCCCCAGCGGAGGTTATCCAGAATAGTACCGCTGAACAGCACATTCTTCTGCAGCACCATGGAGACCTCGCGGCGCAGCACGTCAAGGTTATAATCCCGCACATCCACGCCGCCTACCCGCACGGTGCCGCTCTCGGCATCGTACAGGCGGGGGATCAGCTGCACCAGACTGGATTTTGCGCTGCCGGTGCCGCCGATGATGCCCAGCGTCTCGCCGGGCCGGATGGTAAAGCTGATATCGTTCAGCACCGGCTGACCGCTGCCGTGCTTATACTTGAAGGTAACGTGGTCAAACTGGATGCTGCCGTCTGCCACCTGCTGCACCGGCTGCTTTGCCGGGGGCAGGTCGGTGTGCTCGTCCAGCACCTCCACGATACGCTTGGCAGAGGCGGCGGACATGGCGATCATGACAAAGGCCATGCTCAGCATCATCAGTGCCATGAGGATGTTCATGACATAGCCGAACAGGGCGTTCAGCTGGCCGGTGGTAATGGCACCGTGCAGCACATATTTTGCGCCGAACCAGCTCAGCGCGATGTTGCAGCCGTACACTGCCACCAGCATGGCGGGGTTATTGAAGCTCAGGCGGCTTTCCGCGTTGACAAACTGCTTGTACAGGCTCTCGCAGGCGGCGGTGTATTTTTCGTTTTCAAAGCCCTCGCGCACAAAGCTTTTGACCACGCGGATGGCAGAGACATTCTCCTGCACCGAGGCGTTGAGGTTATCATAGTTCTTGAACACCCGGTCAAAGATGCGGAAGGTGGGGATCATGATGGCAGCCAGCACCACCACCAGAAAGACCACCGCCACCACGAATACCAGCGACAGCGGGCCGCCGATGACCACAGCCATGAACATGGCAAACACCAGATGCACCGGAGCGCGCACGCACATGCGCAGGATCATCTGGAAGGCGTTCTGCACGTTGGTCACGTCGGTGGTCATGCGGGTAACAAGACCCGCTGTAGAGAATTTGTCGATGTTGGAAAAAGAGTAATGCTGGATGTTTTCATACATGGCATCGCGCAGATTTCCGGCAAAGCCGGTGGATGCCTCGGCGGCATACTTGCCCGCCAGTACGCCCAGCACCAGCGCAATGGCTGCCACCAGAAAGGTAAGCAGGCCGTAGCGGATGATGGCGTTCATATCGCCCTTTTCAATGCCCTGGTCGATGATAAAGGCCATGATGGTGGGCAGCAGCACATCCATAATGGCTTCCAGCGCAGCAAAGAGCGGTGTCTTGATCGAGGCGGCTTTATACTCGCCCAGATGCGACACAAGCTTTTTGATCATCTGAGTTTCCTCCTGTTGAATTTATTTGTTTGGTACAAAACAATTTTATACATAACAATTTAAATGTCAAGACGTTTCGTAAAATGTTCATAATTGCTAATTTAACAAGTCCTTTTTCGGCGCTTTGACGGAAAAGATCGTTATTTCAGTGCTTCCCGCAGCTTGTTCAGCAGCCGCAGCAGTTCTGCGTTCTCCTCCTCGGTCAGCAGTCCGGCCACATAATCGTCGGTCTGGTGGAAGGAAAGCAGGGTCTTTTCGTGCCGTTGGATGCCCTCCTTGGTCAAAACCAGCTGCTTAAGCCGGGCATCCTGCGGCACGCTCAGCCGCTGGATGTAGCCCTTGCGCTCCATCAGCTGCAAAATGTTCGTCACCGTGGAGCGGGTGATGGAAAACTCCCGCTCGATGTCCCGCTGGAACACCGGCTCGTCCCGGTGGCGGTAGAGATACTCGATGATCCACCCGTGCATGGGGGTGGTCTGCTCTACCCCGTTGGCGCGGGAAAACTGGTTCAGCCTGCGGAAGATCAGGTTGTCCACCCGGCGCAGCTGAGCGGGGATGACCTGCGGCCCATCCCACGGCGGGTCCAGCTTGCAGTGCTCTTCAATAGTGTGCTGTGTACACATAATGGTTTCCTCTATTCAAGTTGTTCGATGTAAAACTGTTTGATACGATACATATATTACTCATATCCCCGCTCAATGTCAAGAGGGCGGGGCGCAAAAAAGGCCGCTGCGGAAAATTTTCCGCAGCAGCCTTGATTTTTATGGATACGGGATACGCTTACAGCTTTTTGCCGGTCAGCAGCTCATAGGCCTCCAGATACTTGGCAATGGTCTTGTCAATAACATCCTGCGGCAGGTCGTAGTTGCTGTCGGGGTTGGCCTTCAGCCAGTCGCGCACGAACTGCTTGTCGAAGGAGGGCTGGCTGTGACCCGGCTCATAGCCCTCCAGCGGCCAGAAGCGGGAGGAGTCCGGGGTCAGCATCTCGTCACCCAGCACCACGTTGCCGTCCTCGTCCAGACCAAACTCGAACTTGGTATCGGCAATGATGATGCCGCGGGACAGTGCATACTCGGCGCACTTCTTGTACAGGGCAATGGTGTAGTCGCGCAGCTTAGTGGCGTACTCCAGACCGTGGCCGGGGAACTGCTTCTCCAGCACGTCGATGCTCTGCTCGTAGGAGATGTTCTCGTCGTGGTCGCCGATCTCTGCCTTGGTGGAGGGGGTGTAGATGGGCTCGGGCAGCTTATCGGACTCCTGCAGGCCCTCGGGCAGCTGGATGCCGCACACCTTGCCGGTCTTTTGGTAGCTGGCCCAGCCGCTGCCGGTGATGTAGCCGCGCACGATGCACTCGATGGGCAGCATGGTCAGCTTACGGCACATCATGCTGTTGCCGTCGAACTGGGGCTGCTGGAAGAACTCCGGCATATCCTTCACGTCCACGCTCAGCATGTGGTTGGGCAGCAGATCGCGGGTGTAATCGAACCAGAACTTGCTCATCTGGGTGAGCACGGTGCCCTTTTTGGTGACCTTGTTTTTCAGGATGACGTCAAACGCAGAAATGCGGTCGGTGGCAACCATGATCAGGCTGTCGCCATTGTCGTAGATCTCGCGGACTTTGCCTTCTTTGATGGGTTTGAACTCAGTCATAATCAAACACTCCATTTTTCCATGTTCTCAGCAGCGCAGCAGCGCAGCGCAGTTCTTACCCTATTATTCTACCATACTGCCGCGCGGTTTAAAAGGAACAGAATAAAAGAAAAACAGGCAAGTTTTGTGTTTTTATCGTGAAAAGTGCGCAAAAAGCAGCAGGAAATTTCGGCGTTTTGACGATAAAAGTCGTACTTTATCCCCAAATGCACGCACCTTTGCAAAATGCAGTCATGGACAAGCGCCGCCAGTTGCGGTATCATAGTAGTATGCGTATATCTGCGCTCCGCAGGGGCGCAAAAGTAAACAAGGAGGTAAAGAGTATGGGCAAATTTCCCAAGGGCTTTTTGTGGGGCGGCGCTACCGCTGCCAACCAGTGCGAGGGTGCATGGCAGGCAGACGGCAAGGGTCTGGCTACGGTGGATGTAACCCCCTTCGGCCCGGACCGTTTTCCGGTGGCAACGGGCTATATGGAAATGCTGGGCTGCGATGACGCGCATTTCTACCCCAGTCACGAGGCCATTGACCTGTATCACCATTATAAAGAGGATATCGCCCTGTTTGCAGAGATGGGCTTCAAGTGCTTCCGGCTGTCCATTGCATGGACCCGCATCCTGCCCAACGGCGATGACGCTCAGCCCAACGAGGCAGGACTGGCCTTCTACGACAGCATTTTTGACGAGTGCCATAAGTACGGCATTGAGCCGCTGGTCACCATCTGCCACTTTGACACTCCCATTGCCCTCATCAAAAAATACGGCGGCTGGAAAGACCGCCGCATGGTGGACGCCTACGTCCACTACTGCGAGGTGCTGTTCGACCGCTTCAAAGGCAAGGTGAAGTACTGGCTCACCTTCAACGAGATCAATATGCTGCTGCACCTGTCCTTTACCGGCGCAGGGCTGGTGTTCTACCCCGGCGAGAATGTGGAGCAGGTCAAGTATCAGGCCGCCCATCACGAGCTGGTGGCCAGCGCAAAGGCGGTAAAGCTGGCGCACGAAAAAATGCCGGATGCCATGGTGGGCTGTATGCTGGCGGCAGGGCAGTTCTACCCCCGCACCTGCGCCCCGGAGGATGTGCGGGCGGCGCAGGAGGCCGACCGGGACAACTACTTCTTTACCGACGTACAGGTGCGCGGCGCTTACCCCGTGTGGGCTAAAAAGCGGATGGAGCGCGCCGGGGTGCAGCTGCACACACAGCCGGAGGACGACCGCACGCTGCGGGAGGGCACGGTGGATTTTGTGTCCTTCAGCTACTATTCCAGCCGCTGCATCACGGTGGATAAGGAGCTGATGGCGGCAGAGAATGCGGAAGGCAACGCCGTGTCTGCATCGGTGAAGAACCCCTACCTGAAAGTCAGCGAGTGGGGCTGGGCCATCGACCCGGTGGGTCTGCGGGTGACGTTGAACACCATCTACGACCGGTACGAAAAGCCCATGTTCATCGTGGAGAACGGTCTGGGTGCGGTGGATACCGTAGAGCCGGACGGCTCCATCCACGACAGCTACCGCATCGACTACCTGCGGGCGCACATCGAAGAGATGGAAAAGGCCATCAACGAGGACGGTCTGCCGCTGATGGGCTACACCACATGGGGGCCCATCGACCTTGTGAGCGCCTCCACCGGCGAGATGAAAAAGCGGTACGGCTTTATCTATGTGGACAAGGACAACGACGGCAACGGCACCCTTGCCCGCAGCCGGAAGGACAGTTTTTACTGGTATAAAAAGGTCATCGCTTCAGACGGCGAGGACCTGACCTGAGCAAGCGCCCCGGCACTGTTTGCGGTATGGCAGCGCCGGGGCGTAAAAGTGTGAGGAAGAACCGATAACGGAGAAAATTTATGACACCACAAATCATTGCACACCGCGGTGCTTCCTATCTTGCACCGGAAAACACCCTGACTGCCTTTAAAAAAGCCATGGAGATTGGCGCGGACGGCGTAGAGATGGACGTACAGCAGACCATTGACGCCGGGCTTGTGATCCACCACGACTATATGATCGATCTGCACACGGATATTTCCGGCAAGATCTATGATATGACCATGGGCGATTTAAAGGAACTGGATTTTGGCAGCTGGAAGGACGCCATCTTTCAGGACGAGAAGATCGCCACCCTGCAGGAGGCCATGGAACTGTGCAGGCAGATGCCGGGATGCACCGTGCATCTGGAACTGAAATCCACCATGGACAACGACCCGGACTTTGTGCCCCGGGTGCTGGAAGTGCTGCAGCAGACCGAGATGGTAGAACAGGTGATCCTTGTTTCCTTCAACCACGCGCTGCTGCGGCAGGCAAAGCAGTTGATGCCCGAATTGCGGGTGGGTGCACTGGTATACGGCGAGCTGGAAAGCATGCTGCTGCCGCCGCCCATCATCTGGAAGGATCTTGGACTGACCAACGGCATAGAGGACATAGAAGCCATGGATGCCGCCCTGCCGGAGAGCGCAGCAGACGAGGAAAATTGCAGCTGGATGACCCGATGGATGAGCGATAAGGTAAGTATGCTGCGGGCAAGCTTTCCCGGCGAGAGCCTGAACGAGATCTACAAAAACCTGTTGTCGCAGCGGGATCTGCCCGCCTACATCCGCAGTCTGGACTTTGTGCCGGAGTGGGTCAGCTGTGAGTACCACACCGCCTACAAAAACGCCGGTTTCATTGACAAACTGCACGAGATGGGCATCAAGGTGTCTTTGTGGACGGTGGACACGGAAGATTCCGTCCGCAGCCTGCTGCGCACCAGCGCCGATGCCTACATCACCAACCGCCCCGACCGCGTGCGGGAGTGGATGGAGAAGGAACAGGCAGCGACCGCCCCAACAGAAACCGCCACGGCAGAGTCTGCCCCAACTGCTGAAGCAGACGCCGGGACAGCTGCCGCAGAGTAAACCGACCGGAACAGACACAAAAAAGAGATAGGCTTTCCCGAAAGGGATCGCCTATCTCTTTTTCATTCATTTTATTCTGCTGCGTCGGTCAGCACAAAGGTCAGCTCTGCGGTGACGGCGCACTTGCCGTCCACCCATGCCGAGGCCTTGCCTACGCCCACAGCGCCGTGCTGCTGTACCAGCTCGCAGTGGAGGGTGAGCACGTCCCCGGGGGTGACCTGCTTGCGGAAGCGGGCACTCTTGATGCCGCCGAACAGTGCCAGCTTGCCCTTGTTTTCCGGCAGGCTCAACGCCGCCACAGCGCCGGTCTGTGCCAGTGCTTCCAGCAGCAGTACGCCGGGCATGACCGGCTGTGCCGGGAAGTGGCCGTTGAAGAATTCCTCGTTGCGGGTGACGCACTTGCGGCCGATGGCCCACTGCCCCGGCTCGCAGTCCAGAACACGGTCCACGAGGGCAAAGGGGTAGCGGTGGGGCAGGATCTCCGCGATCTGCACGCTGCTCAGGGTGTTGGCGTTTTCACGCACGGTACGGGGCTCTGCCATGGGTCAGCCCTCCCATCTGCGCAGGGCGATGCAGGCGTTGTGGCCGCCAAAGCCCAAGCTGTTGCTCAGCGCGTACTGCATCTCCTGCTGCCGCCCGGTGTTGGGCACATAGTCCAGATCGCACTCCGGGTCGGGCTGGGCGTAGTGGATGGTGGGCGGGGCGAACTGGTCCCGCAGTGCCAGCGCGGTAAACACGGCCTCGATGCCGCCCGCGCCGCCCAGCAGATGGCCGGTCATGCTCTTGGTGCTGACCACGGTCATCTCCTTGGCGTGTGCGCCGAACACGGCGTGGATGGCGGCAGTCTCGCAGGCATCGTTCATGTGGGTGCCGGTGCCGTGGGCGTTGATGTGATCCACCTGCTCCGGGGCAATGCCTGCATCGGCCAGTGTCAGCTTCATGCAGTCGATGGCACCTGTGCCGCCGGGAGCCGGTGCGGTAAAGTGGTAGGCATCGCAGTTGGCACCATAGCCCACCACCTCGGCGTAGATATGCGCACCGCGTGCCCGGGCGTGCTCCAGCTCTTCCAGAACCAGCACACCGCTGCCCTCGCCCATCACGAAGCCGCCGCGGCGGGCATCAAAGGGCAGGCTGGCGGCATCCGGGTCGGTGACGGTGGAAAGCGCCTTCATGCTGGTAAAACCGCCGATGCCCAGCGGGCTGATGCAGCTTTCGGCACCGCCGCAGACCATGGCAGTCTCGTAACCGTCCCGGATGCGGTGGAAGGCATCGCCCACAGCGTTTGTGCCGCCGGCGCAGGCCGTGACCGGGCAGGTGCACATGCCCTTCAGGCCAAAGCGGATGGCCACCTGTGCCGCCGCCATATTGGCAATGGACATAGGCACAAAGTAGGGGCTGACCTTCTCCATGCCTTTCTCTTCCCCGCGGGTGTGCTGCTCCTCGATGGTGGGTAGGCCGCCAATGCCGCTGGAAAGGACAACGCCGATGTTTTTGGCCTCTGCTTCCGTGTTCAGGCCGCTGTCGGCAATGGCCTCGGCTGCAGCAGCCAGTGCCAGCAGGGTGAAGCGGGCCATCTTGCGGGCTTCCTTTTTGTCCACAACGGTCTCGGGGTCAAAGTTTTTCACTTCACCGGCCAGCTTGCACTTGAAATCGGTGGTGTCAAACTGGGTGATGGGACCAATGCCGCACCGGCCTGCCTTTGCGGCAGCCCAGCTGTCGGCAGCAGTGTTGCCCAGCGGGTTCACGGTGCCAAGACCGGTGATCACGACTCTGCGTTTTTCCATAGAGAATTTCTCCTTTTACATTGCCATGCCGCCGTCTACACAGAGCACCTGCCCGGTGAGATAGCCGCTTTGTTCGGCAGCGAGGAACGCCACCGCGTTTGCCACATCCTCCGGCTGGCCCACACGGCCCAGCGGGATGCCCTTTGTCATTTCCGCCTGAACCGCTTCGGGCAGGACAGCCGTCATGTCGGTTTCAATGAAGCCGGGAGCCACCGCATTCACGGTCACACCCCGGCTGGCCAGCTCCCGGGCCAGGCTCTTGGTCAGACCGATGAGGCCTGCCTTGCTGGCGGCGTAGTTGGTCTGGCCCGCATTGCCCCGCAGGGCCACCACGCTGCTGAGGTTGATGATCCGGCCAGAGCGCTGACGGACCATCCGGCGGGCAGCCTCCTTGCAGCAGAGGAACGCGCCCTTGAGGTTGGCGTTGAGGACCTTATCAAAATCCTCCTCGCTCAGCCGCAGGATCAAATTATCCCGGGTGACACCGGCGTTGTTCACGAGGATATCCACCCGGCCAAAGGCGTTGACCGCCTCTTCAAACAGTGTTTTACAGCCCTCGGCGGTGGAGACATCGGCCTGTACGGCCACAGCCTGCACGCCCAGAGTGGTGCACTGGGCCACCGTCTCAGCAGCAGCATCCACACCGTGGCAGTAGTTGACCACCACATTGCAGCCCTGTTTGGCCAGAGCCACGCAGATAGCACGGCCAATGCCCCGGCTGCCGCCGGTGACAACGGCAGCACGCTTCACCACAGCTTCGCTCATGCGTGGGCCTCCTTCCACTTGGTCAGGAACGCGGCCAGCTCCTCCGCCGTTTCCACGGCAGTGCAGGGCACGTCCGGGCCCAGCGTCTTTTTGACAAAGCCGCTCAGTGCCTTGCCCGGGCCAACTTCCAGGATCTCGGTGACGCCCAGCTCACCCAGGCGGCGGAGGGTATCCTCCATGTAAACACTGCTCTGCACCTGCTTTTCCAGCAGCGCCGGGATGGAATTCTCCGCGCTCTTTTCATGGCCTAAGCAGTTGAAGAGAACGGGAGTTTTCATCTCTCCGAAGTTCTCAGTGGCAAAGCGCTTGGCCAGTGCGTCCCCTGCCGGGGCCATCAGCCGGGTGTGGAACGGGCCGCTGACCTTGAGGGGGATGCAGCGGCGGGCACCGGCGGCTTTTGCCAGCTCGGCAGCCTTTTCCACAGCGGCTTTCTCGCCGCCGATGACCAGCTGGCCCGGGCAGTTGTAATTGCAGATTTGAACAACACCCAGTGCGGAAGCCTCTTCGCAGCATTTTGCGAGGGCGTTCCGGTCCAGGTTCATCACAGCGGTCATGCCGCAGTCGATGCCTTTGGCGGCACCGGCCATCGCCTTTCCGCGGTAAGCCGCCAGTTCCACCGCCTGCTTGGCCGTAAAGACACCGGCGGCCTGCAGGGCGGAATACTCCCCCAGCGAGAGGCCGGCCAGATCATCCGCCTTGACGCCGTTTTCCTGCAAAACAGCAGTCACGCCGGCCGCAAAAGCCACCATGCAGGGCTGGGTGTATTCGGTCTGATTCAAAAGGCCGTCCGGGTCTTCAAAGCAGACGCTGTGCAGGTCAAAATCCAGCGCGGCGGCATCAAAAGCGGCCCGGAAAGCGGGATATGCTTCGTAAAGGTCTTTGCCCATGCCGGGGTGCTGACTGCCCTGCCCGGCGTAAAGAATGGCAAGTTTCATTGGTGTTTCCTCCAATCGTCCATCAGTTCATCCATCAGCTCCCGGACGCTGCGCATCCGGTCC
>ERZ773104.4998-NODE-4998-length-10335-cov-4.170233_pt1 | contig 10335 bp, 8 predicted proteins | sample MGYA00511920_ERZ773104 | MGnify/ENA primary metagenome ERZ773104 (study PRJEB29015, sample SAMEA2737857) | human gut metagenome | biome: human gut; feature: human-associated habitat; material: faeces | place: China | collected 2012 ...
CAGGCGCTGCATGGGAAGGCTTTGATTTCCCCGGCGACTGCGTGTCCCTGCTGGTGATCCCCCGCCTGCCTTTCGCCTATCCGGACGCACTGAAGGAAAAAGAGCGGGAGGAATACGCATCCCTTCGCCAGTTTATTCAGAATGTGGCCGTGCCTGAGATGCAGATTAAGCTGCGTCAGGGCTTTGGACGGGCCATCCGCACAGAGACCGACACCTGCGTCATTGCCATTCTGGATGAGCGCGCAGGCCGCGGACACCGATACAACAAAGCCATGCTGGACGCCCTGCCGGAAATGCGTGTCACAGGCAGTTCACGAGCAGTAACAAAGTTTCTGCGGGAGCGAAAGCCGGAAAGCTATTTTGAGGTGTGCGCATGATCGACGCCAAGAAGGAATTGCAGTACCGGCTGGCCGTTCGGATGCTGGAACACTTATCCGAAAAGGGCTTTCTGACAGCAAAGGAACTGGCTTATGCCAAGGGACTTGCCAGAGAAAAATACGCCCCGCAGACTGTTCGGGAATAGTGCTGGATATTCCGCGGATCGTGTGGTAGCTTGTGGGTTGCCAAAAAAGATACAGGAAGTGAATGAAATGGCAAATGTAAAAATGATCGCGCCCCAGACATTCCAACCGGAACACATGCGGGTGGCGGCCTACTGCCGGGTCAGTTCGGACTCCAAGGATCAGCTGCATTCCTACGCCGCCCAGATCCGCAGCTACACGGAGGAGATCGCCCAGCATGACGGCTGGGAGCTGGTAGACGTATACGCGGACGAGGGACTCACCGGTACCCGGATGGATAGGCGGGAGGACTTCAACCGGATGATGGCAGACTGTCGAAAGGGCAAGATCGACCGAATTCTGGTGAAGTCCGTATCCCGCTTCGCCCGAAATACCAAGGATTGCCTCTCCGCCCTGCGTGAACTGTCCGCTCTGGGTGTCTCTGTTCAATTTGAAAAAGAAAATATCAATACGAAAACGCTCACCACCGAACTGATGGTGAGCGTTTCCGGTTCTCTGGCCCAGCAGGAATCCATTTCCATCTCGGCTAATCAGAAAATAAGTTATCAGCGAAGAATGGAAAGAGGGGAATTTATCACCTGCTCGGCACCTTACGGCTATCGGATCATAGACAAGAAAAATCTTGAAATCATCCCAGAGGAAGCGACCACGGTACAATGGATATTCGATGCCTATTTGAATGGCCGCAGTGCGGAATGGATTGCAGAACAACTCACAAGAAGGAGCATTGAAAATACCAACACACGCAAACCGTGGACTGCTTATGGAATCCGGTACATTTTACGCAATGAAAAATATATTGGGGACGCACTGGGGCAAAAGAAATTCACAAAAGGTTTTCCCTTTTTTAGAAAACGCAACCACGGAGAGCAAGAGCAGTATTACGTAGAAAATACACATTTGCCCATCATCGAGCGTGAGCAGTTTGAAAAAGTACAGAATCTTCTGCAGCAGAAAGCGAAAAGGAAGAAACCAACGAGAAGCCAATATTCACTTACCAGAAAAATAATTTGCGAGAAATGCAGGACGCCATTTATCCGGCGAGAAACTGCGAAAGGCTTGGTGACATGGGTCTGCCGAACCCATGACCGGAATGCCGCGGACTGTCCTATGGGGCGTATCCCAGAAACGGAGATCCATGCGGCATTTATCCGGATGTATCGGAAACTCAAGGAGAATGCGGATACGATCCTGGCTCCAGCTATGGATCAGCTGAACGCTTTGGAAACCATCCTGCGGCAGAATAATCCCAAAATGCTGATGATTAACAAGGCGATTGCGGAAGCAACGGAAGAAAACCATAAAATCAGCACCCTGCGGGCTAACGGCTTGCTGGATGCCGATGCCTGCGCCGTCCGCATGAATGCCATCAGCGCCAAACTGACTCAACTCCGGGGAGAACGCCGCTGGTTGTCGGAAAACGAGGTTTTGGATGAAGCCATGGATGCCATTCGCAAGATGACAGCTGTCATAAAGAATGGGCCGGAACAGATGAACATCTTCGATGAGGACTTGTTCGACAGCTTGGTGGAGAAGGTCATCGCGGAATCCCAGACACGCATCCGCTTCCGGCTTTATGGCGGTTTAGAACTGGCAGAACAATTGGAGGTGGCGGCAAGATGATAAACCGAAAGATTTTATATGGGTATCAGATTCGTGACGGCGCATTGGTGATTGTGCCGGAGGAACAGCAGACCATCCGCATGGCCTTTACACTCTACATCGCCGGCACTTCCTATCAAGCTGTTGCGGATGCTTTGAATCACCAGAATATCCCGTATTGCCCGGAAGCGCCGCTTTGGGACAAGCACAAGGTAAAACGCCTTTTGGAAAATCCCCGCTACACTGGCAAGGATGGCTTTCCTGCGGCGGTAGATGCGGATACTTTCCAAGCGGCGCGGAAAAAAGCGGAAGAAAAGAACGCCCTACGGCAGCCTCGCGGGGGAAAATCCCCCATTGCGCGGCTGACTCCCTATTTCCGCTGCACCTGCGGTGGAAAGCTCATCCGCATTGGCGGTAAATGGTTGGATAGCAGCGAGCTGCACCTCAAATGTGGGTCCTGCGGCAGTACCATCACCACAGATACGGATACAGTGCTGACAGAGGCAAATCGACAGATTTATGCACACGAACACCCCAAACAGCCTGCTTATGCCCCCTCTGCGGAAGTCATTCGACTGAGCAATGCCATCAACCGTGGCTTAGAGCAGCCGGACTCTCCAGAAGCGGTGATGGCGCTGATTCTACAAGGGGTAGCTGCACGATACGATTGCTGTCCGGAGCCAATTTCTGAATATGAAAATTTTGACCACCTACCGAAAGCAGATTGGAATCACTTTCGGCGGGTGGTTTCTTATATCACGATCACACAGGAGCATATCATAACAGTTCAGTTTACAGATCAGGCAGGAAAGGACGAATGATACATGGAAGCGACAACGACTTTAGATAGGCGGGTGCGGGTGATTCCCGCTACAAAAACGCAGGGAGCCATTCACAGCATCCATGATGGGAAAAAGCGGGTGGCGGCCTACTGCCGGGTATCTACCGACAGTGAAGAACAGCTCAACAGCTATGAAGCCCAAAAGTCCTACTACACACAGAAAATCGAGGACAGTCCGGATTGGGAAATGGCGGGGATCTATGCCGACGAGGGCATCACGGGTACCAGTCTCAAAAAGCGAACAGAGTTCAAAAAGATGATCACTGCCTGCAAACGAGGCCATATCGACCTCATCATCACAAAATCTCTCTCCCGCTTCGCCAGAAACACCGTGGACTGCTTGGAAACAGTGCGCCTGCTGAAAGCCAACGGCATCGGTGTGTACTTCGAAAAAGAGAACATCAATACGCTGACGGAATCCAGCGAGTTCCTGATCACCCTGTTCAGCGGTTTCGCCCAGGCGGAATCCGAATCCCTGAGCAAGAATGTCGCTTGGGGCAAAGCAAAAAGCGCGGAAGCCGGAAAAGTGACCTTCCAATACAAAAAGATGCTGGGATACCGCAGGGGCGCAGATGGACAGCCGGAGATCGTCCCGGAGGAAGCCGAGGTCATCAAGCGGATTTATCACCGGTATCTGGATGGCTGTACGCTGGGGCAGATCAAGCGAGAATTAGACGAGGACAAGGTCCCGACCGCACAGGGGGTAGACTCCTGGTCGCCTGCCATCATCCACAACATCCTGACGAATGAAAAATACATCGGAGACGCCTTGCTGCAAAAGACCTATATCACGGACTGCATCTCCAAGAAGGTGAAGAAAAACCAGGGCGAGCGCGCCATGTACTATGTGGAGAACAACCATCCTGCCATCATCTCCAGAGAGGTGTTCGATCAGGTGAGAAACGAGATGACGCGTCGCTCCAGCAAGCGCAAAGTGCTGCAAAAGAGTGGCAAAACAGAGCTGGGGAAATACTCCGGTAAATACGCCCTGACGGAACTGCTGGTGTGCGGCGAGTGCGGCTCTCCCTACAAGCGGGTGACCTGGGCCAGAAACGGCAAGAAGCGCATCGTGTGGAGATGCGTCTCCCGGCTGGAATTCGGTACCAAATACTGTCATAACTCCCCGACGCTGGATGAGAGCAGACTCCACAACGCCATCCTTGCCGCCATGAACGAGTACGCGGCTATCCGACAGGAGGTTTGCCCAGATGTACTGGCCATGGTAGAGGAAGCCAAAAGGGCCATGTCACAGGCTGGAGCAATGTTGCTGGAACTGAAAAAACGCATGGATGCAGTCAGCCAGGAACAGTCTGATGTGCTGGACCGGCTGCTGGCGAACATGGCCGATGCGGAACTGAACGCCAGGATGAAAGCCCTGACGGATGAGAAGGAAGCCCTTAAGGCACAGATCTTAAAAGTCCAACAAAAAGAAGTAAGCATGGCGGAGCAGGCGGCGAAGCGTCAGCAGATGTGGGACAGCCTGATGGAGTGTTCTGCAGGGTACACGGAATTTGATGATGAATTCGTCCGGCAGATCATCCAGAAGATCACGGTGGAGGATGCGGAAACCATCCGCGTCCACTTTCGGGGCTCGGACGTGGTGCTCGAACAGGAAGTAGAATGAATGGAAAGGGTGAAAAGAAATGGCAATCTTTATAACTGGTGATATGCACGGTGATTTCAGCAGGCTCCAGCCTGCGGCCTTCCATGAGCAACGTAACCTGACCAAAGAGGATTACCTCATCATCTGCGGGGACGTCGGCGGCGTCTGGGATGGCAGCGATACGGAGCAGCGATGGCTGGATTGGCTGGAGGATAGGCCGTTTACCACGCTGTTCGTAAGCGGGAATCATGAAAATTTCGATTTGCTCCGCAGCTACCCAATCGGCCAATGGCACGGCGGCTTGGTGCAGGCCATACGCCCCAGCGTCCTACATCTGATGCGGGGCCAGCTTTATGAAATCTGCGGAAAGCGGATATTTACCATGGGTGGAGCCAGCAGCCACGATATTCGGGATGGAGTTCTGGAGCCGGATGATCCGGATTATGAGCAGAAAATTCGGCAACTGAATGCCGCAGGAGCATTGTTCCGAGTCAACCACCGCTCCTGGTGGAAAGAGGAATTGCCCAGCGAAGATGAATACCGAACTGCAAAGGCAACGCTGGACAAGGCAGGCTGGGATGTGGACTATATCATAACCCACTGCTGCCCCAGTAGCATCCAGAATATATTCAGTGGCGGACGGTACCAGCGGGATGCCCTGACGGACTTTTTCGATGAAGTCCGGGAACGTTGCCGATTCCAATATTGGTTCTTCGGACACTACCATGAAAACATGGTGGTGGAAAAGAAATTTGTGATGCTGTATGAGCGAATCATACGGCTGAAATAACGCATGGAGGCACACCAAACGATTGATTGATGCGCCTCCATTTGCTATTTTAGCTGTAATCTGCACCAGGGAAAAGCATCGCAGTAATGCCCTCGATATATGATTTTGTCTCGCTTGCAAAGCGCATTACACCCATATACTTTTCCTGCTCTCTGCATACAGCTTTCTTTCCAAATATCGCCTGATAAATTTCCTCCAGCCTGTCTGCGACCTTTGTAGTCTTTACTTCCGTGCCATCGTTCGCTTCGATATCCTCACCATTATGAGTGATCGATTCCCCCCTATTCAAGAAAGGTGTATGGTCAAGAACACCTATCCCTATAAGAATTTTCTTCATCGGGGCAGAGTTATTTCCAGTTACAAATTCATGGTATAAATCCAAATCATACATTTGAAGGCCTATGAGTATTGGCACAATATAATTGGATGCAAATTCTTTCCCAATCTCACGATTAAAGCAATGATATTGCCAACCAAATTGTGGTTCAGCAATTTTTATTAACCGTGCATATCGTTCTGCCTGCCGTAACGAAAAGTTAAATTGTCGTACTACTTCATGACAAACAATGCCTGCAATTTCATCTGAGTCAATTTCCAGTTGGTCCCGAAGGAAGCGTTCATAGTCGGCGTTTGGAATTGAAATCTGCAAATCAAAAAATTTGTCCAAATATTTTGTCGCATCGAAGCCACTGCCATAATAGCTCCGCACCGTCCACTGCAGTTGTGTAAGACTCACCGAAAACACAAATGTAATCCGTTCATCATTAAAATAATGCTTGATACGTTCCAAAAAGCGAATGGCATAATCTGGTTTGCATCGATCTAATTCATCGATGAAAAATACCAGTTGATTCCCCTTTTCTTCAATGAGAGTGGTGATAAAATCACGAATCCGACTTTTCACACATTCTGCATCTTTAATTTCCGCAAGCATGTCTTTGCCTTTTGCGTTTTCAAATTCTTTGAACACGGAAGTCAAGTTTTTACCAGTAAGAGCATCAAAAACCGCAGCAGCTGCTACAGTCACATGAGATGGGTTGCCGTTCAAATCCGCGCCCTGCCTATTTTGACTGGCAGCATAAACCAGTGACAAGATTGGATCATCATGATTGTCATAGGTCCATGCATCATAGTATACAGTAGTATAACATTTCGGCTTTTCATTTTTATTATACAATGCTTGAATTTTTTTGCACTCATCATCGCCTACATGAGACTGTGAATTGAAAGCATCAAGAATTAACTTGACCTGCTTTACAAAAAAAGTTTTACCACTGCCCCAATCGCCGTTTAGTGCGACAGAGTAACACCCGTCCTCCATGTGTGTCAACAGTCGAACAAATTGAAACACATATTCATTCCTTCGTATGGGATTTTTTTGCAACAGTTTCCATGCGTTTTCCTCTGTTGGTTCTAAGCTGTAGTTTTTCATGGAATGGCCTCCTCTTTTGTAAAATGCGGTTTATTTTAGCCAAATTATAACATATTGGGGATGAGAAAAACAGAGGGGCCAATCCGTTCCGCTTTTTTGAATGTCTTACCCAATTCGAAAACCTTGCTGACTCGCCAAATCGAGAGAGGCATTTAATAAATCAACCTGTCTTTCATAACCTTATTTACCAATATGGTGGACAAATTATGGAAATAGCAGTATAATCAAGCCGTTAATGGGGTGATTATGTGGCACAGATTGATATCTATTTAAAGCGCCTTGTATCAGAAAACACTTTGAATTATCAGGTTGATTTTCTGGCTTTATATGATTTCATACCCAACGAGGATTTAAAAACGCTGTTAGCTGTTTACCATACCCAACTGAATCGCTGGTTTGAGGTTTTGAATCACGATATAAAATCGAAATACAACGATGACGGGGAAAAAGTTTATACTGGTGGGTATTTTCATGCCCAAGACAGTAGAGACTTACTGGATATTATAGACCGTATTAAAACACTAAAAAAGAAATGCAGTCAAACACAATATGCCTTCAGATTTTCTGATAGTGGATATGGCGATGTGATTAGACGTTGCCTTTGTTTTGTTGTAGATAGTGGTGGAAGCACTATACCAGAAGGATTTGAACCCATCGATATTGTTGATTTGGAGCCTGTATTCCAATTGGTGAAAGGAATTGCTCTTGCGCAAGATAAACAGTCAATTTATCGAGAATTAAAACCTGTAGGTGAAGGCTCCTATGCACGAGTGTTCTTCTACTCTGATCCTACATATAACTTTCCAGTCATCTTAAAGCGAGCACGACCGGAACTCGATGATAAAGAAATTGCACGATTTAAACAAGAGTTTGATGTCCTAAAGCAACTCCATTCACCATATATCGTCGACGTATTTGCCTATGATAGTGAGAGGAATGAATATACTATGGAACGCATGGATGAAACAATATATGATTTCATCCAAAAGAGAAATAATAAATTATCTCTCACAGCAAGGAAAAATATCATAACTCAGATTTGCAAGGGACTGTCCTATATTCACAGCAAAGGTTATTTACATCGAGACATTAGTTTGACGAATGTTTTTATAAAACATTATGACGATGTTGATGTAGTCAAAATAGGAGATTTCGGACTTGTTAAAATTCCGGAAAGTAACCTGACAAGCTTACTATCCGAACTCAAAGGCTCTCTCAATGACCCGGACTTGATTAATGTTGGATTTGGAAATTACGAAATGAGGCATGAGACTTTTGCACTAACTCGACTCTGCTATTATATTCTTACAGGAAAAACAAATATCGATCGTCAAAAGGATGGTACGATAAAGGCATTTTGGGAGAAAGGGACAAATCCAGACAAGAGCAAGCGGTTCAGTTCAGTTGATGAACTGAAAAGGGCTATCAAAAGTATTACCGATGATAACAAGTGACAATGGATGGCTTAAAGAAATGTATCTTTTTTGGAGCGGATAAGTTTGCTTCGCAAACTTATCCTGCGGGGGAATTAAAAAGCAGGGGAAACCCGGCTAAGGTTTCCCCTGCAAACATCCCTTTCCTTGCGGACAACAGGAAATGTTGCATCTTTTTTGTCAACGCAAAGCAGAGTAAATCAGGACATCCGATTTGGATGCCCTGATTTTTTTCGTTAGACGGAAAGAACTCGATACCGACACCCATGCGCGAAGCGCATTTTAATCAGAGGTGAGGTAGGGTTCCTGCGAATTGCGGAACGCAATTCGTGGGATGCCGGGAAGCGAGTTCGAGCCTCGTAGCCCGCTCCAAAAAGAAACACCACCCACTCGGGTGGTGTTTCTTTTTGGAGCACTTTCGATTTGCGCTGCAAATCGCCCGCCTGCGGCGACTTTTATAGAAAAGCGGAGGGAAACCCGCAAAGGTTTCCCCCGCAAACACCCCCTTCCTCGCGAAGAACGAAGGATTCTGCATTCGTCAGACGAAAAGAACTTGCTGCCGACACCCATGCGCGAAGCGCATTTCAATCAGAGGTGAGGCAGGGTTTCTGCGTCGAGCGCATAAGCTCCATACCCCGTGCATGGATCTAAACGTCCCCACCCGAATGGATGGGGCTTTTTGCTTCGACTGCAAAAGGCGTAAACATACTCAAACAGGAGGAACTGAACGGTTCTCCTTGGAATTTGCTGCCGCTCCGCCCTGCTTGTGATGGGTTGAGTGACGGATAGACTGCTCTTTTTTACAAAATAATCAGCGTTCCGTAGCTGCTCATTCTACACCTAAGGAGAAAATCCAGATCCCGGTGGAAAGGTGCGTTGTACAGCGGACGTTTGTCTGTGAAACGTGAGCGGCTTACAAGGGAATCTTTTTGGAATGCGAAGGAATTATAGAGAAATCTACAAACCGGTTTCCGGTTAAAGTGAATGATATTGTGCGATTTCCGTAAATCTATTGTTAAAATTAACAAAGATTCTATACGATTCTTGTGAATTTCAGCACTTGAACTTCTGGGTTAGAGTGCTAATATGTAAGCGAAAACAGGCGAGTAAACGTTTTTGCGCCTGCTTCAGAAGAAAAAACGTGTTTTTGGAAGGAGAGTTCAAGATGATTAGCTTTTTCATTTGCCTGGCACTGCTGATCGGCGGCTATTTCACCTATGGCTCCCTGGTGGATCGGACCTTCGGGCCCGATGACCGTGAGACTCCCGCTGTCAAGATCAATGACGGCGTGGACTACATGGTTCTGCCCCAGTGGAAGCTGTTCATGATCCAGCTGCTGAACATTGCTGGCCTGGGTCCCATCTTCGGCGCTTTGAGCGGTGCTCTGTGGGGTCCTGTTGTGTTCCTGTGGATCACTTTCGGTACCATTTTCGCCGGTGCTGTCCACGATTACTTCTCCGGTATGCTCAGCGAGCGTAACGAGGGCGCCTCTATCTCCGAGATCTCCGGCATCTATCTGGGCGGCGCCATGAAGAACGTCATGCGCGTGTTCAGCGTTGTGCTGCTGATCATGGTGGGCACCGTGTTCGCCGTTGGCCCCGCCGGCCTGATCCAGCTGCTGTTCACCAACAGCGGCAGCGGCGGCATCCTCACCAACAAGCTGTTCTGGCTGGCTGTGATCCTGGTGTACTATTTCATTGCCACTTTCATGTCCATCGACAAGATCATCGGTAAGATCTACCCCGTGTTCGGCATCTGCCTGATCATCATGGCCGTGGGCGTGGCCGTGGGCATCTTCACCAAGGGCTATGCCATCCCCGAGATCTGGAGCAACTTCACCAATATGCATCCCCAGGGCACGCCCATCTGGAGCTTCATGTTCATCACCGTGGCCTGCGGCGCCATTTCCGGATTCCATGCCACTCAGAGCCCCCTGATGGCTCGCTGCATGAAGAGTGAGAAGCAGGGCCATTTCGTGTTCTACGGTGCCATGGTGTCCGAGGGCGTGATCGCTCTGATCTGGGCTGCTGCCGGCTGCGCCATCTACACCGGCGCTGACCTGCTGGCCATGGGCGGCGGCGGCCCCACCACCGTGTACGACGTTTGCTCCAAG
>ERZ773104.4999-NODE-4999-length-10335-cov-3.969455_pt1 | contig 10335 bp, 9 predicted proteins | sample MGYA00511920_ERZ773104 | MGnify/ENA primary metagenome ERZ773104 (study PRJEB29015, sample SAMEA2737857) | human gut metagenome | biome: human gut; feature: human-associated habitat; material: faeces | place: China | collected 2012 ...
TATGACGTGGGCTGGTCCCTGGCCATGAGCACCCTGATCTACGCGGGCAGCATGCAGTACGTTACCATAGATCTATTAGCAGGCGGCGCATCGCTCATCTCGGCGGCGCTGATGACCCTGATGGTCAATGCCCGCCACCTGTTTTACGGTATTTCGATGCTGCAGCGATATAAAAACACCGGCGCAGCAAAGCCGTACCTGATTTTTGCCCTCTCCGACGAGACGTATTCGGTAGTATGCAGCGGCGATGTGCCCGAGGGCGTGGACCAGAACCGTTACTATCTGTTTGCTTCGCTGTTTGACCAAATTTATTGGGTGGCGGGCAGCGTGACCGGCACGCTGCTGGGCAGCATCATCCCCTTTGATACCACAGGCATCGACTTTTCGATGACCGCGCTGTTCCTTGTGGTCATGGTGGAGCAGTGGCGCGCCGGCAAGGACCACACCCCCGCGCTGGTGGGGCTGGGTGTTTCGCTGATCTGCCTGGTCATTTTCGGCAGCAGCAACTTCCTGATCCCGTCCATGCTGGGCATCACGGCGGCACTGACACTGCTGCGCGGCCCCATGGAAAAACGTGCGCAAAAGGAGGAAGCCACCCATGTCGATTGATCTTCACGGTATGGCGTTAGTGGCCGTGGTGGCTGCTGTCACGATGCTGATTCGGTTTCTGCCGTTTCTGGCGTTTGGCGGCGGGCGGCCCACGCCCCGGTTCATCACCTACCTGGCCGGGGTGCTGCCCTGCGCCATTATGGCTATGCTGGTGGTCTACTGCCTGCGACATGTTTCCTTACTGCAGGGCAGTCATGGATTACCGGAGCTGATCGCAATTCTTCTGACAGTTGGACTTCACCTGTGGAAAAGACAAATGTTGTTGTCTATTGCAGGCGGTACGGTTTGCTATATGCTTCTTATCCAGTTTATCTTTTAAGAAAAACGCGCATATGAAATGCCCCATTTATTTCAGAAATAACCAAGGCCGGAGATCCACAGCGGATTTCCGGCCTTACTTTTTGTTTCTTTTATCGTTTATTTCAGTTTACCATATTCTTCATCAGAAACAGGCTCGCACCACTCATTAGAGCCCTCAACACCAGGTACTTCAACAGCCAGATGGCTGAACCAGCTGTCCGGTGCTGCACCATGCCAGTGCTTTACTTCTGCAGGAATATTGATGCAGTCGCCTGGTTTCATTTCAACGGCTTCTTTTCCCTCTTCCTGATAATATCCACGGCCTGCGACACAGACTAAGATCTGGCCGCCACCGCTCTTTGCGTGATGGATATGCCAGTTGTTGCGGCAGCCTGGCTCAAAAGTTACATTAAAAATACCAACCTGGCTGGTAGATACAGGTTCCAGGAAACTCTTTCCGGAGAAATACTGGGCAAAACCGTCATTTGGCGCACCGATGGGGAATACCATTTCTTTTGCGTGGGCTCTCATTGCCTCATCTTCGTATGGAAGGTCGCCTTCATCATCTGCCCATACTTCCTTTGCCAGATTAAATACAGCCCAGCCCTTTGGCCAGCCTGCATAAAAAGCAACATGGGTGATAACGGCTGCGATCTCTTTCTGGGTTACGCCATGAGCCTTTGCATTCTGTAAATGGAATTTTAAAGAAGAGTCTGTGATACCGGATGCCATTAAAGCTACTACGGTTATGATACTTCTTGTTTTCAGATCAATGTCCTGATTATTCCAGTTTTCTCCGAAAAGGACATCATCATTATAATGTGCAAAATCAGGAGCAAAAGTTCCTAATGCATTTCTTCCTGCTGTCTGAACTACTTTTTTCATCTTTCTGTCTCTCCTTATCTGTATGATAAACTTTTAATTATAAGGACTTTACCCACTTTTCAATTTCCTGCTTGTTGGCTCTGTTTAAAAGCTTTCCTTCTACGATCTCAGCTCCCGGTGCAGATGGCTTTAATTCCTTTACTGTATTGCCAAAACCGCTTCCTCCGGATGTTGCAAAGAGCACGATCTTCTTACCGGAAAAATCATATTTCTCCAGGAATGTATTTACAATGGTAGGTGCCACATACCACCAGATCGGAAATCCCAGGATAATGGTATCATATTCTTCAATATGAGCATCTGTATCTGTGATCTGTGGACGGATCTTCTTATCGCTCATCTCCATGCTGCTTCTGGATTTCTTATTCATCCAGTTTAAATCGTCATTTGTATATAATTCCTTTGGTGTGATCTCATACAGAGCACAATCTCCTGCTTCTGCGATCATCTTTGCTACTTTTCTGGTTGTTCCGCTTGCACTGAAATATGCTGCTAATGTTTTTTTCATGGCTAAAACCTCCTACTGTTGCTTAACAATGAAAAATAATAAAATGAAAAATGTGCAGGACCTTTTACTTTCATCCTGCACATTTATTATATAACTCTTTTTTCTATTATGTCTAATACTTATATTACATGGTTTTTTATGCTTAAAAAGCATTATCCTGAAACAAACTCATCTATCCCTCAAACACAGGATATTTTTTCTTATCAGCATCTGTTATTTTGCGGATCACCTTACAGGGGTTGCCTGCTGCGATCACACCATCCGGAATGTCCTTATTCACAACACTTCCTGCGCCAATGATCGTATTACTTCCAATGGTTACTCCCAGCAGCACCGATACATTGGTTCCGATCCAGACATTATCTCCTACTGTAATTGGCAGGGCAATTTCCAGTCCCCTACTTCTCTGTTCACTGTCAATAGCATGTCCGGCTGTAGAAAATACGCAGTTGGGCGCAATAAATACATTATCCCCAAAAGTAACTTTTGCACAGTCAAGTATGGTAACATTATGGTTCGTATAAAAATTTTTTCCTATAGAAACATTAAAACCGTAATCACAGTAAAAGGGAGCTGTGATCACCGGATCTGCTCCCATTCTTCCAAGGATCTGTCCCAGTAATTTCTGCTGTTTTTCAGTATCTGATGGCCTGCAGTTATTAAACTCATAGCACAGATCCGCACAGCGTGTTCTTGCTTCTATGATCTCCTTATCGTAATTTGCATCATACAGATAGCCATTTTGCGCCTTTTCCCACTCAGTCATTGCTCTGTCTCCTATACCCTTTCATCATTTCTCTTCATATACAAAAGGGGATAGGGATTTCCTTCCTCATCCATATCTGTCCTTTTGTATGTTTCAAAGCCCATATGCTCATAAAAGCCAACTGCCTGAGGATTTTGCTCATTTACAGTCAGTTCCTCTATCCCGTAATTCTGGATCCCGTATAAAAGCAATTGTTTTCCAAGGCCTTTTCCTCTTTCTTTTTGGGAAAGGAACAACATTTCCAGGCGGTGGTCTTCTATCCCCATAAATGCAGCTGGCTCACCTGAACCATTGACCGCAATAACCAGGCTCTGTACACCGGCTAATGCCTGTGGGACATACTCTTTTATCTTCTCAATTTCTTTTTCAGAAAGAAATTGATGAGTTGCCCTCACCGACTCTTCCCACACCTTTAAAAGCTGTTCCATCAACAATTCTGTGCGCTCTTTTACTTCATATATTTTCATATTTACCATACATTTCAAAATGTACCTTATGTTCTGGAACTTCAGATAACTTACGGCCTTCCGGATGCACTGCCGGTACACCGATCGATAAGACCGCCTCCAGACAATATTCCTTTGGATAACCTAAAATATCTCTTAGATATTCTTCCGTTGTTCTTCCATCAGGTGCCTGTCTTAAACGTCCCTGGATCCAGCAGCTTCCAAGCCCCAAGTCGTGGGCCATGTTGTGCATGTTGGACATAACAATGGAACAGTCCTCTGTCCATACGTCTGTCTTTTCCGGATCTGCGATCACAACGATCGCAGCTGAGGCGCCTGCCAGCATTTTCGCAGAACCCACGCGGCACTCAGACATTTTTTCAAGTGTTTCTTTCTTCTGTACTACGATCAGTTCCCATGGACGGATATTTCGTCCGGATGGAGAAAGCAGACCTGCCTCAACGATGGCCTCCAATGCCTCCTTAGAAACTGCTTCCTCTTTATATTGTCTGATACTCCGTCTATGCTTTAAAAGATCTAAAAAATTCATCCATGCAACCTCCTGTAAACAATTTATCTGTTATTCCTCCTCAGGATACGTAAAATGCCAGGACTTTCTAAACTCCGTCATCAGATCCATTACATCCTTTGTATAGTCCAGATGCATACAGGAAACATCCCCGGCAATCGCCTTTTCCATATCAGAAAGCTCATAAGCCAGTGCATCCTCATGAACTCCGGCCTTTATCACCTGGGTTTCTCCGCTTTCTGCGTCCACGATCTTCGCCTCCCAGGCCCTTGGATACTCCATGATCTCAATATAGCCCTTTTCGCAGGATACCATGCCTCTCTTTGGCTGCTTGGAGTGCAGGGACAGCATCACGGTAGCCATCTGTCCTTCCTTATTGGTAAGAAGCAGCCCCGCCTGCTCATCTACCCCTGTAGGCGCCGCCTTCATCTGGGACAATAACTGATCCGGCTTGGAGTCCATAAACCACCGGATAAAAGAAAGAGCATACACGCCGATATCCAGCATGGCACCCCCAGCCAGGTTCCGGTTAAAGAAACGGTTTTCCATGTTATATTCTTTAAAACTTCCAAAATTCATGGTGATCAGATTTACTTTTCCCAGCTTTCCGGACTCCAAAATCTTCTTCAATTCTTTATAGACCGGCATATGGAAAATGGTCATGGCTTCGGCAACAATAACCCCCTTCTCCTTTGCCAGCTCCAAAGCTTCATCCAGTTCCTCACTATTTAAAGTAATAGATTTCTCCACCAGGATATGTTTCCCATTTTCAATGGCCTTTTTCATAAACTGGATATGGGTATTATGAGGCGTTGTAATATAGATCACATCCACTTCCGGATCTGTGAACATTTCATTAAAATCCGTAAACACCTTTTTGATTCCGTACTTCTCTCCAAACTTTACAGCCTTTTCATAGGTCCTGTTTCCTACTGCATAAAGCTTTTTCCCATTTTTTTCCAGTGCCGTTGCCATTTCATTGGCGATCACACCTGTTCCCAGTACAGCCCAGTGAATTTCTCTCATCCTGCGCTCTCCTTTCCTGCGAAAATATTTTGCCAGTCTTCCTTATCGGATCTCTCCTTTTCTGGCTCTCCTGTTCAGTATAACCATAAATCCAAGGCAAAGCAATAGCTGCACTACAGATGACATAGGGGTTGCCAGTCCGATCTTAAATAAAGATGTATCTGGCCTGAGACTCATCAGATACGATACAGGCACACGAACTCCAAAAGCCCCGGCAATTCCCTGTAACATAACAAATTTGGTCTGTCCGATCCCATTATAAAGGGCCTTCTTTGCCCGGTCCATCCTTCCTGCGCCATAATTCTGGGCCACAAAAGCAGACATAGACTGCATAAAAGCAGATGAAATAAGCATAATAAAAGCACATACTTTCTCAGCCACTCCCACACCTGCAGAAGCGGTCACTCCCATGGAATTTACGATCGCCAGGATAATAAGAAACGAAATACTTACCAGAAGATCCTGTAATGCGATCGGCGCTCCAAGGCCCGCCATTTTCTTAAGTAACGTCTTGTGGATCCGCACATTCTCCTTCTTAAACACAAAGGGCAGCTGTTTCTTTCTGATAAATCCAAAAGACACGACCACTCTGACTACCTGTGCAAAAACAGTAGCACAGGCCGCTCCTGCAGTTCCCATATGAAAACCGGCACACAGCACCAGATCTCCTGCAATATTACAAACACAGGCGATCGCAACTGTAAAAAGCGGCGTTTTGGAGTCCCCGATCCCCCTGAAAATACAACCGATCAGGTTATAAGCAACAATAACGATCATACCACAGCCGCATATCCTTACATAAGCAGCCGTCTTGTCAAAAGCCTCCTTTGGAGCATGCATAATACTGCTGATCTGAGGTGCAAAACACACCAGAAGGACAGTCATGACCAATGCAATACCAGCAAACATCACCATGGCCGTTCCCACTGCTTTTCCCCCTTCTTCCTTCTTTCCGCAGCCGATCTGCTGCCCCAAAAGTACCGTGGTTCCCATAGCAAAACTGCTGATCAGATTGGTCAAAGTCATCATGATCTGAGAACCTGTAGACACTGCCGATACATCCGCAGAAGATGCAAACTTACCCACAACCAGGAGATCCACAGCGCCGTACATAGCCTGCAAAAACAACGCAAATAACACAGGCATAGCAAACAAAATAAGAGGCTGTAAGATCTTCCCTTCTGTAAATGTCGTATTTCTCTCCATTGTACATTTTCTCCTTTTTCACATAAAAAAAGCCGGATAAGAAGCAGGCATCTCAGCCCGCCATCTTATCCAGCTATTGTTTCTAAAGAACAACTTGCCCTCCGATGAACGTTCCACAGTATACTATAAAAATTTTCAAACATCAACTGCCAGATCCGCATCTTTGGCTCAAGTCATTTCTATTAATCTCTGTCATTCAGATAACCCGGTTCATTATAAATAAGAGCCATAAACTCTACATCAGAGTCAGAATTATTCTCAATGCTGTGATACTGTCCCACTTCAATAATACAGCAGTCACCAGGGCCAACCTTGGTCACAGACTTGTCATTATCAATAAAATCTGCCTCGCCCTTTAAAATATAATATGGCTCAGTATCATGTACATGCTGATGCCAGCCTACACTTGCACCTGGAGGAAGAACTACCTTAGCATACAGTCTGCCGTGTCCTAACAGCTCCTCCTTAGATACAATATGATGAACATACGCTGTTCCCTTACCTCCGCCTAAATGTTCCACTTCCAGAACGTTGTCTTTACGAATCATGGTCATGCCCTCCTGTTGAATATAATCCTGAAGCAATTTGAAACACTTTACTGCTTATATTTTCTCATTATACTCCATTTCTCTCATTTTTCCAAGAACAGGACGCGATTTTTCTTTCGCGAATGTTTCATTTTGCAGCAACCATCTGCTCTTATTCCCTTTCCTGCGCAAACTTCTGAAATGCCTTGGCTGCCACACTTAAAGGATACTCGCTGTCCCGTATCATAAGAACATTCCTTTCCGGAAATGCCTCTTCCAGATCAATGGCAAATACAACACCTGCTTTTAAGTCTTCCGCTGCAATCTCCTCCGGTATAAAACCAATTCCCAGATTATGGCGCACTGCCGGAAGGATCAGATCCGTAGTGGCCAGTTCCAGATCCGGTGAAAATGTCAGGCCATACTGCAAAAAATAGGAATTCAGGAAATTACGGCTGATCGCCTCGGAAGTAAGGCTGATCCACGGCAGATCTGAAAGCTCCCGCAAAGAACATTTTCGCCCCTTTAACTGCTCAAATCTGGGGCCTCCGATCAAAATCTCCCGATAGCTGCGAAGCACTTTCATTTTCAATGGATCCCCCATATGCAAAGGAAGAGACGAAACCACTGCCATATCCACCTTACCATCACGAACTGCCTGGATCGAGTCCCTGGTACTGTTATTTAAGATCTGAAAATGGACCTTCGGGTACTTCCGGCTAAACTCCTCCATTGCCTGAAACAGATAACAATGAAGGGCTGTCTCTGTGGCACTGATCGAGATCATACCCTTTTCCAGGCTCAGCCTGTCCTTCAGATCACTTTCCCCTTTAAAAAACTGGGCGCAGCCTGCTGAAACATACTCAAAAAACTGCTGTCCCTCTGCCGTCAGCTCCATCCCCATCTTGCTGCGGATAAATAACCGGCACCCCAGATCATCCTCCAGCTTATGTATGGTCCTTGTTACCGCCGGCTGACTGGTGTTAAGGGCAGATGCAGCCCTGGTCAGATTTCCATACTTTGCAACATAATAAAAAATCCTGTAGTATTCAAAATTAGATGTCATAACTAATGTCCCTCTATATACCTGGCTTCAACTCACAGACACGCGCTAACGCGCTCATCTGTCTGCTGACGCAGACGGTCCGTTCGTGAATGACGCAAAAAAAACAAATGTCGCCTTGCAGGCGCCGCTTGTTTTTCTTTTGCGCCTTTCCATACCATTCTGATATGAATATAATACATTTTTGCTATTTTACAACCCTTTTTATTCGTGGCATATTATATGTGAAAAAAATAACGTGCATTTGAAAGGGGCAACATCATGGAAAACAACACCGGCACATGTCTTGAAAAGCAGCCTTTATGTGAGGAAATGCTTACAAAAATGAACGCATACTGGCGGGCAGCCAACTACCTGTCTGCAGGACAGCTTTACCTGTTAGACAATCCGCTTTTAAAAAAGCCATTATCCCTTGACCAGATCAAGAAAAAGATCGTAGGTCACTGGGGAACTGTACCCGGACAGAACTTTGTCTATGTACATTGCAACCGTGTGATCAAACGTTATGACCTGGACATGATCCTTTTATCCGGACCTGGACACGGCGGCAACTTCCTGATCGCCAATACCTATCTGGATGGAAGCTACAGCGAGATCTATCCAAACATCAGCCAGGACGAAGAAGGAATGCAGAAAATGTTCAAGCAGTTCTCCTTCCCATGCGGCGTGCCAAGCCACTGTGCTCCTGAAACTCCAGGTTCTATCAACGAAGGCGGCGAATTAGGTTACTCCATTGCCCACGCTTTCGGTGCTGTATTCGATAACCCGGATCTGATCGCTACCGTTGTAGTAGGTGACGGCGAAGCAGAAACCGGCCCACTGGCTACTTCCTGGCAGTCCAATAAATTTTTAAACCCTGTAACAGACGGCGCTGTTCTTCCTATCCTTCACTTAAACGGATACAAGATCAGCAACCCGACCATCTTCTCCCGTATCCCACATGATGAGATTGAAGATTTCTTCAAAGGCTGCGGCTGGAAACCATACTTCGTAGAAGGCGACGATCCAATGACCATGCACCGCAAGATGGCCGAAACCATGGATACCGTTATCGAAGAGATCAAAGCCATCCAGAAACATGCCCGTGAAACAGGAGATGCAGAGCGTCCAAAGTGGCCTATGATCGTTCTTCGTACACCAAAGGGCTGGACCGGACCAAAGGTAGTAGACGGCCAGAAGATCGAAGGTTCCTTCCGTGCTCATCAGGTGCCGATCTCCATGGAAAATCCGGAAGAACACTTAAAACTGTTAAACGACTGGTTAAGAAGCTACCACCCGGAAGAACTGTTTGACGAAAAAGGCCGTCTGATCCCGGAATTAGCCGAACTGGCTCCAAAGGGAAATGCAAGACTGGGCGCAAACCCACATGCAAACGGCGGACTTCTCTTAAAAGACCTGCGTCTGCCAGATTTCAGAACCTACGGAATTCCTGTAGAACCTGGAAAGACCAAAGCCCAGGATATGATCGAACTGGGCGGATACATCCGTGACATCTTCCGCTTAAATGAGGACAGCAAAAACTTCCGTATCTTCGGACCTGACGAAAGCATGTCCAACCGTCTTTACCGCGTATTTGAGGCAGAAAACCGTGACTGGAACGGTGAATTAAAAGATGACGATGACAAACTGGCAAGAGGCGGACGTATCATGGACAGTATGCTCAGTGAGCATATGTGTGAAGGATGGCTGGAAGGCTATCTGCTCACAGGACGTCACGGTTTCTTCGCAAGCTACGAAGCATTTATCCGTATCGTTGACTCCATGGCTGCACAGCATGCAAAATGGTTAAAAGTATGCAACCAGCTTTCCTGGAGACAGCCGATCGCTTCCTTAAACTTCATCCTGTCCTCCAACGTATGGCAGCAGGACCACAATGGTTACACTCATCAGGATCCAGGCTTCTTAGACCACATTGCAAACAAAAAAGCAGACGTAGTCCGCATGTATCTGCCACCAGATACCAACTGCCTGCTCTCCTGCTTTGACCACTGCATCCGCAGCAAAAACTATGTAAATGCCATCGTTGCATCCAAACATCCAAGCTGCCAGTGGCTGTCCATGGAACAGGCCGTAAAGCACTGCACCCAGGGTATCGGCATCTGGGAATGGGCAAGCAACGACTGCGGCGAAGAACCAGATCTGGTCATGGCCTGCTGCGGTGATACACCAACCCTGGAAACAATGGCTGCTGTCACCATTCTCCGTGACGAACTGCCCGAATTAAAGATCCGTGTTGTCAATGTAGTAGACCTGTTCAAGCTGGAGTCCAACACCAAGCATCCACACGGCTTAAGCGATGCAGAATATGATGCGATCTTCACCAAAGATACCCCTGTCATCTTCGCATTCCACGGCTATCCAACCCTGATCCACGAACTCACCTACGGACGCAACAACCACAACGTATCCGTTCACGGCTATCAGGAAGAAGGTACCATCACCACTCCTTTCGATATGCGTGTCCAGAACC
>ERZ773104.5005-NODE-5005-length-10331-cov-4.263332_pt1 | contig 10331 bp, 6 predicted proteins | sample MGYA00511920_ERZ773104 | MGnify/ENA primary metagenome ERZ773104 (study PRJEB29015, sample SAMEA2737857) | human gut metagenome | biome: human gut; feature: human-associated habitat; material: faeces | place: China | collected 2012 ...
CGAACTGCAGCGCGTCACCGATCGCTACGGCTCCCGTACCGGGTCCGTGGCCCGTCAGTTCGATCGCATCTGCGATATTCTCACCGGGCTTGGTTACCTCGAACGTCATGTCAATGCGGCCGGCCACATTGACATGACGTTGACAGAAAAAGGCTCGCTGCTGCGCCGCATCTACAGTGAACATGACCTGGAACTGTGCGAGGCGCTGCTCGCCGGCACGTTCGACAAGCTCGACGCCAACGGACTGGCCGCTGTGCTCTCTTCACTGGTATACGAGGCCAGACGCGGGGGAGACGGCGAACCGAGGCACTACCCGGGCGGCATCTCCGGGCCCATCGCAATCGCTTCGTCCAAGCTCAAGGGCATCTGTGAAGACATCGATATCCTGTGCGAGGATCACGGTCTGGACGAGATGCAGCGGCCGGACTTCGGCATTCTCGACATCATGTATGAATGGGCGGATGGCGGTTCGCTGGGATCGTGCCTGTACGGCACCGACATGACCGGCGGCGACTTCGTGCGCACTGCCAAACGACTGGCTGACGTGCTGCAGCAGATCGCTGTCGCCCAGCCGCTGCCGTTCGACGGGGGAGAGCGGCTGGCAGGCCTCGCCCACGAAGCGGCCGACCGCATCGTACTGCTCCGTCACGGCGTCATCGCCGAGAACGGCACACCCGCTGAGGTGATGGACGAGTCGCAGGATCCCGAGACCATCGAGTTCTTCAGCCATTTCAGGCACTGAGACGAAGCCGAAAAACAAGCACCGGATTCATACGACGAAAGGCTCCGACGGATAATACCGTCGGAGCCTTTCAAATTGCGTTGACGAAAGTCAACCGATCACGTCACACCGACAATTCGGTATCACGCTTGAGCACAAAGTGGAGCACCAGGTAATGCGGCGGTGAACAGGTAAGAGGTATCCATGCTTCCAACCTACCCGTCGGCATCACCCCACACCACAACCACCCACCACAAACAGCGAAAGGGCCCATATGTTGCTAAATAGCATGTGCAGCTTATGAGAATTGAGCCGTAGCAGTGCCTTCCGGCTCTTTGCAGTTTTTGTTTCCGGCACACCAACGCAGTTCCCCAATGGAAATGTAATTCAGCGCTTTTTAGACTATGAGCAACAGGCAATGTAGACCATAAATAATGGAGGAGCCAACGATGACCACTTCACAACGCACAGTAATTCCAGATTCCATCCGCACCAACGGTGCCACCCCAAATCCGTGGTGGTCCAATGCGGTCGTTTACCAGATTTACCCGCGTTCCTTCCAAGACACCAACGGCGACGGCCTCGGCGATCTCAAGGGCATTACGTCACGGCTCGACTATCTGGCCGACCTCGGCGTGGATGTGCTGTGGCTATCCCCGGTATACAAGTCTCCGCAAGACGATAATGGCTACGATATTTCCGACTATCAGGACATTGATCCTCTGTTCGGCACACTCGATGACATGGATGAGCTGCTGGCCGAGGCCCACAAGCGCGGGCTCAAGATCGTGATGGATCTTGTTGTCAATCACACTTCCGATGAACACAACTGGTTCATCGAAAGCCGCAAGTCCAAAGACAATCCGTACCGTGATTATTATATCTGGAAAGATCCTGTCAATGGAAAAGAACCAAACAACTGGGGCGGTGTATTTGGCGGTTCTGCATGGGAATATGATGCACAGACCCAGATGTATTACCTGCATCTGTTCTCAAAGAAACAGCCGGATCTCAACTGGGAAAACGAGAAAGTACGTCAGGAAGTTTATGATATGATGACATTCTGGTGTGAAAAAGGAATCGATGGCTTCCGTATGGATGTTATCAGTATGATTTCCAAAGACCAGGCATTTCCGGATGGAAAAATGAATAACAGTCTCTATGGTGATTTTGGACCATATTGCGTACATGGTCCGAGGGTTCATGAATTTCTTCAGGAAATGAACAGAGAAGTCCTTTCCAGATATGATATCATGACAGTTGGTGAAACTTCAGGAGTTACCATCGAAGAGGCACAGAAATATGCGGGAGAAGCCGGAAAAGAACTGAATATGGTATTTCAGTTTGAGCATGTGGATAATGGAAGCGGTGATTACGGAAAGTGGACAACTGAGAAATATGATTTCAAAGAGTTCAAGCGCATCATGATCAAATGGCAGGAAGAACTTCAGGGCAAAGCATGGAACAGCCTGTTTCTTGGAAATCATGATCAGCCGAGAAGTGTCAGCCGATTTGGAAATGACAATCCGGCATACAGAGAGACTTCCGCAAAAATGCTGGCAACCTGTCTTCATATGATGCAGGGAACACCATATGTGTATCAGGGCGAAGAACTTGGTATGACAAACATTTACTTTGACAAACTGGAAGATTACCGTGATATTGAGAGCATCAATTTCTTTACAGAGTTTACGGAATCAGGTCTTATGACTCCGGAATACATGATGAAATGTCTGATGCTGAGAAGCCGTGACAATGCGAGAACTCCGATGCAGTGGGATGATTCAGAACAGGCCGGATTTACAGATGGCGAGTCCTGGATCAAAGTGAACCCGAACTATAAAGAGATCAATGCGGCGCAGCAGCTCAAAGATCCGAACTCTATTTTCCATTACTATCAGAAACTGATCAGCCTGCGTAAAGAAAAAGACATCATCGTTTATGGTGAGTTTGAACCGCTTTATCGTGACGACGAGCAGATTTTTGCTTACACAAGAAAACTGGATCAGGAAAAACTTCTGACAGTCTGCAATTTCAGTGACAAAAATGCAGAGATGGAGATTCCGGAAGAATTCAAAGGAGCAGAATGTCTGATCACAAATCTTGACAGAACTGTATTTGAAGGTAAAATTGTTTTGAAACCATATGAAGCATTTGTACTTTATAAAAAATAAGAGGTAGCACAGAGATGATTAGAAAATACAGATATGGAGCTCCGTTTGATACGGAGGCACTGACCGAAAAAATTGAAACAGCTGAGGAAGCTTTTCCATATGGGGAAATCAGCCAGAAAGAAGGATTTGCTTTTACCTATATCATGGACGAAGATGACATCGTTTATGGTCTGGGCGAATCCAACCGTGGAATCAATAAGAGAGGTTACTGCTATATCAGCAACTGCACAGATGATCCAATTCATACAGAGGACAAGCGTTCTCTGTATGGAGCCCACAATTTTATTATAGTAAGCGGAAAGACTACATTTGGCCTGTTTTTTGACTATCCGTCAAAACTGACCTTTGATATCGGATATACCAGAATGGACACCCTCAAAGTGTCCTGCGAGAATGCAGATCTGGATATCTATGTGATCGAAGGTGAGAATGCTTACGATATCGTAAAACAGTTCCGTCGTGTGATCGGCCGCAGCTACATTCCGCCGAAGTTCGCTTTTGGTTTTGGACAGAGCCGCTGGGGCTATACAACAAAAGAAGACTTCCGCGCAGTTGCAAAAGGATATCGTGAAAATCATATCCCGATCGACATGATCTACATGGATATTGACTATATGCAGGATTTTAAGGACTTCACAGTCAATGAGAAAAACTTTCCTGATTTCCCTGAATTTGTAAAGGAAATGAAAGACCAGGAGCTTCGCCTGATCCCGATCATTGATGCCGGCGTCAAGGTGGAAAAAGGCTACGAGGTTTACGAGGAAGGTGTAAAAAATAACTACTTCTGTAAAAGAGAAGACGGAAGTGATTTTGTTGCAGCTGTATGGCCTGGAGATACCCATTTTCCGGATATGCTGAATCCGGAAGCCCGGAAATGGTTCGGAGATAAATACCGTTTCCTGATCGACCAGGGAATCGAGGGATTCTGGAACGATATGAATGAACCGGCAATCTTTTATTCTTCTGAGGGACTTGCAGAGGCAAAAGAATTCGCCGGAGAATTTGCAAAAGACACCGAAGGCAAGATCCATCCGTGGGCAATGCAGGCAAAGATGAAAGATATTGTTAACAGTCCGGAGGATTACAAAAGATTCTATCACAATGTAAATGGTAAGAAAATCCGCCACGACAAAGTGCATAATCTTTTTGGTTATAACATGACAAGAGCAGCCGGAGAAGCATTCGAACGCATTGATCCGGAAAAACGTTTCCTGATGTTTTCCAGATCTTCTTATATTGGAATGCATCGTTACGGAGGAATCTGGATGGGAGACAATAAATCCTGGTGGTCACACATTCTTTTAAATCTGAAGATGCTTCCATCTCTGAATATGTGTGGATTTATGTACACAGGCGCAGACCTTGGCGGATTTGGTGACGACACGACCAGAGATCTTCTGCTCCGTTTCCTTGCACTCGGTGTGTTTACACCTCTGATGCGTGATCATGCGGCAGAAGGAACAAGAGAACAGGAATGTTACCAGTTCGAAAACATCGAAGATTTCCGCAGCGTCATTAACGCCAGATATCGTCTTGTGCCGTATCTTTACAGTGAATACATGAAAGCTGCGTTGAATGACGATATGTACTTTAAACCGCTTGGCTTCGTTTATCCGGATGATAAGATGGCAATCCGCGTCGAAGACCAGCTGATGCTTGGCAACGAGATCATGATCGCACCGGTATACGAGCAGAACGCAAGAGGCCGTTACGTTTACCTGCCAGAAGAAATGAAATTCATCAAGTTTATGCCGGATGGAAGCATTTCTGAAGAAGTCCTCGAAAAGGGAGTTCATTATGTGGATGTTGCTCTCAATGAAGTGCCTCTTTTCATTCGAAGCGGCAAATGCATCCCGGTTGCAGAAGCAGCAGAGTGCGTGAAGGATATTGATACAGAAAATATGCAGCTTATCGGATATGAAGGCAGCAGCTATACTCTGTATGAAGATGATGGAATCCATAAAGATTATGATAAGAAAGAAAATTATCGGGTTCTGACGAAATAAGTAAGTTCTAAAAGGATACGCAGTGCGTAGCGAATTGGAACTGTAAAGTAAATAAGTGCAGAGAAAGGCGTGAGTTATAGAAATATGGCTTGCGTCTTTTTCTTTGCCTGAAAGGAAGTGCAAAAATTGAAAAAAAGGATAAGATTGCAATCAGAGAAAATAAACGAGATAAAATTTTTCTGTGGAATCGGATATATAGTGGCACTTGTACTTTCAGCTCTACATTTCACTACAGTTATTCAATAAGATTATTGGAGCATAAAATTAGTATTGCTATTGTGCGGACATTTGCATATAATAAAGATAGATGGAAATACTACTCACGAAAGGAGATGTTTTATATGGCTACAAAATCAGCAAATTTATATGCAAGGATTGAACCAGATGTCAAAGAAAAAGCAGAAAGTATCCTGTCTACACTTGGTATCCCTGCTTCCAGTGCTATCAATATGTTTTATAAACAGATTATCTTACAGAGAGGACTTCCGTTTGAAGTAAAAATACCATCTGCCAGACCTGTTGATATCAGCACATTATCAGAAGCAGAGTTCAATGAAGAATTGGAGAAAGGATATGCGGATATGCAGGCTGGACGGACAAAAAATGCGAAGAAAGCCTTTGCTGACATTCGCAAGGATTATGGCTTATGATATATGAAGTAGAAGTATCCGAACAGGCTGACAGTGATTTGAGAGGGATTTTTGAATATATTGCTTTTGAATTACAATCGCCGGAAAATGCAATCGGACAGCTTGACCGTCTGGAAGAACAGATATTAAGTCTGGATACGATGCCGGAGCGTTATCGAAAATATGAAAAAGAACCATGGAAAAGCCGTGGATTTCGGGTTGAATGAAAAAGTAACTTCCACCATACATTGGCACAGGTAAAATAAGACCTTTTTGCAGGACTAACATCCATATAGTTCTGGATTATTCGTAAAAATTAACATATAATAAGGGCAGAAAACAAAGCTTTTTCTGGAAGATGGGCATGATTTTGGGACCACTGAAAGTACTTTTGAAAAAGTAACTTCCACCGGCCTGATTATGAAACCAGCACCGGAAATGGATCTTGCAGTTACTTTTTCAAGAGTGATGGCTTAAGGATCACCTGGTTGGCGGGAATCCTTTCCAGCTGGCAGAGGTCCAGCAGTTTTCTGTCTATCAGCAGCAGAGCCAGTTCAAACGGGGTGCAGCCGTTTAAACTGGCTCTTGCTACGCTATTGATGTGGTTGGTGATCAGAGTTACCTGCTCCTGGTCCAAGCCTGCGAATGTCGTACCTTTGGGGATAATATAACGGATGAATTCATGATTTTTTTCCAGACGTCCCTTCTGCCAGGAAGCCATGGGATCGCAGTAAAAGACACGGGATAGAAGTTCACCTTCAGGCCGTTCAAAAATAGCTGGATCTTTGAATGAGGCACCATTGTCTGTAAGAATGACCGGAAAGAGTTTTCGATATAGCTCTGCTCCCAGATGGGTATATATTCGCTGAAACACATCTTGTACGTTGTCCTTCCTGTCAGCCTCCATAAGAAAAATAAGCATAAGGCTACAATTACGGAAAAGCATGGTCAACAGTACTTGTTCTGATTTTCCCCCGGCACCTTCCACCACATCTAATTCCACCACATTTGTATCTGGAAACTTTTCCAGATATCTCTCAAAATCCTGATAGGATCTGTCTTTTCTATATCCAGTGTTGTCAGGTTCTCTGCGGACCTGCCGACGTTTTTTGTAGCGGACCTTCCGGGGAAGGTCGAGGTTGATTGCAGTGAAGTATCCCTGGTCTATATAGTTGTAGAGGGTCCTTATAGAACAAGGGACGGATTCCTGATTAGAAGCAAAGATATGGGACAAAGGCTGTCCCTGCAGAAGCAGAGGGGAAACCAGACGGTCCAGCTGTTCCAGGGACTCAGGAGTCTGGTTAATCCCAGACCGTGAAGAAGATTTTGTTTCACTGTAAATATCGTTGGCATAATTGGCCCTGTAGAAATAGAAGTCGTGGGAACAGTTGCGTATCTGAGGGCAGTCATTACACACGTAGGGGGGCTTTTTTAACTTTTCGCAGAGTCTGGGAGTAAAGTCAGGACAATACATGGAACAGCGCTTAGGGCGGCATTTCCAGCATAAGGAATTACAAGTCTGATTCCCGCAGATATGCTGCTTTACACAGTTCTGAAAATGCTCGCATTCTGAGCGCTTCCGCTGGGTTTCGTTTTGAAAATGAGGAACCCGGAAAAGGTGACGCCGAATCTCCTTGGAAATGGTAGAAGAATCCTTGTTGATTCTGCAGGCAATCTGCGTGAAATTTTCCCCACGGCTGATACCATGTTCAATGGCAGCACGATCAGCAAGGGTAAGGTGTTTTTTGTTTCCAGTAGCTTTAGTAGACATAAATGAATCCTCCTATACAATAAAAATATCCCATTTCCGGTAGTTGGAGGATATGACCAGGGAGGAGCCCTGGTATTTCTTATAGAATAAACGATTGCAAGACTAACTTCCACCCCCAGTTCCTAATGTAGAGCAAAACAGACTAAAGGTGGAAGTTAGTTTTTCATTTAAGGATTCACAGAATGTTCATAATTAATTAGCACTCACCTCTTTACAGTGCTAACAATATGTGTTATATTACGAATATAACAAAGATGACCAAAGGATACAGAAAGAAATTTCAGTATCCTTTTCCTACGATATACAAGGAGGAGAGCCTATGAACATCAGTAAATTTACTCAAAAATCAGTACAGGCTGTTCAGGATCTTGAAAAGGTTGCTTACGAATACGGCAACCAGGAAGTAGAGCAGGAGCATCTCCTGTATGCCCTGTTAACGCAGGAAGACAGCCTGATCCTCAAATTGATCGAAAAGATGGAGATCAATAAGGACTATTTTATCAATACAGTGAAAAAAGCTCTGGATGCAAAAGTAAAAGTATCCGGTGGTGATCTGAGATTTGGCCAGTATCTGAACAAATCTCTGGTAAACGCAGAGAATGAAGCAAAAGCAATGGGAGACGAATATGTTTCTGTTGAGCATCTGTTCCTGTCCCTGCTGACCCAGCCAAGCCCAAGCATGAAGAAAATATTCAACGAGTTTGGAATCACCAGAGAAAGATTTCTCCAGGCACTTTCAACTGTAAGAGGCAACCAGAGAGTTGTCAGCGACAATCCTGAAGCAACCTATGACACCTTAAATAAATATGGTGAGGATCTTGTCGAAAAAGCAAGAAACCAGAAACTGGATCCAGTCATCGGCCGTGATGCAGAAATCCGTAACATCATCCGAATCCTTTCCCGTAAGACCAAGAACAACCCGGTATTGATCGGTGAACCTGGTGTTGGTAAAACAGCAGCTATCGAAGGTCTTGCACAGCGAATTGTTGCAGGTGATGTGCCGGAAGGCCTTAAAGAAAAGAAAATCTTCGCACTGGATATGGGCGCACTTGTTGCAGGTGCAAAATACCGTGGCGAATTTGAGGAACGTCTGAAAGCAGTTCTTGAAGAAGTCAAAAAGAGCGAGGGTGAAATCATCCTCTTCATCGATGAACTTCATCTGATCGTCGGCGCCGGCAAAACAGACGGTGCAATGGACGCAGGCAACATGCTGAAACCTATGCTTGCCAGAGGTGAGCTGCACTGTATTGGTGCAACCACACTGGATGAGTATCGCCAGTACATTGAAAAAGACGCTGCTCTTGCACGTCGTTTCCAGCCAGTCATGGTTGATGAGCCGACAGTAGAAGATACCATTTCCATTCTTCGTGGCCTGAAAGAAAGATACGAAGTATTCCATGGTGTTAAGATCACAGACAGTGCCCTTGTTGCGGCAGCAACCCTTTCTCACAGATACATTACCGACAGATTTCTTCCTGACAAAGCAATCGACCTTGTCGATGAAGCATGCGCACTGATCAAGACAGAACTGGATTCCATGCCGACAGAGCTGGATGAACAGAGACGTAAGATCATGCAGTTAGAGATTGAGGAATCTGCTCTTAAGAAAGAAACAGATAATCTGAGTAAAGAACGTCTGGCAGACCTGCAGAAAGAACTTGCAGAAATGAGAGACACCTTCAATACTCAGAAAGCACAGTGGGATAATGAGAAACATTCTGTAGAGAAGCTCCAGAAATTACGTGAGCAGATCGAGGATATCAACAAGCAGATCCAGAAAGCAAAACAGAACTACGATCTGGAAAAAGCAGCCGAGCTGCAGTATGGAGAACTTCCAAAACTTCAGCAGCAGCTGGAGATTGAGGAAAAACAGGTCAAAGAAAGTGACCGCAGCCTGGTGCATGAGGCAGTTACAGACGATGAGATTGCAAGAATCATTTCTCGTTGGACAGGCATCCCGGTAACCAAACTTACTGAGGGAGAGAGAACAAAACTCCTTGGCCTGGAAGATGAACTGCATAAACGTGTGATCGGACAGGATGAAGGTGTACGTCTTGTGACAGATGCAATCCTTCGTTCCAAAGCAGGTATCAAAGATCCGACCAAACCAATCGGTTCATTCCTTTTCCTTGGACCTACCGGTGTTGGTAAGACAGAACTTGCCAAGACTCTGGCAGCAACTCTGTTTGATGACGAGCAGAATATGGTACGAATCGATATGAGTGAGTACATGGAGAAATATTCTGTGTCACGTCTGATCGGAGCGCCTCCGGGATATGTCGGATATGATGAAGGCGGTCAGCTTACCGAGGCAGTCAGAAGAAGACCTTATTCGGTTGTACTGTTTGATGAGGTAGAAAAGGCACATCCGGATGTATTCAATATCTTGTTACAGGTATTAGATGACGGACGTATCACCGATTCACAGGGACGTACTGTAGATTTTAAGAATACGATACTGATCATGACATCTAATATCGGATCACAGTATCTGCTGGATGGAATGGACGAAAACGGCAATATCAGTCAGGAAAGTCAGAGCGCAGTACTGGAAGATTTAAGAGCACACTTCAGACCAGAATTTTTGAACCGTCTGGATGAGACAATTATGTTCAAACCATTGACGAAAGATAACATTTATGACATTATTGACTTATTAGTAGCGGATGTCAACAAACGTCTGGCTGATCGTGAGATTTCTATTTTCCTGACCGAAGATGCGAAGAAATATGTCGTAGACGGAGGATACGATCCGAACTATGGTGCAAGACCACTGAAGCGATTCCTCCAGAAACATGTCGATACACTGGCAGCAAAACTGATGCTGCAGGGCGACGTAGGCGCACAGGATACGATCATCATAGATGTGGAAGACGGTAAGCTTGTGGCAAGGAGTCAGAGCGTGTGCGAATAATATTTCACATAGATGTCAATTCAGCTTATCTTAGCTGGACTGCAGTAGAACAACTAAAGAATGGAGCGAAAGTGGATATCCGGACGATACCGGCGATCATTGGCGGCGACCAGAAG
>ERZ773104.5009-NODE-5009-length-10316-cov-7.522366_pt1 | contig 10316 bp, 10 predicted proteins | sample MGYA00511920_ERZ773104 | MGnify/ENA primary metagenome ERZ773104 (study PRJEB29015, sample SAMEA2737857) | human gut metagenome | biome: human gut; feature: human-associated habitat; material: faeces | place: China | collected 2012 ...
AATTCTCATGCAAGCATGGAATTCTGCCCACGGGATGCCACGAGGGAACTGTAGTATAAATTTTAAAAAATTTTGAATTTTGCTATTCTGCCCTTAAAATCCGCCGGGAAATAGTGTATGATGTTACTATCTTTCAATAAAGGACGGTACATTACATGAAATTTTTCCAGAAAAGATCCTTCTTTTCTTTTATGATAGCACTTGGAGTCGGCGCCAATCTGTTTTGTGGCGCTGTTTTAACGGCTCGCGCCGAGGTCATCGATTACCAGGCGCTGGCAGAGGCCAACCTTTCGATCCCGGTTGAGAGCAACGAAATCAAAAACTGGCCGGAGGGTCCGATCCTCAATGCTCGCTCCGCGATTTTGATGGATGCGGACAGCGGTGCAATCCTTTATGCCAAAAATATCCACGAAAAGCTCTATCCCGCCAGCACAACCAAGATTCTGACTGCCTATATTGCGCGTCAGAACAGCGAATTAAATGAGATGATCGAATATTCCGATACCGCGGTGCACAGCATCGACTGGCGAAGTGATTCCAACATCGGCATCAAAGCCGGTGAAGCGATCACGATGGAACAATCCCTCTACGGTCTGCTGGTGGGCTCCGGCAGTGAATGCGGCAATGCCATCGGCGAACATATCAGCGGCAGTATGGAAGCGTTTGTAGATTTAATGAACCAAACCGCAAAGGAGCTTGGCTGCACGGATTCCCATTTCGTCAATACCAATGGCAAGCATGATGACAATCACTATACCTCCACCCATGACCTCGCTCTGATCGGGCAAAAGTTTTTCTCCGATGACGTGCTTTGCCGCATGTCTGACACGGCAAGCTACAAAATCCCGGCGAGCGCAACGCTGTCACAGGATCTGATTCCGAACAGCAAAAACAAGCTGCTGCCCGGTAAAACCTACGCTTACGAATATCTCGTCGGCAGTAAGACCGGCTACACCGCAAACGCTCGCTCTAACCTCGTTTCCTGCGCCCAGAAAGACGGGCTGAAGCTGATCTGCGTCGTTATGATGGAGGAGTCCCCGCAGCAGTTCAAGGATACGATAAGCTTATTTGATTACGGTTTCAGCAACTTTTCTTCTGTTACAGCATCCAAGGAAGACACCACCTATCAGGTAAAAAACGGCGACCTGTTCGCAAATACGTTCAATCAGTCCGACATCCTTTCTATCGACCCGGATGCGAAAGTTCTCCTTCCGGATACGCTCACCTTTGCCGATCTGGATTCCGAGCTGAGCTATGATAACCTGAAGGATGGACAGGCCGCTGTCATCCACTACTCCTACGAAGGTCAGGATCTCGGCAGCGCGCCGATCCTCTTTTCCAGCATAACGCCCTTTGATTTCAGTGCAGAACCGGTTTCTGAAACGGAAAGCGCAGCCATCGCAACAGCGGATGGCTCTTCCAAGGCAGATGCGAACAGCGTACAAAGCAGCGCTTCTAATGCGCAAAGCAGCACAGACAGCTCCGGCACGGATGGCAATGTGAATGCTTCCAGTGCAAACGGTTCCTCCGACACACAGGGCGCCACGAGCGCGCAGGCTGGCACCGCAGCGTCTGAATCCGTCGCTTCCACAACTTCTCCGACCACAGTTTCCACACCGGGGGGAAATGTTATTTTCTTAAACGTCCGTAAAATTTTGCTTGCAGTCAGCATTGTCGCGGTTATCCTGATCGTCATTCTGGTGATCCGTTCCATTCTGATCGGACACAGCCGCAATCGCAAGCGCCGCGATATCATGAAACGACACCGCAGCCGCAAAGATGAAATCATCGACTTCGACCGTTACACCGATCCCTTCGCGTAAGACACAGGACGGGATGCACAAAAATGCCGCAGACCATTTCTTTTGAAACCGGTCTGCGGCGTTTTTTTCGTATTATTTTATTATATGGGCTCCCCGGCGTGTCTCCGATGTCAGCGTCCCGCCTCACCGTTTCCTGAGCTTTTCCTGCGCTTCGCGGTGTCTGTGCTCCTTGCGCAGCTGGCGGATGTGATCTTTTCTCTCCATCAGGGCGGCAACCTCTTTCTCTCCGACCAGCTTCGTCGTCTTGACGGCGTAAACCATGTCATCGTCCGCTTTTTTCACGCGGATTTTTCCTTTCATCCAACCGTGCTTATCGCACCACGACAGGCTGTAATAGTGCTTGCCGTTTGGCGAGAACCAGCGGACTTTTTTGCGAAGGTTATGATGGCACAGATAACATCTGGTGGAAAGGACCTCTTTATCCGCCATCAACGCCTCCTTATCCGGGAACGGTCGGGAAATATATTTTGCATAATTATCGAATACGACATGCACCTCGCTGCGGTGATTTTCCGGCAGCTGGAACGTGTCGAAAGAAACCCGCTGCAGTGCAATCGGGTCTTTGATCATCTGAAATACCCGTGCGGTATACACCGCGTCGCTGATCGCCCGGTGAAACGGAATATCCTTTGGAATCTGCAGATAATCCACCGCATATTCCAGACTCCTGCGCACCTTCTGATCTTCGTAGGCGACGGAAAACAGCTTCTGAATATCATAGAACCGGACAGGTCCTTTTCCAAGGGGCTCCATACCGAAAAACCGCATATTTTTCTGAAGCTCCGTCAGATCCTGCGGTCCCCAGGTACCGAACATGAAATCCTCGCCACACCACGCCAGAAAGTCCTTCATCACGACATCAAATGTCCGACATCCGGAGAGATCTTTCATATGGATGCCGATCAGCTTTTCTGTAATATGGTGCATGGTATCATAAACCTGCGGACGGATCAGCTCCTCAAAGGTATCCACAATTTCCATCCGGCTGTTTAATTTTACCGCACCGATCTCAATAATTTCAAACGTAAGCAGTCTGTTGCGGGCATCGCGGCTATCAGACGCCTGATTCCATTCCAGATCCAGAACCACATAATCCATTGATCGTTCCTCCGCCCACTACAACATCGCCATCATAAAGTACAACCGACTGTCCGCAGGTAATTGCCCTCTGGGGCTCGTCAAAGACCAGATGAATGCTGTCCGGTCCGGTGATCTCTGCGTTCGCCCACTGCTCCTGGTGACGGTAACGGATTTTCGCTTTGATGCGCTGCGTGCCCGTCGGCACCTCACCGCTGATCCAGTGGAAATCTTTCGCCGTCAGCTCTTTTGACCACAGATCCCGGTCGCGTCCAAGGACTACCGTATTGGTCTTTGGATCGATCCTGCACACATACATCGGCTCATGCAGGGCTAGTCCCAGCCCTTTGCGCTGTCCGATCGTATAACAGATAATTCCCTTATGCTGCCCCAGCACATGTCCTTCCTGATCTACGAAATTGCCCGGCTCAAAGCTTTTGCCGGTGTAGCGTTCAATAAATCCGGCATAATCTCCGTCCGGTACAAAGCAGATATCCTGACTATCATGCTTGCGCGCATTGATCAGTCCCTGTTCTTCCGCCATTTCCCGGATCTGCGGCTTCGTCATGCCGCCCAGGGGGAACAGCGTATGTGCAAGCTGCTCCTGCGTCAGGCTGTAGAGCACATAACTCTGGTCTTTCTTTTCATCGATGGCTTTTTTCAGGAGGAACTTTCCGTCCTGTTCTTCGATTCGGGCATAGTGTCCGGTTACAACGTAATCGTAATCCAGCTCCTTTGCCCGCTTCATCAGCTTCTCGAACTTCATATAACGGTTACAGTCGATACACGGATTCGGGGTGAATCCGTTTTCATAGGCGCAGACAAAGCGGTCCATGATCTGTGTGCCGAAATCTTCCGTAAAATTGAACACGAAATACGGAATGCCCAGCTGACGTGCAACGCTTCTTGCATCCTCCACGTCATCTAACGAACAGCAGGTATGCCCTTTTCGTTCGCAGCTGTCCTCTCCGGCAAACAGGCGCATCGTAACGCCCATACAATCATATCCGTCCCGCTTCATCAGCCATGCCGCAACGCTCGAATCTACGCCGCCGCTCATGGCAATCATCGCCTTTTTCATTCTCTGTCTCCGTTCTTTTTATTCCTGCCCTGCCTCTCCCGGAACTTTCCAGCTCATGCTTCTCAGGCTCAGGGCCAGTGTTGTCGTATTATGCAGCAGCGCTGATGTCGTAGGCTGAATCAGCCCGGTCACACCGGCTGCAATTAAACTGCCGTTGATGCCAAGGATTGCACGGTAGTTGACATGAATCCGACGCATCATTTCTTTGCTTAAACGGCGCAGGTAAACCAGCTCCTGCAGGCTGTCCGCACCGACTGTAATATCTGCAATTTCCCGCGCAAGCTCTGAACCGTCGCTGATCGCGATGCCGACATCCGCCGCAGAAAGCGCCGGGGAGTCGTTGATTCCGTCGCCGACCATGACTACCCTGCGTCCGGCTTCTTTTTCCTGCTGGACAAAGTTTGCCTTGTCCTCCGGCAGAACTTCCGCATGGTATTCGTCCACTCCGATCTGTTTTGCGATCGCCGCTGCTGTTCGCTCGCTGTCGCCAGTCATCATGACGATTTTTGTAAAGCCTTCCCGTTTCAGCTCGCGGATAATCTGTTTTGCCTCTTCACGCACCGGATCCTCAATGCAGAGCACTGCTTCCAGCACGTTGTCAATTGCCAGATACAGATGGGAATACTGCAGCGGCAGTTCATCGAAGCACTGCTGGTATTCCGGACGGATCCGGCACTTCTCATCTTCAAATACAAAGTGGGCGCTGCCGATCACCACACGCTTTTCCCCAACATAAGAGGCAATGCCATGTGCAACGATATATTCCACCTTGGAATGTACTTCCTCATGTTCCAGATTACGCTCTGCCGCTGCGCGCACAACCGCCTTTGCCATCGAATGAGGAAAATGCTCCTCCAGACATGCTGCCAGACACAAAAGATCGTCTTCCTTTTCCTCACCAAATGCGATAACAGAATGCAGTGTAGGCTGCGCTTTGGTCAGCGTACCGGTCTTATCGAATACGATGGTGGAAGCCTCCGAAAACGCTTCCAGATATTTTCCGCCCTTTACGGTGATCTTCGCTGCGTTTGCTTCTCGGATCGCTGTCAGGACAGTCAGTGGCATCGCAAGCTTTAATGCGCAGGAAAAATCAACCATCAGTACGGATAACGTTCTGGTAACATTTCTTGTAAGCAGCCATGTAAGACCGGTTCCAAGGAAGGTGTAGGGAACCAGCCTGTCCGCCAGATGCTCCGCACGTCCTTCTACTGCGGACTTGAGCTTCTCGGAATCCTCGATCATCGTAACGATCTTTTCGTAGCGGGTCGAGCCGGAAACCGCCTTGACCTCAATCGTCAGCTCGCCCTCTTCCACAACGGTTCCGGCATAAACGAATCCCCCCTTTTCCTTGCGGACAGGCTCGGATTCACCGGTCATGGAAGCCTGGTTGATCATCGCTTCGCCGTCTGCCACTACGCCGTCAAACGGAATGACGTTGCCGACATGGATCACGATATGGTCGCCCGGCACAACGGATGCAGAATCCACAAGGATTTCCTGATCCCGGGTCTTTATCCACACTTTGCCGACATTTAACGACATGCTGCGCGCCAGATCGCCGACAGACTTTTTATGTGTCCACTCCTCAAGGATTTCACCCAGACCAAGCAGGAACATAACCGATCCTGCCGTCGAGCAGTCCCGCCGCAGAATCGATACGGTAATCGCTGTCGCATCCAGAACCGGGACTTCCAGTTTTCCTTTGGAAAGGCATAGGACGCCTTCTTTTACATAACGGAAAGCTTTCCATATAGTATACACATTTCTGATCGGTAAGGGAAGCATGTATTTTGTAAATAACCGTTTTGCCACATGCCCGATCAGTTTTTCTTTATACTCTACATTCAGCGCACGTCCCGAACTGGAACGGACGGAATCCGGCAGCTGAACATCTTCATAATGAAAGCTTTTCAGCGCCTCCATCAGTTCTTTTAATTCGCCGTCATACTCGATCACCGCATCCTGCGTCTGCTCGTATACGGTCGCTTTTGTCACACCTGGCTGTGTTTCCAGAAAATACTGCAGGGTGTCCGCCTGATCAAAGCTCATTCTGGACTGCCCCATATGCACCCGGATTCGCCCGGGAATTTTGTGTTTGATTTTAAAGTTCATTTTTTCCGCTCATTTCTGCGCACGCTTTTTGCGCATGTCGAGTTTGTGTCAAGTGCGCGCAGACACAAATCCCGCGATTGAAAATTTTATTTTTCAATCTTATCTCACCTCCGCTGATACACTTCGCGCTTTTTCAGGAAACGGAACCCCGTCAAAAAGGACGGAGCCGTCTCCGGCTCCGTCCCCCACTGCCCTGAATCAGGCTTCTTCTTTTACTTCAGCTTCCGCTTCTTCTGCAGCTCTGTCTTCATTGATCTGCTTTGCTTCTGCCAGAACATCGCCAGCGTTTTCCTGAACTGTTGTTACGGTCTTCATAACGCTGTCCTTTGCACGAAGCGCTGCTGCGGTACACTGTACGTATGCTTTCTTCGCGTCTTTGCTGGAAAGGATCTTGATTCCGGCTGTTCCGAACAATACGCCTCCTAAAAATAAACCGATTTTCTTTGCATCAGATGCTTTCATCATGTTCGTTTCCTCCTTCGACCGGCGCAGGATACGTTTATACTACCTGTCGTACGGTATGGCTTTCTTTGGTTAGTTATTATTAACCGTAAACATGGTAGCACGCTTTTTTTCCTGTGTCAATTGCGACTTTATTCCTGCTTTCCGAACACAATCCGTTTCCCGATAAAAATGGCCAGAAGTGCTGCAACGCCGACCAAAACGATTGTGCCGCCCGGCTTTAAGCCCAGATAAAACGCCGCAAACAGTCCGATAATCATGAACAGCACGTTCAAACCGACAGCGTACCATACAGTCTGTTTAAAGTTCTTTCCCAGCTGCATCGCACAAGCTACCGGAACGACCATCATCGACGATACCATCAACGCACCGACTGTCCGTGCTGCAACCGAAACCGTCACTGCAATCATAATCGTGAAGATAAAATTGACAACGCCAACCGGCACGCCCGCCAACCGCGCGCTTCTTTCATCCAATGAAATATAAAACAGCTCTTTATATAGAAGCAAAAATAACACAAGCACCACAACAGACACCACGATGACTGAAATCATCTCGGCATCACTGATCGCCACAATGCTGCCGAACAGAAAGTTGTTGAAGTTTGCCGAATTTTTCACAAAACCGGACAGCACACCTGCCAGACCGATTCCTGCTGACATGATAATGGATATCGACATTTCCGAATAGCGCGGAAGCTTTCTGCGGATCGCTTCAATGCCGAAGGACGCTGCCACACAGGCTGCCGCTGCGCCCGCCACCGGATTGACACCCAGCAAAAGTCCTGCTGCGACGCCGGCGAGCGACGTATGTGAAAGTGCATCGCCGATCATGGAAAGACGTTTGCAGACAACGACCATTCCGACGCAGGGCACAACCGCCGCCAGCAAAATTCCGACAACAAACGCCCGCTGCATAAACAAATACTCAAAAATTCTCATGCCTGCCCCTCTCCTTTCCCAGCTTCCTGTTTTACCTTTCCGTCCTCCAGCACCCAGATATCATCTGCATAGGACGATGCACGTTTGAGGTCATGCGTCACCATCAGGACGGTGATCCTTTTCTCCGCATTGATTTTTTTGAGCAGCTGGTAAAAGTGTGACGCATTTTTTTCATCCAATGCCGACGTCGGCTCATCCAGAATCAGAAGCTTCGGCTCGTTGACCAGGGCGCGTGCCAGAAGCACTCTCTGCTGCTGTCCGCCAGAAAGTCTGCCGATCAAACGGTTCTGGTATTCCTCCATTCCCACCTGCGCCAGCGCAGCTCTTACCTGCTGCCGCTCTTTTTTCCCCGCAAACCGGAACAATCCGATCTGCTTATATAAATTTGCGCGCACGATTTCTTCCACGGATGCCGGAAAATCCTTCCAGCCACCCATCCCGTTCTGCGGCACATAACTGATTCTCGACCAGTCTTTAAACTGTCGGATGTCCTGCCCCAGAATCTCAATGCTGCCGTCGCTGCTGCCTTCCTCCTGATCCCCTTTGTGGCTTTCCCCGATCGGGAGCTCTCCTAATAAAAGCCTTAAAAGCGTCGATTTTCCTGCCCCGTTTTCTCCTGCGAGAATCGCCAGCCGCCCTTCTTTCAAGCAAAGGCTGACGCCGTCCAGCACATTTTCCTTTCCATAGGAAAAGTGCAGATTTTTGATTTCTATCGCATTCATATGTCTGCTCCTTACCGCAAAGCTTCTGTCAGCTGCTGCAGATTTTCTTCCATGACGGAAAAATAATCTCCGCCGGTTTCTTCCTGTCTGTCGCTTAGGCCTTCCAGCGGGCTGAGGGTCAAAAGCTTCACGCCGGTTTCCGCCGCTACCGTTTCCGCCGTCCTCGAGCCGGACAGCTCTTCAAAGAAAATCGCACGGACGTTGTTTGCCCGGACAAAATCGATAATATCTGCCATCCGTCCCGGGTCGGGTTCGGAATCCGGCGACATGCCCTCGATGCTCACCTGCGTCAGGTTATAACGCCTGCACAGATATCCATACGCCTCATGCGCCACAACGATGTTTCGCTCCGACAGATTTTCCAGCGTCGTCTGATAGGTTTTGTCCAGCTCGTCGAGCTGTTTTGCCCATTTCTCATAATTTGCCTGATAGTCTGCGCGATGCTCCGGATCCGCCTCAGAAAACGCTTCGCAGATATTTTGCATTTCCTGTTTTGCGTTCATCGGGTCCAGCCAGACGTGCGGGTCATACTCGCCGTGCTCATGGGCATCATGTCCGTCGGGCGCAGCGGCAACGACGCGATCTGCGGCATCTTCTTCATGCACGGCGTCTTCTGCATCCGCGTCATCATGGTCGTGGCTGTCCTCTTCGTCCTCATCAGCATGCGCGGCCTCATGGTCGTGACCGTCCTCTTCCTCTGCGCTGCGCAGCAGGCTCACTCCCTGCGACGCTTCCACGGAAATCATTTTTTTATTGGAAAGCCCCGCCAGAACGTCTGAAACCCAGTGCTCCATCCCAGCACCGTTATAGATAAAAACCTCCGCCTGCTCCATCCGGGTAATATCCTTTGTGGACGGCTCCCAATCGTGGGGCTCTGTACCGGACGGCACCATGCAGGTCACCTGGACGTGCTCGCCGCCGATTTTCTGTGCGAAATCGTACATCGTATAAAAACTCGCCATCACCTGCAGCCTGTTGGGATCCACTGGTTCGTCAGAAGCTTCCGTGCCGCAGCCGACAAACACTGCGGTAAACAGTAAGCACGCGCAGAGCGCCAACGCCACACGACGCAGGATGCCGCTTTCTGATACCCGTCTGCAACGCGGCTGCGGCATTCTGATGCCGGAAATCACAGCATGCTTCCCGAGTTGCTTTTTTCTATTTATCCTCATTTCTATCCTGCAGTCCTTCCTGTGTTTCCCTGAATTTGCGGCATTCCCGACAACAGCCGTAAAAGATCAGATGTGAGGAATCCAGCGCAAAGTCATGCTCCTTCAGGATATGTTCGGAAAATCCATGGAGCTTGTTACATTCCAGAGGAATGATCTTCCCGCACTGCAGGCAGACAAGCCGCCCCGGGCTGCCCGGCCTCAATTCTCCGATATAGCGGTACTGCGCACCTGCGCCGTCCACTGCCGGAATTTTGATCACGGCGTTCTCCTCTGTGAGACGGTCGAGAGCCCGATAAACCGTCGTCTGTCCAACGTGAATTCCTTCGGCTTTGAGACAGTCCATACACTGTTCCGCTGTCACAAACCGGTCGCTGTGTTTTTCCAGACAATCCCGGATCAGCTCCTGTTGCTTCGTTCTGTATCTGACACGTTCTGCCATTTTTCTCTCATTTCTGCGCACGCTTTTTGTGCATGCCGAGTTTGTGTCAAGTGCGCACAGACACAAATCCCGCGATTGAAAAATTTTATTTTTCAATCTTCTTTCCCTATGAACCGCAGCGGTTCATTTTGAAATTAAAAACCATTTTCAATTTATTATATCGGTTTTTTCCAGTGTGTCAAGTAAAAGAGACTGTAATAACTACCGATTTGACTTGTTTTTGACAAAATAACGGATCGAGAATATGTGAGACTTGTAATATCATTATCCTGAATTATTCACGGAACAGTATCTGAACTGGTAACTGTACCATGAATCCAAAAATTGACCCATGTAGCCTAAATATCGCTCAACCAATCTCCAAAAAGGGTATAAAATCCCTGTGGCAGAGTTCTGAGCGGTTATTAAGCTGTCAAGGTTCGTTAATAGTTACTATTCCAGCTGTACATTCAGCTTACCGATATTTGAAAGTGTCTCATAGAATTCA
>ERZ773104.5010-NODE-5010-length-10313-cov-5.891792_pt1 | contig 10313 bp, 10 predicted proteins | sample MGYA00511920_ERZ773104 | MGnify/ENA primary metagenome ERZ773104 (study PRJEB29015, sample SAMEA2737857) | human gut metagenome | biome: human gut; feature: human-associated habitat; material: faeces | place: China | collected 2012 ...
AACAGATATAACTTTATGCAGGCAATAAGCCTTACAGCTACAGCAAAGAAAAACAAAACAACAGTACCTATTTTAGGACGAATGTCTAAGGGAAACAAGGCTACTAGCCTTGAATACACAGGCAAATGCAAGTTCCACTTAAATAGTTCTATCTTTATAAAGATATTAGAAGAATTTAAGAACACAGGCAAGGATTTGTATTTTGACATCCAGGTTGTAAACGAGGACCCTACAAGTGGTGCAGGCAGACAGGAGATTTGGTTGCGTGATTGTAATGTAGATGGTTTAACTATTGCAAGCTTTGACGCCGATGGGGATTACCTTACTGATGAAATGGATTTTACATTTGAAGATTGGAGCTTAGGCGAATCATTTAAGAATTTAGACGGTATGTTATAGGAGGAAAAAATAATATGGATTTAAGAATATTTTTTAAGCAGGACAAGGAAGAAAAAACAACAGAATATCCTGCAAGTAGCCTTTTTAAAAACAAAAATGGCGAAATAATTAAGTGGAAATTAAGAAAGCCTTCCGTTGAGGAAATGGAAGATATTAGAGCTAATAGTTTTACAATGAAACTTGCAGGAGGCGACAGTCCGTCACCTGTGTTTGATAGTAAGAAATACCAGCACAAATTGGTTGTTGCATCTGTTGTAGAACCAAATTTAAACAATGCAGAACTACTAAAGAGTTATGGCAAAAACAGAGCTGAAGATGTTGTCCCGGATATGTTCGACAATATTGGCGAATATGATAAACTTATTAACTTTATTACAAGGTTTGCGGGAATTAGAACCCTTGAAGAAGATACTGAAGACGCAAAAAACTAATTAAGGAGGGCGATTACCTTACTGGGATAGCATTTTATTGTTTTACCCAGTATGGGTGGCCACCCTCTAAGGTTCTAAAGATGTCCCAAAAAGAATGTGCTTTTATTTCCGCTTGTATAGAAGAATATGAAGGAAGTAAAAAAAGTGCTTATGACAAATTGGAAAAGGTTAAATAAGGGGGTGGAGAAATGGCACAAGTATCTGTTAGTCTTGTTTTAAACGATTTAATGAGTGGGCCTTTACAGGGTGTCATAAACACCCTTAACGAAATGGTTACAGCAATGAACCAAGTCCATACCAGTTCGGAGAATATGTTTAACCCGGGCGTAACACAAGCCCAAAGCAATCTAAATGCTATACAGGGACAAATTAATAATGCTGCAAGCAGAATAAAAAAAGAAGTTGATGAACAAAATAAATTAAATTCTGCACTTAATCAACAAGCAGAAGCAGTAGACAGTACAGTATCTGCCCAAAACCAGTTAATTCCGATTATAAATCAGCAAAATGTTATTTATAATCAGACACTTAACATCCAAAATCAACAGTATAATGCAGTAAGTAAAATTTTAAATGTTCAAAATCAATTAAATAGTGCTACAAATCAAACCAACAATGCCGTTAACCAACAAGGAAATGCAGTTGGTGGTGTCTTTAAAAGAATAACAAGGTTGGCGGCAGGGTACTTTAGTATAAAGGCCTTAGCACAAGGTGTTAGAGCATCATTGGATTTTAGTGACGAGCTTGCCAATAATACAAGCCGCTTAAACCTTATGAACGACGGCTTGCAAACAACACAGCAGCTTCAAGATGATATTTTTGCTGCCGCACAAGAGGCAAGAACTGATTACATGCAGTTGCAAAATTCGGTTGCCCAATTAGGTATACGAGCCGGTGGTGTGTTTAATAATAATCAAGAAACTTTAAACTTTGCTAAGAATTTAAGCAAGGAATTTGCCATTGCTGGTGCCTCGCAACAGGAACAGGCAAGTGCTACGTTACAGCTTACACAGGCTTTAGGTTCTGGGGTATTACGAGGCGAAGAATTTAATGCCGTATTTGAAGCCGCTTCTCCGATAATGCAGGATATAGCCGATTATATGAATGTTCCTATTGGGAAATTAAAAGAAATGGCAAGCGACGGAAAGATAACGGCAGACATTGTTAAGAACGCCTTACTGGGAGCTACAGATAGCATAGACAAGAAATTTGAAAACATGAGTTTGACATTTGAGCAAAGAATGACACTAATGGCGAACTCGTGCCAAAAGGCATTTGAACCTGTGGAAAAACAAATAAATGGGCTAGTAAACTCAGAGATTTTTAATGAATTTATAGACAATACTGTAGAAGGTTTCACTCTAATTGCTAATGCAGTTAAAGATTTGATAGGTATAATAGAAGTGTTTATAGATGGACTAAATAAAGTTTTTGATACAGTCAAAGAAATAGGAAGTTTTTTTGCTGATAACTGGGGAATAATAGCACCAATTATCATAGGAATAGGAGGAGCTTTAACTATTTATTATGGACACTTATTGTTAATTAAGATAGCAACTTTGGCAAATGTATTAATTACAGGAGCATGGGCATTTGTTCTTACAATGGCTGTTCCTATTATGTCTGCATTTTCAGATGCAACAATGGCTCAAACTGCAGCACAGCATGGGTTAAATAGTGCAATGTATGCCTGCCCTCTGGTTTGGATTTTGATTATTATTATAGCTGTTATTGCTGCAATATATGCTGTGATAGGATGGATAAACAAGATGACAGGAACAACAATAAGTGCGACAGGAGTAATTTGTGGAACAATAGCAATGTTAGCCGCTACACTTTGGAATATATTTTTAAGTTTAGCTGAAATAGTTACAGGGGTAATCAATACTATACATAATGTTGTAATGATTTTTGCGAATTTTTTTGCAAATGTTTTTGAAAATCCTGTTTCTAGTATTATCTATTTGTTTAGGGATATGGCACAAACCATTCTAAGTATACTGAAAAGTATAGCAGAAGCTATTGACAAGATATTCGGAGCAGGCTTAGCTAGTGTCGTTAGCGTATGGGTGAATGAAGTTGACAATTTGGCAGATAAAGCTGTTAAAAAATTTGCTAAAGATGATAATTACGAAAGACAAATGGATGTATGGAACTATACAACAGATGATGCTGGGCTGAGTAGATGGGCTTATTCTGATGCAGCAAACTCAGGATACTCTTTTGGAGTTGGTATCGACGATGCAGTAGGCAATTTTATGGATGGTCTGTTTGACGGCGATAAATATATGAAAAACTTACAAGGGTTAACAAATGGGAATACAGGTTCTTCATATGACGGCAGCGATGCCAAGGACAGTGCAAAAAAAACAGCAAAGAATACAAAGAAGATTGCTGACAATACAGCAAAAACAACTGATTTGCTTTCACTCGTTAAGGACAATTTAGAGAAAGAAATTGTTGCAAGGTATACAAGTGGTAACAACATCATAAATGATTTTAGTGGTATGACAAACAATTATAATAATCGAAACGAATCTCAAGATTTTATTCAAGAACTATCCGATTATTTACGCAGACAACAGGAAAAAAGCACAGAAGGTGTATAATTTTGTTGACAACACTCCTTTTTTGAAGTATTATCAAATAAAAAAAGAAAGGGGAATGTATATGTCAAAATGTCCTAATTGTGGGTATGAATCGGATAGTGAAAATAAGTTTTGTCCGAAGTGTGGACAAAAACAAACTATAAAGTGTCCGAAGTGTGGGAACGAAACTTCAAGTGAAAATGACTTTTGTCCAGAGTGTGGAAATAAGCTAAGTGACAATCAAGAAGATTATAACAAAAGTGATTCCACAACAAAAATTGACCCGAGCCAATACAATGTTTATGGTAAACAAAAGAAAAAAGATAAACCTAAAAGAGGTTGTGGGATAGGTTGTCTTGTTTTTATCATTTTTATAGTTATTGCGTCAGTTGGAGGTTACCAGTCAAGTAAGCTCGAGAATTCATCAACAACCAATGTTTCTAGCAATTCATCTATTGATAGAAATATAAAGAAAAATGTTGAGAACATTTTCAAGCAATGTGGCTTTACAAAAATAAAGGAAATAAATCATGATGAATTATTAGACAATGCACATTTTCAAGGTGAAAAAGGATATAGGGTTTCTGCAAATATATCAAGTGTAGATAATTTCAAGAATATAATACTTTATTTGAATTCAGACAATACGGTTTATTCTGTAAGGTACGCAGACCACGATTTATATATTAATGGAAAAGTAAATGCAAAAATTACTGATTATGAATTGACTACAGATGAGGCTTCTAAATATATGATTGTTTGCAAGGAAGCCGTAGAAAAAGTATTAAAATCTCCCTCTACAGCAAAGTTTCCTAATTTTTTAGATTGGAATATTGCCAAAAAAGATGGACAGGTTGTTGTTGCAGCTTATGTTGACTCCCAAAATGGATTTGGAGCAACAGTAAGAAGTCAATTCCAGTTTACTTTTGATTCAAATAATAATGTAAAGTCATTTATTTTTGATGGCAAAGAATATATGAATTAATTAAAAAGAATAAAAGCAATCTCGAAAGAGGTTGCTTTTTTATTGCCTTGAAAGGGGTGATAATTATTACAGAGGCTTATACTTTTATACTGGGGTATGTGTTGTTGCCGGTTACCCCTAGTAAAATAACAACATCCTATAATGGCAACAATAAAGAGGTAACACTTGTTGACGGGACAATAATTAACAAGCTAAACCCTCCAGGCTTAGTTGAATACAAATTTGATGCAGTTCTGCCAAAAGACCCGGAAGTTCCTTATGCTAATAAGCAGATTGACCGGTTGACTGGGAAAATTATAACTTACCCACAAGACTACTACCTTAAATATTTACACGATATTTATGCAAATAATAAGCAAGTCCCATTTATGATTTACCGTACCAAATTAGGTAACGGCTATGATAAAGGTATGGCATCTACCTTAGATGTTAGAGGGAACGGTATAGTAACCTCTAAACCCGTTACTATAGAAGAATATGAAGTAGAGGAAGATGCTGACAGTAACGGTATGGATATGGTTGTTTCGTTAAAGTTGAAGGAGTATATCCCTTACTACACAAGAACCATAACCCTTACAGATACGACCACAGATAGCTCAGATTCTGACAAAAAAGGAACTGCTACAGCAACTACGGAAACAGAAAGACGGGACGACAAAGAAGTACCAGCAACATATACAGTACAAAAAGGAGACTGTCTGATTAACATAGCAAAGAAGTATTATGATGATGCTAGCAAATACAAGGATATTGTAGAGTTAAACAACTTGCCTAACGCAAACAAAATCTATATAGGACAAGTCCTTAAACTAAAGTAGGAGGTGGCAAAATGTCTTCGCAGATTGATTTGATTATTGCTAAAGCAAAAAGCCTTATAGGGTCATACGCCTATGACCAGAGATGTCAAGCGTTTGTTCGTATTTGTTACGAGGCGGCGGGGATTTATGTTTCGGACAGTCCCGGAAGTGCAACAGCGGCATACAAGAAGTATTGCGTATCAAAAGACAAAAATATTCCTATAGGGGCTGTAGCTTATTATTCTAATGGCAATAGCGATGGTCACGCTGCCATCTACCTTGGTGGTGGACAAATCATACATGCCTGGGGTCAGGTTCAAATTACTTCGATGGACAAGCCGAAAGGCTACTTAGGCTGGGGGTGGCAAGGTGGCGCTAAGCCTAAAGGTGCGGGACAAACAACACAAGAGAGTGTATCTACTAATGCAACCTCACCTCAAAAAACAATAACACTACCTAGTGGATTGGGCAGTGTTTTTACTTACATGGGTTGGCAGTGTATAACATCTAAGAGTTCACAGCAGTATAAATTAAGAGATAAAGCTGGGCAAAATTTTGATTCAGAAGGTTTTGGCATTATTAATAACAGATATGTAGTAGCCTGTACCACAACCTATGGTAGAGTTGGTGATTATATTAATGTATACCAAAGTAACGGGAATGTTCTTAAATGTATTATTGGAGATATAAAGAACCAGAGCGATGCCGGATGCAATAAGTGGGGACACTTAAACGGTAAATGTGTAATAGAGTTTGTTGTAGATAAAACAACTTGGTACACAGAGCCTATGCACGCAAACCCAGGTACTTCGTCTTGTCATCCCTCTTGGGGTGGTAAAACCATTACAAAGGTAGAAAACTTTGGTAATTATTTTGACGGAGTTGAAATGGAAGATAGTTCTTCCGAAAAGGTACCACTGTGTTCTACTTCTATTGTTAGTGTTGTTAATGTGGGGTCTGATGTAAGGGCTAAGGCGATACGCCCGGGTGTAAACCAAAATCTTAAATTCGAGCTACACATAATACATAAATTAACAGACTATATTCCAATCATTCTCGATACAGTAATTTGGACAACTGAATATGCCGACACTTGTGGACAGTTAAAATTTACTGTCTTAAATGATGGACAAGTAAACTTTACCGAGGGGGATGCAGTTTCTTTTAGAGTGCACGGAAAAGGCGTATTTTATGGCTATATTTTTGAAAAGACAAAATCTAAAGATGGAAACATAGAGGTTACAGCCTATGACCAGTTAAGGTACTTTAAAAACAAGGATACTTACTGCTACAAAAACAGAAAATATTCCGATATGATTAAACAATTTGCTAACGATTTTGGGCTTACAGTTGGAGATATAGACGATACAGAATACTTAGATACGAGAATCGAAGATGATATAAGCATTTTTGATATGTGTAAAAATGCAAGGTTATCTACCCTTTACAATACAGGACAACTGTATATCCTGTATGACGATTTTGGCACTTTGTGTTTAAAAAGCATAAAAGAATTACAAACAAATTATTGGCTTACCACTCAAACAGCCGAAGATTTTAGCTACAAAACAAGTATTGATGATAATGTTTATAACACAATACAGTGCTATAAAGATGACGATACAACAGGTAACCGAGATAAATATATCTATAAAGATGGCGACCTCATAAATCAATGGGGTGTGTTGCAAAAGACAGTAAAATTAGAAGAAGACGATAATCCAGCAACAGTTGGTATGGTTTACCTAAATCTTTATAAAAGTAAGAGAACCACCTTAAAAGTTACCGGATGTTTTGGAAATATTAATCTAAGAGCAGGAGCAAGCCTTTACCTCTCCCTTAACGTTGGGGATGTAAATTACGATAGGGCTTGCTTTTTTATCACAAAGGCTACACACAATTTTAACTCTACATATACCTGTGATTTAGAATTGGCTGGTCAAAAGAATTTTGTAGGGGAGATGGGAAGTAATGGATGATTTACTTAAAGTTATAAAGACTATTGCATTAGAAACAATTCAGACAACAAAGCCTGTTACATGGGTCTATGGAAATGTGGTAGAAACATCTCCTTTAAAAGTAAGTTTAGAAACAAAGTTACAACTAGATTCTGATTTTATTGAATTTGGAAGTATTAAAACATCAAACATAGAAAATGGTGACAAGCTGATACTTTTGCGACAGCAAGGGGGTCAGCGTTTTTTATGCCTAGATGTAATTAAAAAGGATGGTGATTAAATGTTACCACAGTCGAGCAATGTGCAAATTATGACAGACCTAGATATAGTAAGCCAACCTAATAAAACCTACTATATAGACAAGGAAAAGAAAATTGTACAAGGAACAGTTGAAGACTATTTAAAAACTGTTGAGCAGTCTGTATACTTAATATTACAAACTGAAAGATATGACTATATTATGTATAGCCATAAGTATGGCATAGAATTAAAGGACCTTTACGGTCGAGAAGAAAACTATGTTGTTCCTATGCTTATGCTAAGGGTTCCTGAGGCTTTGTTACAAGACGAAAGAATAGAAAGTGTTGAGGATTTTTCATATACCGTAAATGGTGGAAAATTTTTAATAAACTTTACCGTAAAAACCAAATACGGAGATTTAAAAATGGAGGGGGTGGAAATAAATGTTTGAAAGCTATTCATACGAAAAAATACTGTCAGATATGTTTAGAAATGTGCCTAGTGATATAGATAAGCGTGAAGGAAGTATAATATTTGACGCCCTTTCGCCTATTGCCCTAGAATTGGCAAATGTATTTGTGTGCTTAGATATTGTTTTAAACAATGCTTACGCAGATACAGCAGAAAGAGATTATCTTATTAGACTAGCAGGCGAAAGGGGCATTAGTCCAAAAAGTGCTACAAATGCCATCTTAAAAGGCGTATTTGATGCAGAAGTCCAAATAGGTTCTAAATTTAGCTTAGGGGACTTAACTTATACAGCGATAGAGCAAATAGATGATTCTTATGTGTACAAAATGCAGTGCAACGCTGCCGGAACTATAGGCAATAGCCAGTTGGGAACATTATTGCCTTATGACAATATTTTAAACCTCACAACAGCAGAATTAACGGAAATTCTTGTTTATGGAGAAGATGCCGAGGACACAGAAAGTTTTAGGGACAGGTTTTTTGAGCTGATAAACAACCCAGCTTACCAAGGCAATAAGGCCCAGTACAAACAGTGGGTGAAGGACATAGACGGTGTTGGACAATGCAAGGTTGTTCGAACTCCGGACGGTGGGGGAACAGTAGGCATTATATTTACTTCTTCGGAAGATAACGAACCTAGTGTAGAGCTTGTAAAGAGTGTAAAAGAAATATTAGACCCTGTTAAAACAGAAGGGCAGGGTGACGGACTAGCCCCTATAGGGCATGTTGTTTCTGTTGCTGGTGTTGATTTAAAAGGCGTAACAATTAACATAGATTGGTTACTTGCTAACGGTGCCGACGAGGCAACAGTAACAATAAAAGCCAACGATATTATTAAGAATTACATCAAAGAAATTAATGCCAAATGGGAAGATAACACAACTCTTACATTAAGCAGTTATCAGCTTATAGCTCGATTAGCAGAAATTGCGGAAATACAAGATATTGCAAGCCTTACATTTGGTGATGATACAACTAGAACATTAGAAGCCAAAGAGGATGAAATTTTTAACTTCGAGGCGTTAGTTGTAAAGGGGGTGTAAGTATTGAAAATAATAGAATATTTGCCTCCTGTTTTAGCTGAAATCAGAGAATTTAAAGTTTTAGGTGGAGCTGAAGATTTACAGTTAGACAATTTAAAGTCCGAGATTAACAGCCTCACGAATGAACTTTTTGTAACTACTGCTGAAAGTACAGGACTAGATAGATGGGAAAAGATTTTAAACATTACCAACTCTAGTATAGATGTAGAGTTTAGGAGGTTCAGAATTTTAAGTAGACTAAATTCCTTTGGGCTTACATTAAATCAAAGGCTTACATCTATTGTAGGGGCAGATAACTACAAAATTGATTATTACTTTAAAGAGTACAAGCTAAAAGTTTCTTTAACCTTATACACAAAAGAGTACGAAAAAGAAGTAAGGCGAATGTTGGACGAGGTTGTTCCGGCGAATTTGGTAATTGATTTTGGCTTATTGTATAATACGCACGAAATTCTAGGTAGATTTACACACGAACAATTAAGTAAATATACGCATCAAAAATTAAGGGAAGATGCAGCATTGAACAAGTAGGAGGTGGAGAAAATGGTATATATTGAGTTTAAAGCAACAGGGTCAAATTTGAGAAGAACGGATTTAAACAAAGTTGTAGCGTATACCCAGAACGAATTGAGTGCTAGATTTAGTCTTAATTCAGATTGGGACGACCTTAACCCTATTGTTGCTATATTTAGTAAGGATAACGGTCCTGCTTACGATATGGTCTTAGACGATAATAGGGAATGTACTGTGCCTTGGGAGGTCCTGTTAGGCAAGGGTGTTTTAACTGTATCTTTGGTAGGGGGTAGTACCCTTACCAGTACAGAAGTAGAGATAAATGTATTAGCAACTGGTCAGCTTGGTGGACTTGCATCACAACCAAGCGATACATTATATAGACAGTTGTTGTCTAAGTACAATGAAGTAGAGGCAGACTGGGAGAGTTGCAAGTCTCTATTGGATACATATAAAAGTGAAGTATCTGCAAGTACAAGTGCTATAAACGAAACTAGAGAGAATGCGGTAGTTGAGCTTACACAGATACAAAACGATGTAAACAATTTGCTAGAAGACTGCAAAAATAATTTAGCTTCAGCCAAAGAAGTATACAACAAATCTGTAGAGTTACTTAACAGCATAGCTCTAAATAGTAAATATCTTGCAAATGTTGGGCTTGAGATAGGAGCTGTAGAGAAATGCAAGGTGATAACAGCGTTGTCTTCGGAAGAAACGCTATTTTACATTAACCTTGCACACGAAGTTATCTATAACACAACAAATAACGGAGTAGATATTTACACAGACAATGCAGATACAATAACACAGTTATTAAGTGACAATACTGTTAGTTATATTAATTTAGGAGGTGTTGCGTAAATGAAAAAATTAGGTAAAAATGCGTTA
>ERZ773104.5013-NODE-5013-length-10310-cov-9.317309_pt1 | contig 10310 bp, 7 predicted proteins | sample MGYA00511920_ERZ773104 | MGnify/ENA primary metagenome ERZ773104 (study PRJEB29015, sample SAMEA2737857) | human gut metagenome | biome: human gut; feature: human-associated habitat; material: faeces | place: China | collected 2012 ...
ACTGCCGGGTATACCGCCGGACATACTCCTGCAATACCCCCTGTACCTCCGCGTCGTCCTCTACGATCGCCACCCGGATCATGACCACACCTCCCTTACCACACCTTTGTGGAACTGTTACGGCTCTATTATAGCGCAATCCCGTCCGGTTTGCCAAGGGGCACTCCGCAACAAAGGGCAGGGCAGCCCCCAGCTGACCACCGTGGACGTGAACCCCTACCAGCTGGGCATGGAAGCTGCCAGCCAGACCATCAACCACATCGAGAACCCGAACCTTCTGGCCACAAAGATCATCGTGCCACATAAGCTCATCCCCCGGGAGAGCTGCTGCCCGCCGGAGGAGCGGCACTAAGCAAGTGCTTTTTCAGCAATACAGTGTCCGCTTCCGGGAGCTGCCGCGCAGCGCTTGCTATACTGCCCCCAGAGTAGACAGCGTAAAAAACGCTGCATCCTCCGGGGGTATTTTTATGCCCCAAAGGGCACAAAAGAATGCCCGCCCACCTGTGGAAAACCACGGTGAGCGGGCATTTTGCGTTTTATTGTTTGTGCCGCTGTAAAAGCATTCAGAGGGCGGCGGTCTGGGGTACCAGCCGGAAGAGCATTACGGGCAGCTCGCTGTTTGCAAAATCCAGCGTATAGATGAGCTTTCCGCGCTCTGTTTCAAAAGGCATCTCCGTCTGTGTGCCGTCCGGGGCAATGCGCACAAGCGTTTTGCCTTCCAGCAATCCGGCGGGCAGCGCAAGCCTTACCCGACCGGTGGGCTGCGTCAGGCTGCCTGCGGTTTCAAAGGCCACACTCAGGTATTCCCCGTTCGTCCGTGCGGTCACATCCTCCGCAGAAAGACTGCCGCTGATAGCCCACGCCGTTGCGGCTTCGATCATTTCCAGCTGCGCGGCGTTTTCTGCCTGCCCGCACACGGGGCAGAAGGTCAGCGTTTCGCCTTCCGCAGTGCGGAAAGTAAACTTCCGGCAATCCGTGCTGCCAGTGTGTGCACAGCCATCTCGCAGACAACTGGCGCTCTGAGAGGCGGTTCCGTTCGGGGACCATGCACCGAACTGGTGTCCCAGCTTATCCGTCGGGTCTGCGGTGTAGCTGTCTTTGCAGCGGCTGCAAGTAAAGATGGTATAGCCGTCTGCTTCACAGGTAGGCTCTACGGTAACAGCCTGATAATCATGATTCAGTGCGGGCAGTTCCACATAGGTGGTATAGTCGCAGCGGGAGCAGGCTTCGTAAGCATCCCAGCCGATTTCTGTACAGGTGGGGGCTTTTGCTGCGTGCTGCTCCAAATCATGATTCAGTGCGGGCAGCAACGGAGTGGCAAAATAGTCGCAGCGGGAGCAGGTTTCGTAAGCCCAGCCCATTTGCGTACAGGTGGGGGCTTTTATCACGCGCTGCCTCAGATCATGTTTCAGCGCGGGCCGCTCCACATAGGTGGTATAGTCACAACGAGAGCAGGTTTCGTAAGCATCACAGCCGGGTTCCGTACAAGTGGGGTCTTTTGCTTTGTAGTACACCAAATCATGTTTCAGTGCGGGCAGCTCTTTGCGGGTAGTATAGTCGCAGCGAGAGCAGGCTTCGTAAGCATCCCAGCCGATTTCCGTACAGGTAGGGGCTTTTGCTGCGTATTGCTTCAAATCATGATTCAGTGCGGGCAGCTCTTTGCGGGTGGTATAGTTGCAGCCGGAGCGGGAGCAGGTATCGTAAGCCCAGCCCTTTTCTGTGCAGGTGGGGGCTTGCGCTACGTGACGCACCAAATCATGGTTCAGTGCGGGCAGCTCTTTGCGGGTGGTATAGTCGCAGCCGAAACGGGAGCAGGCTTCGTAAGCATCCCAGCCAATTCCCGTACAGGTAGGGGCTTTTGCTGCGTGCTGCTTCAAATCATGTTTTAGCGCGGGGATTGCTCGAAAAGTGGTATAGTAGCAGCGGGGACAGGTGTCGAAAGCGTCCCAGCCGGGTTTCGTACAGGTGGGGGCTTGCGCATCATAATGCACCAGAGCATGATTATTTAGGTTTCTTTTGCCGTATTTCCCACCACACGCCTCACAGACCGCTTTGGTGGTGCAGGTTGCTGTGCCACCGGTACAGCTTGCGGTACCATTTAAGCCGCAGCGCAAGCAAATGATGCGGTGCGTGCCGTTGCCAAGGGAGGCGTTCGCCGGAGTTTTCCATTTGTGACCGAGAATGCCGTATTCCGCGCCGCATTTTTCACAGGTTTTGCCTGTGGTGCAGGTGGGCGTTTCGGTGCCGCCGGTATGGTCCGAAAGATCTCCATAAACAATGCTGTTCTTCCTGCCGCAGACTGAGCATTTTATATGGATCCTATGCTTGGTTGAATCAACTTTTGTATATCCGAGGATCTCATAGTTTCTTTGTTGCATACAGACGAAGCAGTACGTATAGATAGAATCTGCCGCTTTAACGTTTAACACGATCCCCGGTATCAGGCACACCATTGCCAGCACCGTCAAACACCAGATCAGCCATTTTTTCATGTTACTCCCTCCTTGTCATCAAACCTTGTTATCCTTTCAGATCAAACTGCACGGACAGCGATGCAAGCACGGCATCTACCACCTTCCGCGCCTGGGCAAGCATATCGATCTCCGCCACAAAAGCGATGACCTGCTCGCGCTCCTGCGCGGGGACCTGCAGCGCACTCAGGCTCATGCTCAGGAACCGCCGTATTTTGCGCTCCAGTGTAAAGTAGGGGTCGCACCGCCGTGCCATGTAGCCGCGCATCATGCCAGCCGTGCCCAGCTCCATCTCGTAGAAATCGCACTCGGCGCACCCGGGCAGATACGCGCTGAACGCCGCCTGCAGCTCGGCCGTGGTGCTGCGGTGGATGATCTCCGCCGTGGCGGGGAAGGTGTACGCTTCCACATAGATATCCCGCAGATTCTCGCTCAGCTCGGTCACCGCCAGCTGCAAAGCCGTCTCCACCGCGTAGAGGTACACCGGCGAGGGGGCGTTTGCCGCCAGCGGCCTTACCGCGCCGAACTGCCTGCTGAACATCATGCCGATCAGCTCGGTCAGCACACCGTCCTTGGTGCGGAAAATATTCTGGAACGACCCGGCGGAAACATCTGCTTCCTTTAAAATTTCTGCAACCTTGGTGTTCGTGTAGCCTTTTTCCAGAAAAAGCCGGACACAGGCGGTCAGGATCCGCCGTTTTGCTTCCTTGCTGTCGTATCTGCGCGCCATTGGAAATCATCCTTTTCTATAATTGGTTTCTAACCCAATTATATATTGATTTGAAAATTGCGTCAAGTAAACTTTTCAGGGCGTATTTTGGGCAGTTTGACGAGGGAGAGCTTTCTGCGGGTGCGCATCCGGGCAAAACAAAGCGCAATGTACATTGCTGTTATCCGCTGCCGCAGCCAGACAGCGCGCGGCAGCAAAAAAGAGGCCACCGATCGGGGTGACCTCTTTTCAGCATATTTTCAGCGTAAATCCCGCAGCAGGCGAACCCACCATCTCCATGACGGCTCTTTTGGAGTTGCTCTTTGCGTAAGATAGCAAAATAAATCTTATTTCTGACAGAAAGAGCCGAACCCGTGCAACGAGTCCGGCCCTTTCTGTGCTTTGGTTGGATCTTGAGCAAAGTTATGGTAAATGAAGAAGTTGGCTTTGGGAGTTTACAGCAGGCTCAGTGCTTCCTCGTCTGCCACAAGGATGCAGTCCGGATGCAGCTGCAGGATGCTGCCGGGGCAGGCAGGGGTCACAGGGCCGGTCACGGCGTCCTTGACGGCCTGTGCCTTGGCTTTACCGTTGGCTACCACCAGCACCTTGCGTGCCTGCATGATGGTCTTGATGCCCATGGTGTATGCCTGTTTGGGGACAAGGTTCTCGTTGCCGTCAAAGAAGCGCTTGTTGGCTTCGATGGTAGTGGGTGCAAGGTCGATGCAGTGGGTCTCCAGCTCAAAGGCTTCGCCCGGCTCATTGAAGCCGATATGACCATTGGGGCCGATGCCCAGCAGCTGCAGGTCGATGCCGCCCAGCTTGTGGATGATACCGTTGTAACGGGCACACTCGGCGGCGGTGTCCAGATTGGTGCCGTCCGGCAGGTTGGTCTTGGCCGGGTCGATATTCACCTTGCTGAACAGGTTCTCATTCATGAAATACCAGTAGCTCTGGGGGTGCTCCTTGGGCAGGCCGCGGTACTCGTCCAGATTGACAGTAGTGACCTCGGAGAAATCCAAATCGCCTTTGTTGTACCAGTCCACCAGCTGGGCGTAGGTGCCCACCGGGGTGCCGCCGGTCGCCAGACCCAGCACACAGTTCGGTTTCATGATGACCTGTGCGGAGATGATATTTGCCGCCTTGCGGGACATATCCTGATAATCTTTTGCGCGGATGATCTTCATAATAATGCTCCTTTTATAGTACCGTTACGCCTGCGTTCCGGCAGGCCTGTAAAAATTCTACGGGCAGCTTTCCGTCCGAGATCACAATATCAATATCGGACAGCTCGCAGATGTGGAACGTGCTTTTCAGTCCGATCTTGGAGGAATCCAGCAGCACGGCTTTCTGCTCACAGCGGCGGAGCACGGTCTGCTTGAGCCGTGCTTCATCCTCCACGCCGCAGGTAAAACCGGTTTCCGGGCTGTAACTGGTCACGCCCAGCAGCAGCAGATCAAAGTTGATGCCCTCCATCGTCTGGATGCTCTGTGCACCGCAGACGCTCATGCTGAACCGGTTCAGGCTGCCGCCCGGCAGGGACACATGGGGCTTTTCCAGCTTTGCCAGCTCCATGGCGCAGCTCAGGCCGCTGGTGTAGATGAGCATGGGCTGATCCGGGATGCACCGGGCCACTGCTGTGGCGGTGCTGCCGGAATCCAGAAACAGGGTGGTGTTGGGGCGCAGCAGAGCAGCGGCTTTTTCGGCAATGATCTGCTTTGCTTCGGCATTGCGGGCGGCACGGCGGCTCAGCAGGTCGTCTGTGCCTACCACCTGCTCCACCGACTTGACACCGCCATGCACCCGCACCACACGGCGGGCTTCATCCAGTGCTTTCAGGTCGGTGCGCAGGGTCATTTCCGAAACGGAAGGGAAAGCTTCCTTGAGCTGGGCAAAGCTAATGCTGCCTTTGCGGTTCACCAGCTCCACGATTTGATTGCGGCGTTGTTCCATGGGGGATTCCTCCTGTCTGCGTTTGTCCTGTCCCATGGCACGTTCTGCTTAGTCCTCCGGGTTGAAGTTTGCCAGCAGATATTCCTCTGCTTCCGGGCACCACAGGCCGTTGTGGGCATCCACGATGTCAGCCAGTGCGGTATAGCGGGGGTCGTTGTCCTGTTCGCCCTTGGCACGCAGATCGGTCAGGGCGATGAGGGGCATGGTCAGGTGGGTGTAGATCAGCTTTTTGCCGCCGGGGATCTTGGGCAGGTTGAGGGTGGTCTCGGCAGCGGCGTTCAGACCGCCGATGTGGGTGACCATCACAGCCGGATCGATGCGCTTAGCGGCGGTCAGTTCCAGCGACTCGATCATGTCGGCGGTATTACCGCCGGTGGTGCCCATGACATGGGTAGAATTGTAGTGCACATCGTAGAAGTTCATCTTGGCGCTGAACTGCTTGTCGGTGGGGCCTGCAAAGAAGTTCAGGCAGCCGTCACGACCCAGCACAGCACTGGACAGCTCCACCACCGGCGCGATGGGGGCGTAGCAGAACACATCATCAAAGCCGGTACCGCCGGTCAGCTCCCGCAGCTCGGCAGCGGGGTCTGCCATGTTGGCGGTGTTGACGAAGTACAGGTCGATGCCGTCCTTCTCCTTGACCTCCTTCGGGGGGAAGAGGGACTCCGCGCGGGCCAGACGATCCTCGTTGATATCGGTGACCACCACCATGCCGGGGCGCACATCACGGTGCAGTGCGTAGGTCAGAGCACCCAAACCCATGGGGCCTGCACCGGCCAGAATCGCCAGCTTGCCACCCTTCTTGATGCCCATATCGTGATGGTACACCCCCATCTTGGTGTGGTAGGCGGCGTTGAAAGCACCGATGGAGCAGCTCATAGGCTCGGCCAGAGAAGCCTCGTAGTAAGCACGGCCCTTGTACTCCAGCAGGCAGCCCAGTTCCATGACCTCGGCAGGGATGATGCAGTAGGTGGCGTCGCCGCCGAAGAACTCGTAGGAGTAGCCGGGGCTCCACATGGTGCCCTTGTAGTTCAGGGCGGGCTGCAGGGTGAACTTCATGCCGGGCTTGAACTTGTCCTGATGCGCCTTGCCCACCTTGACGATATCACCGGCGAACTCGTGACCCATGATGGCGGGGTGCTCGGCTACATCCGGATGCACACGCTTGTGAGCAGTGCCGAGGATGGCGCACTTGTAAGTAGACATGCAGATGCTATCGGAAACGACCTTGACCAAGATCTCATCGTCCTTGATCTCCGGCAGTTCAAAAGTATCCAGACGCAGGTCGTTGGCGGCGTGCAGACGAACAGCTTTGACTTTCATAATGAAACTCTCCTTTTATTATAACAGTTACCGTTGTGTTTTCAAGAAGTTTTACAGATGCTGGAAGGTGACCAGCGGCAGCAGTTCTTCGATCTGGCTGCGCTCTGCGGCCTGTGTGCCGCTGCACATCACATTGGCGGCTCCTGTGGCGATGGACAAGCGAACGGTGTTTTCTTCGCTAAGCCCTTCCGCTTCGGCGTAGGCGAGAGCGGCGACCACGCTGTCGCCGGCACCCACCGTGCTGCCCACTTTGACCTTCAGTGCCGGAGCGTAGATCACGCTGTCCTTGCGGAGATACAGCGCACCCCGACCGCCCATGGACACCACCACATGTTCGATGCCCCTGCGGATGAGCGCCTGACCGGCATCGGCCAGTTCATCCAGCGTTTTCAGCTCCCGGCCCATCATGCGGGAAAGCTCGTCGTTGTTGGGTTTGACCAGATAGGGAGCAGCCTTCAGCCCCTCTGCCAGCAGCTCGCCGTCTGCATCCAGAAAGACCTTTGCCCCTGCCTTTTTGCAGGATTCCACCCATGTGTAGTAGGTGTCCTTGGGGGCACCCTTCGGCAGGCTGCCTGCCAGCACCACGATATCCCCCCGTTTCAGTTCCTTCAGCAGGTCGTACAGCAGGGCGGTCAGCTCCGGGGCATCTACCTCGATGCCCGGCTCGTTGATGTCGGTGTTGGTGTGGTTTTCCGGGTCGATGACCTTCAGGTTCGTGCGGGTCTCGCCGGGCACGAAACGGAAGTTGTGGGCAAGCCCTTCACTGTCCAGTGCGTCCTGAATGGCTCTGCCGCTGTTACCGGCCAGAATGCCGATAGCCTTGCTGGTCCCACCCAGCTTTGCGATCACCTTGCTGACGTTGATGCCCTTGCCACCGGGATCGGTACGCATCTTGGTGATCCGGTTTACGGTGTCCAGCGCAAGGTTCGGGATCTCAACGGTCTTGTCCAGCGCCGGATTCAATGTTACGGTGTAGATCATGGAAACAACAGCCTCCTTCACGATTGTTGTTATGAAACTCGAAACTGTTGAAACGAAAGCTCTGGCATTATAATACCAACAGTTCTCGCCCCTGTCAAGCTGTTGTTTCAACAAATTGCACTGCGTGTTTTTGGTGCTTTTCGCCAACTTTCTGGGATACATGATTTTTGATTCAAAAGTTCTCTAATAGGTATCTTGTTACAACAACAAAAAACTCCCGGCTCTGCCCAAAAAGGCAAAAGCCGGGAGTTCGTTTTCAGTTCATTTTGTGTGCGGCGGTTTGCAGTCCGCAAAAAAGCCACGGTCAAAGCCCTGTTCCAACAGGTCTGCCGCTTCCTGCTGCTGGCCGGTGCGCAGTGCCTCCATCAGCCGGGACGTTTCGATCAGCTGCCCGCTGACATTCTGCATGACCTCCACCGGGACGCCGTTCCCGTCGTCCGGAGCCAGCAGCACCAGTGCCCCCAGCACGATGCGCCCCGGCTCATAGACCGGCGGCTGTGCCTGCAGATAGCCCAAGCGGCAGTCCTTTACCGCACTTGTCCTGCAATGGAGCAGTAGGGCATACAGGGGTTTGATGTAGGTATCGCCCAGCGTTTCACGGCGGCGAAGCTGCTGCTCCACCAGCCGGGCGTCCGCTTCCTGCGGGCAGAACAGCTGCGCCGCTGCATGGATGAGGGCAGCGCGGCTGCCGGGAGCCTTGACGGGCTGGATGGTCAGATGTTCCAGCAGCCCGGTCATGGACCGGGTCAAGCGTGCATAATACTGCAGCTTGGAGCCTGCGTGCGGTGCATCCTGCACAGGCTGCACCGCCGGTTCCGGTTCTGCGCGGTTCTGGCTGTACCGCGTGATAGCGTCCTTCAGCACGGCACGGTCTGGCTCCAGCAGGGAAGGGCTGATGCACACCGCCGGGTAATCCAGTTCCAGCGGCACGGTGGAGATAATGAAGTCGATTTTTCTCCGACGCAGGTCGGCAGTGTTCAGCTCCCGCACCGAGCAGCACCCCTCTACCTGCAAAGAGGGAAACTCGTTTCCCAGCCGGGAAGCCAGAAAGCGGCTGGAACCCATGCCCAGCGGACAGGCCACTACCACCCGCAGCCGCAGCCGGAACATGGCATTCTGTTCCAGCACTGCGCCAAAGTGCATGGCAAGGTAGGCCGCTTCATCGTCTGAAATGGCGGGCAGAACGAATTGCTGCTGCACCGCATCACAGGCGGCGCGGGTGGCTTTCCACAGGCCGGGGTAGGCGGTGCGGATGGTGTCCAGCTGGGGGTTTTCGGTACGAATGTTCTGCTCCACCCGCAGCAGCATGGGGCGCAGGTGGCAGTACAGGTCATCCCGCAGGGAGGTGTAACCGGAAAGGTCTGTGTGCAGCGCCTTTTCCATTTCCCGGATAAGGGCGGCTTCCAGATTCCGCAACTCCATCTCCTGTGCGCTGCCCCAAGGGTCCTCTGCGCCCAGATAGGCGGAGAGATACAGTTCCAGATACTGCGCTTCCTCAGACGGCAGGGTCAGCCCGAAGGCGCGGTTCAGCGCCGCCACCAGCCGGGCAGCATGATTGCCCGCCGGGCGCAGCCCTCTGGGGGCGCTGCCCTTGTCGCCGCCCTGCCGCAGCTGCTGAATGGTCAGGGTACAATGGATAGCCAGCGCCAGAAAACCTGCATCCGGCAGATGGAGCTGCTCTTCCTGTTCAAACTGCTGCAAAGCCGCCCAGACCTTTTCGGCCGTTTTTGTATCCAGCAGGGTCGAGAAGATCTCGTTTTCCGGCATCCGTCCGCAGAGCACCTCTGCCAGTTCCTTTTCCGGCATACTGCTGCGCAACAGGGCAGACACCACCCTCCGGTAGGAAGAAGCATCCCCCTGCAGCCAGACCCCCACGCCGGGGCGGCGGAACATCTCCACCCGGTAGGGGTGTAGCTTGGTCTCAAGTTCATCCAAGTCTGCAGACAGCGTGCTTTCCGAAACGCCAAGCGCCCGTGCCAGTACCGCTGTTTTGCAGGGCTCCTGCTCGCTGAGCAGCCTTGTCAAAAGCTGCTGCCGCCGCTCTGCGCGGGAAAGTTCTTTCCTGTCGCCGCTGTTCAGCTGGGTGCGCAGTGCGTCTCGCCGCTCCGGCGCTTCATCCAGCAGCAGACCCTTGCCGGGATTCCGCACAAAATGCGCCCCGGCAGCCTGCATCCACTGCTCCACAGCGGGCAGTTCCCGCAGCACGGTGCGGCGGCTGACCCCGATGCTTTCAGCCAGCGCCGCCGCCGTCACCCAGCCCTGCGGAAGGCTGAGCAGCTGCTCGATCAGCTTCCGTGCATTTGCCGACAGTTCCTCACGATACACCGCACCCATGTTGCTTCTCTCCTTTTCCCAAAAGTTACCCATTGCTTCTATTGTAGCATAGTGCCACCCCGTCTGCCAGCCCCCAACGCAGAAAAGAAGTTGTGTGTTTTTTGTCACTATTGCCCGGTGACAAAAGCTTCCTTGTTCCCGTCTTGTATCCCGGCGCATCAGCAAATATGCACAAATCACCCGCGCATCCATTGGAAATGTTGCCGTATCAGCCCACTGGTGTCACCATCCTCCGGTGACAACCCCACCGCTTGTCACCATTGAAATCCGGCGCAGTATCGGCTAGAATAGTGCCAGAACGAAACGAAAGCTCCTCCGAACAACCGTCCGCAGGCCGCAGCTCCCATGCCACAGGAGCTGCACCGCCTGCCTTTCAAGTGAAAAAGGAGAGCTACAAATGAAAAACGCTGTTTCCCGCTTTGGCAAGTTCCTCAGCGGCATGGTCATGCCGAATATCGGCGCATTCATCGCGTGGGGCTTCCTCACTGCTCTGTTCATTGAAGCGGGCTGGTTCCCCAACGAAAAGCTGGCCAGCATGGTCT